>Ga0209023_10006957_pt1 | contig 11767 bp, 9 predicted proteins | sample LakOneMetagenome_FD_187468 | JGI IMG/M metagenome (GOLD analysis project Ga0209023, IMG submission 187468) | Freshwater and sediment microbial communities from Lake Erie, Canada (SPAdes) (version 2) | ecosystem: Environmental > Aquatic > Freshwater > Lentic | place: Lake Erie, Canada | collected...
ATAGGCGTCCACGACCCGCTTGGGCGTATCGACCAGACCGGGGCGCGTGGGATCGTCGCCGGCCCAGGCGATCAGGGTCCGCACGGCCTCCAGCGCCTGCTCGCGGCTGGGCTTTACAGGCTGATCGTTCTCCGGGACGAGAACGGGCTTCGCAGGCGTGGAACTCATGAAATCGGTCTCGAAACGAAGGGGAGGCGTCGAAGACGGCTTCATTCGCCTTCGGACACTGTTTAACAGCTTCGCGGCTATATGGGACGTTCAGTCCGTACCGCAAGAAAACGATCAAGGCCGCCCCTCAAGATGACGCTTTCCCTCTACGACACCCTGCACCGTGAAAAGCGGGTGTTCACGCCGCGTGATCCAGACCGCGTCACCCTCTATGTCTGCGGGCCGACGGTCTATGACTATGCCCATATCGGCAATGCGCGGCCGCCGGTGGTGTTCGACGTCCTGACCCGGCTGCTGCGCCGCGAGTACGGCGCCGACAGCGTCGTCTATGCCCGCAACGTCACCGACGTGGACGACAAGATCAACGCAAAAGCCTTCAAGGAAGGCGTCGCGATCGGCGAGGTCACCGCCCGCTACGAGGCCGCCTACCTCGCCGACATGGCCGCGCTGAACGTCACCCCGCCGGACCTGACGCCCCATGTCACCGACCATATGGACGCCATCGTCGCCCAGATCGGCCAGATCGTGGACGCCGGCTGCGCCTACGCCGCCGAGGGCCATGTGCTGTTCGACGTCTCGTCCTATCCGGCGTACGGGGCCCTGTCGGGCCGGAACCTCGACGACATGATCGCGGGCGCCCGCGTCGAGGTCGCGCCGTACAAGAAGAACGCCCACGACTTCGTCCTGTGGAAGCCCGCGAAGGAGAACGAACCGTCGTGGCCGTCGCCATGGGGCGAGGGCCGTCCGGGATGGCACATCGAATGCTCGGCCATGATCGAGGAGACGCTGGGCCTGCCGATCGATATCCACGGCGGCGGCATCGATCTGGTCTTCCCGCACCATGAGAACGAGATCGCCCAGGGCGTCTGCGCCCACGGCCACGCCCATGACGATCAGGCTCCGTCCGAATACAGCCGATACTGGATGCACAACGGCTTTCTGACCGTCGATGCGGAAAAGATGTCCAAGTCGATCGGCAACGTCCTGCTGCTGCACGACCTGGTCCAGACCCTTCCGGGCGAGGTGGTCCGCTGGGCCCTGCTGAGCGCCCACTATCGTCAGCCGCTCGACTGGAACCTGTCGCTGCTGGACCAGTCGAAGAAGAACCTCGACCGCCTCTACGGCGCCCTGCGCCGCTGCGCCGCCGTCGAGGCGAAGGGCGACATGCCGTCGCCCGAGTTCCTTGAGGCCATCTCCGACGACCTCAACACCCCCGGCGCCATGTCGAAACTGTTCGCCCTGTCGAGCGAGATCGAGCGCGCCATGACCGCCGGCGACCTGCACGCCGTCGCCATCGCCAAGGCCGAACTGCTGGCCTCGGGCGCGATCATGGGCGTGCTGCTGTCCAGCCCCGACCAGTGGTTCGAAGGCGGCGCCGACGACGCCCTCAAGACCGAGGTCGAGGCCCTGCTGGCCGAACGGGTCACCGCCCGCGCCGACAAGAACTGGCCCGAGGCCGACCGCATCCGCGACCGCCTGACCGAGCTCAACGTCGTGGTCATGGACAGCCCGACCGGCGCGACCTGGCGGCTGAAGGAGTAATCCTCCCCGCGGCCCGCCGCTTGGCGGGGGGTGGAGGGGCCGCCCCACCACTGTCCCCTTTGTGTCAACAAAACCGCGCCCGCTTCGGCCCCTCCACCCCGACGCAAGCGCGTCGCGGTCCCCCTCCCCATCGCAAGTGCGACGGGGAGGACTACTCCGCCGCGCCCCCCGTCGCCGGGATCATCGTCGTCGGCGTCTGGCCGATAATGCAGGTCGAGGCGCGGGGAGGGCACAGCCCCTGCGAGCGCTGGGCGTAGATCTGGTCGATCAGCTGCGGATTGGCGCGCAGGGCGTCGCCGCGCAGACGGATCGATTCGGCCTCGCCGCGCGCGGTCTCGATCTGGGCGTTGGCGTTCGCTCGGGCCTCGGCCTCCTTCTGCTGGGCCGCGAGCGTGCGCTGCTCGGTCGCCGTGCGCGCCTGGATCGCGGTGGTGATGCTCTCGGGATAGCGGATGGTGCCGACCCACTGCAGATTGCTGATCTCCACGCCTTCCGCCGCCCATTTGCGCTGCAGGTTGGCGTAGGCGCGCTGGATCACCGCCTGGCGTCCGGCGCCCATCAAACTGCCGGTGCAGACCGTCGGCGAGGGCTGTGACCCTGCCTCGACCGGCTGCTGGGCCTGCAGGTTGCAGGACACCGGCACCTTTTCCGCCTCCTGGGCGATGAAGGAGCGGACGTCGTTGCGGATCGGATTGTCCAGCAGGTCATCGAAGTTCAGCCGGTATTTGGCGTAGAGATCCGCCGCCTTGGTATCGAGGACCTTGACCGTCATGTTGACGTCGGCGGTCATGGGCAGGCCGGTCTGGTCGGCGAAGCCGATCTCCTCGTTCTCCTTGCCGTCCGCATTGCCTTCGCGAGTGTAGGAATAGACCCGCTGGCGCGTCGGATATTTAATGATCTTCTCGCCCAGGCCTTCCCAGTGCCAGCCGGGCCGCAGCTCGGTCGGCTGGACGCCGGGGTTCGGGCCGAATTTGGTGGTCTTGATCCCCGCCTCGCCGCTCTCGACCGTGACGCTGCACGACGAGACCGCGCAGCTGCCGCCCGCCAGCACCATGGCCAGCAGGGCCACCGTCGCGGCCACTCTCCAGGCGTTGGCCGAGCCGCCGCCGCCCAGCTTCAGCGTCGTTCCCTGAAATGTCATGGTGTCCCCCGAGTATTTGTAAGCTTACGTCCGGATCATTCCGGCGATGCGTCTGAAAAGAAAAACCGAAAGCACGCCCAGCCCCAGGGTGCCGAACAGGCCCGCGACCGAGGCCACGAACACCGACCCGAAGAAATGCGCCTCCAGAATCAGGGGCACGACCACCCGGAACAGGGCGAAGGCCGCCATCAGCACCAGGCCGATGGCCAGAAACGCGAAGAACCCGGCCAGAATCGCCCGGTTGCCGTCATTCGTCGGATCGCTCATCTCGCCTCCGTTCAGACCGTTGCCGTCCATGCCGGTCGCCCGGCTGCGTTTCGATCATAGCGGGAACCGCGCAACCCGCTAGGGAAAGCGGCGCCGTTGCAGATCGGTCCCGGCAAAGGCTGCGACGCCTTGCCACAGGCGCGGCTCCGTAGTTTGTAACGCCGCATCTCATTCGAGGCCGGAGTTTCCGCATGTTCGCACCCCTCGTCGCCGCGCTGGCCATCTCCCAGGCCGGAGCCGTTCCGCCGACCCTGTTCAGCTATTCGGGCGTGACGATCGATCCCGCCGGCCGGACCATCGCCTCGATCGATTCCAGCCAGGCCCAGGGCGCGGCCGCGACCCATGCGGTGGTCACCCTGCGCGGTCTGGACGGCAAGGTTTCCGGGACCATCGACCCCTGCGGCGCCTGCCGCTACAGCGCCCCGACCTGGTCGCCCGACGGTTCGAAACTGGCCTTTCTCGCCAACACCGCCGACGGCGTGACCCTCTATGTTTCCGGGCCGGGCGCTTTCGGGGGCGTGCCGCGCGCCGTGACCACGATCAAGGGTCTGGTCTCCACCCCGCGCTGGGCGCCCGACGGCCAGTCCATCGCGATCCTGCTCACCCTGAACCCCTCGAAAGAGACGGGCGCCACCCAGGCCGGCGCCCGTCAGGTCGGCGAGATCGGCGAACTCTCCCTCGACAGCCAGCGCATTGCGACCGTCTCCCTCGCGGGCCCCCTCGCGGACGGAGAGCCGCATATGGTCTCGCCCGACGGGACCTTCATCTATGAATACGACTGGACGCCTGACGGTCAGGGATTCGTGGCCACGGCCGCCGAGGGCAATGGCGACAACAATTGGTGGATCGCGTCGTTGCGGTCCTTCCCGATGACTGGCGCCCCCCGGATCATCGCCGCGCCCAGCTACCAGATGAATTTCCCGCGTGTGTCGCCCGACGGCCGGACGGTGGCCTTCATCGGCGGCGTCATGAGCGACTTCGGCTCGGTCGGCGGCGACGTCTACACAGTCCCTCTTTCCGGCGGCGTCCCCGCTGACGTGACCCCCGGCTATCGCGGCACCTTCACCTCGATCGCCTGGCGCGGAACGACCCTGGCCTCGACCCTGATCGTCGGCGGCGAGACGGGCACGGCCATGATCGATCCGGTCGCGAAGGTCGTTGCTGCGGTGTCCACCGCCCCGGTGTCCATCTCGGCCGGCGACGGCAAGGCCTCGATCGACGCCCGCGCCCGCACCGTCGCCTATGTGACGCAGACCTTCGACCGCGCCCCGCGCATCGAGGTCGGCGCCCCGGGCCATACCCGCGCCATCACCCACGACAACGACGGCCTCGCTCCCACGGTCGCCGCCCACAGCATCAGCTATCCGTCCGAGGGCCAGACGGTTCAGGGCTGGGTCCTCCAGCCGCTTCAGCTGACCCCCGGCGCCAGATATCCGATGGTGGTCCAGGTTCACGGCGGCCCGTCGTCGGCGGCGCTTCCGAACTTCGTCTTCGGCGGCACGGTCGCCGACCTGGTCAATGCGGGCTACTTCCTGTTCCTGCCCAACCCGCGCGGCTCCTATGGTCAGGGCGACGCCTTCGCGCGGCTGAACTATCAGGATTTCGGCGGCGGCGACCTCAAGGACATCCTGGCCGGCATCGACGTCATCGAGGCCCAATCGCCGGTCGATGACGCGCGTCTCGGCGTCTACGGCCACTCCTACGGCGGCTTCATGACGATGTGGACCGTGACCCACTCCCGGCGCTTCCACGCCGCCGTCGCCGGCGCCGGCATCGCCAACTGGGGCAGCTACTACGGCCAGAACGGCATCGACAAATGGATGGTCCCCTTCTTCGGGTCGACCTTCTACGAAGACCCCTCGGTCTATGATCGCCTGTCGCCGATCCGGACCATCAGGGACGCGAAGACCCCGACCTTCATCTATGTCGGCGAGCGCGATCTGGAGACCCCGGCGCCCCAGTCGATGGAGTTCTGGCACGGCCTCGTCGCCAACGGGACCCCGACCTCGCTGGTCATCTATCAGGACGAGGGCCACGGCATCCGCCAGCGCGAGCACGTCGAGGACCTGTCGAAGCGCATCGTCGGCTGGTTCGACCGGTATCTGAAGCCGGCGAGCTGAGACCCCGAGAAAGCAGGGTGAGGAAGAGGGCAGGGAACGGCGCACCCACGCGGGCCGTTCAGGCGCCATGAAAGCTTCGAGCTCGCACGTCGCGCCCGCCCTCGCCGCCGTTTCCCTGATCGCCCTTCTGGCCGGCTGCGGTCCGGCCCCCGACAAGGCGTCGGAAGCGGCCCCTGCGGCGACCGCCACGGCGGCGGCCCCGGCCCCGGCCCCCGTCACAGCGCCCGCTCCGGCTTCGGCGCCGGCCGCGGCGCCCTCAAAGGTCATCGGGCTCGAGGGGCTCGGCGACCTCAAGATCGGCCAGCCGGTCCCTGTCGGCGGGGCCTGGGCCGAGCGCGGCGCCCAAACGGGCGACAGCTGCCGCACCATCACCTCGCCCGACTACCCCGGCGTCTACGCCATCGTCACCGACGGCAAGGTGCAGCGCATCACCGTCGGCCAACGGTCGGATGTGAAGCTGGTCGAGGGCGTCGGCGTCGGCTCGCCGGAGAAGGACGTGAAGAGCTGGTTCGGCGGCTTCCGCGAGGAACCGCACAAATATCAGGACGCCCCGGCCAAATATCTGACCGCCCCCAACGCCGCCAGCGGCGACCCTGCGGTCCGTTTTGAGATCGGCGCTGACGGCAAGGTCAGCCTGATCCACGTCGGCCTCATGCCCGTCCTCGGCTATGTCGAGGGCTGCAGCTAGGGCGCTTTGGGCAACCGCTCGCGTGTCTCCACGAACTTCCGGAACCGCAGCGCCTGTTCCCGATCCTGGATCTGCACGGCCTGAAACAGCCGCAGATGAGGGATGCCCTCGGCGTTCAGCCAGTCGAGGGCCCGCAGGCGTTCGGCTGTGTCTCGGGGAAGCGGGATGAGCATGTCTGCGTCTAACGCCGACCTGTCGGGCCGATTGTAAAACGTTGTGATATCTCCGCGAATCCCGGCGGCATCTGTCCGGAAGGGTGGCACAACAGCCTCGGGGCGTCCCTGACAGACGCCCCATGACCGGCCCGGCTTTCACACCAGTCACCAGCCGGGCCGGTCAGCTCCCGGTCGCGAGCGCGATTGCGAGCCTGGTCCCCGGTCCCGCTGATCCCGGCGAAGAGCGAGGGTCTCGCACAACGTGCTGCCACGTCTTCCACGAAATCAGCGCCTTGCACCGCGCGGGCTCCAATCGGTGCAGCATGGCTCTCGGTCGGGCTATACTGCCTGTCGGGTCTTTGACATCGCCAACCGCCGTCACGCGGCCATGACGCGAGAGTGCAAAAAAGGTGCAATCGAAGAGGCTAAAAAATGCCCCTCGTTTTCCGTATGTTGCTGCTGATTCCTGAGTCTCGATCTCCGAAATTGCACCTTTTGCACCCTCTTTTTTCCGAGTGCAAAAGCCCGTCAGCGGCTCATCAGCTCGTCCGCCAGCGCCGCGGTCAGATAGCCGTCGGCAATGCGCCCATTGGCGGCTTGCCAGTGCTTGAGGGCGGCGCGGGTGTTGGCGCCGACCACGCCGTCGACGCCGCCGGTGTCATAGCCCATGCGCGTCAGGGCCGACTGGGCGCCGATCCTCTGGTCTCGCGAGATCGGGGCGTCGGTCGGCCAGCTGGCGACGAGGCCCGGCTTGCCCGCCACCCCGTCCGCCGTCAGTCCGATGGCCAGGGCGTAGGAGACCGAGTTGTTGTAGCGCCGGATCACGAAGTGGTTGGGCAGGGCGATGAAGGCCGGGCCGCGCGCGCCTTGCGGCAACAGCAGCGTCGCGTTCTCGGCCGCCTCCTGGTCCGACATTGCGCCCCCGCGCGCAAGCGTGACGCCGCGCTGGCGCCAGAAGCTCCACGGCTGCGACGGCCCGTCGGCCAGCGCGTAATCGAAGCCCTGAGGGATCACGACCTCATAACCCCAGCTCTCGCCGCGCTTCCATCCGGCCTGGGCCAGCAGGTTGGCGGCCGAGGCGAGGGCGTCGACGTCCGTGCCCCAGATGTCGACCTTGCCGTCCTCGTTCTGGTCCACGCCGAGGCGCAGATAGTTGTCGGGCATGAACTGGGTCTGGCCCATGGCGCCGGCCCAGCTGCCCTTGAGGCCGCTGCGGTCACGCCGACCGTCGAGGACGATGTTCAGGGCGTCGCGCAGCTGGCCCTCGGCCCAGTCGCGGCGTCGGCCTTCATAGGCCAGGGTGGCCAGCGAGCGGATGACGTCGTTGTTGCCCTGGACCTGGCCGAAACTCGATTCCTGGGCCCAGATGGAGACCAGGATCTCGGCCGGCACGCCGAAGCGCTGGGTCACGCCCCAGGGCACGATGTCCACCTTGCGGCGAGCCTCGGCGACGCGGGCGGCCGACACGGCGTTGGCGACATAGGCGCCGGCGGGGCGGCTGAACTCGGGCTGATTGCCGTCCAGGCGGATGACGTCAGGGTCGGGCGTCAGGCCGGCCAGCTGCTGCTCATAGGCCGCGCGGCGGGCCCCGCCCATCCGGTTCAGGAAGCCCTGCTTCCAGCCTTCGAACCCGGCCTGATCGGCCGGGTAGCCGGTCTGGGGCGTGGGTTGCGCCGGTCGGGGCGGCTGGACCTGGGGCTGCGGCTGGGGCGTCGGACGCGCCGGCGGCAGCACGGTCTCCGCAGGCGGCAGCATCGGCGCGCAGGCGGCGACGGACAGGATCAGCAGGAGACGGGCGGAAAGGCGCATGGTGGTCAGGCTAGTGTCCCCGGAGATGAAGTCGCAATCACAAGCGCGCGACACCGGTAAGCGTTGCAGCAGATCTTGCGATGATGGTCTAACGCCCTGATGACACGGGGATGGTGAATGGGGCGTTGACCATGTCCGTTTCCGGAATCTCAAACCGGGTGCGACATTCTGTCCTCACCCTGATGCGGCCTGGTGGCGGAGGGGCTACGCGATGGGCCCGAAAGCCCATAGACCCTCCGTTCAACTCGGGGGCCAGGCCTCCATTCCTGTTTGGGTCGCTGACGCGACGCGCTATGTTCGCGACGCGGTCGCTCACGGCTTGAGCGCCGGAGCGGCCTTTCGACACTTGTTCCCGCCAAGCCAGTCCCTATCTGCTGTGTCTGCCTGATCGCCGCGTTCGCACCTGTTGACGGGCGAGCGCCGAATCTCTATACGCACCGCTCCGCCGTAGGCTCGACCTGCGGCTCTTTTATTTTGATTTTGCCTCAGGACGTCCGACCATGAAGGTCCGTAGCTCGCTCAAGTCGCTCAAGACCCGCCACCGCGACTGCAAGGTCGTGCGCCGCAAGGGCGTCGTCTTCGTGATCAACAAGACCGACCCGCGCTTCAAGGCGAAGCAGGGCTAAGCCGACGCCTGAACAGCCCGCGACCCTGTCGTAGGCGTTAGTGCGTTGTAATTGCCTGACTATCGACGGGCTGCGGATTTTGTCCGCAGCCTTTTTCGTGCCTGTGGTTGAGCCTGCCGCGCCAACGTGGTTAGTCGCGCGCCAAACCCCCACACCGACGCGCTCAAGCAGCGAAGCCCCAAGTCCGCTAGGATGGCGAGCGGAGCGATAGCGCCCTCCCGAAGGAACCAACAATGACCGACGCCGCCGCCGCCTTCGACAGCTCGGACGTCCTGAACTCGGCGGCCCAGGGCCGTCTGCGCACCATCATCGAGCGCATCGAGCGTCTGGAAGAAGACAAGGCCGCCATCATGGCCGACCAGAAGGAGGTCTTCCTCGAGGCCAAGGGCGAGGGCTACGACGTCAAGATCCTGCGCAAGGTCATCCGCATCCGCAAGCAGGACAAGGCCAAGCGGCAGGAAGAGGATGCGATCCTGGACCTGTACCTCTCGGCCCTCGGCGAGATCTGAACCTGAAGCGGACGCCCATAACGGGCGGTCCGAAAGCCTCTCCCAAGAGCACAGGGGGAGGGGCGCTCAGGCGCTCGACCGGGTTCAAGCCCGGATCGGGCTTCCAGAAGAAAGACAAGCCCGCGCCCGGCCCTTTCGAGGCCGAGCGCGAGGCGGCGCGCCGCAAGGCGCTGAACGCCCTGAAGCGCGCCAAACGCGCCGCCGACAAGGCCGGCATCCCCCTGTCCGACTGGGAGGGCGAGTTCATCGAGGGCGTCTCGGAGCGCATCAAGACCTATGGCCGCGCCTTCGGCGACCCGGAGAAGGGCGCGCCCGGTCAGGCCCTGTCGTCGATGCAGGGCCGCAAGCTCAGGGAGATCACCGCCAAGGCGAACGGCGAGGAGCCCAAACGCCGCTGGCCCCGGAAGACGCCCGAATGAAAGAGGCCGGCGGAGCGATCCGCCGGCCTCTTCGCTTCTAGAACAGCACCTTGCGATAGTTGAGCCGGATGACCCGACCCGTTGGATCGAGGTAGTCGGGCTGATAGTTGACCGGCAGGTTGGCGCCGGAGGTCGTGACCTCCGTGCGGGTGTCGAAGATGTTGTCGAAGCCCAGGCTGATCCGGGCGCCGGTCAGCAGCCATGGGGCCTTCTTCACCCACTGGGGCCGCTGGTTCATGTCGACGAACATGGTCAGCCCGACCGTGGTCTGGTGCGAGAAGTTCAGGTCCGAGCCGGGGGTGCCGCCGTTGACGTTGGTGGCCTCGCGCCAGTTGGCGTTGATGAAGGCGCCGAAGCCGTTGCGGAAGGCGCCGCCCTGGGCCTGGATCTCCTGTTTGGGCGTACCGCCCCGGCCGCTGGTGGCGCCGCCGTTCAACTGGTCGATGACGGGCAGGCCGTCGGCGATCACGATCTCATCCTGGAAGCGATAGGTGTGATAGACCGACAGGTTGAAGACGCCCTGACCCGGCTGCATCGGGGGGCCGCCACGCCCGCCGCCGCCGCCCATGCGCATCTGACCGCCGCCGCCGGGGCCGTCCCCCCCGCCGCCGCCGCCCGGACGCGGTCCGCCGCCCATCATCATCATGCCGCCGCCGGGTCGCTGGCCGGGGCCGCCCGCCGTGGCGCTCGGCTTGCCGAACGGACGCGAGAAGGTGAAGCCGGTGCGCAGGTCCTGACGCTCGGTCCTGGCGTAGTTCAGCGGGCGCGCGTCGATCGACAGCAGCCGTCCCGTGACGGGATCGCGTTCGAACCGGTCGGGCAAGGCCGCTTCCAGGGCCGGGGTGATGGTCGGGAAGGTGCTGATGGCGTCATCCGTCCGGCTCCAGGTGTAGTTGGAGCTGAAGTTGAAGTTCAGCGTCGAGAAGGGCGTCAGGTTGAAGCCCAGCTTGACCACCTGACGGTCGTCCGAGCCCAGATCCCGGTTGCCGCCGGTGGTCTGGCTGACGTTGACCGCCTCGCCCTTCTTGAAGTCGTACACCTGCACGTTCGAGGTGACGATGAGCGGGTCGTTGACCTGGTTGATGGTCGGCGCGCCCTGTTCGTCGGTGTAGCTGACAACGAACGAGATCTTGGTGTTCGGAGACCAGTTCACGCCGCCGCCGAGGGTGGTCAGGCCGCCGAAGTCCGACAGATCGTCATAGCCGGCGTTGAAGTTCAGCGACAGGTCGCCGAACTTCGGCAGGAAGTCGCGGCGGGTGCTGGTCAGCGGCAGGCTGAAGTTGACGCTGCCGTAGACGCGGTCGCGCTGCAGCGCGCTGTCGGTTTGCTCACCCGAGCGGTTGGACTCCGAGTCCAGCGTCCGGGTGTCCAGGCCGAACTTGACGGTCGAGCGTAGATTGCCTGCGGGGGCCTCCCACAGGGTGCCGTTCAGGGTCGATTCCAGATTGCCGCCGCTCGAGACCGAATGGGCTGTGTCGGAGGCTTCTCGCAGGAGGGCGGCCGGGATAACGCCGAACGGGTTCACCGCCGGATCCCTGGCGTCGAGCCGGTCCTGGACCGGCTTGAGGTCGTAGCCGCGGCCGGTCGTGGTGTCGGTCTCGATCCGGTCGTAGGTGGCGGTGACGGTGTAGCGCCACTCCTTCAGATAGCCGTCGACCAGCAGGGCGGCCTTGCCGGTCAGGGTGTCGTTGTTGCGCAGCATCGTGCTCGGGTCATCAAGGTAGCGTGTCAGACGCGTGTCCGTGGCGCTGGTCGAGTACGGGTTGCCGGCCGGCAGGTTCAGGGCCAGGGACGGCAGGCCGCCGTAGCCGCTGGTGGACGAGTCCTCCAGGCTGAAGCTTCCCGTGGCCTTGGTCGTCGCGTTCAGGTCGTGGGCGAGCGAGCCGCGCAGGGTCGTGCGGTCGCCGCGCGACTGCAGGGTGCGGAAGGCCGACAGCTCCTCCGGCGTGGCGACGGCCCCGGTCTGGCCGTAGGTGTTGGGGCTGACCGTGCGGGTGATGTCGCGCTCGCTCTCGAACAGGGCGGTGTCGTGCTGGCGCTCGATGTCGAAGTTCCAGCGGTCGCCGGTCTTGATGGTGAAGTAGTTGCCGTCGACCTCGGCGGTGGTGCGCCCGCCCTGGGTCGGGCCGCGGCCCTGAACGGTCGCTGTGGCCTGACGGAACTGTTGCTTGAGGACGAAGTTCACGACGCGCTGGTCGGCGCTGTAGCCGTAGTTGAGGGCGACCTCTTCGGGCAGGATCTCGGTGCGTTCGATGGCCTCGACCGGGATGCCCTGGATCTCCTGGAAGCCGGAGATGCGGCGGCCGTTCAGCAGCAGAACCGG
>Ga0209023_10006958_pt1 | contig 11766 bp, 12 predicted proteins | sample LakOneMetagenome_FD_187468 | JGI IMG/M metagenome (GOLD analysis project Ga0209023, IMG submission 187468) | Freshwater and sediment microbial communities from Lake Erie, Canada (SPAdes) (version 2) | ecosystem: Environmental > Aquatic > Freshwater > Lentic | place: Lake Erie, Canada...
CCGTCGAGGTAGGAGGTGAAGGCGGCAACGTCCTGCGCGCGGTAGCCCGGCGTGTCGGCATTGGCGATGTTCGCGGCCGTGACGGCCTGACGTTCCGAGAGCCAAGTCATGTGGCGCGAAGCGAGGTCGAAGAGATACACCGCGGCGTCTCCGTGAATAGAGCCTCCCCCTTGCTAGTCAGGGAAGCTTGTCCCGGCCTTGCAGGGCTAGCGTGCAAGGGTATGGCGCGGCAGGCGTCCGGCATTGTTGAGATAGTGAATGACTTCGGCTACGGCACGATAGAATTCCGGCGGAATCTGCGTGTCGATCTCGACCTGGTCATACAGGCTGCGGGCCAGCGGCCGGTTTTCGACTTGTGGCACATCGTGCTCGGCGGCAATTTCGCGGATTCTCGCCGCAAGATGATCGACGCCCTTGGCGACCACCACGGGGGCGCCACCTTCGTCACGGCGATAGCGCAAGGCCACCGCATAGTGTGTGGGGTTGGTGATCACCACGCTGGCCTCGGGGAGCTTTTCCAGCATGCGGCGGGAATTGCGCTGGCGTGCCAGGGCGCGGAGCCTTGCCTTGATGGAGGGATCGCCTTCGGCTTCCTTCATCTCCTGCTTGACCTCCTGCTTGGTCATGCGCAAGTCCCGCCGCCAGCGGTACCGCGACCAGACGACATCGGCAAGCGCAAGAGAAAGCGAGAGGACCATGAGCGGCAGCAGCGCGTCGGAGACCATGTCGCGAAGCTGTTCGGGCAGGAGAGCAGGGTCGGTGCCGAGACCAGCCACGAAACGCGGAAGGTCACGCTTGAACAGCGTCCAGAGGATGACCGAGACAGCGACGAGTTTCACCACCGACTTCAGGAACTCGACGAATCCTCCCCCGCCGAACAGCCGGCTCCAACCGGCCGCGGGCGAGATGCGGGAAGCCTTGGGTGCCAGTCGCTCCGCCACCGCAGACGGCATGTTCTGCAGCAGCGATGCGAGGATGCTTCCGGCGGCCATGACCGAAAGTACGGGCAGAAGCGGCAGCCCCGCATCGCGCAGCAGCGTGACCAGGTAGGCGGCGGCGGCCTCGCGGTCCTCGATGCGCAGGGAACCGGCCCCGGCCAGGGCAAGATGAAGCGTCTCGGCTAGGCTAGCCATCATCCAGCCACCGAGCAGCAGGACCACCGCATAGCTGGCCACGATCGAGCCGAATAGCGTCGCCTCCCGCGCCACGGGAACGTTGCCCTTGTCGATGGCGTCGGCAACGCGCTTCTCGGTAGCGTCCTCTGTCCTGCCTTCGCGGTCCTGGTCCTCGCTCATGACGGCGGCGGATCGTCATGCGGCAATTCGATGTCGCCTCTCTGCGCCATGTCGAGAACCCGGGACACGATGGCGCTCCTCGCCGCCTCGCCTTCCTTGCTGCGGCCTCCCCGGTCGTTGGCGAGTTCGGCTTCGACCATGCGGCGGGCGCGCGCACCGAGGGACGACAGGGCGACCTCCTTGAGCGCCGAATCCACGCCCTTTAACGCCACCACGACCTGGTCCGCCTGCAGCTTGTCGAACAGTGCCAGCCGCGCTTCCTGCGACAGCTTTCCGATGTCCTCGAATGAGAAGATCAGCCGCTTGAGCTTTTGCGCCTCCTCGGGCTTCCATGCCGCAACACCGGCGAGGATCTCGCCGGACTGGTCGCGGTCGAGCTTGTTCAGCATGGCGGCAAGGCGGCCGCGGCCCTCGGCCTCGAGGCCCGCATCCTGGCGCGCCAGCAAGTCGTCCTCGAGCGTCTTCTCGACGATCTTCGCGACAGGCTCCTCCACCGGCTGCACTTTCAGCAGGCGGCGGGCGACGGTAATCCGGAAGTCGCCCGGCAGCATCGACAGGCAGCGCGAGGCGAAGTCGGGGGTGAGTTGCGAAAGGATGAAGGCGATGGTCTGCGGGTGTTCATCGAGGAGATAGGGGACCAGCGCGTTCTCCATGCCGGTTTCGAAACGCCGCCATGCGGGTTCGCCGGCCTGCATGATCTGGGTGCCCAGCATGCGGGAGAGCTCGGTCGGGGAAAAGGCGCGTTCCACCATGCCCTTGACCGCGTCGAAATCGGTGCCAAGCCCGAGGGCACGTGCGAAGTTTGCGGCAAAGTCGTCGACGAGAAGGTCGAGGTCCTGTTTCTCGACGCGGCTGATCGAGGCCGCCGAGCTCATGATCGCCTTCACTTCCGCGGCATCGAACTTCTGCAGCAGTTGCGTGCCGAGCTTTTCGCCGAGCGCCAGGAGGAGGATGGCGACCTTCTCGCGTCCGGCTCGAGCGGGAACCGTTGCCCTGTCGATGAAGGACTGGCTGTCCACGCCGCTCTCAGGACTCCGCCGGGTATCCGGCGACCTCGGTGATGGTAAGGCCCAGCCTGCCGTCGCTCTCGTCGAGCACGACGAGGTTGCCGCGCGCCACGTCACGGCCGTTGACCAGCATGCGCACGGGTGTGCCGAGCCTTTCTTCAAGTGTCAGCATGGTTCCCGGCGCAAGCCCGGCGATTTGCGAGATGGCGAGGCGGGCGGTTCCGATCACCACCTGGACCGACACCGGAATGCGCAACACGGCACCCGGAAGGACCGGCTGCCCGCCGGACCCGCCGCCGGCATCAGGATCCGGAGTGATGAGTTCGGGCAGTTGCTCGCTGAAGCTGGTGGTCATCATGTCGTCCTGGGAAAAGGGGCTCCGCTGCAGGAAGTCTCGCAACGGCGGCTTGCGGGAAGGTGGTCAGCCTGAAGCGGACGTGATGGTGACGGCGAGCCTGTTGCCATTCCGCCCCAGCAGGCCCTCATAGGCGGCAACGCCGCCGCTCCATACCGTGACGGGCGAAGTGGCCGTCGCCGAAAGCGGAACGAGGCTTCCGCGCTTCAGTCCGGCAATGGCATCGAGGCTCAACAGTTCAGGACCGACCATCACCGTGAAGGCGATCTCGGCCTTGCCCAGCTCCCGCTGCAGGCTTTGCCGCTGCCATGAGATCGCCTCCTCCGCCGGTTCGTCATCGGCGACACCGATCTGGCGTTCCAGTTCCGCGCGCGGGAACGCAAGCGCAATCTCGCCGCTGTAGCCAAACACATTGAGGACGAATCGAAACAGGATGAGCGCCTCGTCGCCGCCGATGTCCGGAACTTCACCCTCTTCGAACAGGTGGAACGGCCGCATCAGGAAACTGCCCAGTGCCGTTGCGACATGCCGGGCCAGCGCGGCCTGCGCGAGTCCGAGGATGCCCGCCTCGATTTTCGACAGAGGCCGATCCTGGATCGCGAAGGCGCTCTCCGTCCCCGTTCCACCCATCGCCACCTCGATCACGGCGGAGACGAGTGTTTTCTCAATTAACAGCATGGCGGCAAGCGAGCCGCGATCGGATTCGAAGCGAAGCTCGGTCCGTTCGGCATCCGTCACTACCCCGAGGGTGTCGCTGATGGCATCTGTCGTGACCTTCCATGGCGCAGCCTGCAGAACGCCAAGTCCCTGTGCGCAGGCATCGGCGAGTGCGGCCGCGAGTGTGGAAATGCGCGGCAGCGTGGCGACAGCCGGACGTGCCGCGGGCCGGAAGTGTCTTGCATCCAACGCCATTGCCATGTCACGCCGCCCTGCCGTCAACGGCGGCGGAATTCATCGTTTCCTGTTCCACCTCGGAAATGCTCGGCCTTTCATAGGCGGAAATCGTCTTTCGGCCGTGTTCAAGGGCCACTTGCGGCATGGCGCCGTTCATGAACGCAAGCAGCGTCTGCTTGATGATTACATAGAGCCGCACTTTCTTCTCGCGCACCGACTTCACCTTGGTGGCGAGCGGGCCGAAGATTCCATAGGAGAACAGTATGCCCGCAAAGGTGCCCACCAGTGCCGCGCCGATCAGATGCCCCAGAACTTCGGGAGGCTGGTCCAGGGCACCCATGGCCTTGATGACGCCAAGCACCGCGGCAACGATGCCGAGGGCTGGAAGCGCGTCGGCGATGGCCGAAAGCGCGAGGTAGACCTTGAGCTTGTCGCGCTGGATCGTCTGGATCTCCTCGTCCATCAAGGCTTCGATCTCATGTGTTCTGGCGTTGCCGATGATGATGAGGCGGCAGTAGTCGCAGATGAAATTGGTGAGGTCCTTTTCGGTCAGGATCTTGGGGAAGGCCCGGAAGATCTCCGATTCACCGGGATTGTCGACGTGCACTTCCATTTCGGTCCGTGTCTTCGTCCGGAGTTCACGCATCAGCGCGTAGAGGATGGCCAGCGTGTCGAGGTAGTCGCGCGGCTTCGGGGTGGATTCCTTGATCGCCTCCACGATCCCCTTGAACGTATCCTTGACGACCTTCATGGGGTTGGCGACGAAGAACGTACCGATCGCCGAACCGAGGATGATCACGTATTCGAAGGGCTGCCATAGCACTCCGATATGCCCGCCCATCGCCGCGAAGCCACCGAGCAGGCAACCAAAGACGATGATCATGCCGATGACGAAGGTCATGAGTGCCGATTCCTTCCAGCGCAGGATCCATGCCCTTGGCTAGGGGCCCGGCCTTGCGCGGACCTTTCGCATGCCGGGTTCAGGCCGGGGCAAGGCGCGAAGCCCAGGCTTGCGGTGAGAGGAGAAGCCCATGATCGGTACCGTTGCCAGATACCAGCAGATCGCACGAAACATCGACAAGTCCATCGGCACCATCTCGCAGCGTCCGGAGGTCAAGCGGGAAGCCGACTATTTTCTCGCGACGATCCGCACCGTGAAGTCGGCGGAGGATTTCCTCAAGAACGACCGGCTCTACAAGTTTGCCATGACGGCCTTCGGACTCAAGGACATGATCTACGGCAAGGCCTTCATGCGCAAGGTCCTGACCGAGGGCGTTGATGGCTCGAGCAGCTTTGCCCTGCAGCTTGCCGATCCGCGCTTTCGGGACTTTGCCGAGACATTCAATTTCGCCCGCTACGGCACCACTGCCACGGCTTTCGACAGGGCCCAGCAGGGTACGGTGGACCGTTTCCTCCGCATCCAGCTGGAAGCTGACGCCGGGCAGAATGACGAGGGCGTCAAGCTGGCACTCTATTTCCAGCGCAAGGCACCTGAGGTGACGAGTGTCTATGGTTTGATGGGCGACCCGGCGCTGTACAAGGCCGTACAGACTGCACTCGGCCTGCCGGCGGCCTATTCGAACACCGACGTCGATCAGCAGGCGGCCTTCCTGCGCAGCAAGGTCAACGTCGAAGATTTCAAGGACCCGGTGAAGCTGGACAACTTCATCACACGCTTCACCGCGAAATGGCAGGCCGCCAGCGGAACGAGTGGCCAGTCCGTGCCGCAGATCGGCCTGAGCCGTTCGCCTCTCGCCACATTCGACAACTCGCTGCTCCTGAGCATGCAGTTACTGCGGGGCTATGGCCGCTGATGGACATGAGTTCACCGGTCGGCGTGTCCGGCCAGATGGCCCTGTCGCGCCGGCTCGAGACCATCGCAAGCAATGTCGCCAATGCCGGAACCGTCGGCTACAAGTCCGAGGCCGTCACCTTCGCCACTGTGGTCTCGAAGACCCAGCCCTTCCAGACGAGTTTCGCCTTCGACGGCGGCCCGCACGCCGATCTGTCGGCCGGTGGACTGAAGCAGACCGGAAACCCGCTCGACGTTGCGGTGCGGGGCAACGGTTTCCTCGCCATCTCAACGCCACAGGGCACCGCCTACACACGGGACGGCCGCCTGCAGATGCTGCCGAGCGGCGACATCGTCTCGTTGTCCGGGCATCCCGTGCTCGACGCGAGTGGTGCACCGCTCACAGCCGATCCCGATGGCGGGGCGCTGGACATTGCCAATGACGGCACCCTGCACCAGAAGGGGCGAATCGTCGGTGTGCTGGGGCTGTTCGACATCGACTTGTCGAAAGGCTATGGCCGCTACGAGAACTCGGCCTTCCTGCCCACGGCGGCACCTGTGCCCGTCGACGATTTTGCCCGTAACGGCATCGTGCAGGGCTTCACCGAAGAGTCAAATGTCAATCCGATCCAGGAAATGACAAGGCTCATCGCCGTGCAGCGTGCCTTCGAGGCGATGAGTTCCGGCCTCGAGCAGCGCGACCAGTCGCTGCGCGAGACGATACAGACCCTCGGCGCCCGCAGCAGCTGAGAATGGAAGGTCATGGCATCGATTTTCCGCTTCAGGCCCTGGCGCGACGGGTACGCGCCGCGGCAAACGATCTGCCTTTTGCGAGGGCAGTGGGGCGCATTCACGCCATCGGCCCATCCGTCATCGAGGTCGGGGGTCTGTCTGGCTGCCTGCGCCTTGCATCGCTGGTGGAAATCGTCACGCTGCGCGGAACGGTCCTGGCAGAGGTCGTCCGCCTCGATCACGATTTCGCTCACTGCAAGACCTTCGATGCACGGGCCGCCGTCGCGCTTTCCGATCCGGTCCACGCGCGGGGCGAGATCCTCCACCATCCGCATGAAGGCTGGCGGGGGCGCATCATCGACGCCCTGGCGCGACCTGCCGATGGCCTGGGGCCGCTGCCCTCCGGGGAGAAGCCCGTTCGGCTCGCCGCACCGCCGCCCACGGCCATGTCACGTGCCATCGTGTCCATCGGGGTCAGCACCGGGGTTCGCGTCGTCGACAGCTTCACGCCGCTCTGCCTCGGTCAGCGCATCGGCATCTTTGCCGGCTCGGGAGTCGGAAAGTCGACGCTGCTGTCGATGATCGCGAGGGCTTCGAGCTTCGACGTCGTGATCGTGGCGCTGGTCGGGGAGCGCGGACGCGAGGTGCGCGAGTTCGTGGATCACACGCTTGGAGCGGCATCGCGCAATGCAGTGACCATCGTGGCAACGGGTGATGAAAGCGCCATGATGCGGCGCATGGCGCCGCAACTGGCCACGGCGCTGGCAGAACATTTCCGCGATCTCGGCCAGAACGTCCTGTTGATCATGGACTCGGTCACCCGCTATGCCCATGCCTGCCGCGAAGTGGCCCTGGCGGGCGGAGAGCCGCCGGTGGCGCGTGGCTACCCGCCCTCGGTGTTCAGCGACTTGCCGCAGCTTCTCGAGCGGGCCGGGCCCGGTGCCGGAGCAGGCAGCATTACCGGGATCTATGCCGTTCTCGTCGACGGCGACGACCACAACGATCCGGTCGCGGATACGGTGCGCGGTACCCTGGACGGCCACATTGTCCTCGACCGGGCGATCGGCGAGCAGGGTCGTTATCCGGCGGTCAACCTGCTGTCGTCGCTGTCCCGTCTTGCCCATCGGGTATGGACTCCTGACCAGGCGAGGCTGGTGCGGGAGCTGAAGCGGCTGGTCGCGCGCTTCGAGGATACGCGCGATCTGCGCGCCATGGGGGGACATGTGGCAGGGGCGGACCCGGAGCTCGACCGTGCCATCGACCTCGTGCCGAAGCTCTACAAGATCCTCGCCCAGGATGGTGCCGAGCCACCAGTCGCCGAGCCGTTCCACGACATTGCGGCGGCCCTCTCAGGCAGCCTCTGAGGTTGCCTGTTCGCGCGACAGGAACTGGTAGCCAAGGTAGCGCTTGGTATCGATCGGATCGTATCCCAGCGTGTTCCGAAGCTTCTTTCTCAACTTGCTGATGTGGCTTTCGACGACGCTTTCCTCGACATCCTCGTCGAACAGGCCGTAGACCGCGTTGAAGATCTGATTGCGGCTGACCCGGCGATTTCGGTTCGCGGCCAGGTATTCCAGGATTCTCCGCTCGCGACGCGGCAGCACCAGCCGCCGGCCGCCCACTTCCGGGTCACGGCCGTCGTTGAACACCCGCAGCTCGCCGACGTCAGCCGCCCTGGACGAGGGCGCGGCGCGGCGGCGGATGGCCCCGATGCGCGCGATGATCTCGCGGGCATGCACGGGCTTGCGCACGACGTCGTCGACGCCCGCGGCGAAAAGCTTGAGGGTCGATTCGAGGCCGGTCGCGTCGTTGAGCGCGATGGCGGGGGCCTCGGAGCGGGTCTTGATGGCTCTCGCGACCGTCTCACGCTGGGTGAAGTCGCCCAGGATGAAGGCTTCGACAGCCGCGAGGTCCGGGCCGCTGGTCGAGTGGAACCAGCTGTCGAAATCCGACGGAGAGAAGCTGGCGGCGGAAACGCCCTCGCGCCCAAAGCTTGCGCGATAGGCCTCGGTCACATCGGTACGGTCGTCCACGAAGATGATCATGTCTGCAGTCTGCTTTCCGGTTGTTCGGTCCGCCAGGCGGACTCACTCAGATGACCGGACCAGTTTCAAGACAAGGCCGTTAACAACTGGTTAAAATCCAACAATATCATGAGTTTACACGAAGTATAGAGTATGTATTCAAGGATATATACTTCACCGGTTTGGTGAAGTTACTCTATGAGGTCATCGCTTATACTAAGTGGACCGATGTCATCCATGTCGCGGCACATAGCGATGGTGATGGGCAGAACTACACGTGAGAGGAGTGTTTATCATTTTATACACTCTTGACGAGAAATTTTGATCCGTGTTTAACTTGTCATATCGGAAAATCATTCAACTATCTGGAGAGTTCTTGCGATGGACAATCAATTCGACAGTGCCATGCCGACTGCATCTGCCGAAAGCTTCGTGCCGCAGGACGGCTTTCTCTTCATCGGAGAACTGGCGAAGCTTACGTCCACCGATCCCAAGACCATTCGCTTCTACGAGCGGGTGGAACTCATCTCGCCGCCACGGCATGGCCGCTTTCGCACCTACCTGGCGAGTGACGTGCGGCGATTGAAGAATATTCTGACACTCCGGCGCCTCGGTGTTCCAATCGCCCAGATCCGCGAAATCCTCGACATGCTGTCGCCCGAGGAGGATGTTCTGGCGAGCGAGAAGGCGGTCCGCCACCTGAAACAACACCTCGATCTCCTGAAGAACCGTCAGGACGAACTTCTCAAGCAGATCGAGAAGACCAGCACGGCGCTCGACAGCCTCGTCGCCTAGCCCACTCGGGGATGATCCATCCCGTATCGCCCCGGTCATCCGAAATTCGAGAACTGACTGATCGCGTCCAGGAGATCCGGACTCGGCCCGGACTCTCCGCCCGCTGTGCCGGACTCATTCACGGACTCCGCCGGACTCGCCCCGGTCATCTCCCTGCAACTCACCCCAAGGTGGTTGAACGTGTCCACTTCGCATGCTGGACGCTTTCGTCCGCCCGCACTGCAACTGTCCGAGCACTCCCATCGCCCTGCAATCTCCCATGGGGCGTCGGGTCTCAACTGACCCGGGAAACCAGGGCCGGTCGCACGCCGTCGAGCGCCTGGTCGGGGCACGATCCAGGTTGAGTCTGCCGGAGCTATCTTCCGGACATCGACCAGGATACCGCACGGACGGCATCATCAGCCGCCCGGTATTTAGCCCGGAGGTGGGGCGGACTCGGAAAGCCGGGTGGACAGCGACCATCTCCGGACGGAAAATCCGACCGTTGCCCCGGGCTTGACGAGGCCGCCCAGTAACCAACACCTGAGATTTGCCACACAGGGTTGGGTAATTGCTGTTATCTTCCGCGGACGGTGTAGGCCGACCTCGGCCGCCACCATGTACTGTGCTGTACGCCACCGAGCACGAGGATCGACGCTCATGCCTGAACAATGGCTGACCTACCGCCAGCTCGCCGAGCTCTGGAACACCACACCCGAAGCTGCGCGTGCGCGATGCCGGCGCGGCAACTACCAGCGCCGGACCAGCGAGATGGGCACAGCCGAGGTCCTGGTCGATACCGATGCCATCGCGGCGGAATCGCTCCGGAGATCCCAGCCCGGCACGGCATGGGTGTCCGCGGCACCCCAACCGTTCTATGTGCAGGATCCGTCTGTCCTCGATGAACTGAGCCTCAAGTCCCTGCAGGAGCTGGAAGCGCAGGTTGCAGCCCTCAGCAAGGAACTCGGCAAGGCGGAGGAGCAGGTCGAGCTTATGCGCAAGCATCTCGCCACCGAGCGAGAGCAGGTCGCCCATCTCATGACGGTGCTGCTCCGCAGCGAGAAGCGCAAGGGCTTCTTCTCCCGGCTGCTGTTCTGGCGGAAGACCAAGCGCCCCGCCCTGCACCAGACCGGACATGTGACGACCCCGTCTCCCGACTCGTCGCGCCGAAGTGTGGTGCATGGTCCCTCCATCGGGGGTAGCGCGCCCGGCACGATCCTCAACGAGGGCGTTTCCGTGCCGGAGTCGCCGGACGAAAATCAACGGCAGGCGAATCACTAGGCCCCGCGCCGCCCGCGAGCGCCCTGGGCATCCTGCGATGCGGACATCCAGATAACTCGAAAACTCCGCTCGACCCAATGGCCATACCTGGTAGGGCCGCCACATGGAATGCAGATTTCTCCCAAGGTTGGTGCGTGTGAAACCCCGGCCATCGTGGTCAGAAGACAGTGTGCCTGCCTGAACTGCTTCCGCCAAGCGAGGTCCCGAACTCAAAACCTTCATCTCCTCGCCAGCTCGGTGTTCGGCTTTGCGATCTGTCAGGATCTTCTCAGAGCCACTCCTGCGGCGGTGTCACGCACAGCTCACTTTCGGATCTCCTAACCTTGCGCATGTCTTTCTCCCGAAAGCGCAGGCAACTGCGGATCGGGTAGGGCGCCCCGACCGCCATGTTCGACGTCCCCACCCCATCAGCGGGGCCAATGGGCACTCCTCGCACGTTTACGCGCTCATGGTGGCCGGTCGTCTCAGATATGCCGTCTGGGCGCGATGTGTTTGCATGCGGACCCGGCCCGCACATAGACCGGACAGGGATCCCACTGGCCGGACCAGCATCCGGACTCTCGGCCGACATGGCCGGACTCTTCAGCGAGAGGTTTGGACGGCCGCAGATTCTGATGCGGACTCGATGGTCCACCCGGGGGATGGGCCTTCGCCCGCCCCGAAAAGCCCGTCTCGCTAGATGATGCCCGCCGACGTTCCCTCAACCGGCGGCCGCTCGGCGGTCTTGCGTGCACGGTAACCCGAGGCGCGATAGAGGCCGAGCGCATCGATGGCGCCACCCTTGCGGCGCCGGGCCTCGGCCAGGATCGGCGAAACGTCGGTGATGAAGGCCTGTTTCACGAGGCGATGGCCAAGCATCACGTCGCTGCTGTTCTGGGCCGCCTCGAGCAGTTCGCGGTCGATCAGCGAGGCCTGCACGAAGGCACGCTGTATTTCCACCGCCGAGGCCATGAGGCTCTCGATCGGATCGGTCACGTTGTGCGACTGGTCGATCATGTAGGCGGGCGAGAAGCCCTCCACCCGGCGCAGTTCGGCATCCACCAGCTCGTTGAACACCAGGAACAGCCGGAATGGATCTACCGAGCCTGAATCGAGATCATCGTCGCCATACTTCGAATCATTGAAATGGAAGCCGGCGAGCTTCCTGGCCCGGATCAGCCGCGCCACGATCTGCTCGATGTTGGTGTTGGGAGCGTGATGGCCGAGGTCGACGAGGCAGCGGGCGCGCGGGCCCAGCTCCAGCGCCGCCATGAAGCTCGACCCCCAGTCGGAGATCACCGTCGAATAGAAGGCCGGCTCGTAGAGCTTGTGCTCGAGGAAAACCATCCAGTCCTTGGGCAGCGCATCGTAGACGATCCGCAGCGAAGCCAGGTAGCGGTCGAAGGCCGCATTGAGGTTCGACTGCCCCGGGAAGTTGGACCCGTCGGCAATCCAGACGGTGAGAGCGGTGGAGCCCAGTTGCCGCCCGATCTCGATGCACTCGAGGTTGTGTTCCACTGCCTGCATGCGCGTGGCTTCGTCGGCATGGGTGAGCGAGCCGAACTTGTATGAGTGGCGCTGGCCGCGCTGGTCCTGGAAGGTGTTGGAGTTGACCGCGTCGAAGCCCAGCTCG
>Ga0209023_10006959_pt1 | contig 11765 bp, 13 predicted proteins | sample LakOneMetagenome_FD_187468 | JGI IMG/M metagenome (GOLD analysis project Ga0209023, IMG submission 187468) | Freshwater and sediment microbial communities from Lake Erie, Canada (SPAdes) (version 2) | ecosystem: Environmental > Aquatic > Freshwater > Lentic | place: Lake Erie, Canada...
CGATCTGGGTCTGGATCGCCGAGGGGCTGCCGACGCCGCGTTACCAGTGGCTCGCGCCGGATCAACGCGACCGCGAACACCTCCGCGCGGTGCCCGACACGCTCGGCCTGCCGCTGATCGTGAAGCCGCCGCGCGAAGGCTCGTCGATCGGCATCACCAAGGTCGCCGGCTATTCGCAGATGCAGGACGCGGTCGCGCTCGCTGGCCGGTACGACCCCGATGTGCTGTGCGAAGAATTCATCGACGGCGAGGAAGTGACCTGCCCGGTGATCGGCACCGGCGCGGATGCGCGCGCGCTGCCGGTCGTGAAGATCGTCGCGCCCGAAGGTGCCTACGACTACCAGAACAAGTACTTCACCGACGACGTGACCTACCTCTGCCCGAGCGGACTGCCGGCCGCCGAGGAGCACGAGATCCAGCGCATCGTCGTGCAGGCCTACCGCACGCTCGGTTGTCGCGGCTGGGGTCGTGCCGACCTGATGATCCGCGCCAGCGACCGCAAGCCCTTCCTGCTGGAGATGAACACCTCGCCGGGCATGACCTCGCACTCGCTGGTGCCGAAGTCCGCGCGCGTCGCGGGCTACAGCTACGAAGCCCTGTGCGTGCATCTGCTGAGCCTGGCGGCACTCGACGCCGCGCCGAGTCTGCGCACCTGAGGCGACACCGCAACTCCACGATGGCCCGCGCCGCCCCCGCTCCAACCCCCGCCGTGATGCCGAACGACATCCGGCTGATGAACCTGACCGCGATCGTTTTCGCCGTGCTCGGTGTGGTCGCGCTGTTGGGGGTGGGCGTCGTGTGGATCACGAAGCAGCCGGTGTTCTCGGTGCGCGGCATCAAGGTCGAGGGCGACATGGCGCACAACAGCGTGCTGACGATCCGCGCGAACGCGGCGCCCAAGCTCGCCGGCAACTTCTTCACGATGGACCTGGGCGCGGCGCGGCGCGCGTTCGAGGCGGTGCCGTGGGTGCGGCAGGCGGTTGTCCGGCGCGTCTGGCCGAACCGGCTGTCGGTACAGCTGGAGGAGCACAAGGCGGTCGCGCTATGGCTCGATGCGGCGCGTGCCCACGACGATGCGGACAAGCTCGTGAACAGCCACGGCGAAGTCTTCGACGCCAACGTCGGCGATGTCGAGGACGATGCACTGCCGACGTTGCGCGGTCCCGAAGGCAGCTCGGCCTCGATGCTCGCGCTCTACCACCGCTTGCAGCCGCTGTTCGCGCCGATGGATGCGCACATCGACACGCTCGGCCTGTCGGGCCGCGGCTCGTGGCGCGTCGAGCTCGACACCGGCGCCGAGATCGAGCTCGGTCGCGGCACCGACGACGAGGTGATCGCGCGCACGCAGGCGTTCATCGCCACGCTCCCGCAAGTCACCGGCCGCTTCCAGCGCGAATTGCAGACGGCCGATCTGCGCCACCACGATGGCTACGCCGTGCGCCTGAAGGGCATCACGACGAACGTGGATGGCGCGGGCAAGAAGAAATAGACGTCACCGACGAGGACACAACATTCATGGCCAAGGAATACAAGGATCTGGTTGTCGGCCTGGACATCGGCACCGCCAAGATCATGGTGGTGGTCGCCGAGGTCATGCCCGACGGCGAGCTGCGCATCGCCGGGCTCGGCAGCGCGCCCAGCCATGGCTTGAAGCGCGGCGTGGTCGTGAACATCGACGCGACGGTGCAGTCGATCCAGCAGGCGCTGAAAGAGGCCGAGATGATGGCCGACTGCAAGATCACGCGCGTCTACACCGGCATCACCGGCAGCCACATCCGCGGCCAGAACTCCACCGGCATGGTGATCGTGCGCGACAAGGAAGTGACGCCGGTCGACGTCGCGCGCGTCGTCGAGACCGCCAAGGCGATCAACATCCCGAACGACCAGCGGCTGCTGCTGGTCGAACCGCAGGAGTTCGTGATCGACGGGCACGAGGTCAAGGAGCCGATCGGCATGAGCGGCGGCCGGCTCGAGGTCAAGGTCCACATCGTGACCGGCGCGCAGAGCGCGGCCGAGAACATCGTCAAGTGCGTGCGGCGCTGCGGGCTCGAGGTTGATCAGCTCGTGCTGAACCCGAGCGCGTCGAGCCATGCGGTGCTGACCGAGGACGAGCGCGATCTCGGTGTCGCGCTGGTCGACATCGGCGCCGGCACGACCGACGTGGCGATCTTCACCGACGGCGCGATCCGCCACACCGCGGTGATCCCGATCGCCGGCGACCTGATCACGAGCGACATCGCGATGGCGCTGCGCACGCCGACGAAGGACGCCGAGGAGATCAAGGTCGAGTACGGCGTGGCGAAGCAGTTGCTCGCCGATCCGAGCGATCAACTCGAAGTGCCGGGCCTCGGCGACCGCGCGCCGCGCATGCTGAGCCGCCAGGCGCTGGCCGGCGTGATCGAGCCGCGCATCGAGGAGATCTACTCGCTCGTGCACCAGGTGATCCGCGAGAGCGGCTACGAGGAGCTGCTGTCCAGCGGCATCGTCATCACCGGCGGCGCGGCGGTGATGCCGGGCATGGTCGAGCTCGGCGAGGACATCTTCCTCAAACCCGTGCGCAAGGGCGTGCCGACGTATCCGGGCGCGCTGCACGACATGGTCGCGAATCCCCGATCCGCGACGGTGATGGGCTTGCTCGAGGAGGCGCGCATCGCGCGCAGCCGCGGCATGCGGGCGGCGCAGCAGGCGGGGTCGGTCAAGACCCTGTTCGGCCGCGCGAAAGACTGGTTCCTGGGCAACTTCTAACAAGAGGCGAAATGCGATGAAGCACCACTGCCTGCTCCACGTGCAATCCGCCCACGGACTGGCGCCGCCCTGCGCCAGCCCATGAGACGACAACAACGACAACGACAAGTTTGGATACACGGCAACTGCACTGAATGACTGAAGGATTGGAGAAACGTATGGCTATCGAAATGATCGAAGAGTTCAGCATGGGCACGCAGATCAAGGTGATCGGCGTGGGCGGCGGCGGCGGCAACGCGGTCGAGCACATGATCGCGCAAGGAGTGCAGGGCGTGCAGTTCGTCTGCGCGAACACCGACGCGCAGGCGCTGAACCGCTCCGCGGCGCACGACCTGATCCAGCTCGGCATGACCGGCCTGGGCGCGGGCGCGAAGCCCGAGGCCGGCAAGGCCGCGGCGGAAGAGGCGGTCGACCGCATCCGCCAGGCGATCGACGGCTCGCACATGCTGTTCATCACCGCCGGCATGGGCGGCGGCACCGGCACCGGCGCGGCGCCGGTGATCGCGCGCGTCGCCAAGGAGATGGGCATCCTGACGGTCGGCGTCGTGACCAAGCCGTTCGAGTTCGAGGGCAACCGCCGCATGAAGTCCGCGGACCTGGGCGTCGCAGAACTCGAAGCGAACGTCGACTCGCTGATCGTGATCCTGAACGAGAAGCTGCTCGAGGTGCTGGGCGATGACGTGACGCAGGACCAAGCCTTCGCGCACGCCAACGATGTGCTGAAGAACGCCGTCGGCGGCATCAGCGACATCATCCACATGCCGGGCCTCGTGAACGTCGACTTCGAGGACGTGAAGACGGTGATGAGCGAGCCCGGCAAGGCGATGATGGGCACGGCGCAGGCGCAGGGCCCGGACCGCGCGACCAAGGCCGCCGAAGCGGCCGTGGCCTGCCCGCTGCTCGAAGGCATCGACCTGTCGGGTGCGCGCGGCGTGCTGGTGCTGATCGCGGCGAACCGCAACACCTTCAAGCTGGCCGAAAGCCGCAACGCGATGAACACGATCCGTCGCTACGCGGCCGACGACGCGCACGTGATCTACGGCACCGCGTACGACGAGACGCTCGGCGACCAGCTGCGCGTGACCGTCATCGCGACCGGTCTGAGCCCGGCCTCGCGCCGCAACCAGACGCCGATCACCGTCGTGCACAGCCAGCCGATGGCGCGCACCGGCACGAACGATCTGCCGATCCTGCAGAACGCGCTGAACACCCCGCAGCAAGGCATGGCGCCGGCGCACGACTACAGCGCGCTGACCACGCCGAGCGTGTGGCGCAACGGGCGCACGGCGGCGGCGAAGGTCGATGCCCTGGCGAGCAACGGGATGGACGAGATCGAGATCCCGGCGTTCCTCAGAAAGCAGGCGGACTGAGGCTGTTCTCAGGGGCGGGCATCGGCCGGGCGCGGCCGATGTTCGCTTTTCCGCGACAATACCGCCCCATGCTCGCCCAACGCACCCTCAAGTCCATGACCCGCGCGGTCGGCGTGGGCCTGCATGGCGGGCAGCGTGTCGAGCTGACGTTGCGGCCGGCCCCGGCCGATCACGGGATCGTGTTCCGGCGCGTCGACCTGGCGCAGCCGGTGGACATCCACGTCGATCCGCTGTGGATCACCGACACGCGCATGAACACCACGCTGTCGGCCGGCGGCGACCCGGGCGCGCCGAAGGTGCGCACGATCGAGCATCTGCTGTCGGCCTGCGCCGGGCTCGGCCTGGACAACCTCGTCATCGACATCAATGGCGAGGAGGTGCCGATCCTCGATGGCGCCGCGGCGAGCTTCGTGTTCCTGCTGCAGAGCGCGGGCATCGAATTGCAGGACCGGCCGAAGCGCTTCATGCGCATGCTCAAGGCCGTCGAGGTCCGCGAAGGCGCCGGTCCGACGTTGAAGTGGGCGCGGCTCGAGCCCTATGACGGCTACCGTCTCACGTTCGAGATCGACTTCGACCACCCGGCCGTGAACCAGACCGGCCAGCGCGTCACGTTCGACATGGGCTCGGGTCGCTACAAGCAGGAGATCGCGCGTGCACGCACGCTCGGCTTCACGAAGGATGTCGAGATGATGCGCGCGCGCGGCCTCGCGCTCGGCGGCAGCATGGACAACGCGCTCGTGATCGGTGACTACAAGGTGCTCAACGACGATGGGTTGCGCTACGACGACGAGATCGCCAAGCACAAGATCCTCGACGCGATCGGCGACATGCTGGTGCTCGGCCGGCCGCTGATCGGCGCGTACAGCGCCTACCGATCGGGGCACGAATTGAACAACAAGCTGTTGCGCGCGGTGCTGGCCGATCCGGCGTCGTTCGAGACCGTGACGTTCGACGATGCCGCGAAGGCGCCCGCCGGCCTGGCCGAGCTGGCGCCGGCGTGGTGACGACGACGGCGGAGACGCGTGCGCGATGTTGTTCTTTCGTTGGGTCGTGTTGCTGCTGCTGGTCGCCGGGCTGGTCAGCCTGGCCATGTACATCGGCACCGGGCAGACGCGCTACCGCACGCTGGCGATCCGGATCATCAAGTGGACGCTCGTCGCCGGGCTCGGCTTCTTTGCGGTGCTGATCCTCGAACGGCTCGCGACGCTGGTGTGACCGAGAACAACTAAAAAGGGACGTTGATGACCATCTTCCGCTGGATCATGGGCGTGCTGTTCGCGATCACCGCGGGCGGCTCGGCACTGTGCTTCGTGCTGTTCATGATGCTGGACATCGAGGTCTGGATCGAGCGCGCACGCACGCTGCGCCGCGGTGCCTACATGGCCGGGCTGTTCTGGTTCAACGTCGAGGTGTGGGGGCGCGTGGTCTACACGCTGATTCACTGGTAGAGACCGAGAAAGTCGACGATCGGGGGCCAGTGCGTCGCGAAATCACTGATCGCGTGATCGCTGCCTTCGAGCAGCTCGATGCGGCAACCGCGATAGCGCGCGCTCATCTCCTCCCAGCTCAACACCTCGTCGCCCTTGGCGATCAGCGCGTAGTAGCGCGACAGATGGGTCAGCGCCGGTGGTGACATCGCCTTCAGCTCGTCGATGAACTCGGCGCGGAACTCGAAGCGCTCGTCGCTGTGCCACGCGGTGATCTCGCCGACGTAGCGCGCGAGGTCGCGGGCCGCCTCGACCGCCGGGTTCAGCATCACCGCGCGCCAGCCGCTGCGCGCTTCGGCGAGCGCGGTGGCGTAGTAGCCGCCGAGCGAACTGCCGATCACGGCGCTGCCGCTCGCGGGCCATTGCGCGGTGCCATCGGCGATCATCGCCATCGCCTCGCGCGGCGAGGGAGGCAGCTGCGGACACCACCAATGCACGTCCGGTCGGTGGGTCTGCATCCAGGCCGCGACGTAGCGCGCCTTGGTCGACTGCGGTGCCGAACGAAAGCCGTGCAGATACAGCAGATGGGTCGTTGCCGCGCTCACGTGCGCTTCGCCGCGAGGGCGTCGAGCAGCTTGGCATGGATGCCGCCGAAGCCGCCGTTGCTCATGCACAGCACATGATCACCCGGCTGCGCGGCGACCACGACGCGTTGCACCAGCTCGTCGAGCTGGTCGCTGACGAACGCCTGCTTGCCCATCGGCGCCAGGGCTTCGTGCGCGTCCCAAGTCAGGCCGCCGCTGTAGCAGAACGCGAGGTCGGCCTCCTCGAGCGACCACGGCAGCTGCGCCTTCATTGCGCCCAGCTTCATCGTGTTGGAGCGCGGCTCGAAGACCGCGAGGATGCGCTGCATCCCGACCTTGCGACGCAGGCCGTTCACGGTGGTGCGGATCGCGGTCGGATGGTGCGCGAAGTCGTCGTAGACCTTCACGCCCCCCGCCTCGCCGCGCATCTCGAGGCGCCGGCGGACGTTGACGAAGCTCGCCAGCGCTTTGCCGGCGACTTCCGGCGCGACGCCCGCATGCTCGGCCGCGGCGATCGCCGCGAGCGCGTTGAGCTGGTTGTGCTCGCCCAGCAGAGCCCAGTCGACCCGCGCGATCTTCAGGCTGCCGCGCAGCACGTCGAACGCATGCGGCTCGCCGCGCGCGCGCAGTGCGCCGGGTTCTTCCTTGCGGGCGCCGAAGCGTGTGACCTCGCTCCAGCATCCCATCGCGAGCACGCGCTTGAGGCTGTCTTCGCGTGCGTTGACGACCAGTCGGCCGCTCGACGGCACGGTGCGCACCAGGTGGTGGAACTGGCGCTCGATCGCCGCGAGGTCGTCGAAGATGTCGGCGTGGTCGTACTCGAGGTTGTTGAGCACCGCGGTGCGCGGCCGGTAGTGCACGAACTTGCTGCGCTTGTCGAAGAACGCGGTGTCGTATTCGTCGGCCTCGATCACGAACGGGCCGGTCCCGGACCGCGCGGACACGCCGAAATTCAACGGCACGCCGCCGACGAGGAAGCCGGGCTTCAGGTCCGCCTGCTCGAGGATCCACGCGAGCATCGAGGTCGTCGTCGTCTTGCCGTGCGTTCCCGCCACCGCGAGCACGTGACGGCCCTGCAGCACGTGGTCGGCCAGCCATTGCGGCCCGCTCGTGTAGGGTGCGCCGGCATCGAGGATCGCTTCCATCAACGGATTGCCGCGCGTCACGACGTTGCCGACGACGTACAGGTCCGGCTTGATACCGAGCTGCTCGGCGCCGAAGCCTTCGATCAATTCGATGCCGAGCGCGCGCAGCTGCTCGCTCATCGGCGGATAGACGTTGGCATCGCAACCGGTGACCGTGTGTCCGCCTTCGCGCGCGAGTGCGGCCAAGCCGCCCATGAAGGTGCCGCAGATGCCGAGGATGTGGATGTGCATGTCGTGTCTTGTCCCTGGACAGGTGGTTATAGCGCGCCGGAATCAGTCAGCACAAATCGCGCCAAACCATGTCGTGGTGTGGGTGCAGGCCGCTTCGAGGGAAGGCAGCACCGCGACGCACCGGGCGAGCCACTCGGGTGGGGGGGCTTTCAGATCAGGCACCGCGACGGTGGCGAGCCCGGCCGCGATCGCGGCCTGCACGCCGTGGCCGGAGTCCTCGAACGCCAGGGTCGAGTCGGCCGTCGCGCCCAGGCGCTGCAGCGCGAGCTGGTACAGGTCGGGGTCCGGCTTGCCGCGTCGGACTTCGTCGCCGCCGCAGATCGTGTCGAAGTGATCGAGCAAGCCGGCGTGCGTCAGGCGTTGGCGCACTTGCGCGTGGTGCGTCGACGATGCGACGCCGCACGGGATGCGTGCGGCGCGCAGTGTCTGCAGCAGTCGCGCCGCGCCGGGCTTGGCGGCGAACGGCGGGCCGTCGTCGAGCAGCGCCTCGGTGCGCTGCCGTGCCTGCGCGAGCAGCGCTGCGTCGCCGCCGAACAGCGCGAGCATGCGCGCCGAACTGTCGACGTGATTCAGGCCGACGACGCCGAGGTAGTCGGCCATGCTCAGCTCGACGCCGAGGCCGGCGGCCACGTGCAGCCACGCGTCGCGGATCGGTCGTTCCGAATCGAGCAGCAAGCCGTCCATGTCGAAGACCGCCGCCGTGTAGGCGGGCCGTGCCGACACCATGATGTCAGGCGCGAAGAGCTTCTCGTGCGGCGCCCAGCGTCGCCTCGATCTCGGCGTCGCCGTGGGCGCTGCTGACGAAGCCGGCTTCGTACATCGCAGGCGCGAAATACACGCCGCGCTCCAGCATCGCGTGGAAGTAGCGGTTGAAGCGATCCTTGTCGGTCGCCATGACCTGGCCGTAGTTCTGCGGCAATTGCGGCGCGAAGAAGAAGCCGAACATGCCGCCCTCGCAGTCGCCGACCATCGGCACGCGGGCGTCGCGCGCTGCGGCGAGCAGGCCGTCGAGCAGCCGGCGCGTGCGGGCGGCGAGCGCGTCGAAGTAACCCGGCTTGGCGATCTCGCGCAGCGTGGCCAGCCCGCATGCGGTCGCGACCGGGTTGCCCGACAAGGTGCCGGCCTGGTACACCGGCCCGAGCGGCGCGAGGTGCTGCATCACCGCGCGCCTGGCCCCGAAGGCCGCGAGCGGCATGCCGCCGCCGATGACCTTGCCGAACACGCTGATGTCCGGCTCGAAGCCCGGGATCGCCGCGGCGTACAGGCTCTGCGCACTGCCGAGCGCGACGCGAAAGCCCGTCATCACCTCGTCGAGGATCAGCAGCGCACCGTACTGCGTGCAGAGTTCGCGCACGCGCGCCATGAACGGGGTGCTGGCGCGCACGAAGTTCATGTTGCCGGCGATCGGCTCGATCACGACGCAGGCGATGCCGTCGCCCTGCGCCTTGAACGTCGCCTCGATCTGCTCGACGTTGTTGTATTCGAGGACCAGCGTGTGCTGCACGACTTCGGGCGGGACCCCCGCGCTGGTCGGGTGGCCGAAGGTCGCGAGGCCCGAGCCGGCCTTCACCAGCAGGGCATCGGCGTGGCCGTGGTAGCAACCCTCGAACTTGATGATCTTGCTGCGCCCGGTCGCGCCGCGCGCCAGGCGCAGCGCGCTCATCGCCGCTTCGGTGCCGGAGCTGACCAAGCGTATCTGCTCGACGCTCGGCACGTGCCGCAGGATTTCCTCGGCGAGCTCGATCTCGCGCTCGGTCGGCGCGCCGAACGACAGGCCTTCGGTGGCGGCGCGCTGCACCGCGTCGAGCACGGCCGGATGGCCGTGGCCGAGGATCATCGGGCCCCACGAGCCGATGTAGTCGACGTAGCGCCGGCCCTCGGCATCGAACAGGAACGGGCCCTGCGCGCGCGCAATGAAGCGCGGCGTGCCGCCGACCGCGCGGAATGCGCGCACCGGCGAATTGACGCCGCCGGGGATCACGCGCTGGGCGCGTTCGAAGAGTTCGGCGTTAGTGGACATGGCGGGGATTCTTCGGCGTGGGGCTGTCGTCGGCGGGTGCTTCGGCGGCGGGCTCGCCGCCTTCTTCGCCTTCTGCCGGCAAGGCCCAGAAGAAGCGATCAGGAACGACGTTGCCCATGCCGGGGCGAAAACCGGCGTCCAGCGACTGATCGAGAAAGGTCAGCGCCTCGCCGACCGCGGCGGTCAGCTCGGCGCCCGCCGCGAGCAGCGCGGCCAGCGCGGCGGCAAGGGTGTCGCCGGCGCCGACGAACGCGGCTTCGAAACGCTCGAACTTCTCGCCGGTGATCGCGCCCTGCGGCGACGCGAGCACGTTGTCCATGTACTGGTCGTTCGGCTTGGAGCCCGGGATCAGCACGCTGGTCACGAGCACGAAGCGGGTGCCGTGCTCGCCGGCGGCGACCGCGAGCTCCCGCGGCGACGCCGGGCGCTCGTTCTCCCAATCGGGGAGCAGAAAGTCGGTCAGCGCCTGGTGGCTGCCGACCAGCACCTCGGTCTGCGGCAGCACCAGCTCGCGGAAGGCGTCGAGGTAGCTCTGCTGCGGATCGTCCTCGAGCCACGACAGGTTGGGCATGTACGAAACGAGCGGCACGTCCGGGTAGTCCGAGAGGATCTCCGCCACCGTGCTGACGCCCTCGGCCGAGCCGAGGAAGCCGACCTTCCAGCCCGAGATCGTCACGTCCTCGAGGATGCTGCGCGCCTGCTCGGCGATCACGTCGGCGTCGATCTCGTGGTGGTCGAAGACCTCGGCGGTGTCGCGCATCACGATGCTGGTGACGACCGGCAAGGCGTGTGCACCCATCGCGGCGATCGTCGCCACGTCGCCCGCCAGCCCGCCGGCGCCGCTCGGGTCGCTGGCGTTGAAACTCATGACGCAGGCGGGCGCGGGCTGCTCTTCGGCGCCTTCAGCGTCGCTCGGGGGGGTGTCGGTGGTCATCGAAAAGGGGCCCGAAGTGGCCGCCGAGGGGGCGCGGCCAAACCTCTAGGCGAACGTGAAGAATGTTGCGTATGTGCCTACAGGGACTTGAGTTTTTAACAGACCGCGTGGCTACAATCTGACTGCATTGTAGTGAAGCGAGGCGTCGCTGGCGGCGCTTTGCGAGAACGCAGGACAAAGTGAGCGAACCCCAGACCTGGATGTGCCTGATTTGCGGCTGGATCTACGACGAAGCGGCGGGTGACCCCGAGCATGGCTTGGCGCCAGGCACGCCGTGGGCCGCGGTGCCGATGAACTGGACATGCCCCGAATGCGGTGCGCGCAAGGAAGATTTCGAGATGGTGCAGATCTGAACGGCGCGGCCGCGGATCGACGCCATCATCACAGGACAGGCCCACCTGCGCGGCACCCCGGTGTCGCCTGAGGAGAATGCCGGTTGAGCAATGAGGCCCCCGTCGACGTCGCAGGCATCAAGGTGCTCGTCATCGATGACAGCAACACGATCCGCCGCAGCGCCGAGATCTTCCTGAAGCAGGGCGGCCACGACGTGCTGCTCGCGGAGGACGGTTTCGACGCGCTCTCCAAGGTCAACGACCTGTCCCCCGACCTGATCTTCTGCGACATCCTGATGCCGCGGCTGGACGGCTACCAGACCTGCGCGATCATCAAGCGCAACGCCAAGTTCTCGGGCGTGCCGGTGATCATGCTGTCGTCCAAGGACGGATTGTTCGACAAGGCGCGCGGTCGCATGGTCGGGTCGGAGGCGTATCTCACCAAACCCTTCACCAAGGACCAGCTCCTCCAGGCGGTTGAACAGCACCGGCGCGCAACATGACGATCCGAAAAATCCTGCTCGTCGACGATTCGAAGACCGAGCTCCACTACCTGTCCGACCTGCTCGGCAAGCGCGGCTATGCCGTGCGTACCGCCGAGAACGGCGAGGAAGCGATGCGCCGCCTGGGCGAAGACAAGCCCGACTTGATCCTGATGGACGTCGTGATGCCGGGGCAGAACGGCTTCCAGCTGACCCGCGCGATCACCCGCGACCCGCGCTTCGCGAGCGTGCCGGTGATCATGTGTACCAGCAAGAACCAGGAGACCGACAAGGTGTGGGGCATGCGCCAGGGCGCGCGCGACTACATCGTCAAGCCGGTGAACGCCGACGAACTGGTGGCGAAGATCCACGCGTTCGACTGACCCGACTCACGACGCGACTGAATGGCCAACAAGCAAGCGCTGCGCGAGCTCCAGACCCGCCTGGCCGATCGGCTGCAGGCGGCGCGTACGCAGGCGCGGGGCCAGTCGTGGC
>Ga0209023_10006960_pt1 | contig 11765 bp, 11 predicted proteins | sample LakOneMetagenome_FD_187468 | JGI IMG/M metagenome (GOLD analysis project Ga0209023, IMG submission 187468) | Freshwater and sediment microbial communities from Lake Erie, Canada (SPAdes) (version 2) | ecosystem: Environmental > Aquatic > Freshwater > Lentic | place: Lake Erie, Canada...
GATTGGTGGCGCGCAGCTGCTCGGCGTACCAGAGGTTGTTTTCCTCGTTCATGCGGTCGATGAAGAGCACGCCCGGCTCGGCGTGGTCGTAGGTCGACAGCATGATCTTGTCCCAGAGTGCACGGGCCTGCAGTTCGCGGTAGACCCACAGGCCGTCGGCGCGCTGGCGGGCGCCGGCCGGGTCGCCCGGTGCGGCGCGGTGCACCAGTTCGAAGCTGGCGTCGGCTTCCAGCGCGCGCATGAAGGCGTCAGTGACGCCGACCGAGATATTGAAGTTCGACAGGCCGCCCCCGTCCTTGGCGGCGATGAAGCGTTCGATGTCGGGATGGTCGATGCGCAGCACGCCCATTTGCGCGCCGCGGCGGGCGCCTGCCGATTCGACCGTCTTGCAGGAGGCGTCGAAGAGTTCCATGTACGACACCGGCCCGGACGCGCGCGATTGCGTGCCGCGTACCAGGCTGCCGTAGGGGCGGATGGCGCTGAAATCGTAGCCGACGCCGCCGCCGCGGCGCATGGTTTCGGCAGCTTCCGAGAGGGCGGTGTAGATGCCGGGCAGGCCGTCTTCGAACCCGGTGACGGAATCGCCGACCGGCTGCACGAAGCAGTTGATGAGGGTGGCCTTGATGTGCAGGCCGGCGGCGGAGTTGATGCGTCCGCCCGGGATGAAACCCTGTTCTTGCGCCCAGAGGAAGCGTGCGGCCCACGCCTCTTGCTGCTCGGGCGCTTCGCGCGCCGCCAGCGCATGGGCCACGCGCCGGCGCACGTCGGCGATGGTGGATTCATCGCCTTTGGCGTACTTCTCGCGCAGCACGTCGATCGATACCTCCTGGGGAGGCAAGGCCGTGCCGAGCAGTTTGTCGTTCGCATTCATGTCGCTTCCTCCGTGGTCGGCTTCCATGAATGCGGAAGCGGTCAGACTTTCGGCGCCTGCTCCGTCAGGCGGGCTTCCAGCTCGGCCACGCGCAGTTCGAGCGCTTCGAGCTTGGCGCGGGTCTTGGCCAATACCTGGGCCTGGATATCGAATTCCTCGCGGGTCACCAGGTCGAGCTTGGAAAAGCCCTGGGTCATCATGGCCTTGACGTTGCGTTCGATGTCCTTGGCCGGCGAGCTTTCGATGGCCTGGTTGATCTTGCCCTGCAAATCATTGAAAAAATTGTTCATTTCAGTCAGTCCTAGTGTTCCGGCCGTTGCACCAAGGTGGTGCGATTTTTACAAAATGGCCTGCTTTGGTGCGTCCTGGCGTGCTGCACAACGGCAGTGCGCCTGTTTGTGATTATTGAAACCCGAAGTGTGGCAGCTGTACTGAAACTGCGGCACACGGATGCCATGTTAATACCTGGCACGCAATCTGCTAAGGGAAAGGTAAGCCGTGATCAAAAGATTGCAAGACGCAGATTGTAAACCGCATCAGAACCATTCGTTCAATAACAGGGGAATCGTCATGAAAAGCAGGATCGCAGCAAGCGCGGCATTCACGTTGGTGATGGGAATCGGCAGCCTGGCCCAGGCGCAGGAACAGGCAGCACCGACGCCGGAACACCAGGTCAGCTACAACGCCACGCTCACCAGCGAATACCGCTACCGCGGCCTGGCGCAAACCCGTTTCGAGCCGGCCCTGCAGGGCGGCGCCGACTACACCCATTCGAGCGGCTTCTATGCCGGCACCTGGCTGTCGACCATCAAGTGGATCGACGATGCCGGCGGCGATTCGAACGTCGAGGTCGACCTGTACGCCGGCAAGCGCGGCCAGGTCAACGACAGCATCAGCTACGACGTCGGCGGGCTGTACTACGTGTACCCGTCGAACGGCTTGCCGACCAATGCGAATACCTTCGAGTTCTATGGCCAGCTCGGCTTCGGCCCGGCCTACATCAAGTACTCGCACGCCACCAGCAATTTGTTCGGCACCGCCGACAGCAAGGGCAGCGGCTACCTGGACATCGGCGCGAACGTCGACGTCGGCAGCGGCTTCGTGCTGAACCTGCACGCCGGGCGCCAGCGCGTGAAGAACAACGACGATTTCACCTACAACGACTTCAAGGTCGGCGTGACCAAGGACTTCGGTTTTGCCAGCGCGTCGCTGGCCTGGGTCAAGGCGAATACCGACAGCTACCTCAGCCCGCGCGGTAAGAACCTCGGCAAGTCGGTAGCCGTGCTGTCGGTCTCCAAAACTTTCTGAAAGAGGTATCACCATGAAACTGATTACCGCCATCATCAAGCCCTTCAAGCTCGACGAAGTGCGTGAGGCGCTCTCCGAAATCAACGTGCAGGGCATGACGGTGACCGAAGTAAAAGGCTTCGGCCGCCAGAAGGGCCACACCGAGCTCTACCGCGGGGCCGAGTACGTGGTCGACTTCCTTCCGAAAATCAAGATCGAGGCGGCCGTCGACGACGTGCTGGTCGACCAGGTGATCGACGCCATCCAGGGCGCCGCCCGCACCGGCAAGATCGGCGACGGCAAGATCTTCGTGTCCGACCTGAACCAGGTCATCCGTATCCGTACCGGCGAGACCGGCAACGACGCACTGTAAGGGGATTCCAATGAAATCAATAACGTCCAAACTCTTCTGCGCCGCGCTTGGCCTGGGCCTGGCCCTGCCGGCCATGGCCGCGCCCTCCATCAACAAGGGCGACACCGCCTGGATGTTCATCGCCACCATCCTCGTGATCATGATGTCGATCCCGGGCCTGGCCCTGTTCTACGGCGGCCTGGTGCGCGCCAAGAACATGCTGTCGGTGCTGCTGCAGATCTTCATGATCTTCTCGCTGATCATTGTCCTGTGGTGCCTGTACGGTTACTCGCTGGCGTTTACCGGCGGCAGCCCCTTCATCGGCGGCTTCGATCGCGCCTTCCTGAACGGCATCTATGACGCCGCCACCGGTGTGTTCTCGATGGGCGCTACCTTCAGCAAGGAAACGATGATCCCCGAGTTCATCTTCGTTGCGTTCCAGGGCACCTTCGCCGCCATCACCTGCGGCCTGATCGTCGGCGCCTTTGCCGAGCGCGCCCGCTTCTCGGCCGTGTTGGCCTTTGTCGTGATCTGGTTCACCTTTGGCTACCTGCCGATCGCCCACATGGTCTGGTTCTGGGCCGGTCCGGACGCGATCAGCGACGCTGCCACCCTGGCTTCCGTCACCGCCGACGCCGGCTGGCTGTGGCAGCAGGGCGCGCTCGACTTCGCGGGCGGCACCGTGGTGCACATCAATGCTGCAGTCGCCGGCCTGGTCGGCGCCTACGTGATCGGCAAGCGCGTCGGCTACGGCCGCGAAGCCATGGCCCCGCACTCGATGACCATGACCATGATCGGCGCTTCGCTGCTGTGGGTGGGCTGGTTCGGCTTCAACGCCGGCTCGGCGCTGGAAGCGGGCGACGTCGCCGCCCTCGCTTTCGTGAACACCCTGCTGGCCACCGCTGCCGCCACCGTTGCCTGGACCTTCGGCGAATGGGCAACCAAGGGCAAGCCATCGATGCTGGGCGCCGCTTCCGGCGCCGTCTCGGGCCTGGTGGCGATTACCCCGGCCTGCGGCTTCGTCGGTCCGATGGGCGCGCTGGTGATCGGCCTGGTGGGCGGCATCGTCTGCCTGTGGGGCGTGAACGGCCTGAAGCGCATGCTGCGCGTGGATGACTCGCTCGACGTGTTCGGCGTGCACGGTGTCGGCGGCATCGTCGGCGCACTGCTGACCGGCGTGTTCGCCGCGCCGCAACTCGGCGGCCAGGGCGTCTGGGACTACGTCACCAACAAACCATCGGCCGACGCCTACTCGATCGGCCACCAGCTGCTGGTGCAGGCCGAAGCGATCGGTATCACCATCGTCTGGTCGGCATTTGTGGCATTCGTCGCCTTCAAGCTGGTGGACATGGTGATCGGCCTGCGCGTGCCGGAAGAGCAGGAACGCGAGGGCCTGGACCTGACCAGCCACGGCGAACGCGCCTACCATTCGTGATCGGCACGAGGCTATAACCGAAGGCGCCCTGCGGGGCGCCTTTTTTGTATGCGGAGCGGATCGGCGGAAGGCTTTAAAATGGCAAGACTGCCCCAAGATAATGGGGCTCATTGCCAAGAAGGCATTCATCAAGAAGCCAATAAGGACGTCCATTCATGGTTCCGCACCTCGCCACTGCCCTGACCGGCCCGCTACTCGACCTGGAAAAGAAAATCCTCGATGCCACGCCGGCCATCGAACGCTGGTTCCGCCTGGAATGGCAGGAGCACACGCCGCCGTTCTACTGCTCGGTAGACCTGCGCAATGCCGGCTACAAGCTGGCGCCGGTCGACACCAATCTGTTCCCGGGCGGTTTCCACCACCTGGCCAGCGAAATGCTGCCGCTCACCGTGCAGGCCGCCATGGCCGCGATCGACAAGTATTGTCCGGACGCGCGCAACCTGCTGCTGGTGCCGGAAACCCACACGCGTAATCCGCAATACTTGCAGAACGTTGCGCGCCTGATGCAGATCTTCCGCCAGACCGGCCTGCATGTGCGCCTGGGTTCGCTGTCGCCGGATGTCACCGAACCGACCCCGCTGGCGCTGCCGGACGGGAACATGCTGGTGGTCGAGCCGATGGTGCGTTCGGCCAACGGCCGCCGCCTGGGCCTGGCCGATTTCGACCCGTGCACGATCTTGCTGAACAACGATTTGTCGGCGGGAATTCCTTCGGTGCTGGAAAATGTCCACGAACAATCGCTGCTGCCGCCGCTGCACGCCGGCTGGGCGCTGCGCCGCAAGAGCAACCACCTGAAGGCCCTGGACGAAGTCGCGAAAAAGTTCGGCAAGCTGATCGACATCGATCCATGGATGGTGAATCCGCTGCATGCAAAGGTGAGCGACGTCGACCTGGAACACGACCAGGGCACCGAGGCGCTGGCCGATGCGGTGTCGAGCCTGCTCTCGAAGATCAAGAAGAAATACAAGGAATACGGCATGAAGGAGCAGAAGCCCTTCGTGATCGTGAAGCCCGACGCCGGCACCTATGGCATGGGCGTGACCACGATCAAGGATGCCAGCGAAGTGCGCGACTTGTCGCTGAAGCAGCGCGCGAAAATGTCGGTCATCAAGGACGGCCTGGCGGTCACCGACCTCGTGGTGCAGGAAGGCGTGCCGACGTTTGAAAACATCGACGATGCCGTGGCCGAGCCGGTGGTGTACATGATCGACCGCTATGTCGTGGGCGGCTTCTACCGCGTGCACGCCGAGCGTGGCGTCGACCAGAACCTGAATGCGCCGGGCTCGCAGTTCGTGCCGCTGGCGTTTGCCCAGCAGCACGCGGTGCCGGATTTGAAGGCCAAGCCGGGCACGGCGGCGCCGAACCGTTTCTATGTGTATGGCGTGGTGGCGCGACTGGGACTGCTGGCGGCATCGCTGGAGATGGAACGTACCGATCCGAATCCGGAAGTGTATTGATTCCGCGGATCGTGCAGCAATACGCAGGGGCCTTTTCCGAGGCCCCTTTTTTATTTGTTTGGCACATGCACTCTCTACTCAGCAATAATGTCTCATTGACATGATTGGTGGGGAAGCGCATGCGTCTGCGTCGATTGGTGATGGGTTTGTGCCTGCTGCTCGCGGGCGGCCTGGTGCTGGCCTGGCTTGCCGGGAGCAAACTGGTTGCGGGCGCGCATTACGCGATCGCGCTACCCGATGGATTGCCTGCGCAAACGGTCACGTTGCCGACCGAAGCGGGGCGCACGGTCGAGGGCTGGTTCCTGCGTGGAAGCGGAAAGGGTGCGGTCTTGCTGTTGCATGGCATCCGCGCCGACCGCCGGCAAATGCTGGGGCGGGCGCGTTTTCTTCACGCGGCGGGCTATAGCGTGCTGCTGATCGACTTGCCGGGGCATGGCGCCAGCGCCGCGCCGCAATTGACCTTCGGGCTGACCGAGGCGGCGGGCGTGAAGGCGGCCCTGGCTTACCTGCGGCGGCAGGCGCAGGGACAGGGACTGGGCCTGATCGGTGTGTCGCTGGGCGCGGCGTCGTATGTGCTGTGCAAGGATTGCGGGCCGGTGGATGGGGTGGTGCTGGAATCGATGTATCCGACCATCGAGGAAGCGGTCGAGGACCGCTTGCGCATGCGGCTTGGCGCGCTGGGCGTGCCGCTGTCGAAGCTGCTGTTGTGGCAGTTGCCGCTGCGCCTGGACATCGCGCCCCGGCAGTTGCGGCCGATCGACCACATGGCCGCGATCCGGGCGCCGGCTCTGGTGGCCTCGGGCGACCGGGACATGCATACGACGCTTGCCGAGACGCGCCGGCTGTATGGCGCTGCCGCGCAGCCGAAGCAGCTGTGGGTGGTGCAGGGCGCGGTGCACCAGGATTTGCATGCGTTTGCGCCTGGGCCGTACGAGGAGCGGGTGCTGCGTTTTCTTGAGACGGGTTTGCGGGAGCGAGGGCGGTATGCGGCCGAAAAGCAGGATGATGGGTTGATCGGTCAATGATCAGTTGCTGAGATTGATCGATTGCTGGGATGATCGATTGATGATGGCTTGATTGATGATGGCTTGAGTGATGCGGGCCTGTGCGGCCATCCTGGCGCTGGTTGGACGCGTGGACGGCGTCGCCGCCGCGTGAGCGCGGCCTGCCAGGTGAGCCGTCCACCCTACGGCGATATGGTGATTAGGCTTTCTTTTGCACCATGTAGATAAAGTGCGAGCGCAAGGGCGGCGCCACGGTGGCCAGGGTTTCGGTGACCAGGGCCGGTAATCCGGCCAGTGCGCGGCTGATGGGCGGGGCCAGCAGCAGGGTGCGGTATTGCTGGCGTTCGCCGGGCCAGAAACTATCCAGCTCGCTGCGGGTGACGCGGCGCACGTGGGGGTTCTTCGGGTTGTTGTAGCGGAAGTCGAACACCAGGCTCCAGCCGCCGGGCCGCAAGACGCGCCACATGTCGGCCGCCAGTTGCTGGCGCACTTCCTGGTCGAGGATGGAAGAGAACACGGTATTCGCCGCAATCAGGTCGGCGCTGCCAGCGGGCAGGGCCGACAGGGAACCGCAATGCCAGCGCACGCCGTTTGCGGTGCGCGGCGCGGCCAGGTCGAGCCGGTCTTGCTGGAGTTCGGTGCCGACCAGGTTGGCCGGCGTGGCGCCCCAGTCGATTAGCTGGCGCAGGAAGCCGCCGGTGCCGCAGCCCACATCGACCGCCTGCACGTTGGCCAGATCGGTGCCGACGGTGGTGGACAGCATGCGCGACAGCACCCGCGCGCGCATGGCGTGCTGCAGCACGATGTCGGGCCGGTGCCAGGCATAACGGGCCAATGCAGCGCCGCCATGCCAGCCGCGGTAGACGCGCGCAATGCGTTCCTGCTCGCGTTCCTGTTCGCTTTGCTGATTGTCGTGATGATCGAGTTGGGCATCCATGCAGCCATCGTCGCGCAGGCTAACCGCATCGGGTTTGCGCGCGCTCATGCGGGCGCGCGATACGGATCAATTTGCTTAGCAGCATTATGTGCCCGGCAGCATTATTTTCGGGATGAGCGGGACCGAGGCGCCCGGCCGCAGGGTTTCGGGTTTCCAGCTAAAATTGGTGGCATTACCTTAGCTGGACTTACCCATGAAAATCGCTTTCCTCGCCGATCCGCTCACCGGTTTCAAGATCTACAAGGACTCGACCTTCGCCATGATGCGCGAAGCGGCGCGGCGCGGCCACGAAGTCTATGCCTTCCAGCAGCGCGACATGGCGCTGGAAGAAGGCATCGTCACGGCTGAAGTCGCGCGCATCCACCTGACCGGCGACCCCGATGTCTGGTACACCGCCGACCCGGCCGAGGAAGTGCGCCTCTCGACCTTCGACGCCATCATCGAGCGCAAGGATCCGCCCTTCGACATGGAGTATGTCTACGGCACCTATCTGCTCGAGCTGGCGGAAAAGCAGGGCGCGCGCGTCTTCAACAGCCCGGCGGCGATTCGCGACCACAACGAAAAGCTGGCCATCGGCCAGTTTGCCGAATTCACCTCGCCGACCCTGGTGTCGTCGTCGGAGAAACGCCTGCGCGCCTTCCACGCCAAGCACGGCGACGTGATCTTCAAGCCGCTCGACGGCATGGGCGGCACCGGCATCTTCCGCGTGAAGGCCGATGCAATGAACCTGGGCGCGATCATCGAAACCCTGAGCGATAACGGAAAGCGCACCATTATGGTGCAAAAATACATTCCCGAGATCGTGAAGGGCGATAAACGCATCCTGGTCATCGGCGGCAAGCCGGTGCCGTTTGCGCTCGCGCGCATTCCGCAGGGCACCGAAGTGCGCGGCAACCTGGCCGCCGGCGGCATCGGCGTGGCCCAGCCGATCACCGAGCGCGACCGCCAGATCGCCGAGGCCCTGGGCCCGGTGCTGGCCGAGCGTGGCCTGTTGCTGGTAGGATTAGATGTGATCGGCGATTTCCTGACCGAAGTAAATGTCACCAGCCCCACCTGTTTCCAGGAGATCACCGACCAGACTGGTTTCGACGTGGCCGCGATGTTCATCGACGCGGTCGAACAGCAGGTGACTGAAAGATAATCATGGTAGGGATTTTGCTCCTGACCCACGCACCATTGGGACAGGCATTCATTGCGGCGGTTGCGCACGTATTTCGTGGACCGACCGAGCGCTTCGAGGCCATCGACGTGGCGGCCGACGAAGACACGCGCGCCGTCAATTGCAAGGCGAAGGAAGCGATCGCGCGCCTGGACGACGGCGACGGCGTCCTGGTGATCACCGACATCAAGGGCGGTACGCCGTCGAACTGCTGCAATTCGCTGCACGATGCCGGCCACGTGGAAGTCATCGCCGGCATCAGTTTGCCGATGCTGCTGCGGGCGATCACCTACCGCCGCGACACGCTCGACGTGGTGGTGGAAATGGCGCTGGCGGGCGCCCAGAACGGCGCGGTGCGGGTGGATAACCGCATTCGCGTCGGTTCCTGAATTTTTTGTAGTAGACGAGGGCGCCAGGCGTCCTTCCGGCTTAGCGCAGTTCCGAACGCGGTTTGAAAAAAGATAAAACATGATTCAGCAAGAACTTGAAATCATCAACAAACTGGGCCTGCACGCCCGCGCATCCGCCAAATTCACCCAGCTGGCCGCGAAGTACAAAAGCGACGTCTGGCTCACCCGCAACGGCCGCCGCATCAACGCCAAGTCCATCATGGGCGTGATGATGCTGGCCGCCGGCAAGGGCGCGAAAGTGACCCTGGAAGCGGATGGCCCGGACGAAGCCGATGCGGTCACCGCCCTGACTGGCCTGATCAACGACAAATTCGGCGAAGGCGAATAAATGCCCGACGCTGGCCGCTACCGTTCGGGACCATCGATGGCTTCGTTCACGCTCCACGGCATTCCGGTTTCGCGCGGCATCTCGATCGGCCGCGCGCACCTGCTCACGCCTGCCGCGCTGGACGTCAAGCACTACCTGGTTCCGCAGGAGCAGGTCGAAGCGGAAGTCAAACGCCTGCAGGATGCGATCGCCGCCGTGCACCGCAACCTGCAGGAGCTGTGGACCGATTTGCCGAAGGATGCGCCGACCGAACTGGGCGCCTTCATCGACGTGCACGCGCTGATCCTGTCCGACCCGCTGATCTCGGAAGCGCCGCTCGACATCATCCGCATGCGCCACTACAACGCCGAATGGGCGCTGGTGACGCAGATCGACGAATTGTCGGCCCAGTTCGACGAGATCGAGGACGAGTACCTGCGCGAGCGCAAGCAGGACATCCAGCAGGTCGCCGAGCGCGTGCTGAAGGTCCTGATGGGCACCGCATTGTCGGTGCCGCCGGTGCTGGCCGGCGACGACGACTACCATCCGCAGATGATCGTGGTCGCCCACGACATCTCGCCGGCCGACATGCTGGCCTTCCGCGACCGCAGCTTCATCGGCTTCGTCACCGACGTCGGCGGCCAGAACTCGCACACGGCGATCGTCGCGCGCTCGCTCGACATCCCGGCGGCGGTCGGCATGAGCCAGGCCTCGCGCCTGGTCGAGCAGGACGACTGGATCATCATCGACGGCGACGCCGGCGTGGTGATCTGCAATCCGAGCCAGCTGGTGCTGGAGCAGTACCGCGCGCGCCAGGCCGCGCTGGTGAAGGCACGCAAGCGCCTGCTGAAGCTCAAGAAGACCCCGGCGGTGACGAAGGACGGCACCGCGATCCGCCTGCTGGCGAATATCGAACTGCCCGACGACTGCCCGCATGCGCTGGAAGCGGGCGCGAATGGCGTCGGCCTGTTCCGCTCTGAATTCCTGTTCATGGCGCGCGGCGCCGATGGCCTGAAGATCCCGAGCGAGGACGAACAGTTCGAGCAGTACCGGCGCGCCGTGGTGGCCATGAAAGGCCGTCCGGTGACGATCCGCACGCTCGACGTGGGCGCCGACAAGCCGCTCGACCCGACCGAGCACACGGCGCTGAACCCGGCCCTGGGCCTGCGCGCGATCCGCTACTGCCTGGCCGAGCCCCAGCTGTTCCTGACCCAGCTGCGCGCGATCCTGCGTGCATCCGCTTTTGGGAAAGTGCGCATCCTGATTCCGATGCTGGCGCATGCCTTCGAGATCGACCAGACCCTGAGCATGATCGAGCAGGCCAAGGCCCAGCTGCGCGAGCAAAACATCAAGTTCGACGAGGCGGTGGAAGTCGGCGCCATGATCGAGATTCCGGCCGCGGCCCTGGCGCTGCCGATGTTCGTCAAGCGCATGGACTTCCTGTCGATCGGCACCAACGATCTGATCCAGTACACGCTGGCGATCGACCGCGTCGACTACGAGGTCGCGCACCTGTACAACCCGCTGCATCCGGCGGTGCTGCAGCTGATCGGCATGACGATTGCCGCCGGCCAGAAAGCCGGCATCGACGTCGCCGTGTGCGGCGAAATGGCGGGCGACATCAAGCTGACGCGCCTGCTGCTCGGCATGGGCCTGCGCGAATTCTCGATGCACCCGGCCCAGCTGCTGTCGGTGAAGCAGGAAATCCTCGGCGCCGACCTGGCCCAGATCGCCCCGCGAATGCGACGCATCATGCGCTCGATGGAACCGAACGAGATCGCGGAAGCGGTCGAACAGCTCCAACTCATTTAGTACCAAGGCGGCCGTTAGCGCCGCCAACACCACCAATCAAGAAAGTCTCATGGGATCCCTAGGAACCGTCTCTCCCCAGGCGATGCATTTCGCCGAGCCGCTGCGCCTGCAAAGCGGCGCCCAGCTCGGCGACTACACGCTGATGTATGAAACCTACGGCACGCTGAACGCCGAGCGTTCCAACGCGGTGCTGATCTGCCACGCGCTGAACGCCTCGCACCACGTGGCCGGCACCTACGCCAACGAACCGAAAAGCGCCGGCTGGTGGGACAACATGGTGGGGCCGGGCAAACCGGTCGACACCGACCGCTTCTTTGTCATCGGCGTGAACAACCTCGGCTCCTGCTTCGGCTCGACCGGCCCGATGCACGCTAATCCGGCCACCGGCAAGCCCTATGGCGCGGCGTTCCCGCTGCTGACGGTGGAAGACTGGGTCGCGGCCCAGGCACGCCTGGCCGACCGCCTCGGCATCGACCAGTTCGCCGCCGTGATGGGCGGCTCGCTCGGCGGCATGCAGGCCCTGTCGTGGAGCATCCTGTTCCCCGCGCGCCTGCGCCACTGCATCGTGATCGCGTCCACGCCCAAGCTCTCGGCCCAGAACATCGCTTTCAACGACGTCGCGCGCCAGGCCATCCTGACCGACCCCGACTACCACGGCGGCGACTTCTACGAACACGGCGTGGTGCCGAAGAACGGCCTGAAGGTGGCGCGCATGGTCGGCCACATCACCTATT
>Ga0209023_10006961_pt1 | contig 11764 bp, 12 predicted proteins | sample LakOneMetagenome_FD_187468 | JGI IMG/M metagenome (GOLD analysis project Ga0209023, IMG submission 187468) | Freshwater and sediment microbial communities from Lake Erie, Canada (SPAdes) (version 2) | ecosystem: Environmental > Aquatic > Freshwater > Lentic | place: Lake Erie, Canada...
ACCAACTATTTGGAACAGGCCATCACAAATTCCCGCCGATTCCGTTGATACACTGGCATAACAATTGGTGCAGGCCTGAGGCCTGCCCGCCGGAGGCCCTTACTATACGAACGCCGCTTCGGTTTTGGCGCGGACTTCGTCGGCAGTAACGCCGGGGGCGGTTTCGACGAGTTTGAACGGCGCGCCCTTGCGGTCGGCGCGCGCGAACACCGCGAGATCGGTGATCAGCATATCGACCACATTGCGCCCAGTCAGCGGCAGCGAGCAGGCTTTGCGGAATTTGGCGCCGCCGGCGCGGTCGTTGTGTTCCATCATCACAATGATGCGGCGCGCCCCCGCCACCAGATCCATCGCACCGCCCATGCCCTTGACCATCTTGCCCGGCACCATCCAGTTCGCCAGATCACCGTTTTCGGCGACTTCCATCGCACCCAAAATGCTCAGGTCCATATGGCCGCCGCGAATCATCGCGAAGCTGTCGGAGGACGAGAAATAGGCGGTGCGCGGCAGTTCCGTGATCGTCTGCTTGCCGGCGTTGATCAGGTCGGCGTCGATGTCTTCGGCAAAGGGGAACGGCCCCATGCCGAGCATGCCGTTTTCAGATTGCAGCGTGATATCGAGATCACCGGCATAGTTGGCGACCAAAGTCGGCATGCCGATGCCGAGGTTGACGTAAAAGCCGTCTCCGAGTTCCTTAGCGGCGCGGGCGGCCATTTGATCGCGGGTCCAGCTCATGATGCGCGCTCCGTCACGGTGCGTTGTTCGATGCGTTTCTCAAATTCGCCCTGCACGATGCGCTGGACATAGACGCCGGGCGTGTGGATGCCATCGGGGTCGAGGCCGCCTGGGGCGACGATTTCTTCGACTTCGGCGACGGTGAGTCGGCCGGCGGTGGCGGCAGGCGGGTTAAAGTTGCGCGCGGTCTTGCGGTAGACGAGGTTGCCGGTGGTATCGGCCTTCCACGCCTTAACGATGGCAAGGTCGGCGACGATGCCGGTTTCGAGAATATAGGTTTCGCCGTTGAAGTCCTTATGCTCCTTGCCCTCGGCAATCAGCGTGCCGACGCCGGTCTTGGTGTAGAAGCCGGGGATGCCGGCGCCGCCCGCGCGGATGCGTTCGGCAAGCGTGCCTTGCGGCGCGAATTCGAGTTCGAGTTCGCCGCTGAGATATTGGCGTTCGAATTCCTTGTTCTCGCCGACATAGGACGCGATCATCTTTTTGACCTGGCGCGTGTTGAGCAGCATGCCAAGCCCGAAACCATCGACACCGGCGTTGTTCGAAATGACGGTGAGGTCCTTAACCCCCGAATCGCGGATCGCAGCGATGAGGTTTTCGGGGATGCCGCACAGCCCGAAGCCGCCTGCGACGATCGTCATTCCGTCGAAAAGTACGCCATCGAGCGCGGCGCGTGCATCGGCATAGGTCTTGGACATGCGCGTCTCCGTAATTGCTGCACTGCAACTAGGCGCGCACGGGAAAAATGTCCACCAGGCAGCCGCGCCTTGCGACGGTGCGCGGCGGCGCTTATGCGGGTGGCATGACAGCTCCGCTATACCTCGCCCGCCATGCCGAAACCGTGTTCAATGCAGGCGCCCGCATGCAGGGGCATATGGCGCACACGCCGTTGACGCACAGTGGTATCGCGCAGGCGCATAGCATGGGCGGCGCGTTGCGCGCGCATTTCGGCGACAAGCCCGATCTCGATCTCTGGTCATCGCCTTCCGGGCGGACGTTGCAGACGATGGCGGTGGTTGCCGAACATCTCGGGCGCGATTTCTTCGATGTCCGCAAGGACGACCGGCTGCTCGAAATCGACGTCGGCGATTGGGAAGGCCGCAATTACGCCGATATCATCGCCGAATCGGGGCCGATTGTAGATCCGGCGCGCGGGCTGTTCAGCGTGCCGCCGCCAAACGGCGAATGGTTTCCGGCGATTGCGGCTCGGCTAACGGCCTGGCTAGCGGCGCTCGAACCTGACCGGCCGGCGCTGGTTCTGAGCCACGGCATCACGGCACGCGTTTTGCGAGGTTTGCTGGTGGGCGGCGATGACTGGCACGGCGTCAAGGTCGCGGGCAACGCGCCGCAGGGCACGGTTTTCCGGATTCAGGACGGTAAAGAGGAAGCCGTGCATGTCGGATCGGGCGTCGCCGGTGTGAAGGCGGCGTAGCGGCTGCCTTTCTTTTGCCGCGTCGTGCGCCTATAGCGCCGCGATGCAGATTCCCGGCCTTGTCGATCCGGTGGCGTTGCCGCGCAACGTTCCCGTGCGTGCCGATGGGCGCGTCGCGCTTGTCGGGCTGACGCGCGCCGAGGTGCAGGCGGCGTTTGCCGATGCGGGGCTCGATGCCAAGGCGGCGAAGATGCGCGCCAGCCAAGTCTGGCACTGGATCTATCACCGCGGCGTTACCGAATTTGGTGCGATGACCAATATCGCGCGCGCCGTGCAGGAATTGTTCGCGGAGAGATTTGTCGTTGGACGACCCGAAGTGGTCACAGCGCAGGTTTCCGAGGATGGAACGCGCAAATGGCTGCTGCGTTTCGATGACGGCAACGAGGCCGAGTGTGTGTTCATTCCTGACGCCGATCGCGGAACCTTGTGCGTGTCGTCGCAAGTCGGCTGCACGCTCAACTGCCGGTTTTGCTTTACCGGCACGATGAAACTGGTGCGCAATCTGACCGCGGGTGAAATCGTCGGGCAGGTCATGTTGGCGCGCGACGCGCTCGGCGAATGGCCATCGGCGCAGGAGGGCCGGATGCTGACCAACATCGTCATGATGGGGATGGGCGAACCACTGTATAATTTTGAAAATCTCAAGACTGCGCTGGGTATTGTCATGGATGCCAGCGGGTTGGGGTTGAGCCGCCGCCGCATTACGCTGAGCACCAGCGGTGTCGTTCCGATGATGGCGCGCGCGGGTGCCGAAATCGGCGTCAATCTCGCGGTTTCGCTCCACGCGGTGACCAAGGAGGTGCGCGACGAAATCGTGCCGATCAACAAGAAATACGGCATCGATGAATTGCTGGCAGCGTGCGCGGCGTATCCGGGTGTCAATAATGCGCGGCGCATCACCTTTGAATATGTGATGCTCAAGGACAAGAACGACCGCGACGAGGACGCGCACGAACTCGTCCGGCTGATCCGCAAATATGACCTGCCCGCCAAGGTCAATCTGATCCCGTTCAACCCCTGGCCGGGATCGCATTACGAATGTTCGGACGATGACCGGATTGCGCGTTTTTCTAAGATCATCTTCCGTGCCGGTTATTCGGCACCCGTGCGGACCCCGAGGGGGCGCGATATCATGGCCGCCTGTGGCCAGTTGAAATCGGCTTCGGAGAAGGTGACGCGCGCCGAACTCGACCGCCGCGCCGCCGAGAAAGAGGCCGGCTGGGCGCTCGCCGACGCGTGAGCGGCATGGCTGCCCCAGCCCTCAATCCGGCGCTTGACTGGGAGTCGCTGACGGCGCGTTTTGCCCGCGAGCGGCGCGTACGGATCGAGAATTTCCTGACCGCCGACTCTGCCGCCGCGTTGACAGCGCATTTGCGCGCGCGTGACGACTGGCTGCTCGTGCTCAATGCAAACGACCGGCTGTTCGAACTGAGTCGCAGCGCCCGCGCGACGCTGGCGCCCGAGCGCGCAGCGGCGTTGGCGACGGCGGTCAAAGCACAGGCGCAGTTCGGATTCCAGTTCCACTATGAGTCGATTCGTGTGCCCGATGCGGCAGCTTTACGTGTCGACGACCCCAGCCCGATCAATCAGTTGGCGCTGCTGATGTCATCCGAGCCGGTGCTTCAACGGCTGCGCCAGGTTGTCGGTGCGGCCGATATCAGCTTTGCCGATGCACAGGCGACTGCGTATGCGCCAGGCGATTTCCTGACGGCGCATGATGATGATGTTGCTGGAAAAAATCGCCGCGCGGCGTATGTTTTGGGGCTGACGCCCGAATGGCGGATTGATTGGGGCGGGTTGTTGCTCGTGCATGATGACGGCGTTGCCTGGGTGCCAAAGTTCAACACGCTCAACCTGTTCGCGGTGCCGCAGCCGCATAGTGTCAGTCAGGTTTCGAGCTTCGCTGCCGACCGGCGTTATGCCGTCACCGGCTGGTTGCGCGCCGGCGATGTGCCTTGAGGCTTGGCGGCGCCGAAACGATAAATTAGGGGTGCTGTATGTGGTTGCTTGATCGTCTTCTTCGCCGCGCCATTGTCGATGGCGAACTTATCCTCACCGATGCCAGTGGCAAGGTGCATCGCTATGGCACACCTTCGCCGTCGCTGCCGACGGTTAAGGGTCGGCTGACCGACAAGGCGACCGCATGGAAGATTGCGCGCAACCCGGCGCTGGGCGCTGGCGAGGCTTGGATGGACGGGCGGGTGGTGATCGAGCAGGGCGATATTCTCGATCTGCTCAACCTCGTCACCTATAACACGCGCTGGGATAAGGATAATCCGACGCGCGTTGCGTTGTGGCGGCAGCAGGCGATCGGCGCAAAGCTCGACCAGATCAATTTTGCGCGACGGTCGAAGCGCAATGTCGCGCATCACTATGACCTGAGCGACCGGCTGTATGATCTATTTCTCGACGCCGACCGCCAATATAGTTGCGCCTATTTCACCAATGATGCGAACAGCTTGGAGCAGGCGCAGGCCGACAAAAGGGCGCATATCGCCGCCAAGCTCGACCTCAAGCCCGGGCACAAGGTGCTCGATATCGGCTGCGGTTGGGGCGGTATGGCGCTGTATATCCACCGTGTTTCGGGTGCCGAAGTGACGGGCGTCACGCTGAGCGAGGAGCAGCTCAAGGTGGCGCGGCGGCGCGCCGAAGCGGCGGGTGTCGCCGACAAGGTCAAGTTTGAGTTGATTGATTATCGCGCGCTAGAAGGGCAGTTTGACCGCATCGTTTCGGTCGGGATGTTCGAGCATGTGGGCAAGCCGCATTACCGGCAATTCTTTGATAAGGTTCATGAATTGCTGGCGCCCGACGGGGTTGCGCTGATCCATACGATTGCGCGGGCGGATGGGCCGGGGGCGACCGATCCGTGGACGGCGAAGTATATCTTTCCCGGTGGCTATTCGCCGGCGGTTTCGGAAATCGTGCCGGCAATCGAGCGGGCGTATTTGTGGATTACCGATATCGAAGTTTTGCGGCTGCATTATGCGCTGACGCTGGAGGAGTGGTATCGCCGCTGTGTGGCGGAAAAGGACGCGATTATAGCGCTTTACGATGAGCGCTTTTACCGGATGTGGTTGTTTTATCTGGGCGGGGCGATCTGCGCGTTCCGCAACGACGGGCACATGAATGTGCAGATCCAGTTGACGCGGCGGCGTGATGCGTTGCCGATTACGCGTGATTATATGGCCACGGTCGAGGCTGAATATCGGGCTAAAAACTAGCGACGCCAGCGTTGGGCCATGGGATAGATTCTGGCGAAGAGCCGTGGGTCATGCCGCGCTCGGGTCCGTTGCAGCCTGGGAATGTGCCACGGCCAAAAAAACGGGGCCGCATCGCTGCGACCCCGTTGATTCATTCACTGACTATACGATCAAAGCGGAGTCAGGTTGATCGCTGCCTGCTTGCCACGACGGTCGAGTTCGAGTTCGAAGCTGACGCGCTGGCCTTCGTCGAGGCCTGACATGCCGGCGCGTTCGACGGCCGAGATGTGGACGAAGGCATCGGGGCCGCCGTCTTCGCGCTGGATGAAGCCGAAGCCCTTTTGGCCGTTGAAGAACTTGACGACACCGTCGACGCGTTCACCATTGCCGGCGGGAGCGCCGCCGAATTCGCTGCCGGCACCGCCGTAGCCACCGCCACGCGGGCCGTCGTTCCGACCGCCGAAGCCGCCTTCACGCGGTTCGCGCGGGGCCCGTTCGGTGACCGGCATTGGCTCGCCGTCGATGACGAGGTCGGTCGCCGAAACGCGGCCCGAACGTTCGGTCAGCGTGAATTCGAGCGGCTGGCCATCGGCAAGACCATTGAGGCCGGCCTGTTCAACGGCCGAAATGTGGACGAAAACGTCTTCGCCGCCGTCATCGCGGACGACGAAGCCGAAGCCCTTTTGGCCGTTGAAGAATTTGACGGTGCCCTTGGCGGTGCCCAGCACAACGCCGGGGCCCATGTCGCGTGGCGGACGTGGTGCGCCGCCGAAGCCGCCGCCACCGGGACGACCGCCGAAGCCACCGCCGCCACCACCGAAGCGCGGTGCCCCGCCGCCACCGCCGAAGCGATCGCCGCCACCGCCGAAGCGGTCGCCGCCGCCTTCGAATTGGTCAAATCCGCGTTCACGTTTGTCGAAACCGCCACGGCCGGGCCCGCGCCCGCGTTTATCAAAGCTCATGTTAGAATAGTCTTTCGCAATTTGTCGTCTGTTGTCATATCCCGAACGGTTCCACATTTGTGCGGTGCCGGCCAAGTGGTTGCGGGTCGCAAATTGCCGGTGCTTCGCCATCACGCGCCGGAAAGCCCCGCGCCAATGATGCAAAACAACCGCCGGAAATAGGCGACGCCATTGCTACACATATACCAATACCGGTCGCGGTGCGAGCAGTTTATCCACAGGCCAAAGCGCCATTGCCGCAGCGCGCCGGGGCGTTAGGATAGTGTGATGATGACGCTTGTCCTGCGCGCGTGTGCGGTGTTGTTGTTGCTGGCAAGCCCCGCGCAGGCGGCCTGGTATCGCACCGAGGGCAAGGCGTTCATTTTATACGGTCAGGGGTCGGCGCGGCAGGTGGCAATGGCTGGCGCGCAACTCGCGGCGTTCGATGCGTTGCTGCGGCAGTTGACCGGCGCCAAGGTTGATACCGTGCGGGCGCGTGTATCGATCTATATCGTCACCGATGCGCGCGATTTCGAACGGTTGCGCGGCCGCGGCGGGCCGGCGTTCGACGGCTTTTACACCGCGACGCCGAACATCATCGCGGCGTTTGTCGATAGCAGCGACAAGTCGCATGCGGCGCGGGCGCAAAGCGTGCTGTTCCACGAATATGCGCATCATTTCCTGTTCGCGCACCAGCCCGGCAGCTATCCGGCCTGGTATATCGAGGGGCTGGCAAGTTATTGGGAAACCGCGCGTTTTTCGAACGGCAAGGCGCGCTATGGCGATTATGACGCGAACCGCGCGCAGATCATGATGCTCGGCAACTGGATGCCGATGGCGCGCGTTCTGGGTGCCGATTGGACGACGCTACCGGGGTATGAAACGCCGCTTTTCTATGCCCAAAGCTGGCTGGCGGTGCATTATTTTGCCAGCGATCCGGCGCGCGCGGCGGCGCTGGCGCACTATCTGGCGCTGGTCGCGGCGCAGGTGCCGGTGCCCGACGCGTTCGTGCAGGCGTTTGGTTATCCGATCGACCGTCTCGACAAGATCCTGATTGATCATGTGATGGCACGTGCGGTGGCGCCGCGCGAAATTGCCTTCGCCGTCGATGGCGCCAGCGCGCCGGTTTTCGAGGTCGAGGCGGCTGCGGATGCCTTGCTGATGCCGGCGGCCATGCTCGATATCGGCGTTGATGCCGGTCGCGCGGCGGGGTTGCTCGAGCGTATCCGCGCGATTGCGGCGCGCTATCCCGATGACCGTACCGCGCAAATCGTGCTGGCGACCGCCGAAATCCGCCTTGCCGCCAGCCCGCAGGACCGCACGCAGGGCCGCGCGTTGGTCGAGTCGCTGCGCGCGGTGTCGCCCGATAATGTGCCGCTGCTGGTTTTGGATGGCACCGCGCAGTTGCTCGATCATCAGGCGGCGCAAGCGACGCTGGCGCGTGCCGATGCGCTGCGCCCCGATGATTACCGCATCCTGTTCCTGCTGGCGCTGGCGCAACCGCAGGGAGCCGATGCCACGCGGCTGGCGCTGCTGATGCGCGCCAATGCTCTGGCGCCGCAAGTCGAGGCGGTGGCGCTGGCGGCGGCGCGCGCGCAAGTCGAAGCGGGCGATTTCGCGACGGCGCGCGCGTTGCTGGCGCCGGTCGCCAATAATCCGCATGGCGGTGGCGCCGCCGATCAGGCGCGCGCGTGGCTGGCGCAACTGCCTGGTGAAGCCGCCGATGGAACCCCGAAGAGCAAATGATGCGGTGAGGCGATTGCGCCGAAGCCGCCATAGATGGCGCGATTGTGGCGGCGTCCTCGAAATGAACACAAATCATTAAGAAGACATTCAGTGGGTGGGTTCTAAATACCGTTTCACAGCAAGCGACCCCGTGTTGCTCGCTGTTGTTTCGTGTTGCGTAGTTGTTGCGTTGCTTATTGTTGCGTTTGGTTGCGTAGCCCCCGGTACCGGGCCTGCGGTGACATCACTCTCCTCCCCGGTTGTAGTTTTGATGTCGCCGCAGATACCGCCGCGATGTGCTTCCCTCGACTTCGCTCGGGATGAGCGTGGCTTGCGCGTCGCGCGTTGCCGCGTGGATTGTCGCGCTGCCCCGTGGATTGTCGCGCTGCCCTGTGCATTGTCGCGCTGCGATGACAGTGCTACGCGCATTCCATGACAGTTTATCTCCACGAAAACGATCTGCCGCGCGATGTTTTTGCACCGGGCGCGATTGCCGTTGATACCGAAACGATGGGGCTCAACCCGCACCGCGACCGGTTGTGCCTGATCCAGTTGGCCGATGGCGGCGGCGACGAACATCTGGTGCGCTTTTCAGGCGGCAATTTTGCGGCGCCGGTGCTGAAATCCGTGCTGACCGATGCCTCGCGGCTCAAAATCTATCATTTCGCGCGTTTCGATCTCGCGGTGATCAAGGCGTATCTCGGCGTCGATGCGGGGCCGGTGTTCTGCACCAAGATCGCGTCGAAGCTGATTCGCACCTATACCGACCGCCACGGGCTGAAGGACGTGCTGCGCGAAACGATCGGCGTTGACGTTTCAAAGGCGCAGCAATCGTCCGACTGGGGCGCCGATGTATTGAGCGAGGCGCAGAAGGACTATGCCGCGTCGGATGTGCGGTTTTTGCACCGCGCGCAGGCGGTGCTGGCGCAGCGGCTGGCGCGCGAGGGGCGCACCGCAATGGCGCAGGCGTGTTTCGACTTTCTGCCGTGGCGCGCCGAACTTGACCTTGGCGGCTGGCCCGAATCCGACATTTTCGCGCATCTGTGATGGCGGTCGCGGTGGCCCCTCGCGCCGCCTATACCGAGCGCCAGTTGCGCGCGTTGCCCGGTGGAGGGTATGACCGCTGGGTGGGCCTGTTGCGCTGGCTGTTGCCGGTATTGGCGCTGGCGCTGCTGATGGTGCTGGTCATCCTGCCGCTGGCCAGCGACCGCGAATTCTCGTTCCTGCTCGCCAAGGATAAGGTGGCGATGAGCCCCGACCGGCTGCGGATCGACAATGCGCTGTATCGCGGCGAAACTGCCGATGGCGAGCCTTTCGAAATTCGTGCTGCGGATGCTGTGCAGCGCACCTCGGCGGTGCCGATTGTCGAATTGCGCAAGCTGACGGCGTCGTTGGGGACGCATGACGGGCCGGTTCGGGTCAGTGCGCCATCGGGGGCGTATGATATGGATAATGATCTGCTGCGCGTCCATGGCCCGGTGACGGTGACGAGCCCGACGGGCTATGTTGTCGATAACGGCGATGTGCGCGTCAGCTTGCTCAAGCGTACGGTGGCTTCCGACGGCAGTATCCGCGGGCTGTTGCCGCTCGGCACTTTTTCGGCGGACGCGCTGCGTGCCGATATTGGCGGCCGTGTCGTCAATTTGGAAGGCAATGTTCGTATGCGTATCACGCCGGGGCATCGCAACGGCGTATCGGTCGGGGCGCTGCCCGCGACTGTGCCCTCAGCCCCGACTTTGCCCCCGGCGTCGGCGCGCTTGCAAGTTCCACCGGCCTCGCGCAAATGACGCCGATGACGAACTATCGCCTTTTGCTGTCGCTATTTGCCGGAATTTTGGCTGCCGTGCCGGGTTGGGCGCCGGCATCGGCGCAGGTTTCGGCGCTCAAGGGGCATAGCACCGACGCGCCGATCGACGTTGCATCGGACCGGCTCGAGGTGCGCGATACGGATAACCAGGCAGTTTTTTCGGGCAATGTGGCGATTCGGCAGGGTGGAATGACGCTCGATGCCAATAGCGTGACGGTGTTTTACAAGCGCGGCAGCGGCAGTTCGCCCGAAATATCGCGGATCGATGCGCAGGGCGCGGTCAAATTGCTGACGGCGTCCGAAACGGCTTCGGGGCGCTACGGGATTTATGACGTGACGGCGAAGACCATAACGCTCGTCGGTAATGTCGAGCTGACGCGCGACGGATCGGTTTTGCGCGGCCAGCGACTGGCGATCGACCTCGCCAGCGGCCGATCGACGCTCGACGGCGCGGGCAGCGCCGCCAAGGGCAGTGTGCCGGCGACCGATGCGGGCCGCGTCACCGGGCGTTTCATTGTGCCACAGCGGCCGGCCAAAAAGCCGTAGCGCCAATCTGGACCGCCAAATCGGTTGCGATTGGCCGCGGGTTGCTTTGCAAATCAGCTGTTACGCGTTAGGCTGGGTCCCGTGTCCATAACGGCACGCATGATTTGCGCCAGAAATTGGCGCGATTTGTGCATGAACCTTTCGGCGCAGAAGCTGATGGAGTGATAATGGCTCAGACAGCAGCGCAACTAGACAGCGCAAACAGCATTGACGGCGCCGTCGAGACCGCGGTTGAATTCGGGTTGGCAGTGGTTTCGATCGGCAAAAGCTATGACAAGCGCGTCGTGCTGCGCGACGTCTCGATGTCGGTGCGACGCGGCGAGGTTGTCGGGCTGCTGGGGCCCAATGGCGCGGGCAAGACGACGTGTTTTTATTCGATCATGGGGCTGGCGATGCCCGATCAGGGGCGCATCCTGCTCGACGGGCATGATATTACCGCGCTGCCGATGTATCGGCGCGCGGCGCTCGGGCTAGGGTATTTGCCGCAGGAAACCTCGATTTTTCGCGGACTGACGGTTGAACAGAACATCATGGCGGTGCTCGAAGTGACCGAGCCTGACCGCGAAGTGGCGCGCGCGCGGCTGGAGCAATTGCTCGACGAATTCAACATTGCGCGGCTGCGCGAGGCGCCGGCGATGGCGTTGTCGGGCGGCGAGCGGCGGCGCTGCGAGATTGCGCGCGCGCTCGCGGCGCATCCGTCGATCATGCTGCTAGATGAACCGTTTGCCGGGATTGACCCGATTTCGATCGCCGATATCCGCGCGCTGGTGGTGCAGTTGCGCGACCGTGATATCGGCGTGCTGATTACCGACCATAATGTCCGCGAGACGCTCGATATCGTCGATCGTGCCTGCATCATTTATGACGGCCGCGTGCTGTTCGAAGGGACGCCCGAGGCGCTGGTTGCGGATGAAACGGTACGGCGCGTCTATCTTGGCGAGAGCTTCGCGCGATGATGCTTTCCGTGCGCGCGTGGGACTAGGGCGACCGTTATGGGCCTAGGGCCACGTCTCGACCTGCGCCAGAGCCTGCAGCTGGTGATGACACCGCAGCTGCAGCAGGCGATCAAGCTGCTGGCGCTCAATAATATGGAGCTTGAAGCGTATCTCGGCGCCGAGCTTGATAGCAATCCGTTGCTCGATTCGTCGGGGGGCGATAGTGCTGCCGAGGCGGGTGACGAGGCAGTGTCGCGGGACGGCGAAGGCGATTTCGAAACTGCGACCGCTGATGTGCTGATGGCCGGCGCCGATGCCAGTGGCGATGCGCCGCTCGATGTCGATTATGCCGCCGAGACGTTTCACCACGACGGCCCGACCGATAGCGCGAGCTTCGAGAGCAGCAGCGGCGCTTCCGACAGCGGGCTGAGCGCGACGGGAGG
>Ga0209023_10006962_pt1 | contig 11764 bp, 7 predicted proteins | sample LakOneMetagenome_FD_187468 | JGI IMG/M metagenome (GOLD analysis project Ga0209023, IMG submission 187468) | Freshwater and sediment microbial communities from Lake Erie, Canada (SPAdes) (version 2) | ecosystem: Environmental > Aquatic > Freshwater > Lentic | place: Lake Erie, Canada | collected...
AACCCCGGAAACACCACCGACAACGGCAACCTCGGACGCCCAACCTGGACCACACCACACCCCCCACACATCAGGAGATGTCGCGCTCACCCATTGAGCCCGCCCTCGAACGCCGAGACGGATTCCGTCCAGTGGCCCATTTGGGATGATTCCCGCCCAGAAGCCCGGGCCGCTACGTGCTGGCGTGAGGCCTAACGGCGGAACCAGGTGAGCTGGTCGGCGACCTTGGCGCGCAGCGCCTCGTCGGTGACGCCCAGGCCCTCCGACGGGGCGAGTGCGAGCACGGCGATCTTGCCCTCGTGCTGGTTGTGGTGCACCTGGTAGGCGGCCTCGCCGGTCTGCTCCAGCGGGAACACCTGGCTGAGCACCGGGTGGATCATGCCCTTCGACACGAGCCGGTTGGCCTCCCACGCCTCCTTGTAGTTGGCGAAGTGGCTGCCGACGAGCTTCTTCAGCCGCATCCAGAAGTGGCGGTTGTCGAACTCCATCATGAAGCCGCTGGTGGCCGCGCACGTGACGACGGTGCCACCGCGCTTGACCACGTACATCGATGCACCGAACGTGCTGCGGCCGGGGTGCTCGAACACGATGTCCGGGTCCTCGCCGCACAGGGCGCGGATGTCCTTGCCCAGCCGGCGCCACTCGCCCTCGTCGTGCACGCCGTTCTCGTCCCAGAACTTGTAGCCCGCAGCCGACCGGTCGATGATGTGCTGCACGCCCATCTTGCGCAGGATGTCGGCCTTGTCGGGTGAGCTGACCACGCACACCGGGATGCCGCCACCGTTGAGCACGTACTGCGTCGCGTAGGCGCCGATGCCGCCGGTGGCGCCCCAGATCAGCACGACGTCGCCCTGCTTCATCTGCGCGCCGTTGCGGCCGACGAGCATGCGGTAGGAGGTGCTGTTGCACAGCGCGTTGACGGCCGCTTCCTCCCACGTGAGGTGGGCGGGCTTCGGCATCAGCTGGTTGGCCTTCACGACGGCCAGGTCGGCGAGTCCACCGAAGTTGGTCTCGTAGCCCCAGATGCGCTGGTTGGCGGCCATCATCGAGTCGTCGTGGGCGCTCTGGTCCTGGTCGTCGACATGGTTGCAGTGCACGGTGACCCGGTCACCCGGCTTCCAGTTGCGCACGGCCGTGCCGACCTTCACGACCACGCCGGCGGCGTCGCTGCCGACCACCTGGTACGGCTGGTCGTGACGCTGCGCCCATTCGCTCTCGCGGGCCAGGCGGGCCATCGGGCCGAACGTGCTGACCGGCTCGAAGATGCTGGACCACACGGTGTTGAAGTTGATGCTGCTGGCCATCACGGCCACGTAGACCTCGTCGGGCGCCAGTTCGGGCGTAGGGACCTCACCGACGTGCAGGCTCTTGCGCGGGTCCTTGTCCTTCGAGGCGACGCCCTTCCACATGTCCTGTTCGGACTTCAGCACGTGGACGGCGCGGTAGCTGGCGGGCACCTCCAGGGCCGCGAACTCGTCGGCGCTGGCGTTGGCGAGGATGGCGTCGAGGATCTGCTGCATCCTGCGATGTTACCGACGGGTAGTAACGCCCGTCGAACCCGGCGCGGCACCGGCACGGCACGAGGCGACACGGGCGCGCCGGACCGGGCCCGTGGTGCACGGGCCCGGTCCGACTGGTGGGACAACGTTCGCGTCAGTTCAGGTCGTGACGCAGGAGGCGCAGGCGGCGCACCCGCAGCAGCACGACACCGACGCCCAGCAGGCACAGCGCCGTGGTCACCAGCACCAGCGGCGAACCGCCCGTGGCCGGCAGACCGCCACCACCGCCACCGCCACCACCGCCACCGCCACCGGCACCCGACTGGGTGACCGTGATCGAGGCGATCGCCGATGCGGTCGCGGTTGCCGTGACGACCACCGGTGTTGCTGCCGACTGCAGGCCGTTGACCGGCAGACCCTGCTCCACGTCGAGGATGCCGAGGAACACACCGGTGTTGCTGATCGTGCCCGCTCCGGTGGCGGTCACCTTCGTGATGATCTGCACCGCCGGCGCCGTCTCGTCGACACCGATCGGCTGGTCGTATTCGCACACGACCGGGTCGGTGTTGCCGCACAGCCAGCCCGGCGCGGTGACCGACACCAACTCCACGCCCAGCGGCAGATCGTCGGTGAGTGTCGTACCGGACAGGATCGTCGACGGACCGTGGTTCGTGGTGGTGAGCGTGTACGTCACCAGGTCGCCGGCCGTCTTCGGGCCGGTGGCATCGCTGACCTTCGTGGCCGACATCGTCGCCTCGCGGGTCGCCGGCGTGGTCTCGCAGGCGACGTTGTCCTCACCGTGCGGGTTGACCTCGGTGGCGTCGACAGCTGCCGGCCGGCTCAGGCCGCACAGCGCTGCCTGCCCGCCGGGGTCCCCGAGCGTCGTGACCGAGGCACCGACCCACTGGATGCCGCTGGCTCCGTCGGCCGGCAGCGACGCCTGGAACGTGAACTCCACGCTCTCACCGGTACCGAGCAGCGTCGGGTCGAGATCACACCCGAAACCGTTCGTCGCGACCCAGGTCCTGTCGCAGCCGACCGAGGCGTCGACGATGAACTCGGTCTCCGACATGGCGACGTCCACCGACACCACGTCACCGTCGGGCACCGCGCGGCCGTGGTTGGTCACCGTGACCGTGTAGGTCACGGGTGCGCCGCCGGCGACCAGGTCGGCGTCGCCGTCGCTGACGGTGACCGCCAGGTCGACTGCCTGGTCGTTGTTGGTGGCCGAGCACAGGTAGTGGAGACCGGCCGCGAAGTACGCCGTGCCGGACGCGGCGGCGCCGCCGACACCGTCGAGCGACTCGCAGACCACACCCGACGACGTGTACCCGGGCACGTCCTGCTCCGTGACGGTGTACGGCCCGGCGGCGACGACCACGGTGTCGCCGTGATGGCCGCTCTGCACCACGGTGTCGTCCTCGTCGAGCACGTCGAACACCACGTCCTCGGGCACCAGGGTGCCGCCGTCGTCGTTGACCACCGTCTTGTCGAACGTGACCGCGGCGGCGCCGGCGCAGGCCGTGTAGAACCCGTAGGGCAGACCGGTGTCGGGGTTGATCACGTACTCGCCACCGAAGAACGCGGCGATGTCGGTGACCAGCACGTTGAACATGCCGCCGGGCGGCGCCTGGTCGACGACCACCTCGCCACACGCTCCACTGAAGCCGCCGGCGATGTCGAAGTCGTAGTCCACGGTCACGTGGTACACGTGCGTCGAGCCCGGCTGCACCGTCCCCATCACGCCCAGCGAGTCGACGTCGTTGAGGAACGGTTCGATCGACGCCATGAAGTCCACGCCCTCCACGGCGCCATCCACGCCCACCAGCTGGAGCCCCACGGGCATGATGCCGAACGTCGGCACCGGAAGATCGACGAACTGGTACTGGCCGGCCGCTGTCGGCGAGTCGCCGGCCGACACATTCGACACGGTGAGGTCGAATGCGGCGCGCAGTGTGTCGCCATCGACCACGGTCACGCCGGTCACCTGCTTGTCGAACTGCAGGTTGGGCGTGGGCACGTTCGCACAGGTGCCGGCAGTCGTGGTGCCGCTGATGTCGATCGGCGCGTAGGTGCCGGTCGCGCTGTTGAACAGACCGAAGCCGGGTTCTCCGTTGCACACCCGGTCCTCGGCGGTCGGGTCACTGTCCGGGTCGATCGTGTACGAGATCGCAACCGAGTAGCGGTGCTCGGTGGCGCCGGCGATCGGCTCATCGGTCGCGATCGTGAACGGCGCGGCACTCGCGTCGACGACTGTGGTCAACGACGTGTCCTGGTCCGTCACGGTCGCCGACATCACGTGCACCGACGGACTGAACGCCGGCGTGTCGGTCAACGAGAACGTGGTCGGGACCGATGACAGGTTGATGGCCGACACGTCGTAGGTGATCGTGAACTCGCCCGACTCCGGGTCGTACGTGTGGTCGGCGACCGTCTTGTCGAAGTCGACCACACCCACCATGTCGGCACAGGCACTGGCGTGCTGCTGCTCCTCGCCGGCGCGCATGATCGTGACCGTGTTGTGAATGCCGTTCGTCGGGCACGTCGTCTCGGCAAGCGTCGTCGCCGGGTCGATGACCACGATGCTCTCCGCCCACAGCTGCCAGTGCGAGCCCGCAGGGATCGTCACCGGCGCGGCCGTCAGGATCGGTTGAGTTCCGCCGTTCCACAGCGGGTTGAACTCGAACCCTGGCGACTGGTTCCCGGTGGCCACGTCCCACTCGCTCCACTCGGTGGACACGACCGAGGTGTGCGCGGGAAGGACGGGGGTCTCAAGCAATGTCACGTCGTCGACAGCGGGACCCTCGTTGACGATGTCGATGGAGTAGTAGACCGCCGACTGCCCGTCGGCGCAGAGCTTGCACTTGAGGCCGAATTCGATGGACTTCGTGATCGTCAGCGAACGGACGTGGGTGATGACGCACGACACCTCGCCGCCGGCGGCCAGGTCGACCGTGAACGCTTGGCCCGTCGGCGTCACCGGTGTGTCGTCACACGTCACGGTGTCGAGCACCCAACCGGCCGGGGGCGCGTCAGTGATCGTGTGGGTGCCCGGCGGCACCGAGGTCAGGGACTCCAGCTCGTTGCGGTGGCCGGATGACACGTCCTGCCCGTCGTCGCGATCGAACGTGAAGAACTGCGTCCCCGTGTCGTCGGTCGCCGTCGGTGTGAGGAAGATCGTCCCCGGCTCATCGGGGCAACCGGCCGACGTGGAGTCCAGCACACACGGATCCTGCGGACATCCCGGTGCAGACGGATTCAGGTCGCACGGACCTGGGCACCCGCTGGACTGCGGATCGGCGATGCACGGATCGAAACCAGGGCACCCAGGGCTCTGCGGATTGATCGTGCACGGATCACCCGGACAGCCTGGGCCGATCGGATTCAGCAGGCACGGATCCGCACCGGGACAGCCGGGCAGGTTGGGGTTGATCACACACGGATCCGAACCTGGGCAACCGGGCCCCTGAGGGTTCACCACGCATGGGTCTGCACCCGGGCAACCCGGGGTGTTCGGATTGATCATGCACGGATCACCCGGACACCCCGGCCCGGTCGGGTTCATCAGACATGGGTCGGCCCCAGGGCAACCAGGCATGTTCGGGTTCGCCAGACATGGGTCGTAACCGGGGCAGCCGGGCATGTTCGGACTCACCACGCACGGATCCGCACCCGGGCAACCCGGGGTGTTCGGATTGATCATGCACGGATCACCCGGGCACCCCGGCGACGACGGATCCGCGACACATGGGTCGTAGCCAGGGCACCCCGGCATGTTCGGATTCACAAAGCAGGGGTCGGCACCGGGGCAGCCCGGCGTCATCGGGTCGATGCTGCAGGCATCGACCGCCGCTGCCGTCTGCACCGACGGCACCAGCGGTGCCACCTGCACCTTCGGCGCCGGCACGAGCCCGGTCGCGATCACGAACACCGCAAGCGCGGCAAATACCCGAATGAACCGTTGCACAACCCGTCTCCCGTCCCCTTGTGTCCAAGGTTGTCGGGACCCCAGGGACGGAACTTGAGCATTTGGTGACTTCTGTTGCGACGGCACGCGTGCAAGAGTGCACGTCCATGTCACGCACCATCCGACGCACTCTTCCGATCGCCCTCGCCTGCGCCGCACTGCTCGCGGCCTGCGGCAGCGACGCCAAGACCTCCACCGGCGCAGGCGGCACGTCACCCGCGACCTCACCGGCCGGCGAAGTGGACACCAGCCAGTGCGCGAAGGCCGACGGCAGCTCGCCGAAGGTGCAGGAGTTCACCACCGAGCCGCCGCTGTGCCTGGTCAACGGCAAGACGTACAAGGCGACGATCGTCACCACGCAGGGCACGCTGCACGTGCTGCTGCGGGCGGACATCGCACCCAACACGGTCAACAGCTTCGTCAACCTTGCCCGCTACCACTACTTCGACAACACCACCTGCCACCGGGCGATCAAGAACTTCGTGGTCCAGTGCGGCGACCCGACGGCCACCGGCGGTGGCGGCCCCGGCTACGAGTTCGACGACGAACTCGACAAGATCGAGCCCTACCGCATCGGCTCGATCGCCATGGCCAACGCCGGCCCGAACACCAACGGCAGCCAGTTCTTCATCATCACCGGCGACGACGGCGCCGCCCTGCCCCCGAACTACACCCTGTTCGGTCAGGTCGAGGACAACGACCTCGCCGTGGTCACCGCGCTCGACGCCGTCGCCAACCCGAACGACGGCCCGCCGTTGACCAAGATCGACATCACGTCGGTCACCATCGACGAGAGCTGAGTCTCCGGCGTCACGGACGGCGCCGCTGGGCCGCCGGCGCCGCGGTCAACCCAGGCCTTCGTCCAACGCGACCGTGCCCTCGCGCGACTCGCTGTAGGCCAGCGTGCACAACGCAGCGACGACCAGTGCCATCGCCAAACCCTGCAGCAACGACATGCTCTCCCCCAGCACCACCCACGCGGCCACCGACGCGCCGACGGGCTCCAGCTGGATCAACACCGACGTGACCGACGCATCGACTCGCGGCTGCGCCCACGCCACCAAGCCGTGCCCGGCCAGGCCCGGACCGATCGCGAGCAGCGTCACCCACAGCCAGCCACGACCGTGGATCTGATCGAGCTCTGAACGTGTCGCCACGACCAGCACGGACGCCGTGACGGCGCCGATCCAGGTGACACAGGCCATGTACGGCACGGTGTCGACCTTGCTGCGGACACGCTTGGTCTGCAGCAGGTACAGCACCCAGACCATCAAGGCCGCAACCGCCCACAGGTAGCCGACCAGTTGGGTGCTGTGCCCGTTCTCGTCCGGCGGCGCGGTGGCCACCGCCGCGACCACACCGGCGACGGCGAGCAGCGCGCAGACGACCTTCACTGCGGTCAGCTGCTCTCCCATGAACATGGTCGCGATCGGCAGCGCGACCACTGGGCTGAGCGCACCGATGATCAGCGCGACCGCGATCGTCGTGTGCTCCAGCGTGATGAAGAACACGCACAGGTTGAGACCGAACAGCACCCCGGCCACGAAGCTGGCACGCACGTCCGCCCGCGACGGCCAGCGATGGGTACGGGCGACGATCAGCACCATGACCGCGCTGGCGATCCACAGCCGCCAGAACGACAGCACGATCCCCTCGGCGTGCGCCGACTTGCCCAGCACACCGCCGACCGACCAGATGGCCGCCGCCGAGAGCACGGCGACGACACCAACCGCGTTGGTGGACGGCGCGCGCTCGACACGGGGCTCGGTGGTGGTCACGGGCGCATCACGGGTCGAGGCTAGCGAGGGCCGGCCGCGGCCCCGTGAGCGGGCCACCGCAGTAGCCTCGCGGCGTGACTGTTCGCGGCCGACACGGCCGGGCCCGCTGGGCGTTCGCGGTCGCAGCCATCGTGCTGTCCGCCTGCCAGCCGAACCGCTTCGTCAGCGGTTGGGTGCCGTACTGGGGCGCGTCGAACGGTCGCGCCACGATCAGCAACGCTCAGGTCGGCCCGTTGCTCGACGACGTGTCCATGCTCTGGTACGGCGTCAACAACGACGGCACGATCAGCACCCTTGGGTCGGCGAGCAGCCTGCAGACCACCGTCGATGTCGCCCGCGCACAGGGCCTGCCGGTGATCCCGACCATCTTCGACAGCAGCGCGGCGGGCGTGATGAGCGGCATCATCGCCGATCCCGTCACTCGCGAGTCGCACATCCAGCACATCGTCGACCTCGTGGTCGCCAAGGCGTACGACGGCATCGACCTGGACTACGAGGTGTTCGCGTTCGGCAACACCCGTGCCCAGTGGCCGGCCATCACCCCGAACTGGGTGGCGTTCGTGCACAGCCTGAGCATGCAGCTGCACTCACGCGGCAAGCTGCTCAGCGTCACCATCCCCCCGGTGTGGACCAACGGCCCGCACCTGGTCGGCTACACCGTGTACGCGCAGGACCAGATCGCGGCCGACGTCGATCGGTTGCGGCTGATGGTCTACGACTGGAGCGTGTCGGTGCCCGGCCCGATCTCGCCGATGTTCTGGGTGAACTCCGTCATCTCGTACAGCAGCAGTCGCGTGTCCCCCACCAAGCTGCAGCTGGGCGTGCCCGCGTACGGGCGCCACTGGGCCACACAGAAGTACCCGACCGAGATCTGCCCCGACGGTGCGATCACCAGGGGCAGCATCGACATGAAGAACTACGCCGCGCTCGCCGGCGCGCACCATGTCACACCGGTGCGCGACTCGTCGGGCGAGCTGACGTTCGGCTGGACCGAGGTCGTCAGCGGGCCGCGCACCAGGCCGATCACCCCACCGGTCATCGACCCGCCGGCCGTGACCATCCCCACCGTCACTGCACCCGCGGACCCCGGCGGCCTCAAGCCGGCGCTGCGGCTGGCACCCCCGTCCACACCGGTGACGTGCACGCTGCAGCACACCGTGTTCGTGCCCGACGCGACCAGCATCCGTCAGCGAGCCGACGCCGCGGTGGCCGCCGACTGGAGCGGCATCATCATCTGGGCCTTCGGGTACGAGACCGCAGACGTGTACCAGCAACTGGCCGGTGTCGGCCTGCAGCGCCCGGGCGGTGCCGTCGTCGCCACGCTGGCCGCGCCGGTCGTCGAGGGCAGCCGGGTGCACGTCACCGGCACCGCGCTCCACCCGGACTTCGACCTGCCCGTACCCGTCCGGCTGACGGCAACACCGGTCGGAGTGGGCACGACGGTCGTGCACACGGTGGTGGCCCGTACCTCGGTCGCGAACATGCCTGACGGGGTCGGCCCGTTCCATGGCATCGACGACACGTTCAGCCTGCCGCCGGGCACCTACAACCTGTGCGGCACGATGCTGCTGTGGGGCGGTGCCACCGTCACCAACATGGGGTGCTCGCAGGTGACCGTCACGCTGGCGCTGTAGAGGTCACGCCGACTCACATCGGCGCCGCGGCCGCTGCGGCTTCCGCGGCCGCCTCCGCCAACGACGCCGTCGCGCGAGCGTGGCGTTCGGCCCGCATCTCGGGCACCAGCACCAGCGACGAGCCGACCATGAACGCCGCCGCGATCGACGCGACCCAACCGAGTGCGACATGCCCGACGATCGCGAACCCGACCAACGGCGCCAGCACCGCACGGATGCCGGTGAAGAACGTGTGCAGGCCCATGTAGTCCGCCGTGCGGCCGGGCGGTGCGAACTTGGTGACCCACAGGCTCCACATCAAGTCGCCGCCGGCGCTGCCGACACCGAGGATGACCGCACCGATCGTCAGCCCGATCGTCGAGGTGCCGGTGAAGAACGCTGCCACGTAGCACGCGAACAGGACATTGACCATGATGCGAGCGGCGAAGAAGCTCATCCGGTCGAAGATCGCCCCGAACACCGGCATTGCCAGCAGCCGCACCGCCGACGGCACCACCACCGTGAGCACGGCGATCTTGCCCGCGCTGGCGTTGATGCCGTACTGCGGACGAGCCAGGAACTCCACCCGCAGCGGCAGCAGCATCAGGTTGCCGAAGCCCATCAACATCCACGCGGTCAGTGTCAACCGCAGGCGACGGTCGGCCGACAGCAGGTGGAAGTGGGGCAGCAGTTCGCTGCGCGCGCCGGACATCTTCGGCAACGGCTCGCTGGGCATCCGCAGGTTGCACAGCATCCAACCGAAGCTCGCGGCCGCGCCGGCGACGATCACGATCCACCAGTGCTGCGGCCAACGGGTGAGCGCCTCGCCCATCGCCAGCCCTGCCAGTGCCGACACGAACACCTTCACCGCCAGACCCCAGCCCACGCGGCGGCCCAGTTCGCCCGGAGGGAAGTTGCGCTCATAGGTGACCGTCGTCAGCGGGTACACCGCGTTCACCGTGCCGATGCCGAGGATCGCCCCGACCACGAACAGCGGGAGCGAGCCGGTCGCCCCTGCCAACAGGCCCAGCCCGCCCAGCGCCGACAACGCGGCCGCCGGCACCATCACCGGCCTGGCCATTCGACGAGCGATCGACGTGACGTACGAGGCCGCGAACAGGCCGAACCCGTTGGCCGCGGCCACCAACCACTTCACCCACCAGGCCGCGTCGAAGTGGCGGATCGCGATGGTCAGCAGCACCGACGTCTCGAGCGGCAGCAGCACGCCCAGAGGCACCGAGCGGGCGACGTCCACCCGCTGCGCGTGGCGAACCTGCTGCGGGTCGTCGCGGGGCGCCATCGGGTGGCAGTCTTCCGCATTACCGGCCGGTAACCCGAGCCGAATACGCTGCGGGGTTGCACGCCGCAGTCGCTGCTCGTCCGCACGTCCTTTGGAGGTCCCCCATGTCTGGTTCGTACATCGTCGCCGGTGCCCGTACGCCGATCGGCAAGATGAGCGGCGCCCTCGCCTCGTTCACCGCCGCCGACCTCGGTGGCTTCGCGATCAAGGCCGCTCTGGAGCGCGCCGGCGTGTCGCCGGAAGAAGTCGAGCACGTGATCATGGGCCAGGTCTTGATGGCCGGCCAGGGCCAGGTGCCGGCTCGCCAGGCGGCGTTCAAGGGTGGCATTCCCATGAACGTGCCGTCGATCAACGTCAACAAGGTCTGCCTCAGCGGCCTCAACTCGATCTATCTGGCCAACCAGATGATCCAGGCCGGCGAGGCGGACATCGTCGTCGCCGGCGGCATGGAGAGCATGACCAACGCGCCGTACCTCGCCCAGGGCGCCCGCGGTGGCTTCCGCTACGGCAACACCGAACTGCAGGACGCGATCGTGCGGGACGGCCTGTGGTGCGCGTTCGACGCTTGCCTGATGGGCCTTGGCACCGAGCGCTACGCCGGCGGCGGCATCACCCGCGACCAGCAGGACGACATGGCCATGAAGAGCAACGTCCGCGCCGCGGCCGCAATCGCCGAGGGCCGCTTCACCGACGAGATCGTGCCCGTCAGCATCCCGCAGCGCAAGGGCGACCCGAAGGTCGTCAGCACCGACGAGGGCGTGCGCGCCGACACCACCATGGAGTCCCTTGCCGGCCTGAAGCCTGCGTTCGACAAGGAAGGCACCATCACCGCCGCCAACGCCTCGCAGATCAGCGACGGTGGCTCGGCGATCGTGCTGATGAGCGAGAAGGCCGTCAACGCCCGCGGCGTCACCCCGCTCGGTCAGTTCGTGTCGTACGGCATGGTGGCCGGGCCGGACAACGCCTCGCTGCTGCACCAGCCCAGCCGTGCCATCCAGGCCGCGCTGGCCCGGGCCGGCAAGACGGTCGCCGACGTGCACCTGTTCGAGATCAACGAGGCCTTCGCCGCCGTCGGTATCGCCTCGATGGCCGAGCTGGGCATCAGCGACGAGATCGTCAACGTCAACGGTGGCGCGATCGCCCTCGGCCACCCGATCGGCATGAGCGGTAACCGCCTCGCGCTGACCCTGCTGCACGAACTGCGCCGCCGTGGTGGCGGCATGGGCGCCGCGGCCCTGTGCGGCGGTGGCGGCCAGGGCGACGCCCTGGTGCTGCGCACCGTCTGAGTCTGAGCGCCCCGACACACTGCAACGTCCGCGTTCTGGGCGGGATTCGTCTCGATCTCCGAGACGAATCCCGTCCAGACGCCGTTGTGGGACGAAGTACGCCCAGAATCCGGGGCTCGGTGCCGCGGACGGTGCGGGCGGGTCACGGTCGGTGAGAATCGAACGATGAGGTCGAACCGAGAAAGATTGTGACAATGCTTGACATATTTGGGGCGTTGTCGTAATGTAACCGCAACATACACGACGGTGATTCGCCCGCCCGCAGACCACCGTCGTGACACAAGATCTGGGGTACCACCTCTGGAGCTGGCCCGTCCGCCC
>Ga0209023_10006963_pt1 | contig 11761 bp, 10 predicted proteins | sample LakOneMetagenome_FD_187468 | JGI IMG/M metagenome (GOLD analysis project Ga0209023, IMG submission 187468) | Freshwater and sediment microbial communities from Lake Erie, Canada (SPAdes) (version 2) | ecosystem: Environmental > Aquatic > Freshwater > Lentic | place: Lake Erie, Canada...
CCTCGCTGGCCGTCGGTTGGGCGCCGACGTCGGCGCGAATCGGTTTCGGCCCGGAGACGATCGTGTTCGTCAACGATCCCAGACCCTCGACCTCGACGGTCACGACGTCGCCCGGCTGGACGGGGCGGCTGTACGCGGGCGTGCCGGAGAAGATCATGTCGCCGGGCAGCAGGGTGATGGTGCGGGCGAGATCGGCCACGAGGTAGTGCATGTCCCACGTCATCTCGTCGGTGTTGCCGTCCTGGCGGACCTCGCCGTTGACGGTGGTGCGGATGCCCTTTTGGTGGAAGTCCCAATCGGTGACGATCCGTGGGCCGACGGGGCACAGCGTGTCGCTCCCCTTCACGCGCAGCATCGAGCCCGCGTCCGTGTCGCGGAAGTCGTGGAGGCCGAAGTCGTTGCCGATGGTGTAGCCGTGGATGTAGTCGCCGGCCTCTGCGGGAGCGATGTTCCGACACGGTGTGCCGATCACGATCACGACTTCGCCCTCGTAGTTGAGCCACTCGCACCGATCGGGCCGCACGACGTGTCCGCGGTGGCTGTTCAGCGCCGATGTCGGCTTCTGGAAGTACGTCGGTGTCGGCGTCAGCTCGATCTGGAATTCGCGCACGCGGCTGATGTGGTTGAGATGGACGCAGAGGATCTTCGACGGCTCGCTCGGGGGCAGGTAGATGGCGTCGCGCTCGGCGACCCGCCGACCGTCGCCGGCCACGAGATCCTCGCCGTCCGGCACCACGTGGGTGGCGCTGCCTTCCAACAGGATCCGGCTGTACGTGGCCATGGTGCTCCCCTTGCTCGGTGTCGCGCCGGAGTCCTCCGGCAAGATCGTTTGGATCCAAATGATCTTGTCCGATCGTTTGGTTCCTCACGATTATGCTCGGCCGCCATGACCGCAGGATTCATGTTCCCTCGCAGCGCAACGGGAAGGTCCTCGTTGGTGCCGTCGCCACCGTGGCACTACAGCGGGCAGATGCTGACCGTCGAGTACCGCACCGATCCGGCCGCGGTGGCCGAACTGCTGCCGGAACCGCTCGAGCTCGCCGACGAGGACCCCGGCGCCGTCGCGGTCATCTGGGCGGACTGGCAGAGCTGCAGCGACACCTTCGACGAGCTGCTCGACCCCGTGCGCAGCCAGTACATGGAGACGTTCGTGGTCGTCCGGTGCAAGTACCGGGGCCAGCACTTCAGCCGCTGCGTCTACATCTGGGTCGACAAGGACTTCGCGATGGTGCGCGGGCATCACCAGGGCTACCCGAAGAAGCTCGGCGAGCTGTACCTGACCCGTGCGGTACGCGTCGGCAAGGCCGGACCACGGCTCGAACCGGGTGGTCGGTTCGGTGCGACGGCCGCCGCGTACGGGCGGCGCCTCATCGACGCCACGTTCACGATCACCGGTGAGGCGGAGGGCGCCGGCTTCGTCAACGCGCTGCCGATGCTGCACCACCGGTTGATGCCGGCCATCGAGGGCGACGGGACGGACAGCCTGCACGAGCTCGTCACGATGCGCGGCTTCGATGCGGAGGTCGGTCCGTGCTTCGCCGGGGATGCAACGCTCGCGATGTACGACTCGCCGGTCGAGGAGCTGACGCGCATCGCGCCGATCGAGATGATCGGCGGGTTCTGGCGCGAGGTCGGCACATCGTGGCGGGCCGGTACGACCCTCGAACGACACAACCTCGCCGAGGTGCCCGGCGGCGGAGCCGCTGCGGCAACGGGCGGCGCGTCGTGAGCGAGCGGATCGAGGTCGACCTCGGCGCGTCGGATGCGGACATCACCGACCCCGACTCGTACACGAACGGCGTGCCGTACGCGACGTTCCAGCGGCTGCGCGAGCAGGATCCGGTGAGCTGGTGGGACGAACACGACGGCGGCAAGGGTTTCTGGGCCGTCACCCGTTACGACGACCTGCTCGACGTGAGCCGACGGGTCGAGGCGTTCTCCTCGGCGCAGGGGATCACGCTCGAGGAGATCGAGGGCGAGGACTTCCACGCCCGCCGGAACATGCTCGAGTACGACCCGCCGGAGCACACCCGCTACCGGCGCCTGGTCTCCAAGCCGTTCTCGCGGCGCGAGGTGTACGCCTACGAGCAGGCCATCCGGCTGCTCGCCCGCAACGTCGTGGACGAGGCGCTCGCCGGGCCGTCGACGTTCGACTTCGTCGAGCACGTCGCGAAGCAGCTGCCGATGCGGATGCTCGGTCGGCTGCTCGGCGTTCCGGACGACGACGGCCCGTGGCTGGTCGAGCGCGGCGATGCCCTCCTCGGGAACCTCGACCCGGAGTTCACCGCGCACCCGGTCGGTCTCACCGACACCGACGAGTTCAGCCACATCCCGTTCCGGTCGCCGGCCGCGCTCGACCTGTACCAGTACGCCGAACGTCAGGCGGAGCAGCGCCGGGCACACCCGACCGACGACGTCATCACCCGGCTCCTCGCGCCGACGATCGACGGGGAGCAGCTGACCGAGCGGGAGTTCAAGAACTTCTTCGTGCTGCTCGTGAGCGCCGGCAACGACACGACCCGCTACACGATGACGGCCGGGATGAAGGCGCTGATCGAACACCCGGAGCAGCTCGCCGAGCTGCGTGACTCCATCGGACGCGACCCGGGTCTGATGGACAGCGCCGTCGAGGAGATCCTCCGCTGGGGCACCGTCACCATGCACTTCCGGCGCACTGCGGTGCAGGACGTGGAGCTGCGCGGCAGGCGGATCAAGGTCGGTGACAAGGTCGTGATCTGGTTCGTCTCCGCCGACTACGACGGAGCGCAGTTCCCGGAGCCCTACCACTTCGACATCCATCGGACGCCGAACGAGCACGTCGCGTTCGGACGGATGAGTCCGCACCTGTGCCTCGGTGCACAGCTCGCGCGGATGGAGCTGAAGGTGCTGTTCGAGGAGCTGCTCCCGAAGCTGTCCGACGCGCAGCTCGCCGGCCGGCCGGACCGTCTCCGTTCGAACTTCATCGGCGGGATGAAGCGGCTACCGGTGCGTGTTTCGCTCGCGTGAACGATCGGACCGCGAGAGATCGTTTGCTTCCAAACGAATTGCCGTGGGCTATTCTTCCGAGGTTCACGACGGTGAATGGCTCTGATCGAGGGGGAGAACCATGAGGAAGCGTCTGAAGAAGCGGGTGGTCCCGGTCGCGCTGGTCGCGCTGGGTCTGCTCGCGGCGAGCTGCAGCAGCGACAGCACGTCGAGCGGCGCCACCGCCGCGCCGTCGACCGCCGCTCCGGCGGCGACCGATGCGCCGGCAGCGACCGATGCACCCGCAGCGACGGATGCGCCGGCGGCGACCGACGCACCGTCGGGCACCGATGGCGGCACCACGCCGGCGAGCGACTGCACGCTCGATTCGCCGCTGAAGATCGGCTTTGCGGCCGACCTGGGCGAGCTCGGCGCCTTCTCCGACCAACCGGGCAGTGAGGCCGCCAAGGTGCAGGTCGACCTGCTGAACGCCGACGGTGGCGTGGGCGGTCTGCCGATCGAGTTCGAGACCAAGGACATCCAGGGCGATCCGGCAGCGACCCAGCGTGCCGCCGAGGAACTGCTGGGCGACGGCGTCAACGCCATCATCGGGCCGCCCTTCGCGTCGACCGGAGCGCCGCTGCTCGACACCGTCGACGGCAAGGCGCCGATCATCTACATGGCATCGACGGACCCGTCGCTCGCCGATCCGTCCCGCGGAGCGTTCCTGGCGAGCTTCAGCGATCCGGTGCAGGCTGCGGCGATCGCCCAGTTCGCCACCGAGCAGGGCAAGAAGACCGCCGTCACGTTCAGCTCGTCCGACGACATCTACTTCTCGGGCAACCCTGCCTACTTCAAGGAAGCGTTCGAGCAGTCCGGCGGCTCCGTCGTCCAGGACTTCAGCTTCGGCCTCGCCGACACCGACTTCTCGACACAGGTGAACGAGCTCGCCTCGCTCGACCCGATGCCCGAGGTGCTGTTCACCGCGATGGTGATGCCGCAGATCGGCACCCTGCTGGAGCAGCTCAAGGGCGCCGGCCTCGGCGACATGGTCGTGATGGGTGTGGATGCCTTCGACGCCACCGTGGTGTGGAGCGCCGGTGACGTCGCCAACGGTGTGTACTTCGCGGCCCACACGTTCCCGTCCGAGTCGAACGGTGTCCAGCAGTTCCTGGATGCGGCGAGGGCCGCAGGTGCGAACATCGAGACGATCAGCTTCGGTGCGCTCGCCAGCGATGCGGTACGGATCTTCGCCGCCGCTGCCGAGCAGGCGTGCTCCACGGATCCGGCGGTGTTGATCGACACCATCAACAACCTCGTCAACCTCCCGGTCACCACCGGCGAGGTCACCTACAAGGGCACCGGCGGCGTCCCGGAGAAGGATGTCGTCATCCTCACGGTCACCGACGGCGCACCGGCGTTCGTCGAAGCGCTGCGCCCGAGCTTCATCCCGAAGCCCTGAACGTTCCGCACCCGTGCTCGACCTGCACGACGTCACCACGCGCTATGGGGCGGTCACGGCGCTCGACGCCGTGTCCCTCCACGTCGCGGAGGGGGAGCTCGTCGCGCTCGTCGGGCCGAACGGTGCCGGCAAGACCACGTTGCTGAACACCGTCGCCGGGCTGCTCCGCCCGGCGGCGGGTTCGATCACCTTCCGCGGGCAGCCGATCACCGGGACCGAACCGGCGACCCTGGTGCGACGCGGACTCGCGCTCGTGCCCGAGCATCGCCGGATCTTCAAGGACCTCACGGTCGAGGAGAACCTCAAGCTGGCCGGCGCCACGGTGCCGGCGCGTGTGCGCAAGGATCGCGTGCACGAGGTGGCCGCCAACTTCGAGGTGCTGCGCCACAAGTGGCGGGTGAGCGCGGGCTACCTCTCCGGGGGCGAGGCGCAGCAACTCGCCGTGGCCCGCGCGCTGATGAGCGATCCGAAGCTGCTGCTGCTGGACGAGCCGACGCTCGGCCTCGCTCCCACGCTCGTCGACACGATCTTCGACCTCCTCGTTCGCCTGCGCGGTGAAGGTCGCACGGTGCTGGTGGTCGAGCAGAACGCACATCGGGCGCTGGCGATCGCCGACCGCGGGTACGTGCTGCGCAGCGGTCGGCTCGTCGCCGAGGGTTCCGGTCCGGCGCTGGCCGCAGATCCGGCGCTGTTCGAGTCGTTCCTCGGCGGAGGGATCACGTGACGCAGTTCGTCCAGAACCTCATCGACGGGCTCGGCCTCGGGGGCACGTACGCGCTGCTCGCGCTCGGCATCTCGTTGATCTTCGGCGTGATGCACCTCGTCAACTTCGCTCACGGCGAGCTCATCACGGTCGGTGCGTACACCGGCTACTTCTGCTTCACCCAGCTCGGCGGCAGCTGGTGGTGGATGCCGGTCGCGATCATCGGGTCGTGCGTCGCCGCGTCCGTGCTGACGGAGCGGATCGCGTTCCGCTGGGTCCGCAACGCGAACCCGTTCACCATGTTGCTCACGTCGTTCGCCCTCGAACGACTGTCGCACGCGCTGTGGCAGATCTTCGTCTCGCCGAAGTCCAAGGCGTTCCCGAAGACGTCGTGGGCGTTCGACACGCTCACGTTCGGCAACGTGCGCGTCGAGAAGATGGACCTCGTCACGATCGGCGTCACAGCGCTCGCCCTGATCGGCACCGCGCTCGTGTTCAAGCGGACGCTGTTCGGCATCGCCGTGCGCGGCGCGGCGGAGGACTTCGACGCGGCGCGGTTGATGGGTGTGAAGGCGAACCGCGTGATCCTCGGCGCGTTCGCGTACGCAGGGCTGCTCGCCGGCGTGGCGGCCGTGTTGATCCTGATGCGCACCCCGTCCGCCAAGCCGGACATGGGCTCGGCGTGGTTGTTGTCGGCCGTGATCGCCGCCGTGATCGGCGGCATGGGGAGCTTCACCGGCGCCGTCGTCGGGGGCGTCGTCCTCGGCATGTTGCAGACCTTCTTCCAGTCGTACCTGCCCGAAGGAACGCTGTCGTACCTCAACGACGCGTTCGTGTTCGCGGTCATCGCGCTCGTGTTCATCGTGCGGCCGCAGGGCCTGTTCGACGTGGCGCACGCGGAGCGCGTGTGAGCCGCGGTCTCGTGCTACGACTCGGACGGTCCGTCGTCACGAGCGTCGTGCTGCTCGCCGGCATCGGTCTGCTCGCGCTGCTGTACACGAGCGGCGGCGGGGCCTCGCGCGATTCGCTCGTCGACGAGATGCTCGTCAACCTCGTGCTGGTGATGGGGATGCAGGTCTTCATCGGCAACACCGGTGTGCTCAGCTTCGGTCACCTCGCGTTCGCTCAGATCGGTGCGTACACCGCAGCGATCGTCGCCCTGCCGATCGCGGCAAAGGCCAAGGCCCTGCCGGACCTACCGTTCGGTCTGGCCGACGTGCACCAGGGCGCGTTCGCCACCGTCGTGTTCGCGGTGATCGTGACGGTGATCGTGGGGGCGCTCGTCGGCATCGTCGTCGCTCGTGCCAAGGGTCTCGCCCCGACGATGATCACGCTCGCCGTGCTCGTCGTGGTCGAGCAGGTGGTGAAGAACTGGAAGGAGCTGACACGCGGCGCCGGCGGACTGTCCGGCGTGCCGGCGATCGAGGGGAGCGGCTGGCTGTACGTCACCGCGTTCGTCGCGCTCCTCGTCGCCTGCATCTTCCAGCAGAGCCGCATCGGCCGCTTCGCCGTGGCGACCCGCGAGGACGAGTTGGCCGCACCGGCGCTCGGCATCCGGCTGTTCACGGCCCGCTACAGCGCGTGGGTGGTCTCGATGGCCTTGATCGGTCTGGGCGGGGCGATGCTCGTGCTCAGCCTCGGCAGCGTGAACCCGAAGCAGTTCACGCTCGACCGCAGCATCCTGATCCTGGCGATGCTGGTGCTCGGTGGGATGCGCACCGTCACCGGTGCCGCGATCGGCACGGTGCTGGTCACGGCCGGCAACGAGCTGTTCCGCCAGCTCGGCGACCACTGGAAGATCGAGCGGTTCCCCGACCTGTTCCTCGGCGGGGTGCTGCTCGCGGTGATGCTGCTGCGGCCGGGTGGGCTGCTCGGTGATCGTGATCTGCTCGGGTCCCTGCGCCGGCGCATGCGCGAGCCCGATCGTCCGGGGCCGCCGGTTGCCGAGCACGCCGCGGTGCTCACCGCGAACGAGATCGTCGTCGACTTCGGCGGGTTCCGGGCACTCGACGAGGCTGCCATCCGAGTGCGTCCGGGTGAGGTCGTCGGGCTGATCGGTCCGAACGGCGCCGGCAAGACGACGCTGTTCAACGTGGTCACCGGGTTGGTGCCGGAGACATCCGGCCGGGTGACGCTCGGCGACGACGACATCTCGGACGCGGTGCCCCACGAGGTGGCACGCGCCGGGCTCGCGCGCACGTTCCAGAACCTGCGCCTGTTCAAGAACCTGAGCGTGCGCGAGAACATCGAGCTCACGTCGCTGGTCGCCTGGCGGCACCGTCACGGGAGCCTGCCGGTGGAGGAACTGCTCGCGGACGCCGGCCTCACCGCAGTCGCCGATCGCCCGGCCGGCACGCTCGACTACGGCAACCAGCGCCGGCTCGAGCTCGCCCGTGCCGCAGCGCTGGCACCGGCGTACCTGTTGCTGGACGAGCCGACCAGCGGGATGAGCGACGCCGAGAGCCAGGCGATGGTGGAGCACGTCCGTGCGACCGCCGCCAAGATCGGTGCGGGTGTGCTCGTGATCGACCACGACCTCGGTTTCATCACCCGGATCAGCGACCACATGGTCGTGCTCGCGGAGGGCCGGGTCCTGGCCGAGGGTTCACCCGCCGACGTGCGCGCCGACCCCGCCGTCGCAGCCGCCTACCTCGGCTCCCAGGCCTGACCCCGACGCGGTTGACGCTCCCGTCGACCGGGTATCGCCCGGATCACACGCAGCTGGAGGTTCGGTCATGAGCAACGTCGATCAGGTGGATCAGTACACGGCGGCAGTGCACCGGCGTGATGTCGGCCGGATCGTGCGCCTCGTCCTGGTGCTCGCGATCGTCCTCGCACTCGTCCTCGTCGCGATGGACAACCGCGACGACGTGCGACTCGGGTACGTCTTCGGCGACGCCAGCGCCCCGGTGTGGATCGTGCTCGTCGCCTCCGCGATCGCCGGCGTGTTCATCGGTTGGCTGCTCCGCCACCGCCCCCGCCGCGAGGTCTGACGCCACCTCGCGAGTCGGCGTCCTGACGATCCCGACCACCGACGTTTGTCGCTGGGTGGTCGCAGGAGATGGGGTCCGATGCCAATCGTCGGTATTGGTGGATCGTCGCGGCTGGTGGATCGTCGACTTGCCGTGGGATGTCGCCCGCTGTCCGACATTGAGGCATGGCAGATGCAGGGAACGAGATCACCGGCAACGACGGTCCCGACGCCGACCAGATGGCCGGGATGACGCGGCTGACCGCCACGTTCGCGACGCAGGACGGCCTGGCGACGTTCTCCCAGATCCGGGAGGCCGAGATCGCTCGAGGCGTGCGCCGGTCACGGCTCGAAGGTGGCGAGTGGCGGGCCGTCGATCGAACGGTGATCGAGCTCGGTGGAGCATCGGACTCGTGGCGGCGCGATGTTCGTCGGGCGCTGCTCTCGGTCGGTGGCGACGCGGCGATCTCTCATGTCACGGCCGGACGGTTGCACGGCTTCGACGGGCTCGACCGGAACCCGGAGATCCATGTCACGGTGTGCGGCCTCACGCATCACACGGCGCCGGCCGGCGTGGTGGTGCATCGGTCAACCCTGCTGACGACGAAGGCATGCATCGAGATCGAGGGCATGCGCGTCGTCAGCAAGCCGATCGCACTGATCCAGATCGCAGCGACGGAAGGCCGAGACGCAACGCGCAAGGCGCTCGACAGCATGGTCCGCGGTGGTGATTCGTCGCTGTGGGTCCGCACGACGGTCCAGGAGTGGCGTCACCGCGGAGTGAAAGGCCCGCGCATGGTGCTGGACGCGCTCGACGCGACGGAGAGCCGTCTCCCGAGGAGCTGGTTCCAGCGGCTCGCCAAGCGAGCGCTCGCGACGACGGGCCTGTCGTTCGTCGACGAGCTCCGCGTGGAAGATCCTGCCGACGGCAGTCACCTGGCCGATCTCGACCTCGCGGCGCCGGCGCTGATGCTCGGCATCGAATGCCAGAGCTGGCAGTGGCACGCAACACCCACCGCGCGGGCCGCTGATGCCCGCCGCAAGCGACGACTCCGCCGGCTCGGATGGGAGATCATCGAGCTCTGGTACGCCGACCTCGGCCGCCCCGACGAGGTGCTTGCCGACATCACCGACGCCGTCGCCCGACACCGCCGAGAGCAGGCGGGCTGACGATCCCCGGGCCCGCGACGTTTGTCGCTTCGTGGTCGCGGGAGATGGGGGCCGACGCCAACCGTTGCAGGTGGCCTGCGAACGTCGCGGGGCCGGTCAGTAGAAGGGCAGGTACTCGGTGAGCTCCCAGTCGGTGATGGATTCGACGGTCCACGCCGCGCCGGTCGCCTCGTAGCGGGCGAGCTCGTCGCGCCGCAGGGCGAGGTAGGCGCGGACGAGGTCCGGCCCGAGCGCCTCGCACAGCACCGTGTCCGCCTCGAACGCTGCGAGCGCGTCGCCGAGGGTGTGCGGCGTGTGCCGGTCGGTGTTCGGCTCGGCATCACCGTCGCCCGCCTGCGGCTCGCCACAGTCGAGGCCGTCGACCACGCCCAGGAGCGCGGCGTTCAACATGGCTGCTGCAGCCAGGTACGGGTTCGCCGAACCGCACGGCATCCGGTTCTCGATCCGGGTCGCGCTGCCACGCTCGCACGGCACGCGGAACGTGCTGCAGCGGTTGTCCAGGCCCCAGTTCGCCCAGTAGCCGGCGATGATGCCAGGGATCAGCCGCTTGTAGCTGTTCACCGTCGGCGCCGACATCGCGGCCAGACCCTCGTGGTGCGCGATGAGCCCGCCCATGCACTGGCGGGCGAGGCTCGACAGCCCGTGCTCGCCCGACGGCTCGTCGAACACGTTGCGCCCACCGCCGACGGGGTTGAGCGAGAAGTTGATGTGCAGCCCGCTGCCCACGTACTGGGCGATCGGGCGACCCATGTAGGTGATCCAGTACCCCTTCGCCGCGGCGATCTCGCGGGTCATCTCCTTGCAGATGAACGCGCGGTCGGCGGCGTCCATCGCCTCGCCGTACTTCATGTTCAGCTCCATCTGGCCCGGGTGGAACTCGCCCATGATCCCTTCGAGGTCGAGCTCGCTCGCCTCGGCCGCGTCGAAGAGATCGAACGTGAGACCGGTGTTGTCGCCGCCGAGTCCCACGCCGTACACGCGGTGCGACGGGATCTGCAGCGGCCCGTAGCCGCCGGGTGCATCCGCGTCCGGCTGCATCACGTAGAACTCCATCTCGAACCCCAGCATCGGTTCGTAGCCGAGTGCCCGCCATGCCTCGACGGCGCGCTTCAACGCTGCCCGCGGGCTGATCGCGAGCGGGCTCCCGTTGAACTCGAGGTCGGCGATCACCACGTCGGTGCCGATCTCCCATCCGGGTCGGCGGGTCTCGATGAGCGGGACGGTCGACAGGTCCGGGAAGCCCACGTCGGCGGCGTAGCCCTCGATCGGGAGGATGTCGCGGGTGATGCTCATCGTGAGCGTGGTGACGGCGTGGTGGCCGTGCTCGTGCAGCCGGCGCTCGGGGATGTACCTCCCGTGCGACAGCCCATTCAGGTCGCTCCACATGACTCGGACTCGACGGTTCGCCATGGCGCCGAAAGCTAGCAGAGCTCCGCGCCCGTCTCGTTTGGTCCCAAACGACTTCGAGCGACGTCAGCGGCGGACGAGCTCGTGGATGAAGTGGTGGAACAGCACCTCGTCGCCTTCGTGGCGGATCTTCTCGGGATGCCACTGGACGGCCAGCACGCGCGCTGCCTCGTCGTCCGGCTCGATCGCCTCGATGGTGCCGTCCTCGGCCCAGGCCACGGCGTGGAAGCCGGGCGCGACGTCGTCGATGGCCTGATGGTGGATGCTGTTGACGACCCGCTCGGGCTCACCGCCGTACGCCTTCGCAAGGCGGGAGCCGGGTGCGACCGTGATCGAGTGGCGCTCACCCATCACCTCGTCGGGCGTGTCGGCGATCGGCCGGTGCAGACCGTCCTCCTCCACGAAGTCCTGGTGCAGCGTGCCGCCCATCGCCACGTTCAGCGCCTGGTAGCCGCGGCAGATCGCGAACAGCGGGATCCCCAACTTCATCGCAGCCGCGGCGAATGCGAGATCGCTCTCGTCGGCCGACTCGCGCACGCCCTTCGACACCCCCTCGTCGGGCCGACCGTACCGTTCGGGATGGATGTCGTCGCCGCCGACGAGCACGAGCCCGTCGAACCCTTCCAGCACGCGCTCGGCGTCCTCGGCGCGGTGGTGGGGGAGCAGCAAGGGCAGGCCACCGGCGTCGATCACGGCCTGCGGGTACTCGCTGCCGAGCGTGTACAGGTCCGTCCGATCGGACAGGAACGTGGGCATCACCCGTCGCCAGGTGCTCATCGCGATGCGCGGCTTGGACACGTCGCCAGGCTAGTCGAGGGTCGCAGCGCCCTCCGCGTGTCGTTCGGTCCCAAACGAGTCCTGCCGGTCGTGCGGTACGGTGCCGCACATGCCTGCGAAGCGCGCACTCATCGTCCAGCACGAGCACGACGGCCCGGCCGGTCTGCTCGGCTCCCACCTCGAGGCCCGCGGGTACGGGCTCGACGTGCTGCAGGTGATGCAGGCAGGCTCGCCGCACAGCGACGTGCCGTTCCCGGACCCCACCGGCTACGACGTGATCGTGCCCCTCGGTTCGGTCCACGGTGTG
>Ga0209023_10006964_pt1 | contig 11761 bp, 5 predicted proteins | sample LakOneMetagenome_FD_187468 | JGI IMG/M metagenome (GOLD analysis project Ga0209023, IMG submission 187468) | Freshwater and sediment microbial communities from Lake Erie, Canada (SPAdes) (version 2) | ecosystem: Environmental > Aquatic > Freshwater > Lentic | place: Lake Erie, Canada | collected...
CCGGTGGCCAATCCTCCGTCCCCGCCATATCCTACTGTGCCCGTTCCTGCAAACGTGGAAATGGAGTTAGTCACGGCATCAATTTTTTTAATTTTAGATCCTGTTACAAGATAAATATTACCGACTGCATCTGTGCACATATGCTGCGGTGCAATTGATGCACTTGTTGCGGGGATCCAATCTGCGGTAGAAGTTCCACCGCCCGCGATTGTAGTAATAATTCCATTATTGGCAGCAACTTTTCTTATTGTATTACCATCAACGAAATAAATATTTCCAGCTACGTCCAGGCACAAGTATTGCGCGCCAGATATATTTGCCTGTCTTGCCGGACCACCGTTTCCGGTTGAGCCGGGCATTCCATTTCCAGCCACAGTAACAGTAATTCTCTGAGCAATTACAATTTCGGAACATGAGATAATGAACGTGAGTACAAGTAATACTATAGAAGCATATTTTTTCATAAAAGGGGTATTTACAGATAAACTAAACATATCAGAACATGTTGCTGAAACTAAAAATAGCAAATTCTATTTTATTAAAAAAATATATAAACTATTAGTTAGTAAAGAGAAAGTTAGTACCTCCTCATCTGCTCCGTAACCCGCGACTCCTCGATATCCATTTCGTACTCTATTTTTTTCAGTATCTCGCTTGCAGCCTTGTTATGTTTATGTAGCCTGATCAATACAGACCGCTCGAAATCAAGCACATCTTTTTGAGCCATTGCATATTGCATTAAGAGTGTGTTAGCCTTGCTTTCTATTTTTATTCCATCTCCGTGTGTGTTGCTCACTGACCGCAGATTTATTTCGTACTTGCTTCTAAGCCGGGCTATAGCATCCTCATCTATATCCAGTAAAACTATTTTCGCATCGATGTAAGCAAGGGCTTCTGTGGCTATTATCTTTCTTATTTTATTTTCTTCCTCCAGTTCTTTTGCCGGGTCGGGAGTGATCTTCATGAATTTGATCAATATCCTCAATGACAATCCATGTACCACAAGCGTCAGGAATATTACGGTAAAGGTGATGAACAGTATCATATCGCGCTGCGGGAATGCCTTGCCGTTCGCAAGCGTCAGTGGTATAGCCAACGCTGATGCAAGAGATACCACCCCGCGCATACCCGTCCACGATATAATGGCCACATAACGCCAGTCGAGATGCACCATATCCCTGTGCTTTTTTTTGCTCAGCCATATTGGTATATAGGCTCCCGGGAAAACCCAGATGATACGTACCAAAATGGCTACAGTAGTGATGAGCACGCCATAACCGAATGCCTCAATGAGAGAGCCTTGCTTCAGATCTGCTACGATGGCAGGCAACTGCATACCAATAAGAATAAATACGAAGCCGTTGAGCAAAAACTCAATTGTTTCCCAAAATGAATTGGCCTGGATACGCGTCTGAAAAGAAAAAGCTTCCGATGAACGGAATGACAGAAACAACCCAGCCGCCACGACTGCCAATACACCCGACAGATGAAAATGCTCGGCAAACAGGTATGCCACGTAAGGGGTCAGCAATGTGAGGGCCACCTCCAGTGTCGGATTATTACGCACACGAATATGCGCCCACAGCAGGCTCCAGCCCACCAGTAAACCAACAGCCACACCGCCAACGGCCACCAATACAAATTGTATACTTGCCTCCCAGAAAACAAAGCTACCTGTTACGACACTGGCAACTGCATACCTATAAGCCACAAGTGCCGAAGCATCATTCACAAGGCTCTCGCCTTCCAGTATGGTCACTACCCTTTTATGCAGGTTCAAACCCTTAGTAATAGAGTTGGCAGCAACAGCATCAGGTGGCGATATAACAGCGCCCAGCAAAAAGCCCAATTGCCATGAAAAACCGGGAATGAAGTAATGAGCCACTACAGCTATTGCAACTGTGGTAAAGAATACCAGCCCCGTAGCCAGGGAAATAACAGACCGCTTCTCTGCCTTAATATCATTCCATGATAGCTTCCATGCAGCCGTGAATAAGAGCGGCGGCAGAAATATCAGGAATACCACATCAGGCTGCAGCACCATATTAGGCAGTTGCGGCGTGAATCCGATGATCAGCCCAGCCACTACAAGCATTATTGATTGCGGTATCCGCAATCGCTCTACGATGGCGGAAAAAGCAACAATTACCACTAGCAAAAATATAATGATCTCTATACTGGGCATGCCCCGAAGTTATGAAAAGAAGGGTCCACATTCACAATCCGGTCAATGCCCTATCTTTGAAATAATGAACCGATACATTTATTGTTTGTTGCTAATACTTTTTTCATTGAGCGTCAATGCTCAAAACGAAAATAAACCCTACGTCATTGTACTGGGTGTAGCGCAGGACGGTGGCTATCCGCATATGGGTTGTGGTAAACAATGCTGCAATAAGGCGTGGAATGATGCGTCCATGAAAAGAAACGTAGTATCTATAGCCCTGGTAGATCCAGCTACAAAACAATGGTGGCTATTTGAAGCAACCCCTGATATAAAGGAACAACTGCACAACTTCAATACAATAACCAAGGGAGTCTATGGTTACTTACCCACCGGCATATTCATCACCCATGCACACATAGGCCATTATACCGGCCTTATGGAACTGGGAAAGGAAGTAATGGGCACGAAGAATGTCCCCGTATACGTATTGCCGCGCATGGATAGCTTTTTGACCAATAATGGCCCATGGAGCCAGCTGGTGCAACAGCACAACATAACGCTACACTCCCTTATTGCAGATAGCAATACCTCACTAGCCGCAGGCATAACAGTAAACACCTTCACTGTTCCTCACCGTGACGAATATTCAGAAACGGCAGGATTTAAGATCAGCACTTCCGGCAAAAAATACCTGTTCATACCGGACATCAATAAATGGCAGAAATGGAACAGGGACATCGTTAAAGAAGTAAATGATGCAGACATCGCTTTTGTCGATGCTACATTTTATGACAGTACAGAACTGCCGGGCAGAAATATGAAAGAAGTACCCCACCCTTTAGTTTCAGAAACCATGCAGCTATTTGATGCATCGCCACTAAGCACAAGATCAAAAGTATGGTTCATACATTTTAACCATACCAATCCCCTGCTATGGGATAAAGCACAACAAATAGCAATTAAAAAGAAAGGATACAACGTTACTGCCCAGGGACAAAGATTGTAAACTACAGTTCTTTCAGCATCCACAGATCGCAGCCAAAATGGCCAGAATTGCCCATTGGTGCTTCCAGTTGATCAAAACCGCAACTTTCATACAGTTTTAAAGCCATATTCAGTTCCGGCATTGTTTCCAGGTATATCTGCTCGTAACCAAATTCATTGGCTGACTCAACGCATGTCTCAATCAGTTGCTTGCCATAACCCTGCCCGCGCAGTTCCGGTGTCAGGTATAGTTTTACCAGTTCGCAGCAGCCATTAGGCAAGCCTTCTGTCGGATAAATACCGGCACCACCTGCTACCTGGCCATCAACTTCCAGAATCCAATATTTAGAAAACGGCTCAGAAAACAAATGAAAGAGGTCATCTGTTGTAGGATCATAGTACACTGTTCCGGGTTTAGCGGCATCAAATTCGGTAAGGGCACCTCTTATAATGTCAGCAATTGCTGCATTATCTTCTTGCTTTATTGGTCGTATAGTACCTGTGTTCATTACTACAAAATAAAGCATAACACGCTGCCCGAAAAAATAATCGTCGTTATATTTTCTGTAAATTCGCTAAATCCTAAATTGACAAAATGAAACAAAGTGTATTTATTTTAATTTTCATTAGCTTAATCACCTTTAAAGCGGGTGCACAGCTGGTAAACATATGTACCAACCCTGTTGCAGAACAGGTAATGCTTGGCGCATATGATCCGGCTATATATGCAGCGTCAACCGTGATAAACGATCCGGCAGTCATAAGCAGCGGCATAAATGCATCGGTTTCACCTGATTCACTACATGCTTATCTTGATATTTTAAAAGGCTTCCAGAACCGTAATTCCGGATCTGATACAACTGATCCGGTAAAAGGGTTTGGCGCTGCACGAAACTGGGTGCTGGCAAAATTTCAGCAGATCAGTGCTCAAAATGAGAACAGGTTACTGCCATCATTCCTCCAGTTCGACACAGGCATCTGCAGCATAGACCGGCATAAAAATGTATTTGCTGTGCTGCCCGGCACTGATACTTCAGACAAATCGATCATCATCATAGAAGGCCACATGGACAGCCGCTGTGCCGGCCTGTGCGATACGGCCTGCAACGCACAGGGAATGGAAGATAATGGCAGCGGAACGGCACTTGTTATAGAATTGGCACGCGCAATGAGCAAGTATAGCTTCAATCATACAATAGTATTCTTACTGACCACGGCAGAGGAACAGGGGTTGCTTGGCGCACAGGCATTCGCCACTTTTGTCAACAGGAAAGGTATTTCCATAAAGTCAGTCTTAAACAATGACGTTGTGGGTGGTATCATCTGCGGCCACACATCATCACCTCCCGGCTGTCCGGGTTACGAAGCAATTGACAGCACACAGGTTCGCCTATTCTCTTATGGAGGGTTTAACTCTTTTCACAAAGGCTTATCCCGGTATATAAAACTGGAATATAAAGAAATGCTGTTGCCGATAATAAGTGTACCGATGACAGTAAGTATTATGACACCGGAAGACCGTACAGGCAGAGGCGGGGACCACATACCTTTCCGCAATATGGGTTATACCGCCATGCGCTTCACATCCGCTAACGAAGCGGGAGATGCAGATGTGTCCAGTGGCACTTATGATGATCGCCAGCATACTTCAGCAGACAGTATTGGTGTGGACATTAACGGGGACGGCATCATGGACACTTTTTTCGTAGATTTCAATTACCTCGCCCGCAATACCGTGATCAATGGAACTGCTGCCGGCATGATAGGTATCTGCCCGCAGACTCCTGATTTTACATTGACCACATCATCCACCGGAGGTACGCTCATCGTCAATGTCACCGCCCATCCTGAATATCTTCACTACAGGGTTGGTGTCCGTAGCCTTACCAACGACTGGGATTCTGTATATACGTTTACCGGATCACTGGTTGATACGATCTGGGTAGTGCCGGGAAATTACAAGGTAAGTATTGCGTCTGTTGACGGCAAGGGTGTAGAAAGCCTCTTCTCCAAAGAGCTGATGATGAACGTCCTTCCCGTAAATGGCGTTGCATCGTTTACTCAACCTAAAGGGATAGAGCTACTTCAGAACAAGCCAAATCCGGCCGATGAGGTCACAAACATATCTGTATTGGTAAATAGTACTGTCAACTATAAAGAGGCTTACATTTCTATACGTGACATTGCCGGCAAAGAAATAAAGCGTACCAGCATCCAATTGAATACCGGTGTAAATGAGATACAATACGAGCATGGCTACAACATGAGCGGCACGTTCATCTACACCTTATTTGTTGACGGTAAAGCGATAGAGTCGAAAAGAATGATCTTTGCAAACTAAACCATACCCTATTAATAGTTATGAGCAATTCCCGGAAAACGATACTGGCTATCTCCGGCAGCCTTCGTGAAAACTCCTCAAATAATGCAGTCATCAATGCAGTTGCCGGCATGGTCAGCGATGATGTAGATCTTATCATTTACAAGGGCCTTGGTACCCTGCCGCATTTTGACGACAGCAAGGCACCTGCTGCAGAAGTATTAGACCTACGTAAACAGCTGCGTGAAGCAGACGGAGTACTGATCTGTTCCCCTGAATATGCATTCGGCGTGCCCGGGGTACTAAAGAATGCACTTGACTGGACGGTAAGTTCCGGCGAATTTGTCAATAAACCCCTTGCATTGATAACTGCAGCCACCGGTGGTGATAAAGCACATGCATCCTTACTGCTCACTTTTCAGGCATTATCAGCCCGCCTGTCTGATGAAACAAAATTATTGATACAGTTTGTCCGGTCTAAAATGGACGACAAGGGTAACATAAAAGATGAAGCAACGTTAACAGCGATAAGAGCTGCAATAGATGGCCTGGTCACTATAATTAACACGCCAGTGGACGAATAATTGACCTATTATCACATCTGGATTTCGTATCTTTATTAGCTCTGTCCTGCCCTGTATCGCCGGACCCAACAAATAATATTCAATGAATAAATACATAAACAGGGGCTTTTACTTTTTGTCTTTTCTGATCGTCTGCTTCGCAGTTCCCTTAGCAGCATTTGCCCAGGAAACAAAGCAACACACCATATACCTCAAAAGCGGAGCCATTACGGCCGATGCAAATGCACGCCAATGGCTGGAAACAATGTCGGCCACACACCCGAAAGACCCAATACAGATATTGGTACATTTCAGCAAACTGCCGACACAGGAAGAGCGAACCTTGCTACAGGAAAACGGCATTACACTGCTGGATTATGTACCGGAGAACACTTATACAGCATTAGTACGCTTCCCCGTCAATACTGCAAACATTTTATCCGCGCCTGTCTACAGCATTATCAGCACCAAACCGGATTGGAAGGCGAGCGATTATGTATGGAAGAACATCAGCAACCAGGGCGGTACCGTAAGGGTGCTCGTATCATTTTTCACAAACATAGATCCAGCACTAGTCAAACAATACATTGCTAGCATAGGCGGCAATATAGAACCCGGGGCAATGGAAAAGTACGGCTCCTATAAAATAAGCATCGATGCCCGGAATCTGTACAACATTGCGCAATGGTATGGGGTTAGCTACATAAGCCCGCTCACAGAAATGGTGCCTTTTGATCTTCAGTCGAGGCCTGCAGTAAAGGGCAATATCGCTGTTGCTTCCCTTGCACAGGGAGGCTATGCGTTAACCGGAGATAGCGTTGTTGTAGGTGTAGGAGATAATTGCTCGGGCATATACCATGCCGATCTTAAGGACAGGATCACCAACTTCAATCCTGTACCTATGAGTAATCATGGTGCGCACGTAAATGGTATCGTTGGCGGCGCGGGTAGCCTTGATCCATTAGGAGTAGGTATGGCTACGCATGTATCTCTTATCGATTACCTATACGACCAGGTGCTGTATTCCACTGGGGCTATGTTCAACGACTACCATATGACCATCACCAATAACTCCTATGGCATTTTACTTGGCAGCTGCGATTATGCCGGCACGTACGATATTTACTCACGCTTTCTTGACACATTGACCGTACAGTATCCCGATGTGCTGCACGTATTCGCATCAGGCAATGATGGCGGTATGAACTGCGCTCCTTATCCGCAGGGTTTTGCCACAGTAGCCGGCGGCTTCACACCCGCAAAAAATGATGTAGTGGTGGGTAGTATCACTGACCTGCTTACCCAGGCATCAGATGAATCAAGAGGACCAATTAAAGACGGGAGATTGAAACCCGAAATAGTGGCCATAGGGCTTGGCGCTTATTCTACTATAGGAATCGACGAATATGAATGGGCCGCAGGTACCAGTATGGCTTCACCACAAGTGGCTGGAGGAGTAGCGCTGCTCACGCAACGTTACAAACAGCTAAATGGTGGCGCGCAACCTCATGCAGATGTAATGAAAACTGTATTGCTCAACGGCGCAATGGACCTCGGAAATCCGGGCCCTGATTATAGCTTCGGTTTCGGCGCTATGGACCTTTACCGCTCCTTACAAATACTGGACAAGGGTACTTACAGCACTAACACTGCCAACACAGGCGCAGACCAAACTGTAACCATAAACGTACCAGCCAATACTGCACAACTAAAAGTAATGCTGTATTGGAATGATATTCCTGCAAGCCCTGTGTCATCAAAACAGCTGGTCAATGATCTCGATCTGTCCGTTACAACACCATCTTCAATTACTCACTTACCACTGGTGCTGGATGCTACCCCGGCCAATGTAAACAACAATGCGACAGAACAGGCAGACCACCTGAACAACATTGAGCAGGTAACCATCAACAATCCTGAAGCCGGAAATTACATTGTACACACAAAAGGATTTAACGTTCCATCCGGCAGCGCTCCTTATGTGGTGGCTTATGACATTATTCCCGTTGGCATAAAACTCACCTACCCCATCGGTGGCGAACAATTGTCTAATGTAGATACCATTCGTGTGTTCTGGGATGCTATTTCCGACGGCCATTCGTTCGGCTTACAACTGTCCACGGACAACGGAGTGAACTGGGCTGCACTTGCAAGCAATATCCCTGCCGATGTTCGGTACTTCTCCTTTATGCCGACTGGCATCAATTCAGGCAATTGCATGATCCGCCTTACCCGCAACAGCACTACCGATATTGGTACATCTGCAAGATTTGCGATCAATACACAGCCAGTTGTCGCATTATCCGATGACCAATGTCCCGGCTATGTAAATGTCCACTGGTCACCGGTACCCAATGCTACATCGTATACAGTATTCAGCAAAAAGGGTCCATACATGCAGCCGGTAGGTACTACCTCTGACACTATTTTCTCTGTTGGGGGTGCATCCTTTACTGAACGGTCATATGTAGCGGTTCAGCCGCTTATCAATGGTATTAATGGCTACCGTAGTGTGGCTGTCAGCCGGGTGGCAAACGATGGCAATTGCAATAACACTGCATCTGCCGGTGACATCATGATCGAGAAAGTGGAAGCGCCGGTCAGCGGCAGGATGTTCACCAGTACTGAACCTGGCAACTCAATGCCTTTCAAACTAAAGCTCAGAAATATGTATGGCGCTGCCTGCAATAACTATACTATTTCCTGGCAGGTAAATGGTGGCTCATGGCAAACGGTAAGCAATCCGGGAACGATACCGGCAAAAGGCAATGCGAGCATCACAGTTACCAACCTCGATCTTAGCGCTATAGGCACCTACAATATAAACGTAGCAATTAGCAATGGAGACCTTGCAGACCCGCAGACTATAAATGACTCCACTTCCTTTACCGTCCTGAACCTTGCAAATGACCCGATAGACCTTACAAGCGCTTTCTCTGATGATTTTGAAGGAATGCCGAAATTCTCTGTTAATCATGACTCCGTTGGCGTTTCACCCAATGCGCACTGGGATTTCTTCAATATTGATGATACAGGTCGCTTGCGCTCGTTCGTAAACACTGATGTTACGATAAGCGGCAGCAGATCTATAAGCCTTGATGAGACGCGCAATGTGCGCAATGGCAGCAAGAATACTATTGTCGGCACATTCAACATGGCTAACTATGACACGGCAAATACAGAAGTAAGGATAGACTTTGACTATATACTGCACGGACCTCCTAAAACTGCTGATGGTAACGTGGTAACGGCTCGCGGAGTAGATACTGCTGCATGGAGTAAGTTATACGCCTACGACCTCAGCGCTTACGCTGGCTATCTTACTCATGTCCGGTCTCAGTCTCTTACTGATGCAGTAGCTGCAACCCGTCATAATTTCTCAACCAGCACACAGATATCTATCGGGCAAAGTGATACGTCACTTATCGCGACTTCAAACTTTGGCAACGGCATGACCTTTGATAATTTCAAAATATATACCGTTACCAACGATGCATCTATGGCAAGCGTAGTCTCTCCGTTACCAGCTAACTGCGGACTACCATCCTCTGTGCCGCTTACCATCAAAGTCCATAATGGTGTAAAGAATACGCTGCATAACATACAGGTATTTTACAGCTTCGATGGCGGCCCTACTTTTACCGGGTCAATAGACTCCTTAAAAGGAAAAAGTGACATCAACTACACATTTACCCAGTCGCTAAGCATTTCATTTGGCGCTACACATTCACTGAATGTCTGGCTGAAGGTAGCAGGCGATAGTTATACACTCAATGATAGTTTGCTTAACTATCACATCCGTAATACACAGATAATCTCCTCATACCCTTACCTGGAGAATTTCGAATCAGGCGACGGTGGTTACTATTCTGATGGCATCAATAACTCATGGCAGTATGGCACGCCTGCATCGCAAAAGATCAATAAAGCAGCCAGTGGCACTAAGGCCTGGAAAACAAATCTTTCGGGTAACTACAACAACCTGGAGACCTCTTATCTATATACCCCATGCTTTGATATCTCGCAGCTTAAAACCCCGATGCTGAGCTTCAGCACAGCCTTGGAAATAGAGAACTGCGGTAAGACCTTATGCGACGCAGCCTATATAGAGTACTCTTTTGATGGCGGCACATGGCGTAAGCTTGGACGGACAGGAATTGGTACAAACTGGTATGACTCGTCTTACAATTTGTGGAATTCGCAAAAGGATACCAGGTGGCATGTAGCCACAATACCGGTTGCAGTTTTAGGTTCAGGCAGCATCATACATTTCAGATTTGTGCTTTCCTCTGATCCCGGTGCAACCTTTGAAGGCCTTGCGATCGATGATGTTCACCTGTATGACTACAATGGAACCATTCTCTATCCTCAAGGAACAACCTCAGTTTCTAAGGACATTGATGCCAATACAGAAGCAAATTTCACTCATGATGATCAGTTGATAGCCGGCCTGCGCCCCGGAGAAGATATCGCAGGGGCAATGGTAAACCTATATGCGCATGAAGGCCTCTCAAATGCATCTGCAACACAATACACTATGCCGCGAAGCTATAGTTTTAAAGCTATACAGGATATTACAGGCAGCCAGAACTTACGGCTTTACCTTACAGATAGTGAAGTGGTGCAGGTGATGAAAGACACCACGTGCCCTTCATGCACAAAGCTGACAGACGCATATTCACTGGGGATCACCCGTTACGACAACCAGGTAAATCCTGATCTTGAAAATGGCTCATTGACTGATGATACCGGCGGCGTGTTCAATTACTACTTGCCTCGGGCCGTTACATGGGTTCCATACGACAGGGGGTATTATGCAGACATCAATGTAAGACCACTTTCCGAGTTCTGGTTCAATAATGGTGGCCCTACAGGCAACTTTCCAGCCAACGCAGACTACCTGAATTTCGTTGCATACAGAACCGGCAAAAATGTCGCTACTTATTGGTATTCGCTGATAGATACTGCAGTCAATAAATATACCATTGAACGCGCTAACGATAGTACAGGATTTGCTGACATTACCGACACGCTTGCAAAACACGCTACACCGGGACAATATTCGTACACTGATGCCGTGAACTTCACATCAGACAGTGTGCTATACTACAGGCTGCGGTGGACGATGATTGGCAAAAAAGACTTTCATTATTCTCCCGTGCGCAGGATAGCCATAAGCGACACCGGCACTAACCTGGTAACCCTTGATGCCCATATGACCGGCCACAACAAGGTAATGGTTAACTGGATCTCTTATGTAGATCCTGCGGTCAACACCTACAAACTGGAGCGGGCTATCGGCGACCGAAGTTTCACAACCATTGCTAACCCAAATGCGCTGCATAACTACGGACAGCAATACTATATTAAAGATGCGCCGGGCGAAAACATCAGTATCGGCACACCAGTTCACTACCGGCTTACAGCTTTACTCAGCAATGGCAATCAGATAGCATTACCTGTACGTACCATTACCTGGGGAGATGTCAATACCGTTTTGAATGTATACCCTAACCCTTCATTCGATGGTAATTTCACCATAGCATGGAACGCTGATGCAGGAACTAAAATGCAAGTCAATATTTCCGATGCAGTTGGGAGGGGTATTTTCGAAACCGCCTTTACCGCAGCACAATGGGATAACAAGAGTACTATTGCTTTCCGCGGGCCAAAAGGCATATACTTTGCAAGGATAGATATTGGCGGTAAAGGATATGTTGCAAAACT
>Ga0209023_10006965_pt1 | contig 11761 bp, 10 predicted proteins | sample LakOneMetagenome_FD_187468 | JGI IMG/M metagenome (GOLD analysis project Ga0209023, IMG submission 187468) | Freshwater and sediment microbial communities from Lake Erie, Canada (SPAdes) (version 2) | ecosystem: Environmental > Aquatic > Freshwater > Lentic | place: Lake Erie, Canada...
CCGATGCGGTAGCCGGCGGCCTTGAACACGTCGTCGCTGCGGCCGTGGTACCAGAGGTAGCCGTCGTCATCCATCACCGCCATGTCGCCGGTGCGGCACCAGCTGTTTGCAGGGTCGCCGGTGTACTTCGCGCGCGTCGACGCGTCGTTGTTCCAGTAGCCGAGAAAGAAGACCGGATCGAGCGCACCGTGGATGTCGCGCCGGTGCAGCGCGACATCGCCCGGCGTGCCGCGCGGACACTCGCGGCCGTCGTCGTCGATCACCGCGACGCGATGGCCGGGGTACGGACGGCCCATGCTGCCCGGACGCGCCGGCCAGCGCGCATGCGAATTGCCGACGATGTAGTTCATTTCGGTCTGGCCGAACATCTCGTTGACCGGCACACCGAGTGCATCGCGGCACCACGCGAACACCGCATCGCCGACCGCCTCGCCCGCGCTCATGATCGCGCGCAGCTGCAGCGCGTAGCGGGCACGCGGTGCCGGCACCGCCTTCATCATCGCCTTCAGCGCCGTCGGAAACAGGAACGTGTGGGTGACGCGATGCCGCTGCATCAGGCCGAAGGCCGCCTCGGGCGAGAAGCGCCCCTGGTAGCCGACGATCTCGCGGCCGAAGTACAGCGTGGGCAGCAGCGCGTCCATCAGGCCGCCGGTCCAGGCCCAATCGGCCGGCGACCAGAACACGGCGTCGTCCTGCGGAAACCAGTTCTGGCTCGCGACGAATCCGCTCAGGTTGCCGATCAGCGCACGGTGCGGGATGAGCGCACCTTTGGGCGGGCCGGTGGTGCCGCTGGTGTAGATCAGCACCGCGGCGTCGTCGGCCTTCGTCGACACCGGCACGTGCGCCGCGTCGGATTCGCGCTGCAGCGCATCGACCCAGTCGAGATCGCCCTGCCCGCGCGCCAGACCGACCGCGATCAGCGTCTGCACGCCGGCGCACCGAGGGCGCGCGGTGCGCACGTTGGCGATCGCGCTCTCGTCGACGATCGCGATGCGCGCGCCGCTGTCGTTCAAGCGGTATTCCAGCGCGTCGGGGCCGAACAGCATCGACAGCGGCATCGCGACCGCCCCGAGCTGGTAGATCGCGAGGTGCGCGATCGCCGTCTCGATGCGCTGCGGCATCACGATCGCGACGCGGTCGCCGCGACGCACGCCCAGGCGCGCGAGCGCGTGCGCGAGGCGGTCCGCGGCGCGCTGCAATTCGCCCCAGGTGTGCAGCGCGACCGTGCCGTCCTCCTGCTCGCAGCGGATCGCGACTGCGTCCGGCTTGACGCGCGCCCAGCGCGCACAGCAGACCTCGGCGATGTTGAAGTGCTCCGGCACCTGCCAGCGAAAGCCGGCGTGCAGCGCGGCGTAGTCGTCGACGATGGCCGCGCTGCTGCCCATCGCCGGCGCCTCAGGCCTGCGCCGCGCCGAGCTGCGCCAGCCCGGCGCCGGTCACGCGGCAGATCTGCCACTCCGTCATCACCGTCGCGCCCATGCTCTTGTAGAAGCGGATCGCCGGCTCGTTCCAGTCGAGCACGCTCCATTCGAAGCGCCCGTAGTCGCGTTCGACGGCGATGCGCGCGAGCCGCGTCAGCAGCGCCTTGCCGACGCCGCGCCCGCGCTGTGCGGGTTGCACGTAGAGGTCCTCGAGGTACAGCCCCGGCTTGGACAGGAAAGTCGAGAAGTTGGTGAAGAACAGCGCGAACGCGACCACCACCCCCTCGCGCTCCGCCACCAGCGCCTCGACCACCGGCTTCGGCCCGAACAGCTGCGGGTGCAGCTTCTCGGGCGTGATCTGCAGCAGGTGCGTGAGTTTCTCGAACTCGGCCAGTTCGCAGATCAGGCCGACGATCGCGGCGACATCGCGTGCCTCTGCGGCGCGCAGCGTATAGGACGTGGAAGCGGAGGTCATCGGACGATTCTCGCACCGGCCCGGGGGAGCCCGTGCTGTCGCGCCATCGACAGCACGGATCGCGCGGCGGCTTTACAGTCGATCGCATGATCGCCGACACCGAAGCGCACTACCTCGTCCGTCGCCCGAGCCGCAGCCGCACCGTGATGCTGCGCGGCCTGAGACATCACGTGCTCGAATGGGGCGACCCGTCGCTGGCGACGCCGGCGCGACCGACCCTGCTGATGCAGCACGGCTGGATGGATGTGGCGGCGTCGTTCCAGTTCATCGTCGACGCGCTGCCGACCGAGCGCCATGTGCTCGCGTTCGACTGGCGCGGCTTCGGGCTGTCGGACCCGACCCCCGGCGACACCTACTGGCTTCCCGACTATGTCGGCGATCTCGACGCAGCGCTCGACGCATTGATCGGCCCCGCCGGCGCAGCGCCCCCGCCGATCGATCTGCTCGGGCACAGCATGGGCGGCAACGTGGTGATGATCTACGCCGGGCTGCGGCCCGAGCGCATCCGCCGGCTCGTCAACCTCGAAGGCTTCGGCATGCCGGTGACGACGCCGTCGCAGTCGCCCAAGCGCTACCTGCAATGGCTCGACGAACTGAAGGCGCCGGTCGAGATGCGCGACTATGCGAGCCTGGACGACGTCGCCGCCCGCTTGCGCAAGAACAACCCGCTGCTGCCACCCGCGCGCGCGGCATGGCTCGCGCAGCACTGGTCGCGCCAGCGCATCGAGGCGGACGGCACGCCCGGCCGCTACGAGATCCTCGGCGATCCGGTGCACAAGCACGGCACGCCGCTGCTGTACCAGCGCGACGAAGTGCTCGAATGCTGGAAGCTGATCCAGGCGCCGGTGCTGTGGGTCGAAGGCGACCAGACCGAACTCTCGCGCTGGTGGGGCACGCGCTACTCGAAGGCCGAGTTCCATGCGCGGCTCGATGTCGTGTCGCAGGTCGAACGACACGTGCTCGCCCCCGCCGGGCACATGCTGCACCACGACCAGCCCGAGGCCCTGGCGCAACGGCTCGAGACCTTCCTCGCGCCCTGAGCGGGGCCGTTCAGTCCGGGAGGTTGATCGCGTCGCTGCTCAGGAACGCGATCGCGTGGGCCTCGGCGCGCCGCGCCTGCAGGACTTCGAGATCGCCCTCGCGGCGCGCGCGGTCGGCGTCGAGCAGCGCCTCCAGCACGGCATCGCCGAGCTGCGGCAGCCAGCGCGCGGTGCGCGCGCGCTTGGCCGCGCGCTCGCGATCCAGCCGCAGGTACGCCAGGCGGTGCGCCGAGGCATCCACCGGCCGGCCCTGCCCGATGAGGATGTCCTGCGCGAGACGGTGGGCGCGCATGCGCAGTTCGTACTGGTCGATCGACGGGCCGGCGTTGAGCACGTCGTCGAGGACCGCGAGCGCATCGGCGTCGCGGCCGTCTTCGACGTGCAGGCCCGCCAGATCGACCTGCGCGAACGCGACCAGCACCGGCCAGCCGCAGGCGCGCGCGTCGCGCTCGACCTCGATGAAGGCCTCGCGCGCGTCCTGCGGGTTGCCGCGGCGCAGTTGCCAGCCGGCACGGTTCGAGCGCCAGCGGCAGTGTTCGTAGGCGCCGACGCGGGAGGCCAGGCGGTCGCCGCGCGCGACGAAGCGCGAGCAGCGGCCGAGCGCGGTGCGTGCGCCGTCGATGTCGCCTGCGTCGCGGCGCACGTCGAACTGGGTCTGCGACAGGAAGAGCAGGTTGTTCAGGCAGTGGTGCAGCACGGCGTCGTCGTTGCACTGCAGCGCGAGCCCCAGCCCTTCGAGCATCAGCCGGTCCGCACGCGGCAGGTCGCCCTGCATCGCGTAGCCGATGCCGACGCACTCGAGCGAGGCGGCGGCGAGCGGGAGCACGTCGTGCGCGAGCGCAAGACGCAGCGCCGCGTCGGCCATCTTCAGCGCCTGCTCGGGCAGCGCGCGGTGGGTGCAGGCAAACGCCATCCCGAGCAGGATGCGGATCCGGGCCTCGACATGGCCCGGCCCGCTCAGCTCGCGCGGCGCGCTGGCGTAGGCATCGACCGCGTCGGCGTAGCGGCCCTGGCGTGTCAGCGACTGCGCGATCAGGGCGAGTGCGAGCGCGCGCTGCACGCTGCTGTCGGCGAGGCCGCGCGCGCGGTCGCAGGCCAGTGCCGCGGTCAGCGCGGCGATCACATCGTCGTCGAAGCCCTGCACCGACAAGGCCTGCGCCCGCTCGAGCTCGTCGGCCAAGGTCGGCTGGGCGCCCGCAGGCGTGGGAACGTCGGGGAGCGGGTCGGTGGCGATCATGGCAAGGGCAGGGGCGGCGGCTCCTTGGGTATCGGCCGTTGCGGCCACCGCCCTCGTCAACAAATGTGAATCGGCACCGGGCGGCCGTGGAGGCCGGCCTGCGGCCGGCGCGTAAAATCGCCGGTTTTCCCCGAAGAATCGAGACTGCACCATGGACGTCGAACACATCAATGCCATCGGCTACGCCCTGGCCGACCTGACGAAGCGCACGGTCGACCTCCGGGGGTATCTTTGACTACGAACACAAGGCACTGAGACTCAACGAGGTCAACGCGGCGCTGGAGAACCCGAAGGTCTGGGACGAACCCAAGCGCGCCCAGGAACTCGGCCGCGAGAAGCGCGCGCTGGAAAACGTGGTCGAGACGATCGACCACCTGACGAGCAACCTCTCGGACAACACCGAGTTGTACGAGATGTCCAAGGCCGACGGCGACGAGGCCGGGCTGAAGGCGATCGAGGCCGAAGCTGCGGCGCTGGAGAAGACCGTCGCGGAACTCGAGTTCCGTCGCATGTTCAACAACCCGGCCGACCCGAGCAACTGCTTCATCGACGTCCAGGCCGGCGCCGGCGGCACCGAGGCGTGCGACTGGGCCGGCATGCTGCTGCGCCAGTACCTGAAGTACGCCGAGCGCAAGGGCTTCAAGACCACGCTCGAGGACGAGACCGCGGGCGACGTGGCCGGCATCAAGAGCGCGACGATCAAGGTCGAGGGCGACTATGCGTTCGGCCTGCTGCGCACCGAGACCGGCGTGCACCGCCTCGTGCGCAAGAGCCCGTTCGATTCGGCCGGCGGCCGGCACACGAGCTTCGCGAGCATCTTCGTCTACCCCGAGGTCGACGACTCGATCGAGATCGAGATCAACCCGTCCGACGTTCGCACCGACACCTTCCGCGCCAGCGGCGCGGGCGGCCAGCACATCAACAAGACCGATTCGGCGGTGCGGCTCACGCACATCCCGACCGGCATCGTCGTGCAGTGCCAGGACGGCCGCAGCCAGCACAGCAACCGCGACGTGGCGTGGAAGCGGCTGCGCTCGCGCCTGTACGACCACGAGATGCGCAAGCGCATGGAAGAGCAGCAGAAGCTCGAGGACACCAAGACCGATGTCGGCTGGGGCCACCAGATCCGCAGCTACGTGCTCGACCAGAGCCGCATCAAGGACCTGCGCACCAACGTCGAGATCAGCAACACGCAGAAGGTGCTCGACGGCGACCTCGATCAGCTCATCGAAGCGAGCCTGAAGCAAGGCGTATGACGGCGACGACGGCACTCCTGTTCGACCTCGACGGCACGCTGATCGACAGCATGCCGCATCACCACAACGCCTGGGTCGAGTGGTATGCGCGCCATGGCATGGAGATGCACGCCGCACAGTTCTTCGCCGCGACCGCGGGTCGCTCGAACGCGGAAATCCTGTTCGACCTGTTCCCGCAGCGCAGCGTCGAGGAGCACGTCGCGATGGCCGACGAGAAGGAAGCGATCTACCGCGAGTTCGCCGCGCAGTCGCTTGCGTTGATCGACGGCGCGCAGGCGTTCGTCGAGAACGCCCGCGCCGCGGGTTGCAAGCTGGCGGTGTGCACCGCGTCGACGCTGCAGAACATGGCGCTCGCGTTCGAGCGCCACGGCATCGGCGAATGGGTGCATGCGGTGACGAGCCCGGCCGACGTGAGTTCGGGCCCGGGCCCAGCGGTCCCGCTGCGCGGCAAGCCGCACCCGGACATCTTTCTCGAAGCAGCGCGACGCCTGGGCGTCGCGCCCGCCGACTGCATCGTGTTCGAGGACGCGCCGCTGGGCGTCGAGGCCGCGCGCCGCGCGGGCATGAAAGCGGTGGCGCTGACGACCACGCTGCCCGCGGCCGAGTTCGCGTCGTTCCCGAACCTGATTGCGATCGCTGCCGATTTCACGACGCTCGATCTGGCGCGTCTGACCTCCCCGCTATAAGAAAAGGCCCACCGATGATGCGCGAAGGCACCTCCCCGTTGATCCGGCGCAGCGACTATGCCGCACCGGCCTATTGGATCCGCTCGGTCGATCTGACGTTCGAGCTCGACCCGGCCAAGACCCTGGTGATCAACTCGATGCAGATCGAGCGCAACACCGAGGTCGCGGCTCAACCGCTGCGCCTGGACGGCGAGGAGATCACGTTGACGCGCGTGCTCGTCAACGGCGCATCGGTGTCGTTCAGGCACGAAGACGGTCAACTCGTGATCGACGCGTTGCAGGAGATGCCGCCCGGCCCGTTCACGCTCGAGATCCGCAACACCTGCGCGCCGGCGAAGAACACCGCGCTGTCGGGCCTGTATACGTCGGCGAGCGGCTTCTTCACGCAGTGCGAGGCCGAAGGCTTCCGGCGCATCACCTACTTCCTCGATCGCCCCGACGTGATGGCGGTCTACACCGTGACGATGCGCGCGAACAAGCCGGCGTATCCGGTGCTGCTGTCCAACGGCAACCTGCTCGAGCAGGGCGAACTGGACCACGGCCGTCACTATGCGAAGTGGCACGACCCCTTCCCCAAGCCGAGTTACCTGTTCGCGCTCGTCGCGGCCGATCTCGTCGCACGCCAGCAGCACATCCGCACCCGCTCGGGCAAGGATCACCTGCTGCAGATCTACGTGAAGCGAGGCGATCTGGACAAGACCGAGCACGCGATGAATTCGCTGATCGCCTCGGTGATCTGGGACGAGGCGCGCTTCAAGCTGCCGCTCGACCTGGAGCGCTTCATGATCGTCGCGGTCGAGGACTTCAACGCCGGCGCGATGGAGAACAAGGGCCTCAACATCTTCAACACGAAGTACGTGCTGGCGACACCGGCCACCGCGACCGATGACAACTACAAGGCGATCGAGGCCGTCGTCGGCCACGAGTACTTCCACAACTGGACCGGCAACCGCATCACCTGCCGCGACTGGTTCCAGCTCAGCCTGAAGGAAGGCCTGACGGTCTTTCGCGATCAGGAATTCTCGATGGACATGTCCGGCGCGGCGACGGCGCGCGCCGTCAAGCGCATCGAGGACGTGCGCAAGCTGCGCGAGCTGCAGTTCCCCGAGGACGCCGGCCCGATGTCGCACCCGGTGCGCCCGGACAGCTACGTCGAGATCAACAACTTCTACACCGCCACCGTCTACGAAAAGGGCGCCGAGGTCGTGCGCATGATGCACACGCTGGTCGGGCGCGACGGCTTCGCGCGCGGCATGACCCTGTACTTCGAGCGCTTCGACGGCCAGGCCGTGACCTGCGACGACTTCGCGCAGGCGATCGCCGATGCCAATCCCGACAGCGCGCTCGCGCGCGCGCTGCCGCAGTTCAAGCGCTGGTACTCGCAGGCCGGCACGCCGCGCGTGACCGCGCGCGGCCGCTACGACGCGCCGACGCGCACCTACACGCTGGGCGTCGAACAGGCCGGCGCGCCGAACGGCAACGGCGCGAAGGAGCCGTTCGTGATCCCGTTCGCGATCGGCCTGATCGCTCGCGACGGACGCGCGCTGCCGCTGCAGCTCGAAGACGCCCCCGCGAACGGTGCGACCGAGCAGTTGCTCGTGCTCGACGAGGCGCGCGCGTTCTACACCTTCGTCAACGTCGACAGCGAACCCGTTCCGTCGCTGCTCCGCGGCTTCTCCGCGCCGGTGATCCTGATCGACGGCCTGTCGGACGACGACCTGCTGGTGTTGTTGCAGCATGACACCGATCCGTTCAACCGCTGGGAGGCCGGCCAGCGACTCGCGCTGAACCGCCTGGTCGGCGCGGTCGGCGCGGGCACCGCGCTCGAACTCGACGAGGCCTTCATCGAGGCGATGCGTGCGGTGCTGCGACATCCGGCGCTGGAGCCGGCGTTCAAGGATCTGGTGCTGCGCTTGCCGAGCGAGGCGTATGTCGCCGAGCAGATGTCGGTGGTCGAGCCGCAGCGCATCCACGCGGCGCGCGAGGCGATGCTGTCACAGCTCGCACAGGCCCTGCGCGCGGACTGGGAGTGGGCATGGCAAGCGCATCAGGTCGCCGGCGCCTACACGCCCGACCCGGCCTCTGCCGGCAAGCGCGCCTTGGCGAACCGGGCGCTTGCGATGATCTGCCGCGACGCGGTCGCCCAGCGCGACCCCGTCTGGCAAGGCCGCACCTACCAGCGTTTCAAGAGCGCGACCAACATGACCGACCGGCTCGGCGCGTTGACGGCGCTGATTCACGCGCACTCCGAGGTCGCCGACGCCGCGCTGACGCGCTTTCACGATCAGTTCCACGACGATGCGCTGGTCATCGACACCTGGTTCGCGATGCAGGCGACCGCGCCCGAACTCGACGGCCGCGTCTACGCACGCTGCAGGGAGCTGATGAAGCATCCGGACTTCGCGCTGAAGAACCCGAACCGCGTGCGCAGCCTGATCGGGGCGCTGTGCGCGGGCAATCCGGCCGCCTTCCATCGCGCCGATGGTGCCGGCTACGCGCTGTGGTCCGACATGGTGCCGCAGCTCGATGCGATCAATCCGCAGGTCGCGTCGCGGCTGGCGCGCTCGCTCGACCGCTGGAGCCAACTGGCCGAGCCGTACCGCAGTCTGGCGCATGACGCGCTGTCTCGCGTCGCGGCCAAGGCCGACCTGTCGCCGAACGTGCGCGAGGTCGTCGGCAACGCGCTCGCGGTCTGAGGCCCGCACAAGATCGAACCACCACCGGGAGGACAACACGTGGCCACGACGAAGAAGAAGACGAACGCGTTCTATGCCCAATCGGGCGGCGTCACCGCGGTGATCAACGCGTCGGCCTGCGGCGTGATCGAAACGGCACGTCGGCACAAGGACCGCATCGGCAAGGTCTACGCCGGCCGCAACGGCATCATCGGCGCGCTCACCGAAGACTTGATCGACACCGGCAAGGAATCGGCCTCGATGATCGCGGCCCTGCGCTCGACCCCCTCCGGTGCGTTCGGCTCGTGTCGCTACAAGCTCAAGTCGCTCGACACGCACCGGCGCGAATACGAGCGGCTGATCGAGGTCTTCAAGGCGCACGACATCGGCTACTTCTTCTACAACGGCGGGGGTGACTCGGCCGACACCTGCTTCAAGGTCAGCCAGTTGAGCGAAGCGATGGGCTACCCGCTGCAGGCGATCCACGTGCCCAAGACGATCGACAACGACCTGCCGATCACCGACTGCTGCCCGGGATTCGGCTCGGTCGCGAAGTACGTCGCGGTCTCCACGCTCGAGGCGTCGTTCGACGTGCGCTCGATGGCCAAGACCTCGACCAAGGTGTTCGTCGTCGAGGTGATGGGGCGCCATGCCGGCTGGATCGCCGCGGCCGGCGGCCTGGTCGAGGAGCACGGCATTCCGGTCGTGGTGCTGTTCCCGGAAATCGAGTTCGACGAGAAGAAGTTCCTCGCGCGCGTCGACAAGCTCGTCAAGGAGCACGGTTTTTGCACCGTCGTCGTCTCCGAAGGCTGCCACCACGCTGACGGCACCTTCCTCGCCGAGCAGGGCGCGCGCGATGCGTTCGGCCACGCACAGCTCGGCGGCGCGGCGCCGGTGGTCGCGAACATGGTCAAGCAGGCGCTCGGCCACAAGTTCCACTGGGCCGTGGCGGACTACCTGCAGCGCGCCGCACGCCACATCGCCTCGGCGACCGACGTGAAGCAGGCCTACGAGCTCGGCAGACGAGCGGTCGAGCTCGCGCTGGCCGGGCGCAACGCGGTGATGCCGACGGTCGATCGTCTTGCCGACAAGCCGTACAAGTACAAGATCGGCGTGGCCGAGTTGTCGAAGGTGGCCAACGTCGAGAAGTTCATGCCGCGCGACTTCATCACGAAGGACGGCTTCGGCATCACCGACAAATGCAAGCGCTACCTCGCGCCGCTCATCCAGGGCGAGGACTATCCGAAATACAAGGGCGGGCTGCCGGTGTACGCGACGCTGAAGAACGTCGCGGTCGCGAAGAAGCTCCCGGCATTCGAGCTGAAGTAGAATGTTGGGCTACGCCGGTGTAGCTCAGTTGGTAGAGCAGCGCATTCGTAATGCGAAGGTCGGGAGTTCGACTCTCTTCACCGGCACCAATTCACGACGCATCACGAGCGAGGGGTTGGCGGGCCATGGCACGCCGACCCCTTGTCTTATTTGCCTCACGGTCTGGAGCGCCGTGCGCGGCTGCGATCGTGACTTACTTGCGGGGCGGGATGCCGGCGCACGCATGGACTGTGAACAGACGTTACGCTGGCGGCAGAATCGACTGCACGATGACGTCGACACTCCTCTACAAGGGCTATCGCCTGGCACCGACGACGACGCAGGACAGCGACAGCCTGTACCAGGCGCGCGTGGCGATCGTCACGCTCAGCGGCGATCGGCCCCGGTCGCAACGCTTTGTCGACTTCGAGCTCTACGGCGATCGCGACGAGGCGGATGCGCGCGCGATTGCCGGCGGCAAGGAATGGATCGACGCGCACCTCAGCGTGACGCGCATGACCTACCCCGCGCGCTTTGCCACGCTCGGTTGACGCGCGCATGCGGCGGATGAGCGCCATCGAGGGCGTGCGCCCGTGAGCTCGCTGTTCGGCTGGATCCCGACGTGGCTGACCGACGGCCTCGCGCTGTACGCGGCTGTCGTCGCGACGATGCTGTGGGTGCGTGACGTGCGCAAGCTCCGCCCGAAGGTCCGGACGCTGTTCTCGGGCAGCGTCCATGAAGACGACAACCCGCACGACATCGCCCGCACGATCACGTTGCAAAACCTGAGCGAGGTGCCGACGGCGATCGATCAGATCGTCCCGGCGGTTCCCAAGGATTGGGTGCCGCGCCGGATGATTCCGCTGTTGGCGCGTTTCGGACTCGTCCCGGTGCACACGTTCCCGAACGGCGTGGTCGGTCGCTGGTGGACCGGCCAGCCGATCACCGTCGGCCCGTTCCACGAGGTGCCCAAGCGCGTGACGCTCTGGCCCGAGCACCGCACGGCACTGAACGGCGGACGTCTACTGCTGCTGATCCGCCATTCCTACTCGCACGGCCTGACCGAGCAGGTGCCGGTGCGACTGATGCCGCGCTGACCGAGCCACCGTCTCAGTGGCGGTGATGATCGCCGTCGCGGCGATCGTGGCGATCGTGCTTGTCCCAGCCGCGGTGGCGGCCGTTGTCGTGGCGATCGTGGCGATGGTGCTCGTCCCAGCGCTCGCGGACCCAGCGATCCTGCACGAAATACACCGGCTGACCGCAGGCCGAATAGCGGCCGCAATAGCGACGCCAGTTCTGCTGATGGGCCGGCGGCACGTACAGATAGATCGGCTCGCGTTGCACGACCACCTGCGGCGGACTGATCAAGACCGGCTGCGGCAGCACCAGCGGCGGCGGCGGCAAGCCCGGACCGATGTTGATCCGGCCCCACACGCCCGGTTGGTGCACGCTGATCGACACGTTCGGCTGCGCCTGGGCGGCACCGACGGCGGCTGCGGTCAGGGCCAATGCGGCGATGAGCGATTTCATAGGTTCTCTCCTGCGTGGGTCATCCGGTTACAACGTCGATGATGCCGCCTGTGCCGACACGGATTCAACCCCGTGCGGCACCCTTACCTGCCCTTACAGCACTCACAACGTGCACCGATCTGGGGCTAGATCG
>Ga0209023_10006966_pt1 | contig 11761 bp, 12 predicted proteins | sample LakOneMetagenome_FD_187468 | JGI IMG/M metagenome (GOLD analysis project Ga0209023, IMG submission 187468) | Freshwater and sediment microbial communities from Lake Erie, Canada (SPAdes) (version 2) | ecosystem: Environmental > Aquatic > Freshwater > Lentic | place: Lake Erie, Canada...
CGACAATCTCGCCGCCACCTTCTCAACCGGCGTCTACATTCCCGAGATCGTTTTCATCTGCTTCCAGATGACCTTCGCCTGTATAACCGCAGCACTCGTTCTCGGCGGCTTGGCTGAGCGCGTGAAATTCTTCGGCGTCGTCGTGTTCGCGATCGTTTGGCCGATTCTGGTCTATTATCCGATCGCCCACATGGTCTGGTTCTGGCCCGGGCCCGACGCCATCGCCACGCATCCAACCGACGCCGTCCGCGCTGGCTTCATCTGGAGTCACGGCGCGCTCGATTTCGCGGGCGGCACCGTCGTGCACATCAATTCCGGCATCGCCGCGCTAATGGGCGCGATCGTGCTTGGGCCGCGCATCAATTATCGCAAAGAACCGATGCCGCCGCATTCGCTGACCATGACCATGATCGGCACCGGTCTGTTGTGGTTCGGCTGGTTCGGCTTCAACGCCGGCTCCAACCTTGAGTCCAATTATTATGCGGGCTTAGCGATGGCCAACACCTTCCTCGCCACCGCCGCCGCCGGCTTCTCTTGGACGCTGGTGGAATGGACCGTAAAAGGCAAACCAAGCTTGCTTGGCCTCTGCTCCGGCATCGTCGCCGGTCTCGTCGCCATCACACCCGCGGCCGGTTACGCCGGACCAATGGGCGCAATCGTGCTTGGCCTCGCGGTTTCACCCGTGTGCGTGTTCTTCTGCTCTGCCGTCAAAAATCTTCTCGGCTATGACGACGCACTCGACGTGTTCGGCATCCACTGCGTCGGTGGGATCTTGGGCGCGCTCGGCACCGGCCTTGTCGTCAATCCCGCCTGGGGCGGCGCAGGCATCGTCGACTACACCACATGCGCCCGCGACGGCGACATCTCCACCTGCGATGCGCTGCCGTACAATCTCGTGACGCAAATGACGGCGCAAGCGACCGGCGTGCTCGTCACGCTCGCCTGGTCCGGCGCGATCAGCTTGGTGATCTGGATTGTGCTGCGTGTGCTCGGCCAACTCCGCGTCAAGCGTGACACCGAACTCGAAGGCCTCGATCTCGCCGAACACGGAGAGGTCGCCTACCACAGCTAACGCCTGCTCCGACCTGCAACGCCGCCCGGCAACGGGCGGCGTTTTCGTCTGCGCGCCGCTTAGGCAACCGCCACCCGCCCTTTTCGCGCCACTTGCACCACCTAAGTCTCCTCGGAACACTTCGGATGCCCCCTGAAGTTCGGATGCCCTGACATGAAGCTGACGACGCTCTTTCTCTCCGCCGCCCTGATCGGTCTCGGCGCTTGCACGACAACTGCGCCGACATCGGCAAGCGTCCGCCAAATCGTTTCGACAACCTCGTTCGGCATGTGCGTCGGCTATTGCTCCACTCGGCTCGAGATTTCCGAAAGCCAAGCGGTGCTCACGCGTTCAAGTCGCGGCGGGCGTGGCGGCGCGCAACTGCCGGATCAGCGGTTCACCGCGTCCCTCACTGCTAGCGAGTGGCAAGAGATCGAGCGCTTAGCGGGAAATGCGTCGCTTCAAGGCCTGCCGCCAACGATCGGTTGCCCTGATTGCGCCGACGGCGGCGCGGAATCGCTGACCATCGCGGCAGCAGGCGAGCCTCGCACAGTGCAGTTCGAGTACGGCGCGACGATTCCGCAAGCGCAACCATTGTTGGAGCGCGTGCGCGCGTTGCGAACGCGGTTAACGCCCGCGCAGTAGACGGCTCTGCGCAACCGCGCGCGTTCCTTCATTTCATTTTCGCGTTTATTAACGTGGGTTTCGCGCGCGAAAATGAATGCGCTGGTAACCTCGTTCGGCTCCGAATCTTCATCGCTCATTTACCGGGAGAGCCAAAAGTCGCGACCTCGACTTGCGGCCAGAACGAGCGCGAAAAACCATGCCCGACGACGCCTTTAACCAACGGGCAGCAGCCCCATCCGTCGCCAGTTCGGCCGCCGGCCGCCTTGCGTTGAAGCGCGCCACGATCGTGGTGAGCGCCACGGCGATCGGCCTCTATGGCTTGGGCGCCGTCATCACCTACTCGCCGGAAGATCCGAGCCTCAACACGGCCGCGGACGGTCCCACGCACAATTTGTTCGGCGGGCCCGGCGCGGTGATTGCCGACCTGCTGGTGCAATTCATGGGCGCAGCGGCGCCGCTCGCCATGCTTGCGTTGCTTGGCGCAGGCGCGCTGCGCATCATGCGCAAGGAGCTGGTCGAACGCATCGACAACCGCCGCGTTCTCGTCGCCATGCTCGGCATCGTGCTGCTGGCGTCCGCTGCAACAACAATTCCGACGCCTGAAGGTTGGCCGCTGGCGACCGGCTTCGGCGGCATGATCGGCGATGCGTTCGCCAATTTCATCAGCGGTCTCGCGTCTGCGCCCGGTTTGCCGGCGCCGCGCATTCTCACCGGCTTGTTGTGCGTAATCGGCGGCGTCGTCGCATGCGCATGGGCGTTTCAAGTGCGTCCGGAAGACGTGCGCAACGCCGCCGGCGTCGCCCGCCGCGCCGCGGTTGGCAGCGCTGCCGCAACGCAACGCGCCATCGGTTACGTGCAGGAGCGTACGCGCCCCGCTGCGGAGCCTGAGCAAATTGAAGACACGCGCGAGCGCCGCGCGCCGCCGCCGCGTCCACGCGCACCGGAACCAGCGCCCGCCGAGCGCCGCCGCGTCGCCATGCCGCCGTCGCGCGAAGAAGCGCCTGCTGCGCCGCGCAAGCAACGCGCAGAAAAGCGTCCCGCCAAACAGCAATCGTCGACGTTCCACTTCGGCCGCGACTTCGATCTGCCGGACACCGATCTGCTCGCGACACCAAAGCAGCGTGTTGCGCAAACCGACGCGCAAACACTGCACGCGATGAGCCGCCAGCTCGAAACAGTTCTCGCCGACTTCGGCGTGCAGGGTGAAGTGCTATCCGCGCGCCCCGGCCCCGTCGTCACGCTGTTCGAGCTCGAACCAGCCGCCGGTGTGAAATCATCGCGCGTCGTCGGCCTCGCCGACGACATCGCGCGCTCGATGTCCGCAACCGCTTGCCGCGTCGCCGTCATTCCCGGCCGCAACGCCATCGGCATCGAATTGCCGAACGCCAAGCGCGAAACCGTTTTCCTGCGCTCTTTGCTAAACTCGCCAAGCTTCGCCGGCACGCAAGGCGATCTGCCGCTAGCACTCGGCGAAACCATTGAAGGCGACCCCTTCGCCGCCGACCTCACCAAGATGCCTCACCTGCTCATCGCCGGCACCACCGGTTCGGGCAAGTCGGTCGGCATCAACGCCATGATCTTGTCGCTGCTCTATCGCCACACGCCGGACGAGTGCCGCTTCATCATGATCGACCCGAAGATGCTGGAGCTCAGCGTCTACGAGGGCATTCCGCACCTGCTGCACCCGGTCGTGACCGATCCGAAGAAAGCCGTCGTCGCGCTCAAGTGGACCGTGCGCGAGATGGAGGATCGCTATCGCCGCATGTCCAAGCTCGGCGTGCGCAACATCACCGGCTACAACGAGCGCGTGGCCGACGCGCTTGAGCGCGGCGAGAAGCTCGAACGCACCGTGCATGCGGGCTTCGATCCTTCCAGCGGCGAGCCCATCTACGAAACCCGCGAGCTGCCGCTCGAGCCGATGCCTTACATCGTGGTCGTCATCGACGAGATGGCCGACCTGATGATCACCGCCGGCAAGGAAATCGAAGCCGCCGTGCAGCGTCTCGCGCAAATGGCGCGCGCCGCGGGGATCCACGTCATCATGGCGACGCAACGCCCCTCGGTCGATGTCATCACCGGCACCATCAAAGCCAACTTCCCGACGCGCATCTCCTACCAGGTCACGTCGAAGATCGACTCGCGCACCATCCTGGGCGAGCAAGGCGCCGAACAACTGCTCGGCATGGGCGACTTGTTGTTCATGGCCGGCGGCGGCCGCATCCGCCGTCTGCACGGACCGTTCGTGACCGACGCCGAAGTCGAGCGCGTCGTCGACATGCTGAAAGCGCAAGGCGCGCCGGTCTATCGCACCGACGTCACAGCCGAGCCGAGTGCGGCCAGCGACGACGACAATCCTGAACTGTTCGACGGTGAAAACAGCGGCGACGACATGCTTGAGCGCGCCATCGAGATCGTCCAGCGCGACCGCAAGGCCTCCACCAGCTACCTGCAGCGCCGCCTAAGCATTGGCTATAACCGTGCCGCGACGCTGATCGAGCAAATGGAGAAGAAGGGCATCATCTCCGAAGCCAACGCCGCCGGGAAACGCGACATCCTCATCGACGTGATCGACGAAGATTAGGCGCGTGCCTTCCCCTACGTTATCACCTTTGTCCTAGCGCGCAGCGCGCGCTGGTCGTCTACTCCTTCAAGTGAGGAGAACCCTGCTTGGCTGCCAAAAAACTAGTCGTCATCGAGAATCCCAGAGCGGCGACCGACATCGACGCTTACGTCGGCGCCCGCATACGCGCGCGACGGCAAGAACTTGGCGTTAGCCAGGAAAAGCTCGCTGATGAAGTTGGGGTGACCTTCCAGCAGATTCAAAAGTACGAGAAGGGCGTCAATCGCGTCGCAGCGGCCACGCTCTATCGCATCGTGAAAATTTTAGACGCGCCGATGACCTCGTTCTTTCCTGGCGCCGCCACACCGTTGGGTTTGGGCGACGTTTCCTTGGCCGATCCGGTGACGGAAGACTCGATTGCAAAACAGGCTTCGAGATTGAACCCGAAGGGCCGTGCGTTGTTGGCCGCGTTCGCGCAAACGCTCCTGAGCTACGACAACTTGATCCGCAAACGGTGAGTCAGGCGCTACCGCTCAATCTCCGCCCTTATTCGAAGGACGGCGATCTGCGCGACGCCGAGTGACTCCTCCAGTTCGCGTTTCGATACGGCATCGGCCACGTGAAGTGCGCCCACCACGTTCATCGCCGTCGCAAGCAAGCGATTGAGCGTTTCGAGAGCGAGCTGCGGGTCCGGTGGCTCATCCGGGCGCGGAGTCAGGCCCGCCATTTCTTTAGACATATTACGTTTCCCCCCTTAGCGCGATCTGCGGCGCCGTGTTGCGACGGCTGCACGATTGCAAGAATGTGTTCCGCGGCGACGGCGTCTGTGCGCGTCGCAAAACATGCCTCTTCGGCAAGTCTTAGTTTGAGTGAGAGGTCGCGCGCTGCGAGCGCCGTGGCCAAGCCAATGCGTGAGAACGCTCCGCCCACAACAAGAATGCTCGCGGCTGGCCGCGTTCCGTTCGCCACCGCCGCGAGACCCGGTTCTGAGAAAGCGTTCGCACTGCGCAGGGCGAACACTGACTCCGTCGCTAAAGGCTCAAGCCCCTGAAGGGCTCCGTACGGTTGGCCCGCCGCGCGTTGCGCGGATCCAAACGCATGGACGACCCGCCAATCCTGACGTCGCGCCTTCTCCAAAACGGACGATATCTTCGACGCGCGCGCCGCCCCGCCAACCAGCAATTCGCTACGGAGATTAAGGCAAAGCAGGATGTTTTGGGGGTTGGGCATCAATCAGGATGCCTTTCTCGCCGGCGCGCCAGCCGTCAGATCTGCATCCGACGCCAGCACCAGTCGCGCAGGGGCATTCAGGCGTATGGCGTCGGGATGACGCGGGATCGGCGCAATCGCCTCGAAGAATTCTCGTCCGTTTAGCCGATAGGTTGGACGACCTTCGCGTGGGACGAATCCTGCAACCCGCTCCCAATACTGCAACAAACCGCGCTCGATATGACCGAGGAAAACTTCATAGCCTTTGCGCGCGGCTAGATTCGACGCGTGCAGCCACAAAGCGCGCGGCACGCCGCGTGACCTGTAAGCCGCTTTGACCGCCATGCGTTCAAGTTTCGCGAAGTCCGCGAACCATCGAATCCGGCAAGCGCCGACAGGCTCGCCGCCGCTGCGTGCGAGAAAATGTGTCGCGCCGCACAGGTCGCCGCCGTCAAACTCTTCGGCGAATGCGTAGTCTTGCTCGCCGACATAAACGATCGCGCGCAATGCCTGCGCCTGGAGCCAATCATCGAGCCCCTTCACGACTGAGATGGAAAGCAAGGCGCCGGACATCACGCCGCTGCCGGGGCGCGGACGGGCCAACCCTCGAAGGGCGCAGAGCGCGCCTCTTGCCGGGCAAGCGTGGCGTCACCGGGCACTCGCTTGAAGCCTAACCTGCGGAAAACAACGCGAGCCCCGTCATCAGTGGCCGCGCGCGCATAGCCCGGCAAATTCCAAAACAGCGTCTCGCGGACCATAACCGACGCATTGACCACCAGCCCGGCCGCGAATTCGTTGTCGGCGACAAAGCCCCACGCGTAACCGCCCGCCGGCGGCTCGTGCGGTCGGCAAACGTGGTCGAGGTCCACTGTCGCGGTGTCGAACCGCAACGCCTCCAGGGCCCGCATCCCAGATTCGCGGAGCAAGAAAAACGCCGTGAGACCCGTAACATTAGCGCCTTTGCGCACGACGAAGACGCTCGATCCGGTGATCTCCTGAACCGCGCGCAGCGTTGAAATTGCCGCCACGCCATCCCCGATCTTTGCTTCAGCGAGCTGCCGGCCCGCTTCGATCTCGGCATCGCTTGCCAACGCCACGCCGCACAATGCCGCCACCGCGTTGATCATCCGGGGGTTCGAGCAGCGTCCCGTCGGGTCCGCAAACCGCGTCACCAGGCTGAAATCCATAGCCCCCACCCTTCATCTGTGGTTGTCCACAGCGTAGAGTCTTGCCCAGGCTGAAAATTCTTGCCGCAGCGAAGAACGGAATACGGCGTTGCCGAAATCGAAGCACCGAGACGAGAGACCCCGCGCCCAGCTCGATTGGGAAGCGGTTCGGGTGTTTCTGGCTGTCGCTGAAGCGAGGAGCATCAACAAAGCCGCGGCGCAGCTGAAAATCCAAGCGTCCAGCGTCAGCCGCAAGATCGACGCACTTGAGACCAGCCTCGAGGTCACCCTGTTTCACCGCCGCACCACCGGCATGGTGCTCACCGAAGCCGGCGAGGACTTGGTCAAGCGCGCGCGCTCGATGCAGCACTTTGCCGACGACATCGAGCGCTCCGTCCGCTCGCGCGACAAGCGCGAAGAGGGCTTGGTCGCCATCGCCGCATCGGACGCGCTGGGCTCCTTGTGGATCGCGCCGCGCGTGACCGACTTCCTCAACCGCAATCCGAAGATCCAAATTTCGCTTGAGTGCATCACCGGCCCGGGAAAACCGGACGACGTGCGCCCGGACATCACCATCGCGCTCGACAAGTCCATCGCCGACGTTGGCGATGACATCATGCAGCTCGCGACGCTGCACTACGTCTTCGTCGCGTCACCGCAATACGTCGAGACCTACGGCACGCCCCGTTCCATGGCGAGCGCCGCCGGCGATCACCGCACGCTGCGCCAAACCGGACAAGTCGCGCAACGCGAAAGCTGGGGCGCGCGCGCGTCGGCGGTTGAAACGCTGGCGCAGTACTCCTTCGAGACCAATTCAAGCCCCGCGGCGATGTCTGCAATTCGCGCCGGCGCCGGCGTCGCCACGGTGCCGACCTACGTCTTCTCGTTCGCGCCGGAGCTCGTCATCATCGGCCAAGAACAAAGCGTTCCGATTGCGTTGTGGCTCGTCGTTCACAAGGAAGCACGCAACGCCGTGCGCGTGACACGCGCGGTGGAATGGCTGAAGTCGATCTTCGACGTCCGCAACAATCCCTGGTTCAGAGACGAATTCATCCATCCAGAAGAGTTCGCCGCGGAAGAACCAGCGCCAGCCCCGCCGGTGCGCCGGCCAAAGCGCTGACGCGACGCGCGACCGCAATTCCTCCACCCGCCTCTCTGCAGCGCCGCCTAAGCATCGGCTACAACCGCGCCGCCACGCTCATCGAGCAGATGGAAAAGAAGGGCATCATCTCGGAAGCCAACGCCGCCGGGAAGAGAGATATCCTGATCGACGTGGTGGATGAGGATTAGGGCCGAACCTCAACAGTCACAGACACCTTCGTGACCGCAAACTTTTGAACGCCACCGCCCGTGGCCCGCTGTGTATCGAACAACGCCAGGTTCATGCCATCGCTGACAGAACTTCTGTACAGAACTCCCTGATAGCCAAGCTTCTTTATGAACTCACAGAGGTACTGACTGGGTACATAGTCAATCGGAGCGCCCTGCGGCTGTACCGGACGCGTTAGCTCCTCACCAAGTCTTTCGAGAAATGTCACGTCGCTACGAAGCGTTCCAATGGCCTCTTCATCACCGAGCAGAAACGGCGACACAAGTCGCCTTGGGTCCCTCAGATCCACTAACGCTGTGTCGTTCGGAACAGCGAAATCGGCAACGCAAGCAAACTCGCCGGTATGAGGCCTGATTTCTGCGATCGCGGTCTCGGCGTGCGAACCCAAATATAGACACGCAATTCCCGGCGGATTTGCGCGACCATGCGACGCTGTTCGGTTTGGCGGCGCTCCCATCTGTCCAATCGGAAAAAGTTCATCGTCGGTCATCATCCTAGCGCGATACCAAGCGTCGGGTAGCTCGGAAGAATCCGACTCCAAATGCTGAAGTAAGTCCTCCCATCTCGTGGCGTCCAACTCACGCTCGGGGAAGTACCGGCTTTCGTACATTAACTCGTTGCGTAGAGCTTCCCATCGTTCGAGCGTGTCCGTGGCGAACCGCGGCATTGGAATATATTTGTCCGTCTTGGTGTAAGCGTCGCCCAGCACCGCAGAGAGGAGTTCGTTCGCTCGGGTGTCATCCATGTTCGGATGCGTGAACAGGCGCCAATCAGACCTCAACAAAGAGGCAAGCGATTGGCCCTCGAACACAGCAGACAGCAGCTCTCCGTCGCGAACTACTTCATAGGCTCCGACGACCGGGGCCACGTAGTCTCTGAGACGATCTGGTAGAACGAGCGCCTCGTTTTCCGAGCCGCAGTACGAACACTTTCCTCTAGTGTCCGCCACTAGGGGGATAATATTTCTTCGTAGCCCGCGATCACCAAAGCAGGTCGCACAGCAGCGCTTTGGGCCACGCGCCGGTCTGTTCCTACGCCTTGCCAAAGAACGCAGCCAAGGTCTCAATGTGATGGTTCATCGAAAGCTTCTTCACATAGCCGAGCCCGGGAAAGTGCTTAGCTTCGTGCAGCGCCCTGAACTCCCGCACCGCAGACGTTTCGAGCATCCCGGAAGTTCCGCTATCCAGCTTCTTGATCATGGCATCCAACGCTTCGCCAAACTTTCCCGCGGGATCAGTTGGCGTATCCACGCGTTTGGACTTGAAATGATAGATATACATCGCGCTGTCTTGCGTTCGGTCTATAAAGGTCAGATGGATCGCGACCGCATACGCTGGCCCGCCGGATTCGGTGAATTCGTCTCCGACGATCAAGAAGTCGCCAAAACCATCCATTCCTTCTTCGCCGTAAGTGATGTGGAGGTCAGAAAAGAGCTCCATCTCTGGATGGTCCTTATTGCGCCGACGTTGGAAGCCGTCGCGCAAGAGTACGCGCTTCGAACCGGCAAAGTGCTTCCTGTAAAGCTTTCCACAATATGGTTCGAAGAAGACGTGTTTGACCGTCGTAAGATCATCACCCAGCGCGTCAACGACGCCCTTTGGGTCGGCAAAACCCGCATGAATTAGAGTGATTGGCCGCTTCCCCTTGTGAAGGGCATAACTCTCGCCTGCTTCGGCGAGAACCGTATCCTTAGTCAGCAAAATGCCAGCTGAGATATTGGCGTCGGGGAATCCTTCCGACAGAAGCTCTTCGATTCCCTCGCCATCTTCGGAGTGTTCGCCGTGATAAGGATTGACGATAACCACCGCCCTTCCTTTCGCCGTACACACCGCACCGAGCGCGCGCTGCAATCCGCCAAGTGACTCTTTGACTGGCTCAATAATCGGAACGAAGCCGGCCGCAGCCATCAGTTCCGCCATGTCGCGGACGGTGATTAGCTCATACTGCTTTCCGCGAAAATATGGATGATACATTGAACATTAGGCCCATGACGCGGCAGCGCTGACGGGAGTATGCACGGACTGAACGAGGCGCGAATGGTCCGCTCTCCTAAGGGGAACGGTTAGAGCGGCAGCGCATAGCGATTCTGGAAGCTCGTCAATGAGATCGGCAAGCGGAAGCAAACTTCTCGAGTCCTTCAGCGTTCGCACCATTTCGTCATGCGCAGCGAGCGGCTCAAGTTTTGCAAACTCCTCACGCAAGGCTGCACGGAGCTTTGTGTTGGGCACGCTCGGCACGTGCAATCCGCGCGCCTTGAGAAGAGCGATCGCTTCCGTCGTTCGGAGTGCATCCAAGATCGACAATGGCTTCGTTCTACCGGGTGCGTTAGTCGCTTCTCTAAGGCAAGAAATTTGATAGCGTGCCGAAAGTTTCATGACGCCGATATCTTTTGGCATCGCCTTCAAAACCGCCTGAATATGATTCTCGCCCGCGATCACATAGATGGTCGCAAACACTTCTCGATAGGCAGAAACCTGACGTTCCAACTTCGATAGCGAATCCCGTTCAGACTTGATTTCGTAAACCGTCGAAGTTCCGTTCAATACGGCGACGTCCGCGCGGCAAGGCCCAACGCGAAATTCACTCAGCATCGAGGCGGTCTGCAGCGAATGCGTTCCGAGTAACACGCGCTTTGTCAGCGCCGCTCGGTAGACGTACTCGTTTCGAAACTCACTTTTGGTGAGAAAAGCGAAAGCCGTATCGAACACATCTCGGACGCGCGCCTTTTTCGGAAGCGGGAGAGCCGCCTCTTTCATCAACCGCGCGAACAGCGGCGAACGCCCGGAGCGGGCGAGTTCTTTCAGAACCGCCGAAGAAAAAAGCCGCGAAGTCGCCGCTCGTTGGGAGGCCGAAACCGTCATTCTCGTTGATCATAGATGTAGTCGCGAACACCTCAAAAAAAGCTGTCAGCCCAGGTGGCGGACTGTTAATTTCATTAACATAATCAGCAGCCTGATTGAGTTGGCGGCAAAATCTATCCGCCCCCACCGCCGCCGGCCGTATCATGTCTCGCACCCATGAAACCCGGCGACACATCCAGCAGCGAAGCAGCGAGCGCGAGACAAGCGCCGCTCAAGCTGTGGCGTGTGGCGCAGGCGTTTTTGGCGACGCTCTACGTGCTCTTCGGCGCGCCGGAAGATGTCGCCGCCCGCCACACGCTCACGCTTAAGGCGCACAGCTTCATGGCCGGCTGGCTCAGATGTGCGGAGGCGTTGCTGCGGCGGCTCCTGGTGCTTGAAGCGGCAGCCTACCCCAAACCCAACACCCGCCCCGTCCTAAAGCCGCGCCAAAAGCGGACGCGCAAATTGATGGGATTCGACGCCGATGCGCCGGAGCAATGGCGCGTCACCTTTCATTGTTTTGCCTCGCCGCGCGCGGCGCGGGCGCGGCTTGTCCGCTTCGGTCCGCCCAAACCGCGAAAGCGCATCCCGCGCGAAGAGCGCTGGCATCAAATGCATTGGAAGCCGACAGCGCTGCGCTCGGCCTGGCCGCTGGCGGAGCGGTACGAAGCGCTGCTGCGCGTCTTCAACAATCCGGCCGCCTACGCGCGCCGTTTGGCGCAGCGCCTGCACGCGACACCGCATCGCCTGTGCGAACCCATGCGCGCGCCGCCGGAGGCAGCGCATCGTGTCGATCTGTTCGAGGATTTGGGTGAGCGCGTGCGGGCCGCGTGGCGGCCGTATCTCAGCTCAGGCTGAGGGCTCGGTCTTCTTCGATTTTGGTTTTGCGGCGGCGCGCTTGGTCTTGAGCGTGGCCGATTTCGTTGCTTTGCGCTCTTCGAGAGCCGCACCCAGCAGCGGCAGCAGCAAAACCAAAAT
>Ga0209023_10006967_pt1 | contig 11759 bp, 8 predicted proteins | sample LakOneMetagenome_FD_187468 | JGI IMG/M metagenome (GOLD analysis project Ga0209023, IMG submission 187468) | Freshwater and sediment microbial communities from Lake Erie, Canada (SPAdes) (version 2) | ecosystem: Environmental > Aquatic > Freshwater > Lentic | place: Lake Erie, Canada | collected...
GAGGGGGATTGCCGATGTCGCTCACCGATGCCACGCGGTACGTGCAGGGGAACCTGGCGCCAGTCGTCGAGGAGGTCACCGCCTCCGATCTCGAGGTCATCGGCACGCTTCCCGACCAGCTCGACGGTCGGTACCTGCGCAATGGGCCCAACCCGATCGGTGCGATCGACCCCGCCACGCATCACTGGTTCGTCGGCGACGGCATGGTGCACGGCATCCGGCTGCGCGGCGGCACGGCCGAGTGGTACCGCAACCGGTGGGTCCGCGCCGGCGACGTGCCGGCCAAGCTCGGCGAGCCGGAGCGCCCGCACCCGTTCGGCCCCGACCGCGTGTTCGCGGCCAACACCAACGTGATCGGCCATGCGGGGCGAACCTTCGCGATCGTCGAGGCGGGCGGTGTCCCGATCGAACTCACCGACACCCTCGAAACGGTCGGTCCGTGCGACTTCGAGGGCACGCTGCCCGGCTCGTTTAGCGCCCATCCGAAGCAGGACCCCTCCACCGGGGAGCTGCACGTGGCGGCGTACCACTGGAGCTGGGGCAACCGGATGCAGTACCTCGTGGTGAGCCCGCAGGGTCGGGTGACCACCGCACTCGACGTGCCGCTGCTCGGCGCCGGGAGCCCGATGGTGCACGACATCTCGATCACCGAGACGCGGGCGGTGCTCTACGACATGCCGTGCATCTTCGACCTCGACGCGGCGATGAGCGGCAGCCGGCTCCCGTACCGCTGGCACCCGGAGAACGGCACCCGGCTCGGTGTGATGCCGCTCGGCGGAGGCGCGGTCACCTGGGTCGAGCTCCCCGAGCCCTGCTACGTGTACCACCCGCTCAACGCGTTCGATCTCCCCGACGGCCGCATCCGACTCGACGTGATCGTGCACCCGAAGACCTTCGCAGCCGACGTGCACGGGCCGGACGAAGGTCGGCCCACGCTCCAGCGATGGATCGTCGACGCCGATGGCGGCCGGGTCTCGACCGAGGTGCTCGACGACCGGGGTCAGGAGTTCCCTCGGGTCGACGAACGGCTCGTCGGCCGTGACGCCCGCTACGGCTACTGCGTGAACGTCTCCGCCGGGGTGCAGCCGGCCGGCCTGACCCGTCACGACCTCCACACCGGCGAGACCGTCACCTACGACCACGGCCCCGGACGCTCCACGATGGAGACCGTCTTCGTGCCTGCAGGTCCCGATGCCGCCGAGACCGACGGTTGGCTGATGTCGGTCGTCCACGACGAGGCCACGAACCGGGGTGAGCTCGTCCTGCTCGACGCCCGCGATCTCGGCGCCCCACCGGTCGCCCGCGTGCTGCTCCCGGCCCGCGTCCCGTACGGCTTCCACGGCAACTGGGTACCTGCCGGCCGATAGCCGGGCGGTTGGTCGCAACGCGAGGAGCGGCCCGTCGAGCGGGCGGCGGAACCGTCAGGCCCGGGTGAGGGCCTGCTCGAGGTCGGCCACGAGATCGGCGGCCGACTCGATGCCGACCGACAGCCGCAACAGGTTGTCGGGCACCTCGAGCGGGGATCCGGCCGCCGAGGCGTGGGTCATCTCGCCGGGATGCTCGATGAGGGACTCGACCGCGCCCAGCGATTCGGCGAGGGTGAACAGCTCGGTCGCCGCCGCGACCCGCTTGGCCGCCTCCGCGCCGGCGCGCAGGGTGAAGCTCACCATGCCGCCGAAGTCCTTCATCTGGCGGGCTGCGGCGCCGTGGCCCGGGTGGTCGGGCAACTGCGGGTACAGCACCCGCTCGATCGCGGGATGCCCGTCGAGCATCGACACGATCGCCCGGGCGTTCTCGCAGTGCCGGTCCATCCGCACGCCGAGTGTCTTCACGCCGCGGAGCACGAGGTAGCAATCGAACGGCGCGGGAACCGCGCCGGCCGCGTTCTGGGTGAATCGCAGCCGGTGGGCCAGGGCCTCGTCGTTCAGGGCGAGGAAGCCGCCGACGACGTCGGAGTGGCCACCCAGGTACTTGGTGGCCGAGTGGACGACGATGTCGGCGCCGTGCAGCAACGGCTGTTGCAGATACGGCGTCGCGAACGTGTTGTCGACGCAGACGAGCGCTCCGTTGGCGTGGGCGATCTCGCTGATGGCGGCGATGTCGAAGCAGGTGAGCAGCGGGTTCGTCGGGGTCTCGAGCCACACCAGCCGGGTGTCGGGGAGCCAGTTCGCCCGCAGGGCATCGACATCGGTGAGGTCGACGGCGGTCCACGGATACCCGACCGGGCCGTACAGCTTGGAGATCAGCCGGAAGGTGCCGCCGTAGGCGTCGTTGCCGAGAACGATGCGGTCACCCGGAGTCAGGAGGCGCAGGACGTTGTCCTCCGCGGCCAGCCCGCTCGCGAAGGCGAGGCCGTGGGCCGCCTGTTCCAGGGACGCGACGCAGGCTTCGAGCGCGGCGCGCGTCGGGTTGCCGCTGCGCGAGTACTCGAAGCCCTTGTGGTTGCCCACTCCGTCCTGGGCGAAGGTGGTCGAGAGCGTGATCGGGGTGACCACCGCGCCGCTCGTCGGGTCGGCCGACTGGCCGGCGTGAACGGCGCGGGTCTCGAACCCCCAACCCGCCTGTGTCTCCTGTTCACCCATGGGTGGCCGCCTCCAGATACGAGAGCACATCGGTGCGAGAGAGGATCGAGAGCGGTCGGCCGCCGGCGAGCACGAGCAGCGCCGGGTTGTGGTCGAGCAGCTCCACCGCCTTCGAGATCGGCTGGCCGATGCCGATGGTGGCGAGCTTGGCGCCCATCACCGTGCCGACCTCGGCCTGCATCACCGCGGGGTTCCGGAAGATGGCGTCCATCAGTTCGAGCTCGTCGACCGCGCCCGACACCTCGGCCGCGGCGAACGGCGGCGTGTTCTTGCACACCGGGAGCTGCGAGATCCCGTTGGCCCGCATGATCTCGATCGCCTCGCGCACGGTGTGGGTCGGGTTCACGTAGAGCAGGGGCGGGAGCCCCTCGCCGCGGGCGTCGAGGATGGCGGCGACGCACTGGTCGCACTCGCGGGTGAAACCGAAGCCGGCCATCCACGCGTCGTTGTAGACCCGGGAGAGGTAGCCGCGTCCCGAGTCGGGGACGAGGACGACGACGAGGTCGTCGGGGCTCAGGCGATCGACGAGCTTGAGTGCCGCCGCAACCGCGAGCCCGCCCGACGAGCCGAGCAGGATCGCCTCCTCGGCCGCGACCCGGCGGGCCATCAGGTACGCCTCCTGGTCGGAACAGGCGATCACCTCGTCGTAGACGCTGGGGTCCCACGCGGCCGGGAAGAAGTCCTCGCCGACCCCCTCGATCAGGTAGGGCCGACCCGCGCCGCCGCTGAACACCGAGGCGTCGGGATCGGCCGCGATGACCTGCACGTCGGGGTTCATTCGCTTGAGGTAGCGGGCCGTGCCGGTGATGGTGCCGCACGTGCCCGCGCCGGCGACGAAGTGGGTGATGCGACCGCCGGTCTGGCGCCAGATCTCCGGGCCGGTGGTCTTCTCGTGGGCCAGGGGATTGTTCGGGTTGGAGTACTGGTCGGGCCGGAACGCGCCGGGGATCTCCTGCACCAGCCGTTCGGCGGTGGAGTAGTAGCTGTTCGGGTCCTCGGGCGGGACCGCCACCGGGCAGACCACGACCCGGGCGCCGTAGGCCCGCAGGAGGTCGACCTTCTCCGGCGCGACCTTGTCGGTGGTCACGAACACGCAGTCGTACCCGCGGTGGGCGGCCACGATGGCCAGGCCCACCCCGGTGTTGCCCGACGTCGGTTCGACGATGGTGCCGCCCGGTCGGAGCAGTCCGTCGCGTTCGGCGGCGAGGATCATCTCCAATGCCGGCCGGTCCTTCGAGGAACCGCCGGGATTGGTGGTCTCGAGCTTGGCGACGAGCGGACACGGCAGTCCGGCCCCCACCTTGGCGAGGCGCACCATCGGGGTGTTCCCGATGAGATCGAGCGGCGAGTCGGCGATCAGCGTGCCGTGCAACCGCGGGTCGGACGAGGTGTTACCGATACCCATGGGACCGACGCTACCCCGGGGGCCGGACCGACCGATCGCCGCCCCGGTCGGGCCTCACGCCGGCTTGTCGCCGTGGAGTTCGGCCATCTCCTCCTTCGACGCCTCACCGGGCTGCTTGCCCATGATGATCATCGCCAGGACCTCGTCCTTGGTCACGGCCGACTTGTCCACCGTGCCGACGAGCTTGCCCTGGAGCATCACGCTGATCCGGTCGGCGAGATCGAACACGTCGTGGATGTCGTGGCTGATCAGGAAGATGCCGATGCCTTCGGCCTTCAGCTGGGTGATGAGCTCGCGCACCTGCGCGGTCTCGGCCGGGCCGAGTGCCGCGGTGGGCTCGTCCATGATGAGGATCCGGGCGTTGAAGTGCACGGCGCGGGCGATGGCCACCGACTGGCGTTGTCCGCCCGAGAGCGACTTCACGGCCGTCTTCAGGTTCTTGAAGCGCGGGTTGAGCCGCTGCATCACCTTCTGGGTGGCCGAGTCCATGGCTTCGTCGTCGAGCGAGCCGGTCTTCGTCGTCAGCTCGCGGCCGAGGAAGACGTTCGCGGCGGCGTCGATGTTGTCGGCCAAGGCGAGCTTCTGGTAGATGACCTCGACGCCGTGGGAACGGGCGTCGCGCGGGTTGCGGATGACGACCGGCTGGCCGTTGATGAGAATCTCGCCGGCGTCGGCCGGGTGGGCTCCCGACAGCGTGTGCATCAGCGTCGACTTGCCGGCGCCGTTGCCACCCACGAGGGCGACGACCTCGCCGGCGTGTAGGTCGATGCTGACGCCGTCGACCGCGTGCAGGCCGCCGAAGGCGACCTTGATGTCGCGGAACTCGCACAGCGGCATGCCCCGCGAACCGGCGTCGGTGGTGGTGTGGGTCGTGATGTCCGTCATGTCGATCCCTCCTGGCTCAGGGCCGGCCGGTCTGGATGACCCAGGCGGCGACGACGACGCCGGCGCCGAGCGCACCGAGCACACCGCCGCGTCGGCGTTGGCGCAGCAGGGCGTCGATGGCGACGGCGGTGACGAGCACGACACCGACCACGATGTCCTGCGACGGCGAGTCGATGTTGAGCAGCGACATGCCCGACCGCAGCGACTGCATCACCACCGCGCCGAGCACGGCGCCGGGAATGGTGCCGATGCCGCCCGAGAACGACGTGCCGCCGATGACCGCCGCGGCGATGACGTCGAGCTCGTTCTGGATGCCGAGGTTGGTGGTGGCCGAGTTGAGGCGGGCGGTCTGGATGCCGGCACTCACGGCGCACAGGACGCCCATCACCATGTAGGTGTAGGTGATGGTGCGCCGGGTGTTGATACCGCCCAGTTCGGCGGCCTCCGGGTTGCCGCCGTAGGCGTACACGTAGCGGCCGAAGCGCCGGCGCCGGGCCAGGTACGTCATGACGAAGGCCACGCCGATGAGGATGAGGACGGGGTAGGCCAGGCCGACCGCCGAACCGTCGATCGGCGACTTGTAGCGGATGGCGACGAGCCACACGCCGAGCAGGACGGCGATGCAGCCCCCGATGGCGAAACCGGTGTCCATCGCCATGGTGCGGACGGCGAGGTCGTGACGCTGACGCCGCTGCCGGGCGAGGACGATGGTCGCCACGATGCCGACGCACATGGCGACGGCGACGATCCACGTCTTCCAGTCGCCGAGCGATCGCTCGGGTGCGCCGCCCAGATAGCGGAAGGTCGAGTCGAGCGGGGCGAGGGTCTGGCCCTTGGTGCCGCCGGTGCGGAAGATCAGACCGCGCCAGGCCAGGAAGCCGCCGAGGGTGACGATGAAGGCGGGCACACCGACATAGGCCACCAGTGAGCCCTGCAGGGCGCCGATCAGCGCTCCGAGGGCCATACCGATCAGGAGGGCCACGATCCACGTGTACCACTGGTGGTGCTGGAGACTGCCGATCGTGAGGTTCAGACCGAGCACCGAGATCTTGCCCTGGGTCTGCACCAGCGCCATCGTGTAGCCGAGGAAGCCGAGCAGCGATCCGACCGAGAGGTCGATGTTGCGGGTGACGATGATCAGCACCATGCCGGTCGCCATCACGGCGATCGAGGTGCTCTGCACCGACAGGTTCCACAGGTTGCGGGACGTGATGAACTTCCCGTGGGACATGGCGTTGAAGCCGAGCCAGATGACGGCGAGCGCGACGATCATGCCGAGCAGCCGGGTGTCGATCCCGCTGGCCGTCACGAAGTCGCGCCACGACCTGGTGCTCCGCTCTCCGTCGCCGGTCTTGACGGCGGGTGCGATGTCAGTCATCGCGGGCCTCACTCATTGCGCTCCCCCAGGTTTTCGTGATGTAGGTGTGACGAACGATGCCCCCGCCCACTGGAGTGGGCGGGGGCATCGTAGGACATGTGAGCTGACCGAAGCTCAGCTCAGGATCAGGCGCAGGCCTTCACCTTGGCGGCGTCGACGCCCTTGCAGAGCGTGGCCTTGTCGATCCACTTGGCATCGAGCACCACGTTCAGGTTGTCCTGCGTGATCGGGATCGGCTTCAGCAGGATCGACGAGACGGCGTTGCCGCCGGGCGTCGTGAACGAGGCCGTGCCGGTGACCTTCGACGGGTCGGGGTTGCCGCACAGCTGGACGGCGGCTTCGCCGGCGGTCTTGCCGAGTTCACGGGCGTCCTTCCACACGTCGACGGTCTGCGTGCCGAGGGCGATGCGGTTGAGGGCGGCGAGGTCGCCGTCCTGACCCGACACCGGCACCTTGCCGGCGAGACCCTGGGCATCGAGGGCGGCGACGACGCCACCGGCCATGCCGTCGTTCTCGGCCAACACCGCATCGACCTTGTTGCTCGACGAGGTCAGGAACTGCTCCATCTCGGTCTGGGCCTTGGCGGGATCCCAGTTGTCGGTGTAGGTCTCACCGACGATCTTGATGTCGCCGCTGTCGACCGCGGCCTTGATGACCTCGTCCATGCCGGAACGCAGGAAGTCGGCGTTGGCGTCGGCCTTGTTGCCCTTGATGACCACGTAGTTGCCCTTGGCGACCTTGTCGAAGACGGCCTGGGCCTGCATGTGGCCGACGAGCTTGTTGTCGAAGGTGATGTAGAGAGCCTTGGGCTCCTCGATGAGACGGTCGTAGGCGATGACCGGCACGCCACCGTTGATCGCGCTCGTCACGGCCGGCTTGATGGCCGTTCCGTCCTGGGCGAGGACCACGAGCACCTTCGCACCCTGGGTGACGAGGTTCTCGAGGTTGCTGGCCTGGGTCTCGGCCGACGACTTGGCGTCGTTCGAGATGTACGTGCCGCCACCGGCCTCGATGGCCGCCTTGAGGGCCGGCTCGTCCCACTTCGCCCAGCGCTCTTCCTGGTAGTTGTTCCAGGACACGCCGACGACGCACTTGCCGCTGCCGCCGGCTGCGGTGGTCGCGCCTCCGGCTGCCGTGGTATCGGCGGAACCGGACCCGGACTTCGAGCTGCTGCCACAGGCAGCGAGCAAGAGCGCCGTGCCGACCGCGACGACTACTCCACGTTGTACTCGCATTGATGTCTCCCCCTCATTGTCAACCCTGATCGTCCGATCTTCTGGACGGCCGGGAAACTACCATCCGACCCGATTCGATGGTGCGAATGGCCCGGAGCGGTCGACGTTCGGCCCGCCGTTCAGCCGATCGCCACCGGTTCGGTCACGCGTCCGTAGCGGGTGTTGCGCTGGGCGAGGCTGCGGTGCAGGCCGCTCACCAAGCCCTTGAAATCGTCCGGTTCGAGGCCTTGTCCGTGGGTCGCGCCGGCGGCCCGGCTGATGTTCTCGTTCATGAGCGTTCCACCGAGGTCGTTGACACCGGCCTGCAGCAGCTGGCGGACGCCGGCCTTGCCGATCTTCACCCACGAGGCCTGGATGTTGGGGATGAGGCCGCGGTAGGCGATGCGCCCGACCGCATGGACGAGCAGCGTCTCGCGGAACGTCGGGCCGCGGCGCGACTTGCGCTGCAGGTAGATCGGCGACGCCATGTGCACGAACGGCAGGGGTACGAACTCGGTGAAGCCGCCCGTGCGCCGTTGCACCTCGCGGGTCCGCACGAGATGGCGGGCCCAGTGGAGGGGCTGCTCGACCGAGCCGAACATGATCGTCACGTTCGATCCGAGGCCGACCCGGTGGGCGGTCTCGTGGGCTTCGAGCCACTCGTCGGTGGTGATCTTGTCGGGGCACAGGATGGCGCGGATGTCGTCGTCGAGGATCTCGGCCGCCGTGCCCGGCAGGCTCCCGAGCCCGGCGTCCTTCAGGCGGGCGAGATAGGTCTCGAGCGGCTCGCCCAGCCGCTTGGCGCCTTCCATCACCTCGAGCGCGGTGAAGCCGTGCACGTGCATGCCCGGTGCGGCGTCCTTCACCGCCCGGGCGACGTCGATGTAGTAGTCGCCGTCGAAGTCGGGATGGATGCCGCCCTGTAGCGTCACCTCCGTCGCGCCGAGGTCCCACGCCTCGCGCACCCGCTGGGCGATGTCGTCGAGCGTCAGCAGATACGGCGCGCCGCGGAGGTTGAGCGACATCGGGCCCTTCGAGAACCCGCAGAAGCGGCACTTGAACGTGCAGATGTTGGTGTAGTTGATGTTCCGGTTGTGGACCCACGTGACGGTGTCGCCGACCGCTTCGACGCGCAGCTCGTCGGCGAGCTGCGCCACCGCCGCGACCTCGGGCCCGCGGGCCCCGAAGAGGGTGACGAGCTCGTCGAGCCCGGCCTCCTGGCCGGCCCGCACCCCGGCGAGCACCTCGGCGACGGCGCCCTTCACCGGGGGAACCCCCGAGTGCACGAGCACCGGCGGGCCGGCATCGGCGCCCGAATACCAGGCGGTCGACCGGTCGCCGACGAGGATCACGTCGGCGCCGTCGCCGGTGTCGACGGTGCCGCTCACCTTCTCCGGGAAATGGGCGCCCGGATCGTCGCGGCCGAGCATCTCGGCGTCGGCGCGGTCGAAGATCGCGAAGCGCATCGCGCCGTCGGCCCAGCGGGGGTGATCGAGCGCGAACTCGGGATGGATCGTGAGGCGCGGCGCGAGCACGAAGCCCCGCGCCTCGGTGACCGCCTGCAGCCGGTCGAGGTCGGGCCACGGACGCTCGGGATTCACGTGGTCGGCGGTGACCGGCGAGACGCCGCCCCAGTCGTCGATGCCGGCGTCGAGGAGGGACCCGAAGTCGTCGGACAGGTTGGGCGGGGCCTGCAGATGGACGGCGGCCGGCAGGATCAGCCGGGCTGCGGCGATGGTCCACAGGTACTCGTCGCTCGGGCAGGCGGCCGCCTTGCGCATGACGGTGGTCGGCTTGGGCAGGAAGTTCTGGATGATCACCTCCTGGACGTGACCGTGGCGGACGTGCGACTCGGCGATCGCTCGGAGCGCGACGAGGCGGTCCCCCCGCGATTCGCCGATGCCGACGAGGATCCCGGTCGTGAACGGGATCTGCAGCTCGCCCGCGGCCTCGAGCGTGGCGAGCCGGCGGGCCGGCTCCTTGTCGGGCGCCATGCGGTGGCACTCGAGGTCGGGGTTCAACGACTCCAACATCATCCCCTGGCTCGCCGACACCGGTCGCAGGATCGCCAACTCGTCGCGGGTCAACGCGCCGGCGTTGGCGTGGGGGAGGAGGCCGGTCTCCTTGACGACCCGGGCGCACATGGCCGCGAGATAGTCGATCGTGCTGGTGTAGCCCCGTTCGGCCAACCACTCCTTGGCGGCGGGGTAGCGGTCCTCGGGGCGCTCGCCCAGGGTGAACAACGCCTCGTGGCACCCGCGCTTGGCGCCGGCCCGGGCGATGCGCAGCACCTGGTCGGGATCGAGGAACAGTTGGGCGGCGCGAGCCGGCGACTCGGCGAACGTGCAGTAGCCGCACGAGTCGTTGCACAACGTCGTGAGCGGGATGAACACCTTGGGGGAGTACGTGATCCGGGTGCCGGTGCGCCCGTCGCGAACGGCGCGGGCCGCGGCGAGGAGGTCATCGAGCGGAGTGGCGAGGAGGTCGGCGTCGTCGAGCACGCCGGCACCCTAACCTGGTGAGTTCGGAAAGTGAACCCATGAGTTCTGAAGGCGAACCCGCTCGGGCCGGCGCCCCGGGTGGCGGAGACGTGCGAGCCGGAGCGCCGGCGGGGCTGTTCGGGGCGCTCGGAACCCCACCGGTAGCGTGATCGGTGCATGTCCGAATCCGCCGATGCGATCTCCTCGACCGAGCCGGGCGTCGCCGCCGTCGCCGCGCTCGTCGGCGACAAGTGGTCGATGCTGCTCGTGCGGGCGCTGTTCCGGGGCATCCACCGCTTCGACGATCTCCAGGCCGATCTCGGCATCTCCCGGCCGATCCTCGCCGATCGCCTGAAGCGGTTGAGCGAAGCCGGCATCGTCGACAAGGAGCCGTACCAGCAGCGGCCGTCGCGCTACGAGTACCGCCTGACCCCGATGGGTGTGGAACTCTCGCCGGCCCTCGTGGCGCTGGTGCGTTGGGGCAACCGCTACTTCGGCGACGCCGCCCACAACACCGTCCTCGTCCACGCACCGTGCGACACGGAGTTCGAGCAGGGGTTCTGGTGCCGCACCTGCAAGACCACGTTCGGCCCCAGCGCCATCAAGGCCCGCCCCACCTGACGAGTGTCGGGCGCCGCACCGCCGGTTGCGGCGAGTGGCATGGTCGCCCCGCTCCGACCATCGACCCGAGCGGGCAGGACTCTGTCCTCTCATCGCGATCACCGCCGCGACGGACGTTGTAGCGGCAATCCGACGGTGGCGAGGTGGATCATGACGACGGAGTCATGGGATGCCCAGGGAAGTGCGGGAACGCCGAACGGTCCGCCCGCGGGTCCGCCGGCCGGCCCACCGCGCGCCCCGCCGACGAGCACGGGTGCGGTGTCAGCCGGCCGTAGGCGTCGGAACCGGCGGTTCTTCGCCGGGCTCGCCGCGCCGACGCTCATCGTCGCCGCCATCGTGGTCGCGACCCGCCCGACCGGCTCGAACGGCTCGTGGCGGCGGCAACACGGCATCGCCGGCTGGGTGATCGTCGTGCCGGTCGCCGGTGGCCTGGTCGGTCTCGTCAAGCGTGCTCGAGGTCGCCCGGGCCCACTCGGGCCGCCCGCTGTCAGGAAGGAGTCGTCATGACCTTCCAACCCGCCTTCGCCTCGCCGGCTCAGGGTCTGCGCACCTGGAGCCGACCGGACGGCTCGTTGCCGAACGGGCCGGAGATCCCGGCCGGACTCGAGCTCGAGCTCGTCGAACGACTGGGAGATTGGGCCGACGTCCGGTGCTCCAACGGATGGAGCGCCTGGGTCGACGCCCGCGCGCTCGTCGCGTTGGCCGCCCCGCCGCCGCCCCTGGCCCCCGCCGTGGCCGCACCTCCACCTCCACGGGCACCGGCACCGGCGCCGACAACCGCGCCGGAACCGGTTGTCGCCGCGTTCGGCGCTCCGGTGGCGGGTACGTCCGTCCTCTCGGTGCCGTCGACGCTCGCCGGGCGGATCGTGTTCGCCGCCGGTGTCGCACTCGGCGCGTTGACCTTCCTGCCATGGATCTCGGCCGGCACGTTCTCGGCGACGTCGTGGAAGGTGCCCGCGGCGTTCCTCGTCGACACGACGAGTGACGGCGCGCCATGGCTCGCATGGTTGCTCCTCGCCCTCGGAGCGGCGACCGTGCTCCTCGCGATGTCGGGTCGCGGCGCGGCCCGGGCACGCGTGATCGGCGCAGTGATCGCGGCGGTCGGCGTGCTGTTCGTCGTCCAGATCGAGCGATCGCCCGGCGGGTCGTTCGACAACATCGCCGCCGGACCGTGGTTGACCATCCTCGCCGGGC
>Ga0209023_10006968_pt1 | contig 11756 bp, 11 predicted proteins | sample LakOneMetagenome_FD_187468 | JGI IMG/M metagenome (GOLD analysis project Ga0209023, IMG submission 187468) | Freshwater and sediment microbial communities from Lake Erie, Canada (SPAdes) (version 2) | ecosystem: Environmental > Aquatic > Freshwater > Lentic | place: Lake Erie, Canada...
GGCCTCGAACGCCGGCCAAGCCTCATCCGGTAGCGCCAAAACCGGTTGTCGAGCCTGTCGAGACACGATGATGACCTCGACGTGGCGGTAGCTGATGTCTCCGCGGCTGAGGGCGTCGCGGGTGGCCGGCAGTCGGTGCTGCAGGAGCTGGCTGTGGCACATGAGGTTGCGGGCAGTGTTCTCCGGCAGTGTCAGCAGGCAGGCGATTTCGGTGACGAGGCCTTCATCTGCGGCCTTCTGTGAGGACCATTCCACGTACTCACGTCCTCGGAGGGGAGTGGGTGTGGTGGTGGGCCGTCCGGTTTCGGCGGCGGCTCGGGTCCATTGCATGATTTCGTCGACCGCGGCCGCCCTCGCGGCGTGGGCGGCGCAGATGGCCCGGTCGTGTTCTTTCACCGCGTCGAGGAGGCGAAGCTGGGTGTCGTTCCTGGCCGTGAGTTGCGTGGGCGTCAGGGTGACTGGTTCGGGCGGGCTACTGCCTGCGGCGTCCTCCAGAGGAGGAACTTTGTTGTTGTTCTCCATGACACGATTTTCCCATGGACCACCGACACTGTTCGAGGAAAGCTCAGGGTTGTGGAGAAGTTTCTCGAAACTATTTCTGAGGAGAGGTTCTTGGTCTGGGCGGGGTCTCGACCCGCGCCGTAGACGGCGCTGCTCGACCAGCGCTTGGATCGAGCTTGTCGAGATCGAGGGGTGTGGATGGCGCTGCTCGACCGGCGGGAGGGCCTGAGGATGTCGGTGGGCAGACAGTCGGTGGCAGACTTGGGGGCATGACGTTGCATATCACGGGCGATACCGCCTCCGACGCCCTCCTCAGCGAGAACTCGTTCGGCCTTCTCATCGGAATGCTTCTGGACCAGCAGGTGGCCATGGAGCTCGCCTTCGCCGGACCGGCAAAAATTCGCGACCGAATCGGCACGCTTGAGCCACAAGCCATCGCCGAATTCGATCCCGACGCCTTCGTCGAGGTGTTCCGCACATCGCCCGCCGTGCACCGATACCCGGGATCTATGGCCGCGCGAACGCAGTCCGTTGCCGAAGCCATTGTGCGTGACTGGAACGGTGACACCGAGTCCATCTGGACCGACGGCTCTCCGAACGGCCTGGAGATCCTCCGCCGCTTGAAGGCGCTGCCCGGTTTCGGGGAGCAGAAGGCGAAGATCTTCCTGGCTCTGCTCGGAAAGCAGCGCAACCTCACGGCGCCCGGTTGGCGGGAGGCCGCCGGCGCGTACGGCGACGAGGGCTGCTTCCGATCGGTGGCCGACATTGTGGACGCCGATACCCTGGCCCGCGTGCGGGAAACGAAGAAAGCGATCAAGGCGGCAGCGAAGAAGGCCTAGTACTCTGCGGGGCTGCCCTGGGCCACGGCCTCGTCACGGTTCCGTTCAAAGCTGTCGGGAGGCAAAGTCTTTGACACGGGGAGGCTATGCGTGACTTTCTCAGTGAGATCAGCCGTCCCTACGCCGTCACGGCCACACGGTCGTCGTCAACCGATGTGAGCTGGTGAACCCGGCTGACCCGGGCACCCGCGGGATAGCAGGAAATGCGCCGGCGCAGTATTCTGGTCGTCGAATTCTCCTGCTCAACATCAGTTGAGCAACTCGTCACAGGGAAAGAAGTCAGCCATGATTCGGTTTCTTATTCGCGCGGCCATCTTCCTGGGTTCCGCCGCACTCGGCCTGTGGGTCGCATCCCTGCTGCTCGCGGACTTCGTCCTGACCTGGCAGGGTTTCGTGCTCACTGTGGTGCTGTTCGCTGGCGTGCAGAGCATCCTTGCGCCGTTTATTGCGAAGATGACGGCACGGAATGCGCCGGCATTCCTCGGTGGCGTCGGACTCTTGTCGACCTTCGTGTCCCTGCTGATCGCCTCCATCATCTCCAACGGACTCGCCATCACCGGCTGGCAGACGTGGATCCTCGCCACCCTGATCGTCTGGCTTGTGACGGCGTTGGCCACGTTCCTGCTTCCGATGCTCTTCCTGCGCAAGGCGGTGCAGAAGGTCACACCGGACCGCGTGAACCCGGCTCGGGGCTAACCTCGCCCGGCGCCGCGCGGTGTCTCCGTGCGCAGGCGCGCGCCCCGCACGAGTGACCACACCACCACCACTGCGACGAGCGCCATGGCGGCGAGGCCGAGTCCGGAATACCCGACCAGAATCAGAACGGGCCCGGCCAGCGCACCGCCGAGGGCGCCGGCAGCGTTCATCGACAGGTCGGAAAAACCTTGCAGGCCCGCCCGGTCCTGCACGTCAACAGCCTCGGCCACCAGGGCTGAGCCTGCCACGACGGATGCTGACCAGCCGAGCCCGAGAAGAATCAGGCTGAGCGACATGGTCTCCTGCGAACCATCGCTCAACCAGGCCGTGGTCAGAGCCGCGAATAGCAGTGCTTGGCCGCCGAGAATCACGGGAAGCCGGCCGAATCGGTCGGATAGCCAGCCGAAGACCGGAGACAAGGCGTACATGCCGGCAACATGCAGGCTAATCGTGAGGCCCACCACGGTGAGGGTGGCGCCGTGGTCTCGGAGGTGGATGGGCGCCATGGACATCAGCGCCACCATGGTCATGTGGCTGAGGGCGATCACGACCACCGCGTAGCGGGCGAGCGCGTTGGTGCGCACGATGGCCAGTCCTCCCCGGGCCGGACCGGTTGTTTCACGTGCCGGCCGGCCGGCGAGCGCCGTGAGCAGGGGGTCCGGACGAAGCCCCCAGGAATACACGAGAGCGGCGGCCACGGTGGCGATCAGGGAGAAAGCGAACGCGCCGGTCATCGGTGGCAACTTCAGGGCGGCCCCGAGGGCCTCTCCCGGTCCGAACAGGTTCGGCCCGAGCACGGCGCCGATCGTTGTCGACCAGACGACGATGGAGAGGTCGCGGGCACGAAATCGAGGGCTCGCGAGGTCGGTGGCGGCGAAACGAGCCTGCAGGTTGGTGGCAGATCCAGCGCCGAGGAGCATCAGGGCAAGGAGGAGCAGCGGGAAGCTGTTGAGGGCGACAGCCGAGATGGCCAGCACCGCGCCGGTTCCAGCGGTCAGGGCTCCGGCGGCCAGAGAGACGTGCCTGCCACGGGCCTGAGCGAGACGGGCAAGGGGAACCGCCACGAGGGCGGCGCCGAGGGTGCTCATGGTGGCCGCCATTCCGGACCAGGCGCTCGACCCCGACAGCTCGGCGGAGAGCAGGGCGCCCAGTGACAGTGTGGCGCCCATGCCGATGCCGCCGAGAATCTGGCCGGCGACGAGCACCTTGACGACTCGCACCTGCAGAGGGACGTGTGCCGTGGGCGAAACGCTGTCGGGTCGGGTCGGAGTCATCTGTATTCCTGCAAACTGTTGAGGTCAGGACTGCTGGGCTGGGGCAATTGGGGGCCACTGGATTTGCCCCCTGAGCGGGGGGAAAGTGGGTTAAAAGAGTCTGGCGCGGAGTAGTGTCACTTCTAACTTGAAAGTTTTTTCGAGGAAGCATTCACTCACAGCATTTCTCTCCCATTCGCTTCAACTCTCTCGTACGCCGAAGGACATCGTGATACCTGAGTCACTTACCCAGTCACAGTTCGACACCGTCTACAACATATTCTCGCTCGTCGTCGCATCACAGCTGTTCACGTCGATCTTCCTCCTGGTCAGCCTGAAGCGAATTCTCCCGCGTTATCGTCAGGCCATCACGGTTGCGGCGATCGTCTGCGGGATCGCCGCCTATCACTACTTCCGTATCTTCAACTCGTTCACGGAAGCCTTTGTCACCGACGCGGTCGGCGGTAAGGGCATCTACATGCAGGCTCCCGGAGCCTCATTCAACGAGGGCTACCGTTACGTCGACTGGCTGTTGACCGTACCGCTGCTGCTGCTCGAGCTCATCGCCGTTCTGGCTTTGGCTCGCAAGCTGCAGACCAGCCTGCTGGTTCGCCTCATCCCGGCCGCTGCACTGATGATCGCTCTGGGTTACCCCGGTGAGATCAGCGGAGATAACCTCACGCGCGGAATTTACGGATTCCTGTCCACCATCCCGTTCGTCTACATCCTCTGGGTGTTGTTCGTCGAGCTCACCCGATCCCTCGACCGCCAGCCGCCGGCCGTGCGCAAGACGATCAGCCGGCTGCGCGTGCTGCTCCTCGCGACCTGGGGTGTGTACCCGATCGCCTACCTGCTGCCCGCCATCGGCGCTAACGGTGCAGACGCATGGGTCGGCAAGCAGATCGGCTACTCGGTGGCCGACATTCTGGCCAAGTGCCTCTACGGTCTCATCATCTACCGTGTAGCCCGCATCAAGTCGTTTGCCGATGACTCGGCGTTCGCGCTCGACGAGCTGTCGACCGAGGACGCGCGCGAAGTGGCTGCAGCCGGAAAGGCTGCCCCCGCCGCCAAGTAGCATTCCGCACCGATCAGGGTCCGGCCGAGCGAAGTACCTGCCGGCCGGGCCCCCTATTGCCTCATGTCAATACCTCCGGATAGGTGATTCATTGCCTCAACTGAGAACCTCCGCGTAGGTCATTGGTTGGATGCCTGGTTCACGGCTGGTTTTGGGGCGGCTGCGCGCTTGGCCAGGGACATGGTCTCGAGCTCCCCGACCAGGGCGAGGATCTGGCGAGACAGGGCCGCTGGTTTGATGCGTTTGAACTCCGCGTTCATCTGGATGATCGGGCGCTTTTGCACCGTCTCGTCGATGACTGCGCGTTGATGCGGCGTGGTGGCCGTGTCGTACTTCTTGGTCACCTTCGCCCCATTGCGCTGCTTGAACACCAGCTTCTGCTGCGGCAGTAGGTAGTTCGTGAACACCCGGTCGAGTTCCCAGATCTCGTTGAGCTTCGCCAGCTCGGACGCCGTGTCATACCGGAGGTAACCGACCAATTCGCGGACGTGAGTCCAGTTCTTCTGCTCGACGTGAGCGCCGTCGTTACTGTGCTGAGACCGGGACCTCGTGAACGTGATCTCGTGGTCTTGGCAGTACCGAAACAAGTGCTGATTGATGAACTCCGACCCATTGTCCGAGTCGATGCCGATGATCGGAAACGGGAAAACCGCCATCACATGCTGCAGTGCCTCGAACACCCACTTTGACGCCTTGTTCTGCACTGACCTGTTCACCGTCCACCCCGTGCAGATGTCAGTGACCGTCAGGGTGAAACAGAACTGCCCCAGCGCGTTGCCGCCCTCATGACCGACCAGGTCGATCTCCACAAACCCCGGCACCGCGTCATCCCAATCCGCCCACGTTCGGATCGGAATTTGCGACTTCAACAGCGTCCCGGGCTTGGTATGCGACCGCCCGCGCAGCATAATCTTCCGCCGCTCCGGCGCCAACCGACGGTCGATCGTCGCGGCACTCATCCGCATCAGCAACGACGCCTCGGCATCGCTGAGATCCAGCTCCCTGTCGCGGCGCAACAGCGGCACCAACACGGGCAGCATCGGTGCCAGCCGCTTCCCTGCGGGTGCCCGCAGCACCTTCCAACACTGCACCAGTGCCGGTGTCATGGCCGGCCCATAGGTCGGCGCGCGACCCGGCCGCGGCTTGACGATCTTCAACGTCACCGCCTCCCGCAACGCCGCCCTCGCATAGTCGCGATGCCACCCCGTCAACTCCACCAACTCCGTCAGAATCCGGGTCTTTTCCGCACGGGAAGCAGCCCGGTAGGCGAGCGCTTTTCTCTTCGTCACAGCCTGCCGTTGCGTCATCGTCAGCTCCATAGAAACGGGCGTAACGCACATCCACCGCCAACCCAAAAAACCACGCCGCTACGCGGAGGTTTTCCACTGAGGCAATGAATCTACTTACGCGGAGGTTTTCTATGAGTCAACGCGGGCCCTTGCGCGTTGTGGTGCACCTGAAGATACTGGTCGCACGACAGCGCGGGTTGTGGAGGACAACATGAAAGAGAAGCAGCGTTTCAGCGAGCTCGACCCGCTCCGCAAGACCGCCACTGTGGTCGGGGCGATTGTGCAAGTCAGTCTGGCTGCGGTGGCGTGGCGCGACCTGGCCCTCCGCCCAGCGGATTCCGTGCGCGGCCGAAAGGGTGTGTGGGCCGCCGTGATCGCCGTGAACTATGTCGGTCCCCTCGCGTATTTCACGTACGGACGACTGCCGCGTCACTAGCGGGAGGAACCGTCGAAAACCGGCACTGTGCCCCAATCCGGACCGGGCGGGCGGGTGTCTAATGAGCGCATGAAAGCTGGAATCGAAACTCCCACGCAGTGGCCCGTGATCCAGAAAGACGTCCGGTCCCTTCGAATTCCGCCCAACCTCAGCGACTATCAGTCCACCTGCGACGAATTCAGCTGGGACGAGGCACGTCAGGCGTTGTCGGGACTTCCCGGAGGACGTGGCCTCAACATCGCGCACGAGGCTGTGGACCGACACGCGAGCGGTGACGGCGCAGATGTGGAAGCCCTGCGATTCGTGCGGGCTGACGGCTCCGTGCGTTCCCTCACCTACCGGCAGCTCGCCGAGCAGACCGGACGGTTCGCCAGCGTGCTGCGTGACCTGGGCATTGAACGCGGCGATCGTGTCTTTTCCCTCACCGGACGCAGCCCCGAACTATACGTCGCGGTTCTGGGCACGTTCAAGAACGCCAGCGTCTTCTGCCCGCTCTTTTCCGCTTTCGGCCCCGAGCCCATCCGCCAGCGTCTGCAACTGGGAGCCGGCCGCGTGCTCGTAACGACACGGGCGTTGTATCGCAAGAAAGTCGCTCAGATTCGGGACACCCTGCCCACCCTGCAGCACGTGCTCCTGATCGACGCCGAGGGTGATCCTGAACCGGGCACGCTCGATCTGGCCGCGCTGATGCGGGAGGCTGCTCCCTACGGACTGATCGCCACCACGCATCGTGAAGACATGGCGTTGCTGCATTTCACCAGCGGCACGACGGGCACGCCGAAAGGTGCCATCCACGTTCACGACGCCGTCACGGCGCACTATGCCACCGGCCGTTTCGCGCTCGATCTGCATCCCGGCGACATTTACTGGTGCACCGCCGACCCCGGTTGGGTCACGGGCACGTCCTACGGCATCATCGCCCCCCTCGTGCACGGTGTCACGGTCGTCGTCGACGAGGAGGAAATGGATGTCGACCGCTGGTACCGCATTCTCGAGGAGCAGCGGATATCTGTGTGGTACACCGCACCGACCGCGCTGAGGATGTTGATGAAGGCGGGTACCGAACGGGCGGCCACGCACGACCTGTCAGCGCTGCGCTTCGTGGCCAGTGTGGGGGAGCCGCTCAATCCCGAGGTCGTCGTGTGGGGTGAAGAGGCTTTCGGCCAGCCGATACACGACAACTGGTGGCAGACCGAAACCGGCGGCATCATGATTGCCAACTATGCCGCGACGCCCATTCGGCCTGGGTCGATGGGACGCCCGTTGCCCGGGGTGCATGCCGCGATCGTGCAGCGAGACGAGGCCGGTAAACCGGTTCTGCGTGACGGTGTCGCCGTGTTGGTGACCGAAGCGGATGTCGTGGGGGAGCTCGCCCTGGAACCCGGATGGCCGTCCATGTTCCGCGGGTACCTCAACGAGGAGGAGCGCTATAAACGATGTTTTGTGGGCGGCTGGTACCTCACCGGGGATCTCGCGAAACGCGATTCCGACGGGTACTACTGGTTCGTGGGCCGGGGCGATGATGTGATCAAGTCATCGGGGCACTTGATCGGACCGTTTGAAGTGGAGAGCTCGCTGATGGAGCACAAGGCGGTGGCCGAGGCCGGCGTGATCGGGGTTCCCGACCCGGTGGCCGGCGAGGTGGTGAAGGCTTTCGTGGAGTTGCGTCCGGGCTGGGAGCCGTCCGAGGCGCTGCGCCTGGAGATCATCGGTTTCGCACGCAAACGGCTGGGCGCAGCCGTGGCTCCCCGCGAGTTGCAGTTCACCGATGCGCTTCCCAAGACCCGCAGCGGCAAGATCCTGCGGCGGCTGCTGAAGGCCCGCGAACTTGGGCTGCCCGAGGGCGATACCTCCACGGTGGAGGTACACCGATGAAGAGCGGCCGGACCCCGAGCGCTCCCGCAGCGGAGGCGGAACGCGAGCGCTTTCTGCTGCTGCAGATGGTGCGGGTTCGCCGTCTTGAGGAGAAGTGCGTCGAGCTGTACAGCGCGGCCAAGATTCGCGGATTCATGCACGTCTACATCGGCGAGGAGGCGGTCGCGGCCGGGATACTGTCAACCCTGCAACCCGAAGACGCCGTGGTGGCCACCTATCGGGAACACGGACACGCACTGTTGCGCGGAGTTTCAGCTGGGGCGATCCTCGCAGAGATGTACGGCATGGAGCAGGGATGCTGCCGCGGGCGGGGCGGATCGATGCACCTCTTCGATGCCGCTACTCGCTTCTTCGGCGGCAACGCCATCGTGGCCGGGGGACTGCCCCTGGCCGTCGGCCTGGCCCTCGCAGACAAGATGAGTGGGCGACGCCGGGTCACCGCGTGCTTCTTCGGCGAAGGGGCCGTCGCCGAAGGGGAATTCCATGAGAGCCTCAACCTGGCCGCCCTGTGGCAGCTTCCCGTGCTTTTCTGCTGCGAGAACAACCTGTATGCCATGGGAACGGCCCTCGGCCGTTCCGAATCGCAGACCAATATGGCCTTGAAAGCGTCGGCATACCAAATGCCGGCCTGGTCGCTTGACGGCATGGACGTGCTCGCGGTTGAGGAAGGCGCTCGTCGGGCGGTCGATGCCGTGCGCGGCGGCGGCGGACCGCACTTCCTGGAACTGCGCACGTATCGATTTCGAGCGCACTCCATGTACGACCCTGAGCGATATCGCGATAAGGCCGAAGTGGCACGCTGGGTGGAGCGCGACCCGATCGACCAGCTGCGCACCGCTTTGCAGGACGCGGGCGCACTGTCGGACCAGGACTGGACTGACCTGCAGGCGGATGTCGACGCCGAGGTTCAGCAGGCCGTCGACTTTGCGGAGGCCGGAACGCTCGAACCCGTGGAGAACCTCACCCGCTACGTCTACAGCGATCGCGCCCCGTCATGAAAACCACCTATCGTGAGGCCGTGCGGGCCGCCATCCGGGAATCGATGCAGCGTGACGACCGCGTCTTCCTGATGGGAGAAGACGTGGGGAGTTACGGCGGATGCTTCGCTGTGAGCCTGGGGTTGCTCGAGGAATTCGGTCCGGAGCGCATCCGCGATACGCCGCTGTCCGAATCCGGCTTCGTCGGTGCCGGGATCGGATCGGCCCTCGGCGGAATGCGACCGATCGTCGAGATCATGACCGTCAATTTCGCCCTGCTCGCCCTCGATCAGATCATGAACACCGCCGCGACACTCCAGCACATGTCGGGCGGCCGGTTCAACGTGCCGATGGTCATCCGCACCACCACAGGCGCCGGCCGACAGCTGGGTGCCCAACATTCGCACAGCCTGGAAGGCTGGCTGGCTCACATCCCCGGACTTCGCATCCTCACGCCGGCCACCCTCGAAGATGCCCGCGGCATGCTTTGGACCGCGCTTGCCGACCCCGACCCGGTGCTGATCTTCGAGCACGGTTCGCTTTACAACCTGGCCGGTGACATCGCCGACGACGCGGGAGCTGTCGACATCGACCGGGCAGCCATCCGCCGGACCGGCACCGACGTGTCGCTCATCACCTACGGTGGGACCCTGCCCATTGTTCTCGCTGCCGCGGACCAGCTGGCCGAGGCGGGTATCGCCGTCGAGGTGCTCGACCTGAGAACGCTGCGGCCACTGGACGAAGCCGCCATTCTGGCCACCGTGGCAAAGACACACCGTGCCGTGATCATCGATGAGGGCTGGCGAAGCGGAAGCATCTCCGCGGAGGTGAGCGCCCGCATCATGGAGGCGGCTTTCTACGACCTCGACGCGCCGGTCGCCCGAGTCTGCAGCGCCGAAGTTCCGGTTCCCTATGCGCGGCATATGGAACTCGCGGCCTTGCCCTCGATCGAACGCATCGTCGACGCGGCACGTGGGGTGGTGGGCACGCATGGGTGAGTTTCGGATGCCGTCGCTCGGGGCCGACATGGAGAGCGGCAAGCTCGTGGAATGGCTGGTCAAGCCGGGTGACTACGTGCATCGCGGCGACCTCGTGGCCGTGGTGGACACGGACAAGGCCGACATCGACGTGGAATCCTTCGAGGAGGGCGTGATCGCCGAGCTGCTGGTCGACGTGGGCACGACGGTTCCCGTGGGAACGGCGCTGGCCAGGATCGTGCAGACCCCGGCGGCCGGTGCACCGCCAACGCCAACGCCGGCACCCGCGACCGCGAGCCCGCGAGCGGCAGCGCCGTCCGCGTCTGTCGTGCCGCCCGTGTCGCCCCCGGTGCGACACCTGGCCCATCAGCTGGGTGTCGATACGCACGGTGTGCGGGGAACGGGGGCGCAGGGCGCCCTCACCAGGGACGACGTGGAGCGCGCCGCCGCATCAGCACTCCAATCGCCGCCCCCACCTGCTCACCCACCGGAGCCGACCCTCGATCGGCGTCGGTCCTCGCCACTCGCTCGCCGGATCGCCATCGAGCTCGGGATCGACCTGGAGACGGTTGCGGGCACCGGGCAGGGCGGTGCGATCACCGAAGCGGATGTACGCGCCGCGCCCACACCCGAGTCCCGCGTCTCCGCAGCGGATGCCCCGACGCCGGAGATCGACCGTCCCACAGCTCCAGGCCCGGAAGCCGAACCCCGGTCGCCGGCCGCGCCGACGAAGCCCGGCAGCGCGCGGGCGGAAGGCCTGCGGCGAGCAACCGGCAAGCTGATGGCGCGATCCAAGAAGACCATTCCGCACTACTACCTCAGTTCGACAATCGACATGGCGGCCGCGATCGACTGGATGCGCCGGGTCAACGAGCAACGGACCGTTTCCAGGCGCCTGGTGCCGAGTGTGCTGCTGCTCAAAGCCGCGGCACGTGCCGCGGCACAGGTGCCGGAAATGAACGGGTTCTACACCGATGACCATTTCGTCCCGAGCGTCGCTGTGCATCTGGGTGTCGCCGTGGCCCTGCGTCACGGTGGGCTTGTGGCTCCGGCCATCCACGACGCGGACACCCTGTCGATGGACGATCTGATGGAACGTCTGAAAGACCTCGTCGGGCGTGCGCGCAGCGGCCATCTGCAGGGCGCGGAGATGGCCGACCCCACGATCACGGTCACCAATCTCGGCGACCTCGGTGTGGACGCGGTCTTCGGAGTCATCTATCCGCCCCAGGTCGCCCTCGTGGGGTTCGGCATCGTGAGCGAGCAGCCCTTCGCTCGCGGCGGACTGGTCGGTGTGCGGGCGGTGGTGACCGCCACCCTGTCGGCCGATCATCGGGTCAGCGACGGCCTCCGTGGCGCACGATTTCTGGCCCTGATTGCCGAACTGATGCAGAAACCGGAGGAGCTATGACAGAAGACAACGCCCGAGCCGCGGTGATTGCGGCCATCGCGCTGATCGCACCGGAGATCGACGACTCCGATATGGATGAGGACGCCCGGCTGCGACAGGACCTGGAGCTCGATTCCCTCGACTTTCTCCGGCTGGTGGAAACGCTTGCTGTGCAGACCGGAGTCGACATTCCGGAAAGCGATTACCCCGAGGTGGCCACGGTTTCGGGACTGATCGCCTACGTGGCGTCGCACTCCTGAACCGGCCCGAGACGTTCGTTCCGGCGTGACCGATCGGAATAGTCGAGCCCCTCGTGCGTTGTACCGAAAGTGACGCGAGGCATCCGCCTCGTCTGCTTCTGCATTCCGATCAAAGGATTCACCCATCGTTTCATCGTCCTCACCCCAGTCCCGCCAAGCACTCGTGGTCGGCGCCACCGGCATCGCCG
>Ga0209023_10006969_pt1 | contig 11756 bp, 11 predicted proteins | sample LakOneMetagenome_FD_187468 | JGI IMG/M metagenome (GOLD analysis project Ga0209023, IMG submission 187468) | Freshwater and sediment microbial communities from Lake Erie, Canada (SPAdes) (version 2) | ecosystem: Environmental > Aquatic > Freshwater > Lentic | place: Lake Erie, Canada...
ATATCATCGCGGCTGAAACCAAAACTCATTTGTGTAAGGTCGTTGGTGCCAAAGCTGAAGAAGTCGGCCGCCTGTGCCATAAACTCTGCACGCAGTGCAGCCCTTGGTGTTTCAATCATGGTGCCATAGAGATAAGGGATTTTTTTAACACCCATTTTTTCACATACTTCTTTATATACACGGTCCACAATTTCTTTTTGATGCCGCAGTTCATGCACAATAACGGTTACAGGCACCATTATTTCGGGGAATGCTTTTTTACCAGCTTTATTTAATTCTGCAGCAGCTTCAAATATGGCACGCACCTGCATTTCTGTGATCTCAGGATAACTGATACCAAGGCGCACACCACGGTGGCCCAGCATCGGGTTATTTTCGTGCAGTGCCAGTACCCTCCTGTTCAGCATACCCATACTGATGCCAAGTTCTTTACTGAGTTGTTTTAATTTTTCTTTATCATGAGGCACAAATTCATGCAGTGGCGGATCCAGCAGCCTGATGGTAACAGGATAACCGTTCATTACTTTCAGTGTATCCTTCACATCTTTTTTAACATACTTGAATAACCCGTTCAATGCATCCCTTCTTTCTTTTTCTGTTTTGCTCACGATCATTTTACGCAGCTGGAATAAAGGCTGTTCACTGCCTTCGCCATAAAACATGTGTTCGGTACGGAACAAACCAATACCTTCTGCACCAAACTTAACGGCATGTACGGCATCCTCGGGTGTTTCTGCATTGGCACGCACACCAATCTGTTTTACTTTGTCCACCAGTTTCATCAGGTCTTTATAACTCTGGTTCTTGTCAATATCAATATCCACCAGTGCCATGCTGCCTTCATATACCAAACCCTTGGTACCGTTTAAACTGATCCAGTCGCCTTCTTTAATGACGGTGCCGTTTTTGGCATGGAATGTTTTGGAGTCGGTATGTATCTCAATATCACCGCATCCCACGATACAGCATTTACCCCATCCCCTTGCCACCAATGCGGCGTGGGAGGTCATACCACCCTTTGTAGTTAAGATGGCCTGTGATTTATGCATACCATCCACATCTTCGGGCGAGGTTTCTTCCCTTACCAAAATCACTTTCTCACCACGTGAAGCCCATTCCACTGCTTCTGCAGATGTAAATACCGCACGGCCTTTGGCGCCACCGGGGCCTGCCGGCAAACCTTTTGCAATAACAGTGCTTATCAATTCCACTTTAGGGTCAAGCATGGGTAATAATAATTCCACAAGTTGGTTGGGCCCCACCCGCATCAGTGCAGTTTTTGTATCAATCAGTTTTTCTTTATGCATTTCTGTAGCCATTCGTACGGCGGCCACACCATTGCGTTTGCCCACACGGCACTGCAGCATGTACAGTTTTCCCTTTTCAATGGTAAATTCAATATCCTGCATGTCTTTATAATGCTGCTCCAGTCTTTTCTGGTAGCTGTATAACTCTTTATATAATGCAGGCATTAATTTTTCGAGAGAGATAAACTGTTTGCTCTGTTCATTTACCGAGTATTCATTAACCGGTGCCGGGGTTCTGATACCGGCCACCACATCTTCGCCCTGTGCATTGACCAGGTACTCGCCATAAAATTTATTTTCGCCGGTGCCGGGGTTACGGGTAAAAGCCACACCGGTGCAGCTGTCGTTACCCATATTGCCAAATACCATGGCCTGCACATTTACTGCAGTACCCCATTCGTGCGGTATCCTTTCTATACGGCGGTATTCAATGGCACGCTTACCATTCCAGCTGGCAAATACAGCACTCATACCACCCCATAACTGCTGCAGGGGGTCATCAGGAAATTCGCTGCCCAAAACTTTCTTCACTGTTTTTTTATAATCTTTCACCAGTTCTTTTAGTTCATCAACTGTAAGGTCGGTATCGCTTGCATAGCCTTTGCTGTGTTTGATATGTTCCAGTTTTTCATCCAGCTGTTTGCGGATGCCCTTACCATTTTTCACTTCTATACCCCCGCCTTTTTCCATCACCACATCGGCATACATCATGATCAGGCGGCGGTAGGCATCATAAGCAAAGCGCTCATCGCCGCTTTGTGCAATAATGCCCTGCAATGTTTTTTCATTCAGCCCCACATTCAGTACGGTCTCCATCATACCCGGCATAGAGCGGCGGGCGCCGGAACGTACCGATACCAGTAAGGGATTTGCAGCATCACCAAATTTTTTGCCCGTAAGCTTTTCCATTTTGGCCAGCGCTTCTTCCACCTGTGCTTTTAATATTTTGGGGTAGGTTTTCCTGTTGGCGTAATAATATGTACATACTTCCGTGGTAACAGTAAATCCCGGGGGAACCGGTAACCGTAATTTGGGATGCCCCGCCATTTCGGCCAGGTTAGCACCTTTACCACCTAATAAATTCTTCATAGATTCGTTTCCGTCGGCCTTACCGCCACCAAAAAAGTAGACGTACTTTGCAGCCTTTGTTGTTTTAGCCATTGTGTTTTTGTTTTAAAACACAGAGTTATGGCTTATTTGCCCGCAATAGAAAAACATACATCACAAGGCAAACTGATTTTCATCAGTAAATAAAATGAGACGCAAAGGGCTGCGCTTAATTAAGAATGGATATAATTCTGCAGGTGTGCAATGGTTTCCTCGTGGGTAAGTATGGTTTCCTTCACCACGTCGTTGATAGAGATGATACCACAGAGTTCATCATTTTCAAAAACAGGTAAATAGCGCAGGTTATTTTCGCTCATGATCTGCATACAGGTATCAACAGAATTGTCAGGTGTGATACGCGGCAGGCCGGTGCTCATGATTTCACCAACGGGCGTGGTGGCAGATGATTTTCCTTTTAATGCCACTTTACGTGCATAATCCCTTTCCGTAACCAGCCCAATATATTTACCATCCTGCACCACCACCATGGAACCCATATTTTTTTCAGCCATTTGTTTTAAAGCATCCATCACGGTTACATCGGGGGTAATGGAGACCACATTGCTGCCTTTACGCTTCAAAATGTGAGATACTTTTTTCATACAGCTGTTTTATTAATAAGTAAACAATTTTAATACACAATGAAAGTTATCATTTTTTTTTATGACTTTGAAAATTATTTCACATGATTTTGCTCAGATGTGTATTAATTATAAAATATTTTTTGACCCTTACGTTGTTTTTACCGTACATTAGTAGCTCAATATAAATACTTGATTTTATGGGTGCTTCATCCATGATAATACTGATTCTTGCTGCGCTTGCCTTTTCGATATTTGCGGTATTACTGGCTAAAATATTGACCAAAGCCACCACCAGCAAACAAAAGGGCGAACCTTACGAATGCGGCATCCCCACTTCCGGCAAAACATGGATACAATTTAATGTGGGCTATTATTTATTTGCACTGGTATTTTTAATTTTTGATGTGGAGCTGGTATTCTTATATCCCTGGGCCGTAGTGGCCAAACAAGTGGGCTGGCTGGCTTTTATAGAAATTGTGATTTTCTTTTTTATATTGTTCACAGGGTTTGTATATGCCCATAAAAAAGGAGCTTTAAAATGGATATAAAAAAAGAAGCCGGCAATTTTCCCGGGCAGATCCATGAAACCCCCGGTGGTGGTATTGTGCTGAGCAAACTGGACGATGTGATCAACTGGGCAAGATCCAACTCTTTATGGCCTTTAACTTTTGCCACCAGCTGCTGCGGAATTGAATATATGGCAGTGGCAGGCGCCAAATACGACTTTTCACGTTTTGGTTTTGAAGTGGCCCGTGCCTCTCCACGCCAGGCAGATGTTATTATTATTGCAGGTACCATTGTAAATAAAATGGCGCCGGTTTTAAAAAGGCTGTACGACCAGATGGCTGACCCCAAGTATGTAATTGCCATGGGCGCCTGTGCCATCAGTGGCGGGCCATTTTTTTACAATACCTATTCTGTTGTAAAAGGTGCAGATCATATTATTCCTGTAGACGTGTATGTGGCAGGCTGCCCCCCAAGGCCCGAAGCATTACTTCATGCACTGATAAGCCTGCAGCAAAAAATTAAAAGCGGATTAACAAGAGAACAAATACAGACCGGAAAAGAATGACCAGCGAAGATCTAAAAATAAAAATTACCGAACTGCTGCCTGGTGCCACATTTGAAGAAGGCACGGAATGGGTAACAATCACCATCGCCGCCGATAACTGGCATGCATTGGCCACGCAACTGCGCAATGATGCTTCCTTACAGTTTGATTTTTTGTTTTGCCTTACCTGTATTGACTGGAAGACGGACCTTTCCATGGTATACCACCTCAGTTCCACCACGTTCCGGCACAACCTTGTGGTAAAAGCAAAAATAAATGCAGCAAAGCCGGAGATAGCCACCGTATGTGATATCTGGCGTACCGCCGAATTTCATGAAAGGGAAGTATATGAAATGTTTGGTGTGAATTTTTTAAACCATCCCGATTTACGCTTATTGATATTACCCGACGGCTGGGAAGGTAAAAACCCGTTGCGGAAAGATTTTGAAGACCCGATAAATATGATACGTTTATAACATGGTGGAAGTAATACATACCGGCACAGACAGTGAGATGACCATTAATGTGGGTCCGCAGCACCCTGCCACACATGGTGTATTACACCTGGTGATTACACTCAGCGGCGAAACCATAAAAAAAGTGGAACCGCACCTGGGCTATATCCACCGCTCCATCGAAAAAATGTGTGAGAGTTTAACCTACCGGCAGTTTATTTATGTAACCAGCCGTATGGATTACCTGAGCGCTCATATCAATAACCATGCCTGCGCCCTATGCGTTGAAAAAGGATTACAGGTGGAAGTACCGGAAAGGGCAAAAATTATCCGTGTACTGATGGATGAACTGACAAGAATTGCATCGCACGAATTATGGTGGGGCGCCATGGCAATGGACCTTGGGGCATTCACACCCTTCTTTCATGCCTTCAGGGAAAGGGAAACCATTAACGAGATCATGGAAGAAACCTGCGGCGCCCGTTTAACCATGAATTATATGGTACCCGGCGGCGTAATGCAGGACCTGCATCCTGATTTTCAAAAAAAGGTAAAATCATTCATACAATTATATAAGAAGAAGATCAGTGAGTATAACGAAATGGTGACAGGCAATATCATTTTCCAGAACAGGATGAAGAACGTGGGCATATTATCAAAAGAAGATGCCATTTCTTATGGTGTTACCGGACCGGCAGCAAGGGGCAGCGGGGTAAATTGTGATGTACGCAAATGGTACCCTTATGAAATTTATAACAGGCTGCAGTTTGATGAAATAACAGAAACCGGCTGCGATTCTTTTGCCAGGTATATGGTGCGGATAAGAGAAATGAATGAATCGATAAAAATAATAGAACAGTTAATTGATAATATACCCGAAGGCGATTTCCAGGCCAAAACAAAAGCCGTGCTGAAATTACCCAAGGGAGAATTTTACCAGAAAGTGGAAACAGCCCGCGGAGAATTGGGTGTATACATTGTAAGTGAAGGCGGCACCACTCCATACCGGATCAAATTCCGTTCACCCGGTTTTTCAAACTTATCAGCGCTGGACCATATGGCAAGGGGCAGCAAGATCGGCGACCTGGTGGCGATGATGGGAACGCTGGACCTGGTGATACCGGATATTGACAGGTAATATTTTGAATTATGGATTTTAAATTTTGAATTCAGCGATAAAATAAAAATACGTGTGGAGTTTATCTAACATAGCGAATAGTATCGACAAATGGCTGCACCAGACATTCTCTGCCACCTGGGCACTGGTGTTTGAAATGGTGATTGCCGGTGTATGTGTAATTGGTTTATTTGCTGTGCTGGGATTGATACTGGTGATCATGGAACGTAAAGTATCGGCATGGATGCAGATACGCCTGGGGCCAAACCGTGTGGGCCCGAAAGGCATGCTGCAATCACTGGCAGATACAGTAAAATTATTGGTGAAGGAAGGCATGACACCTGACGGGGTTGATAAATTTTTATTCAACTTCGCCCCTTTCTTGGCCATGATCGTTGCCATGCTGCTGATGGCGCCTATTGCTTTCTCCACTAATTTTCAGCTGTGGGATATCAATATCGGCGTGCTGTATATTTCTGCGGTTTCCTCTATTTCTGTAATCAGTATTTTAATGGCCGGGTGGGCGAGTAATAATAAATATTCATTGTTAGGTGCCATGCGCAGCGGTGCACAGATAGTGAGTTATGAATTATCAGCCGGGCTTTCCGTTTTGGCCATTGTGGTACTCACCGGCAGTTTAAGCATTCATGATATCATTGCATCGCAGCAAAACGGCTGGTGGATCTTTAAGGGACATATCCCTGTGATCATTGCCTTTGTGATTTTTATAATTGCGGTAACTGCAGAAACCAACAGGGCGCCATTTGACCTGGCCGAAGCAGAAAGTGAACTGACCGCAGGTTTTCATACCGAATACAGCGGGATGAAATTTGCCTTATTCTTTTTGGCAGAATATGTAAATGTATTTATTGTGTGTGCTATTGGTGCCACATTATTTTTAGGGGGATGGATGCCGTTTCATATCGGCAGCTGGGCAGGTTTTAACCATGTAATGGATTATATACCGGGCAGTATCTGGTTTTTTGGTAAAACATTTTTCCTGATATTTTTGATCATGTGGTTCCGCTGGACCTTTCCCCGCCTGCGCATTGACCAGTTATTGAATTTAGAATGGAAATATTTATTACCCATCAGTATGTTTAACCTGTTGCTGGTAACAGCAATGGCCATATTGGGATGGCATTTTTAATATTATGTTTATAGTAAAATATATAAAGGATGTTTTTGGGGCTTTAAAGTCTTTACTGGTGGGCATGAGGCGCACGCTGTATTACTTTACCCACCACAAAGAGATCATTACCGAGCAGTATCCCGATAACAGGGCAACCCTGCACCTGCCCGAACGCTTTAAAGGCGAAGTGGTGATGCCGCACAATGAAAACAACGAGCACCGCTGCACCGGCTGCACCGCCTGCGAACTGGCCTGTCCCAACGGCACCATTAAAGTAATTACCAAATTTGATATCACACCCGAAGGCAAAAAGAAAAAAGCCATTGATAAATTAGTATACCATTTAGAATTATGCACGTTGTGCAATTTATGCGTGGTGGCCTGCCCTTCGGATGCTATTATAATGGCACAAACATTTGAGCACAGCGTGTTTGACAGGAGCCAGCTGACAAAAGTTTTAAATAACCCGGGTTCTAAAATTATGGATGGTGTTGAATAATTAAGCATTAAGATGAGCGGACAAACAATTATATTTTATTTATTGGCCTTGCTTACACTGGGCAGTGGTTTTATGGCGGTTACCAGCCGGCAGTTATTCCGTTCCGCCATTTATTTATTATTTGCGCTGATAGGTATTGCAGGAATTTATTTCTGGCTGCAGTATGAATTTATTGCAGCTGTACAAATTGTGGTATATGTGGGCGGCATCGTGGTGCTCATCATCTTCTCTATATTTTTAACACAACAGGCCGGGGAAAGGATGCCCAAAGCCAAGATCAGTAACCAGCTGGTGGGTGGCATTGCCGCATTTTGCACCATGGCACTGATCATGCTGCAACTGTACCAGCATGCTTTTCCGCCTTCGGCTGAAAAAGCAACGGCGCCAACTGTTGCCAATATCGGCACACAGATGCTGGGCACTGAAACAGGTGGGTATGCACTTCCTTTTGAAGTGGTGAGTATGTTATTGCTGGCAGCCCTGGTGGGATGTATTGTAATTGCCTTAAAGAATAAAGCGGAAACAAAATGATGCAACCCGGACTATATCATATTTTATTCATCAGCACCGCCCTGTTTTTTATGGGTGTGTATGGTTTTTTTACAAGGCGCAACCTCATCACCATGCTGATGAGTATTGAACTGGTGCTGAACAGCGTGAACCTGAATTTTATTGCGTTCAATAAATATGTATGGCCCGCAAAAATGGACGGCCTGTTCTTTACCATTTTTGTTATTGCCATTGCCGCGGCAGAGGCCGCAGTGGCCATTGCCATCATCATTAATTTATACAGGAGCCATGAGTCGGTGGATGTGGGAAATGCAGAAGAAATGAAATATTAAGCCCCTATCCCCTAAAGGGGAAAAAGCGAAGATTGAAGTTGTAAATAAAATGAAGTAAAGGAGAATAAAGATTAAATGTCGAAATGCTTAATTACTAACGTTCAAAAATAAAAAATGCCCGGCCTCCCTCTCTCTTCAGGAGAGGGAACGAGGGTGAGGTAACATGCCCAACACATTTTACATAGCGCTTATTCCCCTGCTGCCACTGGCAGGTTTTATCATGCTGGGTTTATTTGGCAGGAGTTTCTTTAAAAATACTGCAGGCATCATTGCCACCACCCTTTTACTGGCATCGGCAGTGCTTGCCCTGTACACCGCTTACGGGTATTTTTTTGAATACGGCAAGACTGAAGGTGTGTACCAAAAATTAGTGCCGCTGCAATATACCTGGCTGCAGTTTTCTGATAAGTTATCCATTGATATGGGCGTTTTGCTCGACCCTATTTCGGCCATGATGCTGGTAGTGGTAACTTTTGTTTCGCTGATGGTGCATGTGTACAGCCTGGGCTATATGAAAGGTGAAGAACGCTTTGCCACTTATTACGCTTACCTGGGCCTGTTCACCTTTTCCATGCTGGGACTGGTGATGGCATCCAATATTTTCCAGATCTATATTTTCTGGGAACTGGTGGGTGTATCCTCATTTTTATTGATCGGTTATTATTATGATAAGCCTTCGGCTGTTGCAGCCTGTAAAAAAGCATTTATTGTAACCCGCTTTGCCGATCTTGGTTTTTTAATTGGCATACTGGTACTCTCTTATTATTCGGGCACTATGGATTTTAAAACCATGCTCAGCACCTTAACATCGCCAGAATCCAGTGAATTAAAAGCTGCTGTATCAGGTTCTTTCCTTGGCGTAAGTGCTTTAACATGGGGCATGCTGCTGGTATTTATGGGCGGCGCCGGTAAGAGTGCCATGTTTCCGCTGCATATCTGGTTACCCGATGCCATGGAAGGCCCCACACCTGTTTCTGCATTGATACATGCAGCAACCATGGTGGTGGCCGGTGTATTTTTAGTGGCCAGGTTATTTCCTGTATTCTCTTTATCTGCGCCCGAAGCTTTACAGGTGGTGGCCTGGGTGGGTGCTTCTTCTGCATTGATTGCAGCAGTGATAGCCTGTACACAAACGGATATTAAACGGGTACTCGCCTACTCCACCATGAGCCAGATCGGTTTTATGATGTTTGCACTGGGCGTTTCAAAATACGGTGGCGAAGAAGGTTTGGGTTATACTGCCTCCATGTTCCATTTATTTACGCATGCCTTATTTAAAGCTTTATTGTTCTTAGGTGCAGGTGCTGTAATACATTATGTACACAGCAACGAAATGAAAGATATGGGCGGCTTACGAAAATATTTACCCATCACACATGCTACTTTCCTTGTGGCCTGTTTAGCCATTGCCGGTGTACCGCCATTTGCAGGCTTCTTCAGCAAAGAAGAAATTTTAATGGCTGCATATCATCACAACACTGCCATTTACTGGATCGCTTTATTTACATCTGGTCTCACGGCATTTTATATGTTCCGTTTATACTTCAGTATTTTCTGGAACAAGGAGTACCATCCGCATGGTGAACATCACGGCGAAGGAGGTTTTGCCATGATGCTGCCGCTGGTATTATTGGCTGCAGGTGCCGCTGTTGCCGGTTTTATCCCCTTTGGAAAATTTGTAAGCTCAGATGGAAAAGTATTGGTTAGTGAACTGGACCTGCAGTTTTCTGCCGCACCGGTGGCATTGGGCCTTGCCGGAATTTTTACCGCCTGGTGGTTGTACAAAAAACAAAATATGCGGCCGGATAACATTGCGGCTTCACTCAACGGCTTGTATAAATCAGCGTATCATAAATTTTATATTGATGAAGTGTACCTGTTCATCACCAAAAAAATAATTTTTAATTTAATTGGAAGGCCGGCTGCATGGTTTGATAAAAACGTAGTGGACGGGTTGGTGAATGCCACCGGCAATGCAGCACAAAACTTATCAGAAAAAGTAAAAGGAATACAATCGGGCAAAGTGCAGCAGTATGCCGTTTACTTTTTAGTGAGCGCCCTGGCGCTTGCTGCAGTATTTATTTATTTATGGCGATAAAACTTATTTGGTCCGGAGCATGAATTTATTATTACTCATATTGATCCCATTGGCCACAGCGCTGGCGGTGCTGGCCGTACGCAGTAAAGAGCAGGTAAGATGGGTCTCATTGGCCGGCGCAGCGGTTCAGCTGGTAATGGCATTTGGTTTATTACGCGCCTTCCAGCAGGCCAGGGCAGCAGGGCAAAATGCCCAAATGCTTTTTGAGCGGCAATACAACTGGTTCCCCAACTGGAACATCAGTTTTCACCTGGGTGTTGATGGTATTTCTATTGCGATGATCCTGTTAACGGCACTGGTGGTTATTGCCGGTGTGCTGGTATCGTGGAATGTGGAGAAGATGACGAAGGAGTTTTACTTCCTGCTTATCTTACTGAGTTTGGGTGCGTATGGATTTTTTATTTCGCTTGACCTGTTTATTCTTTTCTTCTTTTTAGAAATTGCAGTCATCCCAAAATATTTATTAATTGGCATCTGGGGCAGCGGCAAAAAGGAATACAGCGCCAATAAACTGGCATTGCTGCTGATGTTTGGTTCAGCGCTTGTTTTAGTGGGTATGCTGGGTATTTATTTTGGCGGTTCAGGCAAAACATTCGACCTGATGCAATTGTCTGCCATTAAAATTCCGGTGGAGACACAGAAGATCTGTTTCCCGTTGTTGTTTGCCGGCTTTGGTGTGTTTACAGCTTTGTTTCCCTTTCATACCTGGGTGCCCGACGGTCACTCTTCTGCACCAACAGCAGGGTCGATGTTTTTAGCAGGTATCTCCATGAAGCTGGGCGGCTATGGCTGCCTGAGAGTGGCCACCTTCTTAATGCCTGAAGGGGCAAAGGAATATGCCAACATCATTATCGTATTGTCTTCCATTGCCATTTTATATGGCGCCTTCGCCACCATGATGCAGAAGGACCTGAAATACATCAATGCCTATTCCTCCGTAAGCCATTGCGGTTTTGTATTGCTGGGTATTGGCATGCTTACTAAAACCGCCATTACCGGCGCAGTGATGCAAATGGTGAGCCATGGATTAATGACTGCCCTTTTCTTTGCTGTTATTGGCATGATCTACGAACGCACCCATACCCGGCAGGTAAATGAAATGGGCGGGCTGCTGAAGCAGATGCCCTTTATCATTACTGTTTTATTTATAACCGGCTTGTGTTCACTGGGTTTACCGGGGCTGAGTGGTTTTGTGGCAGAGATGACCATATTTGTAGGATCATGGGAACATACAGATACTTTTCACCGTGTGGCCACTATTGCGGCCTGTGCCAGCATTGTGGTAACGGCTGTATATATTTTAAGGGCGATTGGCCAAACTGCCATGGGGCCGCTTAAAGAAAGCTTTAACGGGTTAACCGATGCTAAATGGAATGAAAAACTGGCGGCTGTTATTTTAGTGGCCGGCATACTGGCTATTGGTTTGGCACCAACATGGTTAAATGATTTAGTAAGGCCGGGTGCAGAAATTATTATTCAAAAAATTCAGAGTGTAAAATAGAACCCACCGCATGGATGCATTTTTTACCATATTAAAACAGGAACTGCTGGTAAGCGGTATCAT
>Ga0209023_10006970_pt1 | contig 11755 bp, 8 predicted proteins | sample LakOneMetagenome_FD_187468 | JGI IMG/M metagenome (GOLD analysis project Ga0209023, IMG submission 187468) | Freshwater and sediment microbial communities from Lake Erie, Canada (SPAdes) (version 2) | ecosystem: Environmental > Aquatic > Freshwater > Lentic | place: Lake Erie, Canada | collected...
GAGCATCAGCTCGTTCAGGTGCTCGGCGTTGGGGAACTCGGTGATGGGCGGCTGCGCCACGTAGCGGCCCTTGAACACCTCGTTCAGGTACATCTTGGCCACGCGCCGCGCGGTGTTGTTGGTGTTGTGGTCGCCGTCGGTGTTGATCACCAGGCTGTCGAGCACGCCCTGCATCTTGACCTCGACCTCGTCGAGCAGCTTCTCCAGCTCGCCGGGCTCGATGAACTCGGAGATGTTGTCGTTGGCATGAAAGCGCTTGCGGGCCGCTGCGAGGCGCTCCCGGATCTTGATGGAGACAGGCGTGCCTTCATCCGGCGGAGTGGGCGTCATATCGGCGGCAGTGGGGCTGGACATGGCGGGAATCGTAACAGCGAATGGCACACCGCTGATTTCAAGGGTTTTTGCCCTCTACCGCTTGATAGGCAAGCGCCAGCAGCTATCAAATAAATAGCAATCCAAATTAACGGACCCTGACTCCCTGACTGCTCGTCGCCTCCCCGCAAGCTCTGCAACCGGCGCGCCCCCACACCAGTGCCACCGTGGAACCGGCTTCGCCGGGCCACCGGTGGCGTCCCCCTGAAGGGGAAGCGGCGCAGCCGCTAGGGAACCTCTGCGCGAATCGAGCGGAAAGTGGGGACTGCGGATCGGGAAGGGCTGCAAGGCGCAAAACGCAGTAATAGCCTTAGCTATTGCGAGTATTTGCAACGCCGCAGACCGCCCGAGACCGCAGATGCCCACGGCGCGGTGACTCGTGCAGAGGTTCCCTAGGGGGCTCAACAGGCTTCAATAACTTTTTCCGGTGATCCAGAGCGCCAGGCGCATCAGGCCGAACGCGATGCGGTCCAGCACCCGCTGGCGCAGCGGGCGGCCCGCGTAGCGCGCCGGGTCCATGCGGCGGCCGGCGTGCTGCATGGCGTCCACCAGCCGCTGGCGCAGGTCGGCAGCGAAAGCGGCGTCTTCCACCACCACGTTGGCCTCGCGCGCCAGCAGCAGGCTCAGGGGGTCCAGGTTGGACGAGCCCACCGTGGCCCAGGGCCGCTCGCCCATGGCATCGACCACCGCCACCTTGGCGTGCAGAAAGCTCGGGGCGTATTCGTGGATCTCCACACCCGCGTCCAGCAGCGCACCGTACACCGGCCGCGCCGCGTGGTACTGCATGAAGTATTCATACCGCCCCTGCAGCAGCAGCCGCACGCGCACACCCCGGCGCGCCGCCATCACCAACGCGCGGCGCAGCTTGCCGCCAGGCATGAAGTAGGCGTTGGCGATGATGACCTCGTGCCGCGCAGAGCCGATGGCGCGGCGGTAGGCCTTTTCGATGCGGCTGCGGTTGCGCACGTTGTCGCGCAGCACCAGCGCGGCGCGCATGGGCGGCGTGGCGTCGTCCGCCGCCTCGGCTGCGTGCTTGGCGGCACTGGCGGCGCGCAGGGCCTGCAGCGCCTCGGGCAGGCGGCGCTCGCGCGCGTCGCGCACCGCCTGCATGCGCCACCACAGCTGGTCCATGGTCTCGCTCGCCGCCTTCACCAGGCTGCCGGAGGCCTGCACGGCAAAATCGAAGCGCGGTGCATCGAGCCGGCCATAGTTGGGGTCGTGAAAATCATCCAGCACGTTGATGCCGCCGCAAAACAGCATGCAGCCGTCCACCACGCAGAGCTTGCGGTGCAGGCGGCGCCAGCGGTGCGGCAGCAACAGGCCCAGGGGCCCGAGGGGCGAATACACGCGGTACTGCACACCAGCGTCCGTAAAGCGCTCGGCCCACTCGGACGGCAGGGCACCGGTGCCCACGCCGTCCACCACCAGTTGGGTGCGCACGCCGCGCGCTGCAGCCCGCATCAGCGCCTGGGCCACATCGGCCCCGGCACCGGTGAAGTCGAAGATATAGGTCTCGAACTGGATGTCCGACAGCGCAGCATCCATGGCCTGGACCAGCGCGGGGAAAAACTCCTCGGCCCCCTGCAGCAGGCGCACGCGGTGGTCGTCAGAAAACTCCGTTCTTTTAGCCCGAAACATCAGCTTCTTGCTCATCGCACCCCTCTACCGCGCAACAGATCGCCAGCAATCGTGGAACGTGGCGCGACCCACGTCAGTGCCACCGTGGAACTGGCTTCGCCAGGCCACGGGTGGCGTCCCCCTGCGGGGGAAGGCGCGAAGCGACTCAGGGGGGCTTTCACAGCCTGAATTCAGCGATGAGCGGAAGGTGGTCGGACATGCGCCACCAGATGCGGCCCCGCGGCACGTGCAGCGACAGCGGGGTGAGCCCGCGCACGTACACGTGGTCCAGCTGGGCCAGCGGCAGCCGTGCGGGGTAGGTGAAGGCGCGCGGCGCGTCGAACTCGTACAGCGCAAACCCTGCCAGCATTCGCTTGATCTGCAGGCCCCAGTCGTTGAAGTCGCCGGCCACGACCACCGGCGCGCCGGGCGGCACCTCGCGCTCGATGAAGCGCTGCAGGCGCTCGATCTGGCGGATGCGGCTGCCCGGAATGAGCCCCAGGTGCACGACGATCACATGAATGCGGCGCCCGTGCGCGTCCACCTCCACATGCAGCAGGCCGCGCTGCTCGAAACGGTGGTCGGAAATGTCCTCGTGCTGGTGCCCGATCACCGGCCAGCGCGACAGCAGTGCGTTGCCGTGTTCGCCGTGCTTGGTGATGGCGTTGGTGCGGTACACCGCCTCGTAGCCTTCGGGCGCCAGGTACTCGGCCTGGGGCAGGTCGGGCCAGCGCTGGAAGTACGTTGCCTCGCGGCGGTGCAGCTTGCGCACCTCCTGCAGGCACACGATGTCGGCATCGAGTTGCTCCACCGCCAGGCCCAGGTTGTGGATCTCCAGCCGGCGCGCCGGGCCCACGCCCTGAACGCCTTTGTGAATGTTGTAGGTGGCCACCCGCAGAATGTCGTCGTGTTCCATGGCCTGATTGTGTCGCATGCCGCATACGCCGCGGGTTTGTCCGACACCACGGCCACCGGGCGCGCCTTACACTTCGTTGCATACAACTCCCCCGCCCCAGCGGTTCGGTACACACCCTTGGCTACCGAAAACGACCCATCCGCCACCGCCCCGGTCCTGGCGCTGATTGTCGACAGCAATGCCACATCGCGCAGCATCCTGGTGGGGCAGCTGCGCGAGTACGGTGTCAGCCGCATCGTGCAGTGCAGCCGCGTGCAGGACGCGCGCAGCCGGCTGGAGCACACGGTGTTCGACTACGTGCTGTGCGACCAGTACTTCGGCGAGGCCGGATACTCGGGCCAGACCCTGCTGGACGACCTGCGGCGCGCCCAGCTGCTGCCTTTTTCGACGGTGTTCTTCATGGTCACGGCCGAGGCGTCTTACGCAGCGGTGGCCGAAGCCGCCGAGTCGGCGCTCGACGGCTACCTGCTCAAGCCCTTCACCCCGAGCGCCCTCTTCGAGCGCCTGAGCCTGGCGCGCCTACGCAAGGTGCACCTCAAACCCATCTTCGACGCCATCGAGGCCGAGGACTTCGAAAGCGCAGCACGCCTGTGTGTGGAGCGCTTCGAGGCGCGCAAACCGTATTGGCTGTACGCGGCGCGCATCGGCTCCGAGCTGCTGCTGCGGCTGTCCCGCCACGACGAGGCGCGCACGCTGTTCGAGGCCGTGATCGCCGCGCGCGCCCTGCCCTGGGCCAAGCTGGGTGTGGCACGCGCGCAAATCGAATCCGGCCAGGCGGCCCGGGCCGTCACCACCTTGCAGGAGCTGATCGGCGACGATGCTTCTTTTGCCGACGCCTACGACGTGTTGGGCCGGGCGCAGGTGGAGCTGGGCAACTTCTCGCAGGCCATCGAGACCTACCGCACGGCCAGCGGCCTCACGCCCGACTCGGTGGTGCGGCTGCAGAAGCTGGGGATGATGTCGTATTACATGGGCGACCGCGAGACCGCGACGAAGGTGCTGGCGCGGGCGGCCATTCTGGGCATCGACTCCAAGCTGTTCGACTTCCAGTCGCTGGTGCTGCTCACCTTCGCGTACTTTGCAGAGAACGACCGCAAGGGCATCGAGCGCTGCATGGCCGACTTTGGCCGCATCCTGGAGCGCCACCCGTCGAGCGTGCGCATCCAGCGCTTTGCCAGCGTGGCGCGCGCGCTGCAGCTCATCCAGCAGCGGCAGTTCTCGCAGGCGGTGGAGTCGGTGCGCGACATGGCGCGCGAGATCACCTCCAGCGGTTTCGACTACGAAGCCGCGTGCAACCTGGGCAGCCTGTTGGCCGTGCTGGCGGTCACCTCCATCGACCTGTCGGACGGCGAGCGCTGGGTGCGTGCGCTGGGCATGCGCTACGCCAACACGCGCGGCCTGACCGAGCTGCTGGCCAATGCCTGCAACCTGCACGCCCCGTACAGCGAGGTGGTGCGCGACTGCCTGGTGCAAGTGAACAAGACCGCCGAGACCGCCATGGCGCAGAGCCTGGCGGGCGACCCGGCCGGGGCCGTGGCGCAGCTGATGCACCACGCAGAGCAAACCCTCAACTCCAAGCTGCTGGACATGTCACAGCAAGTGCTGCTGCGCCACCGCGCCCGCATGGCCGAGCCCGACCCGCTGCAGGACGCCATCGACGCACTGCGCGTGCGCGTGGGCACCGCCCCATCACGCGCCACCCTGGGCCAGGACAACGACCGCCGCCCGGGCGGCGTGGTGCTGCGCACCCGCGGCAGCGCAGACGAACCCGCGCGCATCGCCCCCGCGCCGCGGGACAGCCTGACCTTTGCCGCCGCGCCGGAAGACCTGGTGGACCCGTCCGACCCTTTGCGCCTGCGGCCACCGTGATGCTCGGCGTGCAGTATCTGAAGAGCCCTGCACGGCGTGCGTCCCTGCCCCGCTAGGCAAAATGCGGCAGCAGCAGACAGGCTTCGGCGTTGGAGGCTGAAAAGCAGCGGTCGGCCGCATCGCGCCACGGCAGCCACTGGTGGGCCACATGCTCGCGCGGGCTCAGCATCACCGGCGTGTCCGCCGGCACGCACAGGCCGAACACGCGCTCCCGGTTGAAGACCACGCCGGGCGCGTAGCGGTGGCGCCACTGGGGCCAGATGTCGTAGACGTTTTCCAGGCACCAGTCGGTCAGCGCACAGCCGGGCGCGGCCACGTCGATGCCCGTCTCTTCCACCACCTCGCGCGCTGCGGTTTCTGCCCAGGGTTCATCGAGCCGGTCCTTGCTGCCCGTGACCGACTGCCAGTGCTCCATGCCATCGGCCCGCTCGATCAGCAGCACATCGAGTGCTGGTGTGTAGATCACCACCAGGACCGATTCAGGGATCTTGAACGGCCGCTGCGCCGGCGCACCGTGCGCCGTCAGCATGACCATGCGCCCAGGTCGCCAGGCCCACGCATCACGCGGCGGCCAGCAGGGCGTCCACGTCCTGCGCGGGCTCGTCGGCCAGGGCGCCCAGCGCGCACTGCTCCAGCCATTGCGCCGAGATGCGGCACAGCATGCCCTGCCCCGCGCTGTCACCCGCGGTGGGCACAGGGACCACGGCATCGATGAGCGAAACGCCCGAGGCACCGCCGCTCGCCATGGCCACGGGCCGGATATTGTGCCGGTCCAGGTCCAGCATGGCGCCCAGGGCATCCACCCGCAGAACGAATTCACGCGGGCTACCGCCCTCGGGCTGCACACGCACCAGCACCATCTGCCGGTGGGGGTCCGTCGTGCGCGAGGCCGCCACGCCCTGCGGGCCCGCCACCACCACGCTGCGCAGGTCCACCACCGAATAGACCCGCTCGCCGATCTGCGCCAGCCCCAGGAACGGCGCACGCGCCCCGCCGGCATTGAGCACCGTCGCATCGGGCGCCGCCGTCACCACGTGCGCGGCATCCACGCCCAGCCAGTGCGATCCCACCAGGAAGGTCGCCATCTGCACACGGTGCTCCACCCCGATGCGCGCCGCAGCGGCAGGCGTGGCCAGCACCGGCGCTGCAGGCGCGCCTGTGCGGCGTTCGCACAGGTGGCGCAGCACCAGGCAGCTGAGGCCGTGGTCGTAGCCATCGCTCACGCGGAACTCCCGGTAGCCCTGACCGCGCGCGAGGCCCACACCGTACAGGTGGCCCGCGAGCGCCGCCGTGCGCCCGCCCTGGCGGCTGACGGCCACGGCATCGGGTGCCCTGACAGTCTGCACATCGCCGCTGGCGCGCAGCACACGGCCTGCCGCATCGACAAAAGCCAGCGCGTCGCGCTGGGTCGCGCCCACGCCGCAGTCGTCCAGAATGGACTGCAGCTGGTTGGCAGCGTCCCACACCACGGCGATGCCACCCAGCACGGGCGCGCTGCCGGTGGGCCCCGTCGCACCAGGCCGCTGTTCACCGCGCACCGCAGCGGCGTAGACGAACGTGGGGCCATGGTCATAGAAGCGGCTGTCTTCGTAGCGGCTGACGATGTAGCCCTGGCTGCCGCGCAGCCGCAGGGACTGGCGCACCCAGTCTTCGTCCAGCACAGTACCCACCCGATGCGCCTGGCTGGGCTGCGACACAGCCATCACGCGCCCATCGGCCGCGAACAGCACCAGGCAGGCGTATACGGTGTACAGGCCGTTGATCTCCGCCAGCACGGCGGTGGCCTTGTCGCAGCCCACAGCGCCGGCCTCGAGCGTGCGCGCGAACTGCGGGGTCAGCGCCCACCAGCGGCAGTCGTTGGCGCGCTCGTACAGATTGCGGTCCAGGATCTGCATGGCCAGGGACGCACGGCTTTGCGCATCGCGCAGCAGCGACTGCATGACCACGCCGTACAAATCCTGCAGCGCGCCGGAAAAGGCCTGGGCCGTCTTGCGGGCCGTGGCGCCGATCTCGGACAGCAGCGTCTTGGCAAACAGCAGCTCGCGCGGCGCGGCGTCTGCCGCATCCGTGCCCTTGCCGGTGCCCAGGTGGTTGAGCTCCAGCAGGCCGTTCCATACCGAGCGCTCCAGCGCCGACTGGATGGCGGCCGAGCGCCGTGGAATCTCGCGCAGCTCTTGCGACAGCAGCTCGGCCTGGCCCGCCAGCTCGCCGGGCACCGGGCCCGCCAATGCGCTGCGGTCGTCGTGTTGTGTGGACTCGTCAAACGCCAGGTCCAGCGGCAGCAGCGCCACCCCGCGCCAGCCGGGGCCGCGGTAGCCCTGAAAGCCCTGCGTGTCGCACACCGCCATCAGGTAGCGCCGGCTGGCGTGGCGCACCAGCTGCACACCCGCGCCAGAGGCCTGGGGCAGCACCCAGCCCACGGGCAGCTGCAGCGCATCGCCCGACACCAGCACCCGCCCGCGCGCATCCAGCAGCGCCAGCACCACATCGCTGCCCTGCGCATCATCGAGCTGCACCGAGCCGAAGATGGCCGGCATTTCGTCGGCCAGCTTGAACGCCAGGCACATCACGCCCACCGGCCTGCCGCCAGACAGCACGCGCTGGGCGTACACCAGGGTGGGCTCGGCGCTGCCGCAAAACCCGTGCACCGCGTAGTGCTCCACGTACGGCACATCGCCGCGCAGCACCGACCGCAGGAACGCCTCGTCGGCCTCCTCCTGCAGGCCGCCGCCCGCGTGCGGCACGGCATGCAGGCTGGCGCACTGCTGCACAGCGGTGTCGAAGAGAAAAATGTTGTCGTACACCGTGTACTTGCTGGCGTACTCGCGCAGCCGTGACTCAATGGCCGGGCGAAGGTCGGGCGCCGGGTCGCAGAGGTACTCAGCCACGCCGCCATCAGTGGCGAAAAAACCGATGTCCGCCGTACGCTCGAACAGGTTGCGCACCAGCACGTCGATGCAGACCTGGGCGCGGGCCACGAGGTCATCGGTGCGGTTTTTGAGGGCCTCGCTGGCCAGGCCGCGCATCAGGTCGGTGGACAGCGCGGCAAAGTCGCGGCGCGCCTGCGCCAGGTCGCCCCCGGACGATGCCTTGGAAGACAGCAGCGACAGGGACGACAGCAAGGACAGCTGGTCCCATGCGGTTTCGACCAGCCGCAGCTCCTGGCGCTGCTGCTGTACCGCGGGCATGTACCGCAACCATTGTTCGGGGGAGTTCAGCGATTGGGACACGAAGAAAATCCTTTGTGCGAAGGGCGCGGCGGGCCTGAGCGAACATTGTGCGGCCTGCCCGCCAAAGCACAAACACACATGTTGCACGGCAGCAGATCATGCTGCCAGTGTGCTTAACCCAGGCGTCTGCAATGCGCCTGACACCAGCGCTGCCCCTAGAAAACCTGACGCACCCGCTACGGCTTGCGCGTGGCCACGGGCGGCGGCAGCTCCTTGGCCTGCAGCAATTGCACCTGGGTCACCAGCTTGTTGTGCGAGTCGAAGAACGCCGCGGCGATGACCTTGCCTTCGTTCGTGTTGCTCCAGCCCGCGCCGCCGGCGCCGCCTATGCGGCCCCACAGCAGCCCGGCGGCGCCCAGGTCGGTGGTGCGTGCAGCGCCCGTGGCCGCGGCCACCTGCTCGGTGGTTTCGTTGTCGGTGAGCAGCAGGGCCGTCTGGGCTTCCTTGAACTTGACCTGCTCGGCCAGGCCCGCCAGCCCCGCGATGTCGCGCAGCACCGGAATCATCGCAATGACGCCGGCAATGCTGCGGCCTGCGTCCTGCTCGCTGAAGGTGAGGCTGGGCGTCAGGGTGTACTGCGCTTCGTAACCCTTACCCTTGGCCACCGTGGAGTTCTGGCGCAGCACGCCGGCGTCCTTGAGCTCTTGCTCCTTGATGGTGCCGCGCAGGCCGGCCGCGCGGTCCACCACCCGAAAGCAGCCGCTTTGCTGGGCGATGAGCCGGATCAGCGGCACGGGTGACGCCGGCAGGTTGTAGCTGCTGGACACGGTGTAGCCGTTCGGGTTCTCGGCCAGGGCGAGCGTGGCCACAGGCTGTGGGCAGGTGGTGAGCGCCTTGTCGGCCCCTTGCGCACCGGCAGGCCCCGCCGAGCCGGACACGACCGAGCCGCCCTCGCCCAGCTCGGTCTTCTTTTCGCCGCAGCCTGCAACCAGCAAGGCCGCCAGGGCCGCGCCCAGGGCCAGGGATGTTTTCACGGAAGAACGCATGAAAGAGCCTCGGTTCGATTCAAAAAATGCAGATGCGACAAGGGCAGCACCATGAAAAAAGCGGCAACAGCCCTGGGGCCGCTACCGCTTTAATCTCAGGCATGCCCGGTCATGGCAATGACAGGGATGGTGGTGCCGCCCGCCGGGCTCAGGCCGCCTTGACGGCGTCTACGTTGCGCAGGCGGATGTGCAGCTCGCGCAGCTGCTTTTCATCCACCGGCGATGGGGCCTGCGTCAGCAGGTCCTGTGCGCGCTGGGTCTTGGGGAAGGCGATCACGTCGCGGATCGACTCGGCGCCGGTCATCAGCGTGATCAGGCGGTCCAGGCCAAAGGCCAGGCCACCGTGTGGGGGCGCGCCGTACTGCAGTGCGTCGAGCAGGTAACCGAACTTGGCCTGTGCGTCTTCGGGCGTGATCTTGAGGGCATCGAACACCTTCTTTTGCACATCGGCGCGGTGGATACGCACCGAGCCGCCACCCAGCTCCCAGCCGTTGAGCACCATGTCGTAGGCCTTGGCAATGCACTTGCCTGGGTCCGTGTCCATCAGGTCTTCGTGGCCATCCTTGGGCGACGTGAAGGGGTGGTGCACGGCGGCCCAGCGGTCGTTCTCTTCGTCATGCTCGAACATCGGGAAGTCCACCACCCACAGCGGCGCCCAGCGGCTTTCGAACAGGCCGTTCTTCTTGCCGAAGTCGCTGTGGCCGACCTTCAGGCGCAATGCGCCGATGGAGTCATTGACGATCTTTTCCTTGTCGGCACCGAAGAACAGCAGGTCGCCGTCCTGTGCGCCGGTGCGCTTCAAAATCTCTGCGATGGCTGCATCGTGCAAGTTCTTCACGATGGGGGACTGCAGGCCTTCGCGACCATTGGCCACTTCGTTGACCTTTATCCAGGCCAGGCCCTTGGCGCCGTATATCTTCACGAACTCGGTGTAGGCATCGATCTCGCCGCGCGAGATCTGCGAGCCGCCGGGCACGCGCAGGGCCACCACACGGCCGCCCTTGGTGGTGGCGGGGGCCGAGAACACCTTGAAGTCCACGTCCTTCATCACTTCGGTCAGCTCGGTGAATTCGAGCTTCACGCGCAGGTCGGGCTTGTCGGAGCCGAAGCGGAAGGCCGCGTCCTGGTACGTCATGATGGGGAATTCACCCAGGTCCACGCCCAGTTGCTGCTGGAACACCTCGGTGATCATGCGCTGGAACAGCGCGCGGATTTCTTCCTCGCCCAGGAACGAGGTTTCGCAGTCGATCTGCGTGAATTCGGGCTGGCGGTCAGCGCGCAGGTCTTCGTCACGGAAGCACTTGGTGATCTGGTAGTAGCGGTCGTAGCCGGCCACCATCAGCATCTGCTTGTACAGCTGGGGCGACTGCGGCAGCGCGAAGAACTGGCCGTCGTGCACGCGGCTCGGCACCAGGTAATCGCGCGCGCCTTCGGGCGTGCTCTTGCCCAGCATGGGCGTCTCGATGTCGATGAAGCCTTCCTTGTCCAGGAAGTTGCGCACCTGGATGGAGGTCTTGTAGCGCAGCATCATGTTGCGCTGCATGTGCGGGCGGCGCAGGTCCATCACGCGGTGCGTGAGGCGGGTGGTTTCCGACAGGTTCTCGTCGTCCATCTGGAACGGAGGCGTGACCGAGGGGTTCAGCACCTTCAGTTCGTGGCACAGCACTTCGATCTGGCCGCTCTTGAGCTTGTCGTTGGTGGTGCCGTCAGGACGGGGGCGCACCAGGCCCACCACCTGCACGCAGAACTCGTTGCGCACGTCTTCGGCGGTCTTGAACATGTCGGCACGGTCCGGGTCGCACACCACTTGCACGTAGCCTTCGCGGTCGCGCAGGTCGATGAAGATCACGCCGCCATGGTCGCGGCGACGGTTCACCCAGCCCGACAGGGTGACGGTTTGGCCCATCAGGGCTTCGGTCACAAGACCGCAATAGTGGGAACGCATGGCCATGGCAGAAACTTCCGGCGCCCAAGGGGCGCATTAAAAGGGATTCACTTACCCGGAGAAACGAGCGTGGGGTCCGCCGGAGCGACCACGCCCATGGAAACGATGTATTTGAGGGCAGCGTCCACGCTCATGTCGAGCTCGACGCAGTCGCTCTTGCGCAGCATCACGAAATAGCCGCCCGTGGGGTTGGGCGTGGTGGGCACGTACACGCTCACGAATTCGTCACGCAGATAGGCGGCGATTTCGCCGTTGGGGGCACCGGTGACGAAAGCCAGGGTCCACACGCCCTCGCGCGGCCACTGCACCAGCACCGCGGTGCGAAAGGCGTTGCCGCTTTCGGAAAACAGCGTGTCCGACACCTGCTTGACGCTGGAATAGATGGAGCGCACCACCGGTATGCGGTGCACCAGCGCATCGCCCCACTGCACCAGCTTGCGGCCCGCGAAGTTGCTGGCCACCGCGCCCACCACCAGCAGGATCAGCAGCGTGAGCACCACCCCGAAGCCGGGCACATGAAAGCCCAGCACTTTGTCCGGGTGCCAGGCGACAGGCAGGATCTGCAGCGTCTGGTCGAGCGTGCTCACGATCCAGTTCAGCACCCAGGCCGTGATGACCCCGGGCACGATCACCAGCAGGCCGGTCAGCAGCCATTTGCGCATAGCAGACATGAAGGCGCTCGATCAGCTCGTGGAAGGGGTGGAAGAACCGGTGCTGGCAGGGGGCGTGCTGGCAGCCGTCGATTCTTTCTTGGGGGCGTCGCCAGAGCTGGCGGGCGCTGCCGACTCGGACTTGGAATCCGACTGGGACTCCGTCTTGG
>Ga0209023_10006972_pt1 | contig 11754 bp, 9 predicted proteins | sample LakOneMetagenome_FD_187468 | JGI IMG/M metagenome (GOLD analysis project Ga0209023, IMG submission 187468) | Freshwater and sediment microbial communities from Lake Erie, Canada (SPAdes) (version 2) | ecosystem: Environmental > Aquatic > Freshwater > Lentic | place: Lake Erie, Canada | collected...
TGATCGCCGCTAACGGGAATACAGGTTGGATGAATTTGCGTGAAGCAGGGGTTACCAAAGAATGCGCCCTTCTTATGTGCCTTCCATGCAGCAGTAACATTACTTCCCATGGCATTGGTGCTTAAATAGAAAACATTTCCATAACCACCGGTGCAAAGCAAAACAGCGTGACCAAAATGCCGTTCCAGTTTTCCGCTAACCAGGTCTCTTGCTATGATCCCTCTTGTCTTACCATCTATCATCACCACATCCAGCATTTCATGGCGGCTATATTGGGTTACATTGCCCAGTGCTACCTGCCTTTCCAGGGCGCTGTAAGCACCCAGCAATAATTGCTGGCCTGTTTGACCGGCTGCATAAAATGTACGCTGCACCTGTGTGCCACCAAAACTCCGGTTACTTAATAAACCGCCGTATTCTCTTGCAAAAGGAACACCCTGCGCCACACACTGATCAATGATCGCTGCACTTACTTCTGCCAGTCGATGAACGTTCGCTTCTCTTGCCCGGTAATCGCCCCCTTTTACTGTATCATAAAAAAGACGGAAAACAGAGTCCCCGTCGTTCTGGTAATTCTTTGCCGCATTGATACCCCCCTGCGCAGCAATACTGTGTGCCCGGCGTGGACTGTCCTGGAAACAGAATGCTTTTACTTTATAACCCAGTTCACCCAGTGCTGCTGCAGCAGAAGCGCCAGCCAGACCTGTTCCTACAACGATCACTTCCAGTTTACGTTTGTTGGCAGGATTGACAAGTTTTACATGGCCTTTGTAATCGGTCCACTTTTTATCCATTTCACCTTGGGGAATCTTTGAATCTAGAGACATGGTAACTCAGTTAATTAGTTAATCGGTTTATTAGTTTATCCAGTTTAAGTAGAAAGCAAGGGGCATTAATGCAAACAGCACACACACGATCACCGAAAATGCAGTGCCTGCGGTTCGTATGATGGGGGTATAACGTTTGTGATTGATTCCCATGGTTTGAAAAGCACTTGAGAAACCGTGCAGCAAATGCCAGAATAATGAGATCACCCCGGCAATGTATGCGATCACCACCCACAGTTGCTGAAAGTATTCTTTCATTTCCTCAAACGTATTATGCGGTTCATCGCCACTGTACAAAGCAATTTTAGTATTCACAAAAAATTTAGAGATATGCAGCACCAGGAACAAAAGCAACAGGGTACCCAGCAGGCCCATACTGCGGCTGTACCATTTACTATTGGCACTTACATCATTCATGGAATATTTAACAGGCCTTGCGTCATTGTTCTGCTTTACCAGGATAAGCCCCTGGATTATATGGGCTATCAGTCCTGCAAACAAACCGATCTCAAGTACCCGTACAATATAATTGTGGCTCATGAAATGCGCCCAGGTGTTGAACATATCTCCCCCGTCATTAAAAAAGATCATGGAGTTGATGGTGCAATGAACCACCAGGAATGAAATTAAAAAAAGACCTGTGAGGCCCATTACGAATTTCTTACCGATCGAGGATGTGAAAAAATGTTTCCAGGTCATATTGAAAGCATTAGGTTGTTAGTTGGAATACAAAAATACGTCAGGAACGCTCAAAAAACCGCTATTGCAGAAAGTTTTTGAAATAAACCTCTATGATTCAAATCAGCTAAGTCTTCTGATCATCATATCATCTATTTGCTGGAAGATTATTTCGGGTTTCAGCGTTCGCCATTGGGGGAAATCAACCAGTTCTACATAATTGGTTAACCGGGCCTGTTTAAAATCGTATTGGCTTTGCGAAGGCATATCCAGGATCACAACCCAGCCGCCCGAATCTTCCAGTTGTTCCCGCCACTCTTCGTAATAGCTGTCGTCGCTGCTGTGAAAATTCAAAACGTTCTCTGCAATGAGGATGAATTTGCTGATGCCCTGTATGAACATGATATCGGTAATATCACGCCGCAGCGTCATGATATCATTCTCAATGGCATCGTTCCATTCGCCCAGCAGTTCAATGATGGCATAGCCCAGTTCATAGTCTGCAAACAATATCTTCATGTACAGGGTACGGGAACCAAACTCATCCCACTGGGGATGAATGAAATAATTATATACCGTGTGGGAGAATTCAAATTCACTGTATGTTCTCCGGTAAAAGGGCGACCGTTTGTCTTCCTCAGCTGTGTATAGGTGTCTCCAGTTATAATATGGTTCTATATCCTGCAAAGAATAAAAATTAAAATGTTACCGCAAATTTCCGTGAAATTAATTGAAATGGCATACAAGGTTTTTATAAAAAAAGGGGTTGCCGGAAAACCGGCAACCCCCAGACTTAATAACCATAATATTTTATTGCACCACAATGCGCTCGGTGAAAATAAATTTATTGTTTGCGTCGGTCACTTTAACCATGTACATACCTTTTGCAAAAGTTCTGTTGAGTGGGATCGTTTCTATTTGCGTTTTTCCGCTAACGGTAACTACCCTGTTCATAACAGGTTTGCCGGAAAGATCTGTGATGGCAACGTTATAACGGCCGGCAGCCTGTCCATCAAATGATATTTTGAATTCACTTGCTGTTACAGGATTCGGGAAGATGTGTGCTTCATTGGTAATAACAGGCACCACGGCTTTGAGATCGGCTGTACCGAAATTTTTGGCAGCATCGGCTTCTTTCTGATAAAGCAAATTGCCATTGGCCAGGTCGGATGCATTATAAACCATGTCCGAACCTTCTATCTTTTTTGCATTAAAATCAGTCAGCGTGAATTTATAATAGCCTGCAAAAGTATTTGCACTGGCTACCACGATGGCGCCATCTTTATCAACGGCAGCACCATTGGTAGAATAATTGGCAGGCAATCCGCCGATGTATCCGATGTATTTGGCAATCCTTGTTTCTATATCTACAGAAAAGACATAGTGATTGGCAGAGATCACGTAGAGTTTGTTATACGCATCAGCGATCATGTCTCCACCCCAGCTGCTGCATTGGTTATGGATTGATATGGTTTTGTTTGATTCGTCATCTATTAAGTTACCCAGGTCTGTAATGGTAACTTTTTTACCGGTGGTGAACCTCACCAGGCGGTTTGCATCATTGGTGAGGGCGTACCCGTTGCCATCGGCGCCAATTACCATACGGGTAAAGTTCTTTGCCTCATCCCGTATGCTCTCGGCTGAATTGAGCAAGGCAGATTTAACGGTATAGAATTTCGGGGCATCGCCTTTGGCGCCCAGGTCGAGCCAGCGTAATTCGCCAATACGCATGGGGGTAAAGAAAAGTTTATTTTGATTCTTGTCGTATGCCGCTGCGGCAACCATGGTTTCTGTTGGTTGGGCAGATGTGCCAAGTGCCTTTTTTGTATCGGCATCAGCAAACACAAAGGCTGTTTTGTTACGCTGGTAAACATCCTGTACAATTTTACCTGTATTGATATCCACCTGGCGGATATTCATCCACATAAAATCGCCGTTACCATCACCGGTAATGGCAAATGTCCTGTTGGCATCTTGTGCCGCTGAAACTAAACTGGCTGAAATAAGTGTTGTAGAAAGTAAAAGTTTAAGATTCATAAGAGGAGTTTTTAGTAAACAATTGAGATACGAAAATTACTCAAATTACACAAACCCTCCAAGATTTTTTTATGAGTGGTGGCTGTCTACGGCTTTTTTAACACTCCCGGTCTTTAAAAGAAGTTGTTTGGCAGCTTCGTAGTCATCGGTCTTTATTTTTTCCATCAGCATCTTCACGCCCCGGTCAACCAGTTTATCATTGGTGAGCTGCATATTCACCATTTTATTATCCTCTACCCTGCCCAGCTGGATCATGACTGTTGTTGAGATCATATTGAGAATGAGTTTTTGTGCGGTACCGCTTTTCATCCGGGTACTGCCGGTCACAAACTCGGGTCCTACCACCGCTTCAACCGGGTGGTCGGAGGCTGCACTTAACGGCGCACCGGGATTGCAACAGATACTGCCTGTAATGATGTTGTTGGCCCGGCATTTATTGAGGGCACTTATAACGTATGGTGTGGTGCCGCTTGCAGCAATACCGATCACCACGTCTTTTTCATTTACCGAATGCGCCTGTAGATCCAGCCAACCCTGCTCAACATCATCTTCGGCAAATTCAACGGCTTCGGTTATTGCCTTACTTCCCCCGGCAATAATACCAATCACCAGCCCGTAAGGAACGCCATACGTGGGCGGACATTCACTGGCATCCACAATACCCAACCGGCCGCTGGTACCGGCACCAATATAAAACAGCCTTCCCCCCATCAGCATTTTATCAACGATCACGGTCACCAATTGCTCAACCTGCGGGATCACTTTTTCAATAGCTGCCGGAACGGTTTTATCTTCCGAATTAATGCCGGTCAATATCTCTGAAACCGACATCTTTTCCAGGTGCCTGTAATGCGATTCTGATTCTGTTATCTGCTTAAATGCCATATACCCCAAACCCCTAAAGGGGCTTTATAGACTTAATCACCTGCAGCTTCTTCTTTCTGCAAATTCAGTCTGATTATAAAATATTTTTCAATTATCGTATCTTAAATTATCAATACTCCTGCTGTCCCCCCTCAGGGGGATTTAGGGGGCACGGTGAAATTTTACCAGCCCATCCATGGGCTTTTTAATTACTTTACCCAGTTCCAGTTCGTATGAACTGCACAGGTCTTTTAATACATCCCTGAAACCATAGGCAACACTCCCCGTAAAGTTGATCGGCAGTGTCCAGCTCTCCCTGTACTTATAAATATGATTAAAGAAGAAATCATTAAAGCCATCCTCGATGATATTCTCTACCATATAATGTCCCCGGTTCTCTGCCAAAAATATAGCAAAAGATGCCAGGTAGCGGTTGGGCAATGGCTTTTTATAAACAGCCGTGAGTATCTCATCGCTGTTGGTATTGAACTTTGCATGAAACCGGTCCATCAGGTCGCCATCGAACGTTTTGTACAAAAAATACTGGATCACTTTTCGGCCAAGATAAGCACCGCTGCCTTCATCGCCCAAAACATAGCCCAGGCCCGGACTGTTCTTGATGATCTTTTTCCCGTTATAATAACAGGAGTTTGATCCGGTGCCCAGGATGCAGGCAACTCCTTTTTCATTTCCGCAAAGGGCTTTGGCCGCTCCCATCAGGTCATGATCAACCGATACGGCAGCATCGGTAAAAACCTTTTGAATCGCTTTCTTTACCAGTTTTACATTTTCAGCATTGCTGCAACCGGTTCCGTAAAAAAAGACCTCATCCGGCTCAACCTTTTTCATTTTAGGCTTAAGCTCTTCGGTGATGACGTATTCTATTTGTTCGGCAGAAAGAAAATAAGGGCTCAGCCCCTGCGTGTAAAAGGTTTTGGTCGACTTCCCGTTCAATAAGCACCACTCAGTCTTTGTTGAGCCACTGTCGGCAATTAGTTTAATCGGCATTAATCTTTGTATGATTACAGATTGAAGTTAAATCATTTTGTTTATATAGTCGCAAGCTGTAAGCCGCAAGGAAGAAGTATGAAGAATAAAGAACTTTTTGCAAAAAAGGTGCCCTTCATTTCTGGATGCCGTTTGGTTAAGAACTTTCCCCCTTGCGGCTTGCCTTACCCTTGATGCTTCTTCTTATCTTCGCAAAATGAATAACAAAAAGATACAGGTCTGGCTGCCCCTGCTTTTCAGCATAACCATGATCCTGGGCATGTATATGGGCTATAAGATGAGGGATAACATGCCCGGGAAAAGCTTTTTTTCGCTTGAAAAAAGAAGGCCTGTACAGGAAATAATGGACCTGATAAAGAACCGCTATGTAGATGATGTAAAAATGGATTCACTCGCCGATACGGCCATACAGGCCATGCTCAGCAAATTAGACCCCCACTCTGTATTTATCCCCGCCGAAGAACTGCAGCAGGTAAATGAAGACCTGGCAGGCAAATTCTCCGGCATTGGCATTGAGTTCAACATTTTTGATGATACGCTGAACGTAATTAATGTATTAAAGAATGGGCCGGGGGAAAAGGCAGGCTTACTGACCGGTGATAAATTTCTGAAGGTTGGCGATAGCCTGGTTGCAGGAAGAAAAACCAGTGCAGATGCATACCGGAAATTATTAAGAGGCGACCGTGGCTCGGAAGTAACCATTACTTATTTACGTAACGGAGAACAAAAAAAAGCCACCCTCACCCGCGATGCCATTCCATTAAGCAGTGTTGATGCCAGCTACATGATCACAAATGAGACCGGCTATATCCGCCTGAATAAATTTTCATCGCAAACCTACCGGGAATTCATGCAGGTACTGGAAGCATTAAAAAAGACCGGGTTAAAAAAACTGGTACTCGATCTCCGTGGCAATGGCGGAGGTGTACTGGATGAAGCGATTGAAATTGCAGACGAGTTTTTAGACGGCGACAAACTGATCACCTATACCGAAGGCAGGCATTCCGACAAACAGGAATACCGCTGCCGCAGGCAGGGCCAGTTTGAAAAAGGAGCCCTGGTTGTTTTGGCAGATGAAGGCACGGCCAGTGCCAGTGAAGTTCTGATTGGTGCTTTGCAGGACTGGGACAGGGCTACCATTGTTGGCCGGCGTTCTTTTGGTAAGGGACTGGTGCAACAGCAATTTGACCTGAGCGATAACAGCGCTTTGCGATTGACCGTTGCCCGTTATTACACGCCCATAGGAAGAAGCATTCAGCGGCCGTATACAAACGGAAGCAAGGTTTATTATGATGAGATCACGAACCGGTATCACGATGGGGAAACGCAACATGCTGATTCGGTTAAGAATGATACTACAAAAGCATTCAAAACCATGGGCGGAAAAAAAGTGTATGGCGGCGGTGGCATCACGCCGGATTATTTCATTCCGCTGGATACGACCGGTTTCAGCAGCAACACGGCAAAAATTTATAACAGGAACATCATCGGCAACTTTGCCTATCACTTTTACCTGCAGAACCTGGCAATGTTGAAAACATTTAAAACACCTGGCGACTTTGCAAAGGGATTTATTTTTTCGGAAGATAACTGGAACCAGTTTGTGCAGGCCGCTGCCAAAGATTCAGTAACCATTACTTCTTTAAATGAAAAAGTGAAAACGGATCTTATCATCCGCATCCGTTCTTCCATTGCGAGGCAGCTTTGGCGCAATGAAGGGTTTTTTGAAACGATCAACACAACCGACGAAGCCATAAAAAGATCGCTGGAGATACTGGCAAAATAAAAGCCTCCCGCTTGGGAGGCCTTTAATGTCGTTCACAATATTCAACTACAGTAGGAGTCTTTGAATTGCGTACGGCTTCAGAGGTTCATTGTTTTTCAGGATACCGGAGTTTGTTTTGGTATTTTCTTTTGGATATTGTACAATACAAATATGCTTCTGAATAATTCTAATTCTGGTAGTGGTTGAATGGATTATTTTGTAGTAAAGCTTCTATCTCTTTTTTCTGTTCCTGTCTCCTGCCTTGCCATATATATAAGTAACCCACCTTTTAGGGAAAAAGCGTATTACGCCAGACATTATCCTTGCGATGGTACCCGGCACTATCAAGGGTCTTCCCTTTAATGTTTTACGAACAGCAACTTCACCCACCCGTTTAGGTTTCACAGCCATCAGGTCGCCAAACCGGCCTAACTGTTTTTTTGTTTCTATTTCAATTGAAAGGTGGGTGTAAACAGGCCCGGGTGCAAGGCAACTAACACTCACCTTTTTATCTCTCAGCTGGTAGCGTAAAGCATAACTAAAAGAAACAAGGGCAGCTTTAGTGGCTGAATAAATGTTTTTCCAGGGGATCGGGGCAAGCCCTGCCATGCTGGCCACATTTAAAATATAGGACGGTGCATTTTTTTCCAGCAGGGGAAGTAAGGTAAGGCTGAGCGCCATGGCAGATTCTATATTCAGTCTTACCATGTACCGAAGACTGTCGAGTGATAAGGATAAATAATCTTCAGCGCCACCTAAGCCGGCAACATTGCAAAGCATTTTTAAAGGAATGTTTTTTCCGGTACACCATTTTGCTATTTCACCGGCCGTTTCTTCTTTACTGAGATCAAAAGATAATACATCAACCTGAACATGATAAACCGATTCAAGTTTATTCTTTGCAGCAATAAGTGTGTCCATGTGCCTAGCCACCAGGATCAGATTATATTTACGTTTGGCCAACGCTTCTGCAATGGCGAAGCCTATTCCTTTGCTGCCTCCGGCAATCAAAGCATAGGGTGATGCATTCCCGGAGTTGTTCACGGAATCATCCAGGTAATTTCCGAAATTTCTGATTTCTGAAATGTCCCCGCTGGTGAGATCCATTAAATTTCTATTGCCGTTCAGTGAAAAATTTTCACCGGCTGTTTGTGCCTGAACACTAGACCTGGCAAACAGTATAAGCAACAGGAAGATCATTTTTTTCATACAGCACTTATTTTTGTCAAGACGCAAAACAAGTATCAAGGGTTGCACAACCTTCGTGAGCTAAAAATATGCCAGCACAGGATCACCGGATTATTTTCAAAATTCCCCTCACATCAAATTCTTACCTTTGCGGCAAATAACGATTCTATTATGTGGCTAAACAATATTTTAGAGACCATTGGCAATACGCCCCTCATCAAACTCAACAAGATCACCCGGAACCTTCCCTGCACCGTACTGGCAAAAGTAGAATACTTTAATCCCGGCAACAGCATCAAAGACCGCATGGCTTTAAAAATGCTGGAAGTGGCCGAACAGGAAGGGAAAATAAAACCCGGCGGTACCATTATTGAAGGCACCAGCGGCAATACCGGCATGGGCCTGGCCCTGGCAGCCTGCGTAAAAGGGTATAAATGTATTTTCACCACCACCGATAAACAATCAAAAGAAAAGGCAGATATATTAAAAGCCGTAGGCGCCGAAGTGATTGTTTGTCCTACCAATGTGGAACCGGAAGACCCACGCAGCTACTATTCCGTTTCTAAAAGGCTGGCTACCGAAGTTCCCAACAGCTGGTATGTGAACCAATACGACAACCTGGCCAACCGCCTCGCCCACTACGAACAAACCGGCCCCGAGATATGGGAACAAACAGAAGGAAAGATAACCCACCTGGTAGCAGCGGCAGGAACCGGGGGCACCATTGTAGGAACCGCAAAGTATTTAAAAGAGAAAAATCCCAATATAAAAGTTTGGGCAATTGACACTTATGGCTCATTGCTGAAAAAATATTTCGATACTGGTGAGATCGACCAGAAAGAGGTTTATCCTTATATAAGTGAAGGCTTCGGGGAAGATTTTGTTCCTGCCAACTATGATATGAGCGTGATAGACGAGTTTACAAAAGTGACCGATAAGGACGGAGCGGTGATGACAAGGCGTATCGCAAAAGAAGAAGGAATGTTTTGTGGCTACAGCGCCGGCAGTTGTGTGCAGGGATTACAGCAATTAGCTAAAGGACCTGATGGCAAAGACCGGTTGACCAAAGACGATGTGGTGGTATTGATATTTCATGATCATGGAAGCCGCTACGTGGGTAAGGTCTATAACGACCAGTGGATGCTGGAAAGAGGTTTCCTGGAAGTTAAGACATTTAAAGATGTGGTGGGTGGCCGCGGCACACAACGTTTAATAAGCTTAACTGCCGCAGATTCCGTTGCATCAGCTATTGACCTGATGAAGAAATACGATATTGAGAATATTCCTGTGCTGGAGAACGGCGAGAACATAGGCGCCATCTCGGAAGGCGGTTTATTTGATAAGATCCTTAATAATCCCGATATCAAAACGCAAACAGTAGCTTCTGTAATGGAAAAAGCATACCCCGAAGTGGCTTTTGAGACCCCGGTTGAGCGACTGAGCACCTACATTACCAAAGAAAACGGGGCGGTTTTGAGCCGGGATGAAAGCGGGGCTTTTCACATTGTTACCAAATACGACATTATCCAGAGCCTGAGCAAATAACCCGGCCCGGGATTTTACGAACAGGCTAAATCCTTTACAGTGCTGCATCTTACCGGTGCGGCACTTATTATATGCGGATATGGCTGCATCTGGCACTCGTAGTTTTACGATTGATTCTCTCGTAGCTATCCCACCCCGAAAAATGAATATATACGATTGAGACAGTAATTAGAGAAGCACGAAAAAAGAGCAATATCGCTCTAGTATACCATGATAATCTGCCGCATCTTTGTGTCAGAAGTTGATTGATAGATTAAATATCAATCGTTATCCAAGATCCTGACTAAAGCCAAAGAAATTAAATCCAATGTTTGTGAAGAATTAACAAACGATCCAATATCAGTCAACTTCTTTTAAATTGAAAACCAAGATCTTTAAAAACCAATATTCGCTTTAAGTTCTTTGTCCGAAGAAAAACCAAGAGTTTCTAAGTATTTGAAAAAACCAATATCCCATGCCTATGCTGTAAAAAGCGATGATGGCGAAGAAAGACCAAAGAAGACCAGTATCCACCGCCACTGCCCTAAAAAGCAATGGTAGAAAAACCAAAGAAAAACCAATATCCAGCCTATGCCGTAAAAAGCGATGATGGCTAAATTGAAGAACACTGAAACCAGGATTAAATTATTAGGACCACTCTGCAAAATAAGGTAACCCCCTTAAGACAGCAGATCCAATGAAATCCTGAAAGAACCAACTCCCGTGCTTGGTTGGTTTACAAAATTAACTTCCACAGTTGTTTGATATAATATCAAAAGGCTGTGGAAGTTTTTTATTTCCCAAAACTCCCCCTTTCCTATTTTTACGGCATGATCCTGCACAATGCATCTGAACCTGGTTATGTTCCCAAAAGGATCGTATCGCTTGTCCCATCCCAGACAGAATTACTGCATTGCCTCGGGCTGGAGAAAGAGACTGTGGGCATAACAAAATTCTGCATACACCCATCCCAATGGTTTCAAACCAAAACAAGGGTTGGCGGCACCAAATCGGTAAACAGCAGGATCATTGATCAATTACAACCCGACCTCATCATCGCCAATAAAGAAGAAAATGTAAAGCAACAGGTGGAGGAACTGGCAGCAAACCACCCCGTTTGGGTAACGGATGTGAACAGCTTTGATGAAGCTTTGCAGATGATCCACGACATCGGTCAATTAACCGGAAAACAAGACCAGGCAGCCGCATTAACCGGAAATATCAGCAAAGCGTTTGAAGAGTTGAGCCAACTTCAAACTTATCCTGAGCATAGTCGAAGGGCAAACCTCAAACCTAAAACTGCCTACCTCATCTGGCAAAAACCATACATGACCGTTGGCGGCGATACTTTCATAAACGATATGCTTTTACGGTGCGGCTTCGAGAACATTTTTGCCGACAGAAAAAGATATCCCGAAACATCCGTCTCCGAACTGAAAACTGCAAACTGTAAACTGCTCCTTCTCTCTTCCGAACCCTATCCGTTCAAACAAAAGCATATTGATGAATTGGCAGCACAACTGCCCGGCTGCAAAATACTTTTAGTAAACGGGGAATTCTTCAGCTGGTACGGAAGCCGCTTGCTGGAGGCACCTGTTTATTTCAAAAAACTCATCGAAAGCTGTTCGTAATTTTAAATTGTTTGAACCACATAGAACATAGCCAGCATAAAAAAACATTGGCCCGTGGCCATAAGCCCGTTTTTTCTATGTTCCTATGAGGTTCAAAAGGATTATTCCCTAATTTTCCGGATACTTCTCTTTAAACACATTTTATATTAAATTTGCCCAAAACCAAAACGATATGGCTAATAAAAAAATCATTGAACTACTGGGCGACCAGGCCGATTCATTGCTGAATCAT
>Ga0209023_10006974_pt1 | contig 11751 bp, 6 predicted proteins | sample LakOneMetagenome_FD_187468 | JGI IMG/M metagenome (GOLD analysis project Ga0209023, IMG submission 187468) | Freshwater and sediment microbial communities from Lake Erie, Canada (SPAdes) (version 2) | ecosystem: Environmental > Aquatic > Freshwater > Lentic | place: Lake Erie, Canada | collected...
AATACTTAGCCGCTGGCGTTGTCCGCCGGATAATCTTATTCCACGGTCACCGATATTCGTCTGGTATCCGTTTTCGGTATGCATGATAAAATCATGTGCATTGGCGATCCTGGCTGCATTCATTACATCTTCAATAGTGGCATCGGGTTTTCCCAAAGCAATGTTGTTGAATATACTGTCGTTGAATAAAATAATATCCTGTGTAACAAAACTCATATGGCTTCTTAAAGATTCCATACTAAAATTCCTGATGTCTTCACCGTCAATTAAAATACTTCCGCCAGTTACATCATAAAATCTTGGCATCAGGTCTGCAATGGTTGATTTACCAACGCCTGACGGGCCTACAAGCGCAATTGTTTTTCCTTTTTCAATACTGAAGTTGATATTTTTTAAAACAGGGGTTTCGCTGTATCCGAAACAGACATTATTGAATTCTACTTTATCATTGAATTTATTGAGCTGTATCGCATTTAGTTTATCAGCAACCTGTATGGGTGTATCCAGTACTTCCAATATACGTTGTCCGGATGCCTCACCCCTCTGGATATTGGCCAATGCCACTACCATTGCTTTGGCAGGCCGCATCACCTGCGAAAAAATGGCAATAAATGCAATGAATTCGCTTGCCTGTAATCCCTGTGTGCCTGATCCCTGGTTATGAAGGATCATCGTGCCGCCATAAATTAAAATCCCTGCTACCACCATTACACCTGCTACTTCAGAAAATGCAGGAGCCAGTTCCCTTTTTTTAAAACCCTGTAAACTTGCTTTCCTGTAAAAATCATTTTCCCTGCTGAATCTTTTCAAAATAAAATCAGTAGCATTGAATGCCCTGATAATGCGCATACCCATTAACGTTTCATCAATGATCGTTAATAACCTGCCAATTGATGATTGCATATCCTTTGCCTCTTTCCTGAGCCTTTTTGTAACCATGGCTATCCCGATCGCTGAGATCGGAATGATGAGCAGGGTGAAGAGAGTGAGTTTAACTGAAATCGTAAACAATGCAATAAAGTAACCGATCATTATATACGGTTCTTTGAATAATACTTCAAGCGAATTAGCAGCTACGGATTCAATTTCAAATACATCGGAATTCATTCTCGAAAGAAGATCGCCTTTGTGCTCTTTTGTAAAATACCCCATGTGCAGGTAATTTATCTTTTCAAATATTGCTTCCCTGATGCGTTTTACCAGCAAGGTCCTTGCATTTACCATGCTTCTTTGCGCCAGGTAGCGAAAAAGATTTGTTAGTATTACTGCAGCTACGATCAAAACGGCAATAAAATAAAGTGAATAAACAGGGTTTATTGTTTTCAGGTGATGCACTTCATAATAGAACAGGTCTTTAAAATATTCTCCCGAAACTGAAAAGGAAGGCATAGTGGAATATCGTTGTATTTCTGCTGCTGTATGTTGATCAAAGAGGAAATTCAATAGAGGTATGATCAATGCAAACTGAAAAACACTGAAGAATACAGCAATTAGTGTAAAAACAAAAAATGGTACAACGAAGTACCTGAATGGTTTTGCAAACTTAAGAAGCCGCCTGTAAGTTTTCATTTTTGGAAATATTAGTTATGTTGTTTTGTAAGATCACAATGAGCGATACACGTCCAGGTATTGTTTTGCTGCTTTATCCCAGCAAAATGATGAACCCCTTTCTTTTATCGCATCATACATATTGGTTGTTTTATATTCATGCATCCCTTTCAAAAAAATATTCTGCATATTGTTGCCGTCAAAATCGGAAAAATAAAAAGCCACTTTGCCACCTATTTCAGGTAAGGCTGTCTGGTTTGATAAGAACAATGGTTTCCCAACAGACATAGCTTCAGTTACGGGTAAACAAAATCCTTCTGATATGGAAGTTGATGCAAATGCATAGCAGTTTTCAAAATACCATGATTTTTCTGTTTCAGATATATTACCAAGTATATGAAGTTTTTTTTCTACCCCCATATCCTTTGCCGACTCAAGTAAGAAGTTCAGGTAGTCAGAGTCATCACACTTTCCTGCTATCAGTAATTCCATATCATTATTCCGTAACAGCGGTAATAGTGTGTGAAAATTTTTCTTTCTCGTCAATACCCCGATAGAAAACAGGAAACGTTTTAACGGTTTATATGAGTGAGGTTTAAGGGTTGGTTGCAACAGTGTATTTGTTCCATTGTGAATTACATGTAATGGCTTACCTGCAGTATTGCAATACAGTAATACATCTGATTTGCAGAAATCGGAAATACAAATTATGCTACTGCTTCTGTCTATGTTATCCTGCAGATGACGAAGATATTTTTTCTTTTTTGTTTCCGACTTTTTATCATCATGCATGAAGTTGAGATCATGAATTGTAATTATAACTTTTATCCTTTTATTTCTTTTTGGAATATAATCTGTGTTCTGGTAAGTGGCATGCCATATATCATACAAACCTGTATCGGGCATAAGGAACTTGTGCAAAGAGCTTTGAATAACAGGCTTGTTACTGTTTTTCAAAATTCCTTGTGCATTTGCAGGGGAATAAAATGTGAGTTGTTCAGATAATGGATTTGTTATTTTCTGCAGATGCCTGCCCAGGTTGAGGCAATAATGATAAATACCGGTGTCGCGGTATTTCATCCTTTCACAATCAAAGACAATGTTTTTCATATAATGGTTTTACCGTGAGCGTATATCAAAAATTATACAATACCCGAAGTCTTGTTCATAATAAATGAAAAGCAAACTCCTTTTAACATTCAATTACGTTTAAGTAGTTCAACTTTGTATCGTAAACGTAGATTGATTTCAATAAATAAAAGTTGGAATATGATTGAGGGAAGAAAATTTCCTGTTGAGTGGGAAAATTTACCTGTTGAAGTGATTCTGTGCTGAAAGTAATTTCACACTTGTTAGCTTTAAATAATAATAAAACTATTTTATGGCTAAGATCATCCTGGATTGCGACCTAATGAAACACCGCAACTCTGGCTTATACCAGTACTGTCTTAATATAGGCAATTGCGTAGATAAATTGCTTGCTGAAGGCGGAACAAAGAATAGTATGCGGTTTTATGTTCCGCCAGGAGAAGCACAGGCATTTGACAATAGCGGCCATTGTATAATAGAAAAAAAGTATCATAAGTTCGTTAATCCTCATTTGTGGGATTGCAATATCTGGCATGCACCTTTCCAGTCAGGACGTATCATTCCGGTTCATAATAAAAAAGTAAAAGTATTATTAACAATTCATGACCTTAATTGTCTTCACGAAGGAAAACCTGTTGAAGAACAGCAAAAAAGCCTGGCTCATACACAGAAGCTTATAGACAGGGCTGATGCTATAGTGTGTATATCGGAATTTTGTAAATCCGATGTTCTAAAGAATTGTGATATAAAGAACAAGCCAGTTCATGTAATTCATAATGGAACTCATAAGTTACACGAACCTGCATTAAATACAATTTCTTACAAACCACATCGGCCTTTTTTATTTGGAATGGGATATGTGAACAGGAAAAAAAATTTTCATGTATTGTTACCCATGATGCAGGAGAATAATTATGAACTTGTAATTGCAGGAAGGCTGGATGAACCTGATTACATTAGTATGATAAAAAATTTGGCTAAGCAACTGGGTATCCAGGATCGTGTACACTTACTAGGCCCTGTTAGTGAAAATGAAAAATCATGGTACTTAAAAAATTGCCTTGCATACATGCACCCATCGCTTGCAGAGGGTTTCGGGGCTCCTGTTGTTGAAGCAATGGCATTTGGCAAACCGATGTTCCTGAGCAATTATACATCACTTCCTGAAATTGCCGGCGATGTAGCTTTTTATTTTTCGAATTTTGAACAAGCTCATATGAACTATGTCTTTAATTCAGGGATGGCTGTATATGGCGCAAATGGCTTGTCGAAAAGAATTGTTCAGAAAGGCAATGAATATAATTGGGAAAAGAAGGCAATTGAATATATGAATGTGTACACTTCATTAATGTAGTTATTTTAAATTATCTGAAATGGAACAAGGTGAAATGACAAAAGAAGTAGGGCTGTGGGATGAATCGCTTGTATATGATTTCGGCAAAAGGAGGTCCGAATTGTGTAAGGCAATGGATTATAAAACTGCCTGGTATAAAAGATGGTGTAATGAATTAAGTGAAATGCCTAATTTTCACCGCAAGCAATGGGAATTTGTTTTTGTTATGCAGGCTTTGTGGGAAAGGGGGTGTATTGCTGAAGGGAAGAAAGGCCTTGTGTTTGCAGTAGGTGAAGAACCACTCCCGGCCATGTTTGCAAAATACGGATGTAATATATTGGCAACAGATATTTTTCCGGAACAGGGAATTGCAAAAGGTTGGGGGAGTACAGGTCAATTGTGTTATGGAACAGAGTCCCTTAATACACGTGGAATTTGTGACGAAAAAAAATTTGATGAACTTGTTTCATACCGTGCTGTGGATATGAATTCGATCCCGGATGATCTCACTGATTTTGATTTTAACTGGAGTAGTTGTTCATTTGAACATCTTGGTACACTTGAAAAGGGATTCGATTTTTTAAAGAACCAGTTGAAAACATTAAAGCCGGGTGGCTGGTCAGTGCATACAACAGAGTATAATATTTCTTCCAATGATGAAACGCAGGAAAACAATGATACCGTAATTTACCGCCAGCGTGATATAGAAAAGATAATAGCTGAATTACGGAATGAAGGACATTTTGTAGAAGATCCTGATTATTCGATCGGGGGGTTGCCGCAGGATTACATGGTTGATGTAGAACCCCACAAACAGGATATTCATGTAAAACTGCAGGTAGGCAAATACGTTGTAACTTCAATAGGGTTGATCATACAAAAGAAGAAATAAAAAACCGGTTGTTTATTTCAACCGGTTTGTGATTAATTTTTGAGATCAAGTTTTATCTGCAACTCCTCAAACTGTTTTTCATCAATGGCTCCCGGTGCATCAAGCATAACATCCCTGCCGCTGTTGTTTTTTGGAAATGCTATAAAGTCACGGATACCTTCACTTCCTCCGATGATCGCACAAAGCCTGTCGAATCCAAATGCAAGGCCACCATGAGGGGGAGCGCCATATTCAAATGCGCCTAATAAAAATCCGAATTTATGTTGTTGTTCTTCTTCATCCATTCCAAGAGCAGCAAACATTTTTTCCTGTAATTCCCTTTGATGTATACGTATCGATCCGCCACCGACCTCATTGCCATTTAAGGTTAGGTCATATGCATTTGCTTTAATAGAAGCATATGGATGAGCCAGGTAATTAGCAGCGTCTTTGATGACAGGATCATTGTTTATCATTACAGAAATATGATCAGGTTTCGGTGAAGTGAACGGGTGATGGCGTGCTACCCAACGGTTCAGGTCTTCAGCATATTCAAACAACGGGAAATCCAATACCCATAATAATTTGAATTCAGTAGCCTTGCGCATTTCTAGGCGGTCGGCCATGTACATGCGAAGATCGCTGATAGCTTTTCTCGTTCTTTCTTCTGCACCCGCTAGTATTAAAATAAGATCACCAGCTTTTGCATTCACAGCTTCAGCGATTGCTTTTAATTTTTCTTCACTGTAAAATTTATCTACGCTGCTCTTGTATGTTCCGTCTGTATTGCATTTAATAAATACCAAACCTTTCATTCCAATTTGCGGACGTTTAACCCATTCAGTCAGCTCATCTGTCTGCTTGCGTGTATATTCACTGCAACCCGGAGCGGCAATGGCGATCACTGTTTCCGCTTCATCAAATACTTTAAAATCTGCGCCACTTATTAATCCTGCATGATCTTCTTTATTGATAAAAACTGTAGAAGGTTTTTTCAGGTTACAAAGCTTCATATCAAAGCGGATATCCGGTTTGTCATTTCCGAATGTCCACATCGCATCTTCCCATGTGGTACGTTCAACCTTTTCGGTGTAATCAATATTCTTAACGTCTTTGAATATTCTTTTCACCAGGCTTTCAAACATGTTTAGAATATCTTCCTGTTCTACAAACGCCATTTCACAATCTATCTGTGTAAATTCAGGTTGACGATCGGCACGAAGGTCTTCATCACGAAAACATTTTACGATCTGGTAATAGCGGTCGTAACCACTTACCATTAGTAATTGTTTGAATGTTTGTGGTGATTGCGGCAATGCATAAAATTGTCCCGGGTTCATACGGCTGGGAACCACAAAATCCCTGGCGCCTTCCGGTGTTGATTTGATCAGGAACGGTGTTTCAATATCCATGAAATTATTTTCATGCAAATAATTCCTTGCACTTCTTCCAACTGCATAACGCAATTCTAAATTTTTCTTAACGGCATTTCTTCTAAGGTCAAGAAAACGGTATTTCATCCTGATATCATCGCCGCCATCTGTATCATCCTGGATTGTGAATGGAGGAGTAACTGATTTATTCAGGATCTTAAATTCGGAAACTGCAATTTCAATTTCACCGGTTGGAATGTTATTATTCTTATTGCTGCGTTCGTTTACGGTACCCTTCACCTGCAATACAAATTCCCTTCCCAAAGGATTTGCTTCAAGTTCTGCATTCAGTGCTTCTGAAAACAATAATTGTGTAATGCCATAACGGTCACGAAGATCAACAAATGTTATGCTGCCAAATTTTCGTACGGTTTGTACCCAGCCGGCAAGGGTTACACTGGTATTTTTATCAGTTAATCTTAATTCTCCGCAGGTATGTGTTCTGTACATTGGTTCGTGAAAAGTTTATTTGTTTATTAGTTGATTTGTTGTTGCCGCATAAGTGAGCCCCGCCTAGGCGGGGACGATGTTGATCGAAGAACAACTGTCGGTAACACAAAATTTACGGACTGCAAATATAAGCCTGTTCTGGAAAGTAAAAGCCCCACCTTGCGGCAGGGCTTTTTGATTAGACAGATTATTGTTCTTTTGAAACCGCTGTCGGGGTTAAAACCGCCGACAGGGTTATTTATCTTCCTTCTTGGCATCCATCATTTCCATCAGCTTCATACCTAATAAGCCATTGATACCGCCTTCAGTACCGTTTCCGCCACCAATAAGGATATCAGGGATTATCTTAATATTGCCCTTAGCAATTTCTTCCGTGATCTTGTACCTGGTAAAATTATCACCACCCATTGCCTTAACCTGTAATTCATACGCTTCAGCTGTTGATTTACCAATGGCCATGATCTTTTCAGCTTCGGCCAGGCCGGTCTTACTGATCTTTTCCGCATCAGCACTTGCGTTTAGTTTTGTCGCTTCCGCCTGTGCACCAGCCCTTGCCTTGGTGGCTTCCGCTTCAGCATTTGCACGCATTTTAGTGGCAGTGGCTTCTGCATCAACCTGTAATTTCAGGCTGTTTGCATCACCTTCTGCTTTTTTAACAGCAGCATCGGCAGTACGTTGTGCAATCTCAACACTTTGTTGTGCTTTCACGATCTCTTTCTGCATGTCTGCGATTGCAGTTTCTTTTTCCATACCCTGGCGTTTTTCCTGCGCCATACGCTGGGTACTATATGTTTTTTCTTCTTCTTGTGCAATCTTCCTGTCGGTCAACGTTTTCATCAGCGATTCTGGAGGGACGATATCTCCGATCAATGTATCAACGGCATTCACATTGTACTCATCCAATACTTCTTTCATATTGTCTTTTGCCGCTTGTTGCCTTTCTTTACGTGTGGCAAGGAAAGCGATCACATCACTGTCCTGTGCAGAGTTACGGAAGTAGTTACCAATGGTTGGTTCCAGTACCTGCGATACCAGGTTATTCATGCTGCCAAAACGTGCGATCACTTTTGGTGCTTCATTGGCCGGAATGTGTATGATCTGCGACACATCAAGGTTAAAAGGGAAACCATCCTGTGAGCGAACAGTGATCGTGCTTAAGTTTTTATCTAACTGATGTGCTTCACTCCTGGTGTTTGCCCAATTCAAAACAAGGTTTGTTGTTGGTACGAGTTCAACTTTCATGATGTATTTATTGAAAGGATATTTACCCGGGCCGTAAGGTTCCATCCAAACACCACGTTGCCCTCTGCTAACAATGTTACCATGTTTAAAACTTTCGCCTGTTAGGTCTTTACCATCCTGGCCAATATAACTGATCACCACACCTACATAACCTATAGGCACATCTGTCATCGGCACTTCTTCTATTTGTATCGCCCATGGGTTAATGTTATAGCTACCTGCAAGTATGATCGAAGGCTGTAAACCTCGGTTACCATCATGTTTTAGGAATGTGTCAAAGTCCTGGAAATTATTATGCCCATCCACATACTTACCTGCTATCTGTCCACTTTCAATAGGTTGTCCGTCCAGTGACGTAACGATACCAACCATGTTCTCATGAATGATCACCATATCAGCAATAGTTATGGTAAAAGCGAAGGTGTTGATACGATAAGTACCTGCAGTGATATAGGAAGTCTGGCGGCCTTTTTGTCCACCGTTGTTTAAGAAAGCAACTGCATCCTGGAAGTTATCACTGTCAACTCTTCTTGCCAGGATCGCACCTGTTGGTATCTCAGCGCCATCATTGCTCAATACCAGCCCGATCTTACCTTCTGGGATAACAGTAAATGGCTGCATGTTCACACCATATTGCCATGGCCACATGCCCCAGTATAAACCGGGAGCAAGAGTTTGTCCCTGGAAACCCGCTTCGCCTTTTGTGGCAATGATCCTTCCATCGGGTAACTCACGGTTTGCTCCAAACAGCACGAATTTTTTTGTTACCATACCGATCCTGTTCTCAGGAACGATCACCATACCAAATAAGAAGCGAAGTATGAATTTGTATAAGATCAGCGAAAAGAGAATTACCAGTATCCACCAGTAATGCGTAAAAAATTCTGAAAAGTCCATAGTTGTTAGTTTTTAGTTGTTTGTAATGTTGATGTTGTAATCAGCTGCTGTATTTCAATTGAACATTCTTGCGTCGCACTCTTGTACGGAATACCAATATGCATCTTTTTTTTGATTTAAAATAATCAGGTACCCGGTGCACCAGGCACAGCTTATTTCATCAGGAAAAAATAAAAGTTGGTCAGGAGAAAATTGCTGGTAGTTTAACGCTTTGACGAGAGTTGAAAGGGAAAACAGCAGTAAAGTGGTACATTTTACATGGGAGCGAGGCTCCGTTTATAATTGAAATGTGAAGATATATGCAAGTGCAGCATCACGCAAATAAATCCACGTCAGGCGGAATTTTTCCTTCTATAAATGGTAAAGTATGTATTATGAACGGAATCCTGAATCTTGTATCCAGCATCCAGTATCTGGCATCAGTTTTCCTACATCGTTTCCAGCTCATTCTTATGCCCGGGTTTCCATATTATATAATAAAAGGCCAGGAATAATATGCCGATCACAAAAGGAATAATGGCAAGGTGTTTATAGGTATAGTCTCCAAAAAGGATGTTCGTATCGAAATGAAAGAATTCACTGATCATCCAGTAGGCATTGGCGCTTATCCAGAATACGATTGCGAGATTATGGCAAAGCTCACTCATAAACTGTCGTGTGCGCCATGAAATAACGATCGCAATGATGAGTGTGGGAAATATCATGGCAATGCCGAGCGGCCGCCAGATCATACACCAGCTGATATCTTTAAAAAGCCAGAATACAATGTGCAGGTTTTCCATCTTGCGGTAACGGAGAGGAATATTATACGTTTGTTCCTGTGACATATTTCACTAATTTTTTCGAATTACACAAATTACACGAATTCTTTAAAATGAAAAACACGAATCAGCGCAAACCAATTCGTGTAATTCGTTTTAATTCGTGTAATAAAATTATTCTACACTAACGCGTATTCCTTCACTATGGCTTGTAAATTCTGGTGCATACATACACTGAATGGTTGTTATTCCATTACTGAAATTTCCTGCATGTGTTACGAACATAGGGTATTCAAAAACATCAGTGCCACGTGGTAGCCAGCCAAAGAAGAAATTGGTGCTGGCATCTTTGGTGCCTTCATAATATCCCAATCCTCCCAGCCATTTATATTGACTGATCACATTCACAGGTTCCATGCAGGCAGCACGCATATCTTTCATGTGTATGTATTCCATGTCGCGGTCAACACGTAGCTCGATCCGCACTTTCACTTTATCACCGATATGAAGTTCGCCCCCATCATTCAGCGCTTGTAATATTGGCCCGTGATCACTGTTCTTTTCAATAAATAATTTCTTGACAAGTTTTAGTGGCGTTTCTGCCGAAGTTATTTTATCAAGGTTTTCAAAATACTGCCAGTAAACAGATCCCCAGGAAGTGGTTGACTGGCTTATTGGTTTATTAGTTGATTGGGATATTGCAACAGTTATGTTACCCATCTCAGGTTTTACTTTTTCCCCTTCAATTGTTTTTTTGAAATAACCGGTTCCTGCTTCTGTTTTATCGTCGGAACTTTTTATTGTTGTGCTGCCCAAATTGATCACAACTTCTTTTTCTTCTGACAACCAGCTACTGCCATTTAATAACAGGGCATAACATGCTTCTGCAGTTGCCCGGGTAGTTTTCCAGTTTTGTGTTTGCTTTTGTTTGAGCAGCCATGTTTTAAGATCATCAATGGTTTTATTATTCTTGTCAATATCAGTAAATGCTTCAATCATCATGGCCTGGCTTTCAATAGGAGCCTGGTACCAGTAATAACCTCCTGATGAAAGGTCTTTCCAGTACATACCCATCTCATCTTTATAAATAGCATTTTCTTTCAGTGATTTTATAATGGCAACCGGTGTCTTAGCATCATCAGTTCTGTACAATGAAAGAGCGATCATTGCCTGCATGTATTTTGAATTGCTTAACCAGAATTTTTGCGATTGCCCCCTGTAATAATTATAAGCTGTTTGTGCTGCTGCACTTATTTTATATTCAGTGAAAAAACTACGCAGGTATAAATATTGAATTGCTGTTGATGAAAGATTATTTTTCTTCAGGTCGGCTTTATACTTACGCAGGTCATCATATTCTTCTTTTAATCTTGCATCTAAATAAGGGACGGCTTTGTCAATGATTGTTTTGAGTGCAGCATTATCATCTTTACTCAATGCATTCAATTTACGTAAGTGACCAATACCTGTTATAATATACTGGGTCATATACCTGTCGTCTGGACCACCTTTGAACCACGTGAATCCACCATTGCTGCTTTGCATTTCTTTCAGTTTGTTAAATGCATTGTTTTTTTCTTTGGCCATGCGGACCATATCAAACAACAGAGCAATATTTTTCTTTTGCTGACTTTCATTCTGGGCATCCATTACCCAGGGTGTTTCCTGTAACAATACAGATTTTAATTCCTCATTTTTTTGAAGATTACTCATCAGTGCAGCGGTGTCCTGTGTCTTCCAGGTATCAAAAATGGTTTTTATTTTGGGAGTAGAGTTTGTTATATATGCAGCTAGCGTATTTGCATAATAACGGTTGAAAGTTTGCTCAGCACATTCATATGGATATTCCATTAAATAAGGAAGAGCCTGAACAGCGTACCAGGCAGGGTTACTGGTGTATTCTACCGTTAGCGCATGGTTGCTGAGTGTTTCATTTTTTGCGCTATTGATTAATTTTTCAAATTTAAAATTCTTTGTTGTTTCATTGCGCATATTCAACGGCATGCTTTCTGTTACCAGCATCCTGTTTGTAAGTATGGGCAATGCAGCTTCTTCACCATCGCTGAAATCAGCATCTTTGGTCACAGCTTTTATCCTGTAAATAAGCGCAGAATTAAAATTGGATGG
>Ga0209023_10006975_pt1 | contig 11751 bp, 10 predicted proteins | sample LakOneMetagenome_FD_187468 | JGI IMG/M metagenome (GOLD analysis project Ga0209023, IMG submission 187468) | Freshwater and sediment microbial communities from Lake Erie, Canada (SPAdes) (version 2) | ecosystem: Environmental > Aquatic > Freshwater > Lentic | place: Lake Erie, Canada...
ATTGTTTCGGGCGGGGTTTCACCACCGGACTTGATCTCCCAGTCGCCGTTCTGAAGAGGCGTTGCGGAGACGCTAGCACGCGAGCAATTTCCTTTGCAATCATCCGATGTTTAACATCTGATGATTCAGAGAATTGTCGCGTTGCGAAATCAGCATGTTGCAAGGCAGTCGATGGTGCGACGGCAAGCTTGAAGCGCCCGCAATCCGCAGTAGATTGCCGCGCGATTTCATTGGGTTGGGATAGGACATACAATCCAGATTGTGGTCTGGAAATTGTTCAGACGGCCCGGCGCAGGCGTTAATTTACGGCATCTGGCGGCACAAAGCCGCACCCGTGTTCCTACAGGTCACGGGTCAAACGACACCAGGAAGCGCAGGCGTTCAGGGAGCGAGGGCGGTCATCGCCGCGAAGCTTATCGCGGCTTGCCCTGCTTTTGCTCTGCCGCACGGCGAAGTGCTTCAGCCAGCGCGCCCCCGCCCGATGCGCTGGATTGCGCAGGCTTGCGCTGGGCGGGTGCACTGGATGATGGCCCGCGCACGTTGCCGCGCGGTTCATTCCGCGCCCCGCGGTCGGGCTTCGCTCCGATTTCATCGTCAAGACGTAATGTCAGTGCAATACGTTTGCGCGGCACGTCGACCTCAAGCACCTTCACCCGGACAATGTCACCGGGTTTCACCACTTCGCGCGGGTCCTTGATGAAGGAACGCGACATTGCCGAAATATGAACAAGACCGTCCTGATGAACGCCGACATCGATGAATGCGCCGAAAGCTGCGACGTTGGTCACCGCGCCTTCCAGAACCATGCCTGGTTTGAGGTCGCTGACTTTCTCGACGCCATCCTTAAAGACGGCAGCCTTGAAAGCGGGGCGGGGATCGCGCCCCGGCTTTTCCAACTCGCGCAGAATGTCGGTCACCGTCGGCAGGCCAAAGGTCTCGTCGACGAATGACTGCGGTTTTAATTGCCGCAATGCTTCGGTATTTCCGATTAGCGCCTTGATGTCGCTTTTGGTTGCCGTAAGTATCCGCCTGACGACAGGATAGGATTCCGGGTGAACGCCTGATGCGTCGAGAGGGTCTTCGCCGCTGGTGATGCGCAGGAAGCCGGCGCACTGCTCGAATGCTTTCGGACCGAGGCGAGGCACATCCTTCAGCGCTTTACGCGATTTGAATGGGCCATTGGCATCGCGATGCTGCACGATGCTTTGCGCGAGGCCTGACCCAATTCCGGAGACGCGCGCAAGGAGGGGTGCGGAGGCCGTGTTCGCATCGACGCCGACGGCATTCACGCAATCTTCGACCACGGCATCGAGTGAGCGGGAGAGTTTGGCTTCGCCAAGGTCATGCTGATACTGGCCGACACCGATGGATTTCGGATCGATCTTCACCAGCTCTGCCAGCGGGTCCTGCAATCGCCGCGCAATCGAGACCGCTCCCCGCAGGGTCACATCGAGATCGGGCAGTTCTTCAGAGGCGAAAGCCGATGCCGAGTAGACGGATGCGCCGGCTTCGGACACTACGATCTTCGACATCTTCAACTCAGGAAGGAGCTTCACCAGTTCCGTCGCCAGCTTGTCGGTTTCGCGCGAGGCCGTGCCATTGCCGATCGCGATCAGTTCAACGCGATGTTCGCGTGCGAGCTTACCGAGGATCGCAAGAGCTTCATCCCAGCGTCGCTGCGGTTCATGGGGGAAAATCGCAGTTGTGGCGACGACCTTGCCGGTCGCGTCGATCACGGCAACCTTGACGCCGGTCCGATATCCCGGATCGAGTCCCATCGTCGCACGCGCACCGGCAGGAGCCGCCAGCAGGAGATCGCGCAGGTTCGACGCGAATACACGGACACCTTCCTGTTCAGCCGCGGTCCAGAGCCGCAGCCGCAGGTCGATATTGAGGTGAACCTGAATCTTGGTTCGCCACGCCCAGCGCACGGTCTCGGCAAGCCACTTGTCGCCGGGGCGCTTCTGATCGGAAATCGCGAAGCGCTGCATGATCCGGAATTCGTAGGAACTGACGGCTGCAGGTGTTGCCGGCGGTGCTTCGGGCAACATCTGAAGGTCGAGAATTTCTTCTTTCTCGCCACGGAACATCGCGAGAATGCGATGGGACGGAAGCTTGTTCAGCGGTTCGCTGAAATCGAAATAATCGCTGAACTTTGCGCCAGCCTCTTTTTTTCCCTCGCGCAGCTTGGATGCAAGAAGCCCGCTCGACCACATCTGCTCGCGTAGTCCGCCGATCAGGTCGGCATCCTCGGCAAACCGCTCAACCAGGATGGCGCGTGCGCCATCGAGTGCGGCTGCGACATCAGCGACTTGCTTCTCCGCATCGACGAAGGGCAGGGCAACTGCCTGCGGATCATTTTCTGGCTGGCTCAGCAACTGATCTGCCAGCGGCTCCAGCCCGGCTTCCTTGGCAATCTCCGCCTTGGTGCGGCGCTTCGGCTTATACGGCAGATAGATATCTTCAAGCCGCCCTTTGCTATCTGCAGCCAGGATGGCCGCTTCGAGCGTCGCGTCGAGCTTGCCCTGTTCGCGGATCGAATTGAGGACCGTAACGCGGCGTTCTTCAAGTTCGCGCAGGTAGGTCAATCGCTCTTCCAGCGTACGGAGCTGCGCGTCGTCGAGCGCGCCGGTGGCTTCCTTGCGATATCGCGCGATGAACGGAACGGTGGCACCGCCATCGAGCAGGGCGACTGCGGCTTCGACCTGCTGTTCACGAACATTGAGCTCATCGGCGATCTGTTGAGAGATTGTTTTGGCCACGCAGTATCTTTCCAGACAAGAAAATGGCGATCCTGAATCAGGCAACGCAGGGAGACGGCTTATGGACCACGGATTGGTGATTCATCAATCCCGTGAGCGATGAAAATCGATCTGTGGATGGGCACCGGCCATCGCTCTGGTGCGCACAATCTGTGGCTTTCGCGTAAGGCGAAATCACGGCGACCTCGCTGATATAGAGTGTCTCCAGCAGTGCAGCTGTACTTGATGCGGTTTGTGTGGGGCAGAATGCACGGACTTGCCCTCGGCATCTGAGTCGTGTGCCGAGCACCGAATCCCCCTGTTTTTGCAGGCTGAAACGATCGTCAAGTGCGGGAGAGAGCTTGTTTTTGGGCTCCTGCAGCCCTTTTTGTGCGAAAAACCCCGGTAAAACCCAACAAATCTGTGCAAACGGCTAACCGGCAGCGCTTTTCGGTGGAATTATCAATAGTGTGTTCCCACTCGAATCAAAGGAGTGACTATGGCAGTCCAAATGACGAAATCGCAGCTGATCGAAAAGATCGCTACGGAAACCGAAATTTCCAAGAAGGAAGTGAAGGGCGTTCTCGAGACGCTCGCATCGATCGGTTACAAAGAGCTCAAGAAGTCCGGCGTTTTCCTGCTCCCCGGCTTTGCAAAGTTTGTCGTGATCAAGAAGCCAGCGACCAAGGCTCGCAAGGGCACCAACCCCTTCACCGGTGAACCGATGACCTTCAAGGCAAAGCCTGCCCGGAAGATCGTCAGGGCGCGCCCGGTCAAAGCTGCCAAGGACGCAGTTTAAATCTTCAAAGCCCCTTCGGGGGCTTTTTTGTTTGTAGCAGCCGTATCTGCTTGCGATGCTGTGAGTGACACGGTGGTTTGCTGAGTTTGGCTGCGATCTTTGCTAACGCAGAGATCGCAGATACTCACGGTGCGTTTGGCGCCCAGATTTTAACGGCAGCGGTATCCAGCTTTTTCGGAATCAGGCCTTCGCCGAAAAACGCATCCGCGATCTTCTGCTGTTCGGTGAGGCCCGCGGGCGTGACCGCGCCGACGCCATAGCTGCGGTGGCCATTGGCTTCCTCAACAGTCGCAGCATCGATGCCCCAAAGCCCGCCAAGTAGCGTCGCAGCCTCCTTCGGATTGGCTTTCACCCACTTGCCTGTTTCGCGCAGTTTGGCGAATACGATGTTCAGTATGTCGCTGCGTCGGTCCGCGAAGGTTTCAGCGGCGAGGTAGTAGCGCTTGTAGCTGGCGAGGCCGCCGCTCCCATCGCTCAGGACCGCCGCACCGGATTGCCGCTGTGCGCTGGTGAGGAACGGATCCCACGCCACCCAGGCATCGACATTGTTGCTGACGAAAGCGGCGCGGCCATCGGCTGGCGCGAGATAGGCCGGCGAGATATCCTTGAAGTTCAGTCCGGCTTTGCCGAGGGCTGCGAGCAGCAGGTAATGGCTGCCTGCGCCCTTGGTTACCGCGACCTTCTTGCCCTTGAGGTCGGTCAGCGACTTGATCGGCGAGTCCTTGGCTACGAGGATGGCTTGTGCGGCGGGTGAGGCGCTTTCTTCCGCAACATAGGCGAGCTTCGCTCCGGCTGCCTGTGCGAAGATCGGCACCGTGTCGGCAACGTCGGCGCCGAAATCGAGATTGCCGACGCCGAGCGATTCCAGAAGCGGCAATCCGCTGGAGAACTCATGCCATGAGATCTTTACACCGAGTGGTGCGAGGGCTTTCTCCAGCTCGCCGTTGGCGCGAAGCACGGCAATTAATGTCGAGGATTTTTGCAGCCCGATGCGAATTTGATCGGCCGGCTTGTCTTGCGCGAGCGAAACGCTTGCGCTGATAAGAAGCGACGCTGCGGCAAGTAGTCCAGTCAACGGTCTGAAATGACGGGTCATTGGTTTCAGGCTCTCTGGCGAATTGTCGGCGGTTGATTGCGATCCATCATGAACGACGATGCAACGCTGTCCGTCAGAGCTTAGGAAAAGTGCTGGATAATGAGTTGCCAAAGTTCCGGTGACTTGCGCTCGCTTCCTTCTCCTTGCGCGACCTGATGTGAAATAAACGTCGTTCGGCTTTTTCCACCTTTGTCGCCAGCTGGAAGCGATGCGAACTTACTTCGTTGCGCTTTTACACCGTCGATAAAGACGTGCACGAAAATCGTGCAGAAAAACAATCTGAATTCGATGCGCCCGCCGAAACGTTCATGTTGAGCTTACGTGTGATGACAGTGCAGGCATCGCTATTTTTCCGTAGCTCTCGACACGCGTAATTCGCATGACCATCATCTTGGACCGCGATGCAACATTTACGCGGGCTATCCGATGGGAACCTTGAGCATGCAGCGGCGGGACTTTTTGAAACTTTCCACGGCAACGGTGGCCGCATTGGCGGTTTCGCCTGTACGCGCTCAGGTGGCTACGAAGGAAATCCGCGTCGGCTATCAGAAGACTGGCGTTCTGGTGATCGCGCGGCAGCAGGCGATCCTTGAGAAAAGGTTTGCCGCAAGCGGAACAGAGGTCAAATGGATTGAGTTCACATCAGGGCCGCCGTTACTGGAGGCAATCAGCAGCGGCGCCGCTGATTTTGGCGCGGTCGGGGACTCGCCGCCAATCTTCGCGCAAGCTGCGAATGCCAACATTGTCTATGCCGCTGCGTCGCCGATCAGCAACGGGCAGGGGATTCTGGTTCCGCCGAACTCACCGATCAAGACCATCGCCGACCTCAAGGGAAAGCGCGTCGGTTTCACCAAGGGATCGAGCGCCCACAACGTCGTCGTGCTGACGCTGGCAAAAGCCGGCCTGACTTATGAAGATATTATACCGGTCTACCTGACGCCGCCCGATGCGGGACCGGCGTTCGCCAATGGCAGCATCGATGCCTGGGCGGTATGGGATCCATACTTTGCGATAGGCGAGAAGAAGCAGAACGCGCGCATCCTCATCAATGCACATGAAGTCGGGAAGACCAACGCGTTCTTCATTGCCAATCGCGATTTCGCAAACCGGCAACCGGGCGCCTTGCGAGAGGTGATTGCGGGCCTTTCCACCGCGGCGACGTGGGCAGAAAATAATCGCGGTGCCGTTGCAAAGTCATTGCATGAGATTACCGGCGTTCCGCTCGACATCCAGACGCTGGCAGCAAGCCGCGCATCGTTTGCCATCGGTCCTGTGACCGATGAGGTGATCGAAACGCAGCAGGGCGTCGCCGACAGCTTTTACAAGCTCGGCCTGATCCCCAAACGCATCGCTGTTCGCGACATCGTCTGGAAATGGCCGCAGAGCTGAGTATCCGCAATCAAAACCATCATCCGCTCTCATTGAAGGACATGTCCATGCTGACACGCCGGTCTCTCGTCAAATTCACCCTTGCAGCCTCGGCCGCTGCGGCGCTGATAGCGGCGTCGTTTGCAGCCGCGCAGGCGCAGGAAAAGGTCGTCCGCATCGGCTTCCAGAAATATGGCAAACTGGTGCTGCTCAAAAGCAAGGGCACCCTTGAGCCGAAGCTGAAAGCGCTGGGTTATAACGTTGCATGGACCGAATTCCCGTCCGGTCCGCCGCTGCTGGAAGCCCTTAACGTCGGTGCAATCGACTTCGGCAATACCGGCGAAGCGCCGCCGATCTTCGCGCAGGCTGCCGGAGCACCGATTCAGTACGTTGCCTATGAGCCTCCTGCGCCGAAGGGTGAGGCGATTCTTGTTCCCAAGGACAGTCCGCTGAAAACGGTCGCGGACCTGAAAGGCAAGAAGGTCGCGCTCAACAAGGGCTCCAACGTCCATTACTTGCTGGTGAAGGCGCTGGAAAAGACGGGGGTCAAATATTCGGACATCACGCCGGTATTTCTCGCACCAGCGGATGCGCGCGCAGCTTTCGAGAAGGGCGCGGTTGATGCGTGGGTGATCTGGGATCCGTTCCAGGCTGCGGCTGAGGTCGCGACGCAAGCCCGCACGCTGGCGGATGGCACCGGCATTGTGTCCAACTACCAGTTCTATTTCTCGTCGCAGAAATTCCTGAACGCCGATCCGAAGATTGTCGATGTGGTGCTGGCGCAACTCAGCGAGGTTGATGACTGGGCCAAGAGCGACATCAAGGCGGTGGCCGAGCAACTCAGTCCATCGGTTGGTCTGCCTGTGCCCGTGCTCGAACTGGCACTCAAGCGCCAGTCCTATGGCATCAAGCCGATCAACGATCAGGTCATCGCGGAGCAGCAGCAGGTTGCAGACACGTTCTTTAGCCTCGGCCTTATTCCCAAAGCCATCAAGATTTCCGACGTAGCAAAGAAGTCCGGATCATGAGTGTGAACAATCCAGCGAACATCCTCTGGTTCCTGCCGACTCACGGGGACAGCCGCTATCTCGGCACCACGACCGGTGGGCGCGAGGTAAACTTCAACTATCTGCGCCAGATCGCGCAGGCGGCGGATCAACTTGGCTACTTCGGGGTCTTGTTGCCGACGGGCCGGAGCTGTGAGGACTCATGGGTTGTCGCGTCAGCCGTCGCGCCATGGACCGAGCGGCTACGCTATCTCGTCGCTGTGCGTCCCGGTCTCCAGTCCCCGACTGTCGCGGCGCGGATGACCGCGACACTGGATCGTGTCTCGAATGGCCGGTTGCTGATCAATGTCGTGACCGGCGGCGACCCGGTCGAGAACAAGGGCGACGGCATTTTCCTGTCTCATGACGAGCGCTACGAGGTCACGCGCGAGTTCCTGAACGTCTATAGCGACCTGCTTGCCGGGAAGGCTGTCAATGTAAAGGGCAAGCATATCTCGGTCGAAGACGGGCGCTTGTTGTTCCAGCCGGTCCAGTCGCCGCGACCGCCGCTATATTTCGGTGGTTCGTCGGATGCAGGCATCGATGTAGCTGTTGATACGGTCGACAAGTACCTGACCTGGGGTGAGCCTCCGGCGCAGGTGGCCGAGAAAGTCGCGCGGGTGAGGGCGGCGGCGGAAAAGAAGGGGCGCAAGCTTTCGTTCGGTATCCGTCTGCATGTGATTGTGCGCGAGACAAACGAAGCGGCGTGGCGTGCAGCGGACGAGCTGATCCAATACGTCACTGACGATACCATCGCGCAGGCGCAGAAAATCTTCTCCCGGATGGACTCTGTCGGCCAGCAGCGCATGGCCGAGCTTCACGGCGGACGCCGCGACAAGCTGGAGATCAGCCCGAACCTGTGGGCCGGTGTCGGTCTTGTACGCGGTGGCGCCGGCACAGCCCTCGTTGGTGATCCGCAAACGGTGGCGGCGCGGATCAAGGAATATCAAGATATCGGCATCGATACCTTTATCATGTCCGGCTATCCGCATCTCGAGGAAGCCTATCGCTTCGCCGAACTGGTGTTCCCGCTGCTCGAGCTGAACCAGTCCAATGTCACCAGGCTGAACGTGAATACCGGACCGTTTGGCGAAACCATTGGAAATGATTACCGTCCGCAGAAACAGGCGTCGTCGTCATGAGTCTCGCCGAGCCCATATCGCAGATCCGCTCGCGCGGCTTTCGTATTCCGCGCGCGGACGGACTGACACAGTGGATCGTACCGCTGTTCATTCTTGTCGTCTGGCAAGTCGCGTGCGTCACCGGATTTGTTTCGGCTCGCGTGTTGCCGGCGCCGACCGATGTCGCGCTGGCGGGATGGAAGTTGCTGCAGTCTGGCGAGCTTGCGCGCAATATCTGGGTCAGCTTCTGGCGAGCAAGCATCGGCTTCCTGATTGGTGGCGGCATCGGCTTTGTGTTCGGCCTTGCCAACGGACTCTCTCAGCTCAGCGCCAAGCTGACCGATACTACGCTTCAGATGGTGCGAAATATTCCGCACCTCGCGCTGATCCCGCTGGTGATCCTGTGGTTCGGTATCGACGAGTCGGCAAAACTGTTCCTGGTCGCGCTCGGCGTGTTTTTCCCGATCTATCTGAACACACTGCATGGCATCAAGACGGTGGACCCGCAGCTCATCGAGATGGGCCGCATCTATGGCATGAGCAATGGCGAACTATTCCGCCGTGTGATCTTCCCCGGCGCGTTACCGTCGATCTTTGTAGGCCTCCGTTTCGCGCTTGGCATCATGTGGTTGACGTTGATCGTGGCAGAAACCATCGCAGCTTCGTCGGGGCTTGGCTACATGGCGATGCAGGCGCGGGAGTTCATGCTGATCGATGTCGTGGTGCTCTCGATCCTGATCTATGCGCTGCTCGGCAAACTTGCTGACTCCACGGCGCGTGTGCTGGAGCGCTTTACGCTCTCCTGGCATCCGGCCTTCCAGAAACATTGAAGGATGATCATGAATCAGGCGCTTCGATTTATTCCCGTCGATGCAAAGGCTGCGGAAGCTGCGTCGAATTTTATTCATGAGGCGAGCGTGAATCGCGACCGTACTCATGGTCCTTCCCGTGCGCTCTCTCTCACCATCCGAGGTCTTCGCAAGTCGTTCGGTGATAATGAGGTGCTGCGCGGCATCGATCTGCACATCCCGGCGGGGCAGTCTGTGGCTATTGTTGGCAAGTCGGGTTGCGGCAAGAGTACGCTGCTTCGTCTGATCGCCGGGCTGGATCAGCCGACAGCGGGCTCGATCGAACTCGGCGACCATGAAGGCAAGCCGAGCGACCACGTCCGCGTGATGTTTCAGGAGCCGCGCCTGTTGCCATGGGCGCGTGTGCTGTCGAATGTTGAAGTCGGTCTTGGCCATGACCGGGAGAAACCGGACGCCAAGGCGCGGGCCGATGAAGCGCTCAAGGAAGTCGGCCTTGATGAGAAACGCGATCAATGGCCTGCGGTCCTATCGGGTGGGCAGAAGCAGCGCGTTGCGCTTGCGCGTGCGCTGGTGAGCCATCCACGCGTGCTGGCTTTCGATGAGCCGCTCGGCGCACTCGACGCACTGACCCGTATTTCGATGCAGCGGCTGTTGGAGCGCGTCTGGCATGACCAGGGCTTTACGGCAATTCTGGTCACGCATGATGTCTCCGAGGCGGTGGCTTTGGCGGATCGTGTGCTCGTGATCGAGAGCGGACGGATTGTTCAAGACATTAGCATTGATCTGCCGCGACCGCGTCAGCGCGGATCGGCGGCTCTTGCGGCTCTTGAGGGAACTATTCTTCGCGAACTGCTCAATGAACACGAAGAACCGGCCGATACGTGAGGTGGTTATGAACTCGCTTGTCCGGCATATTGGTGAGAGCTCGCGCCAGGGCGTTGCAATTCAGGATTTCCGCGGAGCCATGCGTGACCTCGCCGCCGGCGTCAGCATCGTCACGGTGGGGCGGGGTGATGAAATATCCGGCATGACGGTGACATCGGTCTCGTCGCTGTCGGTTGAGCCAGCCACCTTGATCGTGAGTATCAACCGCCAGACGTCGTCGTGGCCGCTGCTTCAGAAGCACGGTGTGTTTGGCATCAATGTTCTGGGCGCGGGGCATCGAGAGATCGCCGAGCGCTTCTCTGGCAAAGATGGGCTGAGCGGAGCGGCGCGGTTTGCCGGGGCCGATTGGATTCACCTTACGTCGGGCGTGCCGCTCCTGGCGGGAGCCCTGGCGGCATTCGATTGCGAAGTCGACCATATTGTCGAGCGCCATTCTCATGCGATTGTCATCGGTCGCGTGCTTGATCTGCGGGTATCATCTGGTTCACCGGCGCTTGTGTACTGGCAACGGCAATATCTGGCGCTGAATCAAGATGCCCCCCAGGATGAGAAGGATCTGCCGACAGCGAAGGCGCTTTGGCAGGTCTAAAGCCTGTTGATCGATGCGGCTTTACACGGACAAGACAGCCCAACCTTGCCTATGGAACGGCTTGCGCCGACAGAGGCAGTCTCCTAGTTTGTGACACATTGCAACTTTCGGTGTGCTCATGAGACCGCGATTGGCTGATGTGGCCCGCATGGCGGGTGTGGATATTTCCACGGCATCGCGTGTGCTTCGCGGCGAAACAAACCAGCGAATTCGTGAGGAGACCCGCGAACGCATCTTAAAGAGTGCGCGCGATCTCGACTATTCGCCAAATACGCTTGCGCAGGGCCTGCGGACTTCGCGCAGCCAGACGTTGGGTCTGATCGTTCCGCAACTGGATAACCCGGTCTTCGCCTCGGCCATTCGCGGCGCGGAAAAGGCGTGCGCGCAGCACGGCTATTCGTTGCTGATCGCACATCGTGAATCGGGCGCCACTGATGCTGTCTATCACCGCCTGTCGCATGGAAATCGTGCCGACGGCTTGCTCGTGGCGAGTCTCGATGACGATCAGTTGCTGCGCGAGGAGCTTGAATCGACCCACACGCCCTTTGTGCTTTTGAACCGCCAACTCAAGGGCAGTCCATATTGCGTCGTGCTCGACAGCCGCGCCGCGGCGGCGATTGCTGTCGATCATCTGGCGCAGATGGGCCATCGGCGGATCGCACATCTGGCGGGCCGGCCCGGTGGATTTAATGCAGGCGAGCGTCTTGCGGGATATCGCGACGGCCTCAAACGTCACGGCATTTCCTTTGATCCGAAACTGGTGGCGGTCGCTGGCTATACGGCGGAAGGAGGAGCGGAAGCGATGCGCAGCCTTCTTGCACAAAAGCCGACAGCGGTTCTTGGTGCGACGCTGGTTACCGCGGCTGGTGCAATGGCTGTGCTGCATGAAGCCGGATTGCAAATTCCACGCGATGTTTCGGTGATGGGACTGCACGACGCGCCCGTTGCGACGATGCTCTATCCTCAGTTGACGTCGGTGAAGATGCCGACCGAACTCATGGGCGAGATTGCGTCCAATCTATTGATCGATCTCCTTAAAGGTGGCGCGCCGCAACCGGTTGCCCCGCTGGCGCCGGACGGTTTGGTTCTTCGCGCCTCCACAGGTCCAGCCCCCCGCTAAAATTTTACTTGACCGACACGACAGTTTGTAAGACGTTTGAACAAACGATTGCGCAAACCATTTGTTCAATCAGAAACGAAGCGGCCAGGGAGTACGTCGAGTGAGCGTGGCGAATTTGGCCTCGGAACAGGGGCTGTCATGACCGCAACCACCATCGCTGCAGTTCGCGACGCTGAC
>Ga0209023_10006976_pt1 | contig 11751 bp, 14 predicted proteins | sample LakOneMetagenome_FD_187468 | JGI IMG/M metagenome (GOLD analysis project Ga0209023, IMG submission 187468) | Freshwater and sediment microbial communities from Lake Erie, Canada (SPAdes) (version 2) | ecosystem: Environmental > Aquatic > Freshwater > Lentic | place: Lake Erie, Canada...
GCGATCACGCAGTACAGGTATTCATTGGCCGGTTTCACGCCCAGCGCGGCTTCGGTGGCGATCATGAACGGGCGCAGGTACAGGGCCGAACCTTCGGCTTCCGGGATCCAGTCGCGGTCTTCGCTGACCAGGGCGTGCACCGATTCCAGGAAAAGCTCTTCCGGCAGCGGTTCCATGGCCAGGCGGGTGGCCGACTTGGCGAAGCGGCGCGCGTTGGCGTCCGGACGGAACAGGGCGGCGCCGCCTTGCGGCAGGCGGTAGGCCTTCAGGCCTTCGAAGATTTCCTGCGCATAGTGCAGGACCATGGTCGACGGGTCGAGCGGCAGGTTGGCGCGCGCCACGACCTTGCCGTCATGCCAGCCTTTGCCTTCGGTGTAGCGGATCGTGACCATGTGGTCGCTGAACGCGCGGCCGAAGCCCGGGTTTTCCAGCAGCGCCGAACGTTCAGCCGGCGGCAGGGGAATCAAGCATTTTTCGATCGACAGCGTCGATTGGCCTTCTTTGTTCATACAGTCTCCAGAAACGGCGGGTGGGCGCGCGATGCTGCCCGGCTGCCCGCAAAACCACTATTATCGGTCAATTCGCGGGGTTTGTTGCAGCTGCCGTTTTGAAAGCGCCAACATTGCCGGAATGGCCGCTTTGGCCCCGTATAATTCGGTTCCGCCTCGCAGGAGTTGCGCCTTGTTCCAGAACCAGTCATTGCAGATGCCGGACGCGCCGCTGCCGCCCGCCGGCGCCGGCCTGCTGTTGCGTGCGCTGTTCAAGCGCGGCGCCGGCGTCAATCAAATGCCGCAGCTGCCGGCGACAGTGTTCGCCTGCACGGCTCCCGGTCCGTAAGCGCTGGCGCGCTACAAGGCCTTGCTGGGCTTTGCGCCGGGTGCGCAGCCGGTGAGCGCGCATTACCTGCTGGTGCAGCGTGCCCACCTGGCGAGCATGCTGGCGCCGGCGTTTCCGTTCCGGCTGCCGGGCATGGTCCATGTCGAGAACGGCATCGCCGAGCATGCGCGGGTGGCGCCCGGCACGCCGCTGCGGCTAATCACGCAAGTGCGGATCGACCCGCCGACGGCATCCGGCGCGCGCTTTTGCGTGCTCGACACCACGGCATGGGATGGTGCAACCGAGGTGTTCGGCTGCACCAGCAAATACCTGGCCGTGCCCGGACGGCGCGACGGGGCGCGTAGCGCGCCACACCCGGCGCCGGCGCAGCCGGTGTTCGGCGGCTGGGACGTGCAACACGATGCCGGCCGCGCCTATGCGCGCGTGTCGGGCGACTGGAATCCGATCCACCTGGCGCGGCCGGCAGCGCGGCTGTTCGGGCTGCGCGCACCCATCATCCACGGCATGCATTCGGTCGCCAAGGCGCTGGCCTGCCTGGACGCGCGCGGCGAACGCGTACGTGCAGTCGACGTGCGCTTTCGCGCCACCGTGCCGCTGGGCGCGCACGTGCAGATGCTGCATGCGCCCGGCGCCGCCGCCTTTGCTCTGGTGTGCGAGGGCCGGCTGGCGGTCGAGGGGAGCGTGGCGTTTGCGCCGGCCTGAACTGATTGCAGATGGGAAAGTCGCACGGAATCCCGCTACAATGGTTTTTTGATCTTAACCCTCGCAGGCCCACACCATGAACGACCAGCACGGACGCCCGATCCACGAACTGACCATGACGGTCCTGATGACGCCCGACATGGCGAACTTCTCGGGCAACGTCCACGGCGGCACCATCCTGAAATTCCTCGACAGCGTGGCCTATGCCTGCGCCAGCCGCTATTCGGGTTCGTATGTGGTAACGCTGTCGGTGGACCAGGTGATGTTCCTGGAGCCGATCCACGTGGGCGAGCTGGTGACCTTCCTGGCCTCGGTGAACTATACCGGCACCAGCTCGATGGAAGTCGGCATCCGCGTGGTGACGGAAAACATCCAGCAGCGCACCGTGCGCCACGCGAACAGCTGCTATTTCACGATGGTGGCGGTGGACGAGCATCGCAAGCCGCAGGCCGTGCCGAAGCTGGTGACGGAAGGCGAAGACGCCGTGCGTCGCTACCAGAAGGCCGAGGAACGCAAGCGCTCGCGCCAGGCGCTGCACGGCCGCAAGGGCTGAGCGGCGCGTTCCGCCAGTGCGAGCTTACGCGAGGTTCTCGTGGTGGTCGGCCACACCCTGTTTCCAGTAGGCCGAGACACGCATCGCTTCCTTGGCAATGCCCTTTTCTTCGGCCAGCACGGCGCGCAGGCGGCGCATGGTGGCCGCTTCGCCTGCACCCCAGGCAAAGCCTTCGCCCGCCGGCAGCGTGCATGCACGCACGCGTTCGAGCAGCGCATCCTCGCTGTCGACCCAGTGCACGTCGATGTGCGCGACGCTGGTGAACGGCAGGCGGTCGCCGTCGCCGGCAAGCACGACCACGATCACGCGCACCTGGGCCGGCAGCTCTTCCAGGCGGCGGCGCATGGCCGGCAGGGCGGTGCTGTCGCCGGCCAGCAGGTGCCAGTCGAAGTCCGGCGGAATGATCATCGAGCCGCGCGGGCCGCCGATGATGGCCCGGTCGCCGGGCTGCGCATTGCGCGCCCAGTTCGACGCCGCGCCGTCGCCGTGCAAGGCGAACTCGATGGTCAGCTCGCGCGATTGCGCGTTGAAGCGGCGCGGCGTATAGTCGCGCCGCACCTGGTTGCCGGCGCCGTCGTCGAACATGAACTTCACGTGGTCGTCGAACGAGAGCGAGACGAAATCGGCCAGGGCCTCGCCCTGGAAGGTGATGCTGGCGAAGTGCTCGCCGCTTGGTGCGATGCTGGCGACGCTGACTTCGCGCATGCGCAGCTCATGGCGCACGCGCTGGACGGTCTTGCGGGATTGCTGTTCCATGATTCATCCAAACTAGTTGATAATGTCACCTATTATGCGAAAACCAGTTGATAAAGTCAACCAAAAACCGTCGGGGACGGTGGGCGATGTGTTCGATGCCATCCACTCGGTCATGCATCTGTACCGGGCGCAGCAGTTCCGGGCGTTTGCCGGCGGCGAGCACGAGCTGACGCACATGGAAAGCAAGGTGCTGCGCTTCTTCGCGCGCCAGCCGGGCGCCACGCTGAGCGATTTGGTGGCGCATTCGGGGCGCGACAAGGCGCAGCTGACGCGCTTGATCAAGGGCTTGCGCGAACGCGGTCTGCTCGACGCCAGCGCGGACGAGGCCGACCGGCGCAGCACGCGGCTGCAGCTGAGCGAGGCGGGGGAGGCGCTGAACGGGCACTTGCACCAGGTTGGCGCGGCGTTGTCGGGGGTGGCGCTGGATGGGATCAGCGAAGCAGAGCGCGAGCAGTTGCATGCGCTGTTGCAGCGGGTAAGGGCGAACCTGGCGGGGGAGGGGGAGGCGTAGCGGAATTCGGCGGCGGGTCGGCATGCGTGCGATGAGACCGCGTGGGCTCGAGAGCCCACCCTACGTATCGCGGGTTTTCGTAGGGTGGGCCGCGCCGCGCCAGGCTCTCGAGCCCACGCGGTATGGAACAGTCGCTTGTCGAGAAGTTTCGTAGGGTGGGTTCTCGAACCCACCAGCCCGAAACAGCTGCGAGCGACGTAGGGTGGACACCTGTGTCCACGCGGTATGGCACCGTCGCCCATCGAAACGGCAACTCCGCCCGCGGCTGCCGCGAACCCTGTTCCCCTAATCTTGTACCACTCCGCTATCGGACTTCGCCGCCACTGCATTCGCCCCCGCACCCCGCACGATATTCGCACTCGCCGCAATCACGACTCCCGCCAGCGCCAGCGACCCGACCCCCACCGCAAGCCCGGCATGCGCCGCAATCCACCCGATCACCGGCGGCCCGAGCAGCAGCCCGCTGTATCCAACCGTGGCCGCCGTCGCCAGCCCCACGCCCGGCGCCATGTCCGGCGTGCGCGCTGCCGCGGTAAAGATCACCGGCACCACGTTCGCTGCCCCCAGCCCCACCAGCCCGAAGCCCAGCGCTGCGATCACGACATTCCCCGTGCTGACCGCCAGCAGCACCCCGGCCGCCATCGCCAGTCCACCCGCCACCATCACGCCGCGCGCGCCGAAGCGCAGCACCAGGCCGTCGCCGGCGAAGCGGCAGGCCGCCATCGCGATCGAGAACAACGAGAAGCCCAGCGCCGCCTGCGCCGCCGAGGCGCCGGTCTGCTCCCTGAGCACCAGCGCGCTCCAGTCGACCAGCGCGCCTTCGACCGCCATGCACAGCAGGGCCAGCAGACCGAGATACAGCGCCGGGCCGCGCGGCAGGCGCACCCCGGGGCCATGCTCGCCCGGTACCGGCGCTACATGCAGCGTCGAGCTCACCGTCAGCACCACCGCAACCAGCATCACGCCCGCCAGGACCAGCACGCCGTTGCCGTCGCCCAGGCCGAACTTCAGCATCAGGCCGCCCAGGGCCGCGCCGAACAATCCGCCCAGGCTGAAGAAACCGTGGAACGACGACATGGTCGGCACACCGCGCGCCTTTTCGACTTCGGTCGCATTCGCGTTCATGGCGACGTCGAGCGTGCCGTTGGCGGCGCCGAACAGGAAGGCGAAGATGAACAGGAGAGCCGGCGCCGAGGCGCCGACCAGGGCCGCCAGCGTGATCGGGAACAGCAGCGCCGAGGCCAGCGTCAGGCGCTTGCTGCCATGGCGCGCGATCAGCGCGCCGCACAGGGGCATGGCCGCCATGGCGCCGCCGGCGATGGTCAGCAGCAGCAGGCCGAGGGTGGCGGTGTCGAAGCCGGCGCGCGCCTGCACCGTGGGTACGTGCACGGCCCAGGCGCCGATGCCGGCCCCGTTCAGCAGGAAGATGCTGGAGATGGCGCGGCGCGCGCGGCGCACGGCGTCCGGCGAGGGACTGGTTGGAGACATCATGCGACCTTGTTGGCGAGAAGGATATCGGGGCCGCCGGCGGCGTCGCGCAGGCGTGCCAGTACGTCGGGCGGCGCGTCCGCCTCGAGCACCAGGTGATCGAGTTCGGCGAGGGCGGCGACGGCGAACGGCGCGGCGTCGAGCAGGCGTTCGTTGAGGACGGCGGCGGCGCGGCGGCCGGACGCCGCCAGCATGGCGCGCTTGAACAGCGCTTCTTCCGGGTCGGCGGCGTACAGGCCTTTCTGCGCATGGACCGCGCATACGCCGACGATGCACAGATCGGCATGGATGCGCCCGACCTCGGCCACGGCCTGGGCGCCGAGGGCGGCGCCGCAAGTGGGCGAATACACGCCGCCGATCAGCACGATGCGCGTGCGCTGGAAGCCGCGCAGCGCCAGCGCCACCTGCGGGCTGTTGGTGACGATCGCCGCGGCGCAGCCGTCGCCCAACTGCTGCACCAGCGCCAGGTTGGTCGAGCCGGCGTCGATCAGCACGGTGTCGTGTGGTTTGACGAGGCTGCGCAGGGCCAGGCCAAGCGCCGCCTTGCGCGGCCCGTCGCGTTCGGCGCGTTGCTGCAGCGGCGCTTCGCCCATGGTGCGGCGCAGGGCGCCGCCGTGCACGCGGCACAGCAGGCCGGCGTTGTCGAGGTCGCGCAGGTCGCGGCGTACGGTGTCTTCCGAGGCGCCCAGGCGGGTGGCCAGCTCGGCCGCCAGGACCTTGCCTTCGCGCTCGACGGCGTCGAGGATCAGGCGGCGCCGTTCTTCGGGTAGTTGCATGGAGTGCTCCAGAAATGAGCACGGATCATAACTTGCCATCCATGAACAGGCAAGAAAAAGCAGAAACCCGCAGAAAATAGTGCGAATCAGTGCATGTTCACGCATCAGCAGGCGAAACCAGACAAACGCGGCGCCGCGCTTGCACGCGAACTGAGGTCAGCGCTTGGGCGTCGGCTGCTGGCTGCGCAGCCAGGCCAGCAAATCGGCCACCTGCTTTTGGTCGCTCATGCCCCAGAAGCGCATCTTGGTGCCGGGGACGACGTCGCCCGGGTCGTCGAGGAAGGCGGCCAGGGTCTTGTCGTTCCAGACGATGCCGGCGCGTTTCATGGCGGGCGAATAGCTGTAGCCGGCACCGCTGCCGGCGCGCCGCCCAAACAGGCCGTTCAGCTGCGGGCCGAAGCCGTTGCTGGCCGCCGGACCGACCGCGTGGCAGGACGCGCAGCGCACGTTGAACAGGCGCTGGCCATTGGCCAGGTCGGCGGCGCCGGCGCCCAGGTGCAGGCCGAGCAGGGCAATGAGGCAGATTGTTTTCATCGGTGCGACAGGATTCAGGTAGCGGCAGCGCGGGCGTTGCGGGCGCCATACGCGGCAAGGAAGACGCCCACGGCGCGCTCGGCGCTGGCCTCCAGCTGTTCCGGCCCCAGGGCCTCGATGGCCTGGAACAACATGCGCTCGCCCCACTCGGCATCGAACAGGGCCTTCAGGTGGCGCGCCGCCAGTTCGCTGCCGGCTTCGACCAGCTCGCCGTCGTCCATGGCCTGGTGCAGAAGGGCGGCCAGGGCGGCGATCACGCGGCCGGGGCCGAGATCGTAGCACTGGTTGCCCAGGCTGGAGCGCGCCGCTTCGGCCAGCACCAGGCGGCGCGTGGCCAGCGTTTCGGGGGCGCAGGTGTGGGCCAGGTAGCGCCGGCCCACATGTTCGAGCGTGGCGCGGATGCCGGCGTGGCATTCCGCCAGCGCTGCACGCGCCGCTGCATACTCGGCTTCGGCGGCATCCAGGGCAATCGCTACCAGCAGCTCCTCCTTCGACTTGAAGTAGGCGTACACCGTCGCCTTCGAATAACCGACGCGGTTGCAGATGTCGGACATCGAGGCGCGGTCGAAGCCGGCCTCGTGGAACACGTCGGTCGCCGTGCGCAGGATGGCCGTGCGCCGGGCTTCGCTCTTGGTCATGGACGCGCTTACTGGACGCGGCGTACGCGCGCCGTGCTGTTCTGGCCGTCCACCTGGAAGAAGAAGGCGCCGCCGAACAGGCCGCGCTTGATGCGCACCTTCGGGTTGTGCATGCGCGGCAGCACGGCCTGGCTGCCGTCCGTGATGCGCCAGACCTGGCCATTGGCGAGCTTGATGGTGGTGTTGCCGCTCCAGCCGTCGAAGTCGCCGGCGATGCTGCTTTCGATCTGCTCGGGTTCGGCTTCCTTGACCTGCTGCTGCTTGATGCCGAACTGCTGTTCCGGCGCCCGGGCGGTGGGCGGCGCCGATGCCGCGGTTACCGAAGCTGCGCCAACCGGCATCGCGTCGTAGCAGGCCAGGCGCTGGGCGGCGTCGGCAAGGCTGCGGCATGCCAGGACGGCGGCGTCGTCGGCAAGGGCGGCGCCGGGGGCGGACAGGAACAACGGCAGGAACAACGACAGGAGCAGGGGCGAAGCTTTCTTCATGGGCTATCCGTAAAGTGAACGCGCCGCGCCAGTGCACGGCTGAGTTCGATTATAGCCACAGGAAGAGGTGCGCGGGCAGCCCCGTGCTTGGCGCTCGGGCGCGATCGCCTCAGGTGCCCTCGCGCCGCGTTATTGGACGCGGACCACGCGCGCCGTGTTGGGTCGTCCCACGACCTGCAGGAAGAAGGCGCCCAGCAGGCCGCGCGAGACTTCGACCAGCGGTTCCTGCATCGGCGGCAGGACCGCCTCGCTGTTGTCGGACACGCGCCAGACCTGGCCGTTGGCCAGCGTGATCCGCGTGCCGGGGGCCCAGCCGTCGAAGGCGCCGACTACCGTGCTGCGGAACGAGGACGCCTGCTCGACCTTCTTGACCGGGGGCGTGAGGCCGAAATCCTGTTCCGGGGCCTTGGCGGCAGTGGCAGTGGCAGTGGCAGTGGCAGCGGTCGTGGCGACAGGGGCTGCCACCGAAGCAAGCGGGATCGCGTCGTAGCAGGCGACACGCTGGGCAATATCGGTGAGCGCGCGGCACTTCAGCATGGCGGCATCGTCCGCCAACGCAGGCCCGGTCGCCGAAACCAGGACCAGGGGGAGCATATACAGGGTGTGTTTCATTCGCATTCCAAGGATGAGGAAAAATCGGCGTTATCCTGCAGACAACGCGCGATTATAGCGCCTGCCGCTGCGGCCTGCGCCGCCGCGGCGGCGCAGGCACATCCTCACCAAAGGCCAGTCAGGCGGCCAGTGGGGCCGTGCCGCTGGCCGTGGCGCCGATATGGCGGTTCACCGCCGACAGCACCGCGTGGAAGGAAGCGGTGACGATGTTGCTGTCGATGCCGGCGCCGAACAGGGTCGGGCCGTTCCCGACGCGCAGCTCGACATAGCAGGCCGCGCGCGCGTTCGCGCCGGAGCCGATCGAGTGCTCGTGGTAGTCCATCAGGCGGATGTCGAGGCCGAGCGCATTCACGAAGGCATCAATCGGGCCGTTGCCAACGCCGCGCCGCACCGCCTGCACGCGCTCCTGCTGCGCCGTCACCTCGATCTGCACCGGCTGCTCGCCCGTGCTGTCTTCGGTCATGCGGTGCGACACGTAGCGCCACGGCGCATGCTGTTCCAGGTATTCGCGCCCGAACAGGGCGTGGATGTCGCTGGCGGCGATTTCACGGCCGCTGCTGTCGGCCAGCTGCTGCACCACGCGCGAGAATTCGATCTGCAGGCGGCGCGGCAATTGCAGGCCGTATTCCTGCTCGAGCAGGTAGGCCATGCCGCCCTTGCCCGACTGGCTGTTCACGCGGATCACGGCATCGTAGCTGCGGCCCAGGTCGGCCGGATCGATCGGCAGGTAGGGCACTTCCCAGATCGCGTCCGGCTGCTGCTTGGCGAAGCCCTTCTTGATCGCATCCTGGTGCGAACCCGAGAAGGCGGTGAAGACCAGGTCGCCGGCATACGGGTGGCGCGGATGCACCGGCAGCTGGTTGCATTCCTCGACCAGCTGGCGCACGGCGTCGATGTCGGAGAAGTCCAGGCCCGGGTGCACGCCTTGCGTATAGAGGTTCATGGCGAGCGTGACCAGGTCGACGTTGCCGGTGCGCTCGCCGTTCCCGAACAGACAGCCTTCAACGCGGTCGGCGCCGGCCATCACGGCCAGTTCGGCCGCCGCCACCGCCGTGCCGCGGTCGTTGTGCGGGTGGACGCTGATGATGAGGGATTCGCGGTTGTTCAGGTTCCGGCACATCCATTCGATCTGGTCGGCGTACACGTTCGGGGTGCTCGCTTCCACCGTCGACGGCAGGTTGACGATCATCTTGTTCTCGGGCGTCGGCTGCCATTCGGCGCTGACGGCATCGGTGATCTGCTTCGAGAAATCGAGTTCGGTGGTCGAGAACGACTCTGGCGAATACTCCAGGCCCCATTGGGTTTGCGGGTGCTGGGCCACGAGCTCCTTGATCAGCCGTGTGCCGTTGACGGCGATCTGCACGATCTCCTCGCGCTCCATGCCGAACACCACCCGGCGGAATACGGGCGCCACCGAGTTGTAGATGTGGACGATGGCGCGCTTGGCGCCGACGGCGGAATCCACGGTGCGGCGAATCAGCTCGTCGCGCGCCTGGGTCAGCACGATGATGGTGACGTCGTCAGGAATGTGGCCGTCCTCGACCAGCATGCGCACGAAATCGAAGTCGGTCTGCGAGGCAGACGGGAAGCCGACTTCGATTTCCTTCAGGCCGATCTGCACCAGGGTCTGGAAGAAGCGCAGTTTCTTGTCGGCGCTCATCGGCTCGATGAGGGCCTGGTTACCGTCGCGCAGGTCGGTGCTCATCCAGATCGGTGGCTGGGTGATGGTCTTGCCCGGCCACTGGCGGTTTTCCAATGGGACGGCGGCGAACGGACGGTATTTGGCGGATGGGTTGGTCAACATGATCGGTACTCCTGCTTGTGCTGTGAATGCTTGCCTTGACGGCGCTGGTGTGGCGGGGAGGCTGCCGGACGGGCCACGAAACGCTAGGCCCGGCAACCGATCGGTAGCTTTAGCAGCAGTCGAAACACAGCGCGTGCGCCGGCCGGCAGGGTCGACCCCTGGCGGATGATGAATGACGAGGATTTCTGAGGGACTGGCATCGTACAACTTCCTGTAACTACTTTTTAGGGTGCCGGCGACGGTGGCCGGACGCGAACGCGACGTTCAGGTGCGTAACTCAGGCGCGTAGTAGTAGCGACGCTGGCGATAGCGCGCCGGCGAGCGGTAGGACAGTTAGCAGATGCAATTGGATAGACATTGATACGACTGTAGGCCGAATATAGTTCGGTGTCAACCCTCGATTTTGAACAGGTGTTGCGCGGGTGCGATGTTACGGCTGCGGTGGCTGGGTCAGGAACAGCCACGCGACCGTGATCACGACCATGCCGGTGGCCGTCACGCAGCTCCAGGTAAAGAACCAGGCCGACAGCAGCGTCGCCTGCAGGGCGCGCTCGAACACGAAGCCCAGCACGAAGTCGAAGGCGGTGAGGAAGGACCAGCGCCGCAGGTAGACCGGCAGGTAGACGCTCATGCGCCGGTTGTGCTGGAAGGCGGCGTGGCGCTCGATGGCCGTGCGCGCGCTGCCGACGTCCTTGAACAGCCAGTCGAAGAAGATGAAGCGGTAGAGCAGGGTGCGGAAGGGCAGCTCATCGACCAGCTGTGCTGCTGGCGGCGGGGTGCGCTGTGGTTCCGGCGTGGTCGTCATGGTCGGCTTTCGTCCAGGCGGGCAAACGAAACCCCAGTATGCCGGAAGCCGTGCGGCCACTGCCCGGCAGCGTCAAACCGTGCGGAAACAAAATTCTGCGTGGCAATCTCGCCACGGCTGGGCAAATGGCCGGCTTGGCGTTAGGATGGTCTTTTTTTTGTTGGGCTACCGCATGATCTCGCCTGCTTCCTTGCAGATCCGTCCCATCCGCGAGGATGACCTCGACGCCGTTCTGGGCGTCCAGGCGGCTTGTTATCCGCCTGCCATGCAGGAGCCGCGCGACGTGGTGCTGGCTCGCCTGCTGGCCACGGGCGATACGACGCTTGTCGCCGTACGCGGCGGCGCCCTCTGCGCGTATGCGTTTGCCTACCGCAGCGCCGCCGGCGTGGTGACGCCACTGGGCGCCGCCTTCGAGGTGAAGGAGGGCGGCGACACGCTCTATATCCACGACCTGTCGGTGGCGCCGGCCGCGGCCGGGCTGGGCATTGCCAGGCAGCTGGTTGAGAGCCTGCGTTCATTGGCGGCTGGAGCGGGGCTGCGGCAGTGCGCGCTCGTGTCTGTCCAGGAATCGCAGCCCTTCTGGGAAAAGCTGGGCTTTGCGGAGCGGGCTTGCGAGGAGCGTGCTGCCCGGCTGGCGCTGGCGAGCTATCCTGCCGTCGCCGTCTACATGTGCGGTGACCTGCATGGCGGGACGCCGTCATGAGAACCGACGCATACCGTACGCAGAATGTGTTCCTGCTGCTTGCCATCGTGCTGCTGGCGGCCTCGCTATTCCTGCCTTGCTCGGTAAGCGCTCATGGAAGCCCGCCCCACATACTTCCGGGCTGGGCCGCCATGCTGATCCCGCTGATGTTCGGCCTGGGGATGCTGTTCCACACACCGAGCAAACTCGAGCTCTTCCACGCGCTGATGCTGCTGCCTTTCCTGGCGGCGCTCCTGAACCTGAATTTCGTCGTGACAGGCCTGTGTCTGTACCGCCGGCGCATCCTGCCATGCTGGCTCCTGGCCTGCACACTCTGCGGCCCGATCCTTGCTATAGTTTCGCCTTTCGTGTTGCGCGGCGGCGATAGGATGCTCGCAGGTTTCTACGTGTGGCTGCTCGCCCACGCCTGCTTGGTAGCGGCTGTCGTCTCGGCCCGCTACGCACATCACAAGACACATCGATAAGGAACCAATGAAGAAGTACGCCATCGCCGCCTCCCTCCTGACTCTCGCTGGCTTCGCCGGCTTCGCCACTGCCCAGGAAGTGG
>Ga0209023_10006978_pt1 | contig 11745 bp, 9 predicted proteins | sample LakOneMetagenome_FD_187468 | JGI IMG/M metagenome (GOLD analysis project Ga0209023, IMG submission 187468) | Freshwater and sediment microbial communities from Lake Erie, Canada (SPAdes) (version 2) | ecosystem: Environmental > Aquatic > Freshwater > Lentic | place: Lake Erie, Canada | collected...
AACGGGAATGGGTCTGGAAGTTCCCTCCCGCTTCGGTTCTTCGGTCGAAGTGGATTCCCGCCCGGTCACGGGCTCCGGGGTGCCCTCCAGATTGATCTTCGGGAGCCATTCGAGCCAGCTCGGCAGGTACCAGTTCCATTTGCCGAGCAGCTTCATGGTCGATGGCACCAGGACTCCGCGAACAATCGTCGCGTCGATCAGGACCGCCGCCGCGAGTCCGACACCCATCTGCTTGAACTCCAGCATCGAGAGGGTGGCGAAGATCGAGAAGACGGCGACCATCACGATCGCGGCCGAGGTGACCGGACCGGCGGTCCGCCTGAGCCCGTACTCGATCGCCTCCGAGGTGCTCCTGCCCTGATCGTGGGCTTCCCGGATCCGGCTGAGGATGAACACGTGGTAATCCATCGACAGTCCGAACAGGACCACGAACAGGAACATCGGCAGCCAGGCGGTGATTCCGCCCATCGACTCGAAGCCGAGCAATCCCTCGAGATGCCCTTCCTGGAAGACCCAGACGAGCAGCCCGTAGGCAGCGCCGACCGAGAGCAGGTTGAGCAGGATCGAAGTGACCGGAATGACGATCGAACGGAAAGCCACCATCAGCAGGATGAACGCGGTCATCAGCACGAAGGCGAAGACCAGGGGCGCCCGGCTCTTCATCAGGTCGTTGAAGTCCTTCGAGCTTGCGGTCATCCCGCTCACGTTGGTCTCGGTCCCCGGAACCTGGCCGATCGTGGCCGGGATTAGGTCTTCCCGCAGGCTGACCAGCGCCGCATTCGAAGCGTCGTCGGTGCCTGATCCGGCGAGCGGCACGCTGACCACCTCGACCTTGCCGTTCGGACTGACCTCGGTCGTCACCGGTGATCCGAATTCCCGCGGACCGTCAACGGCCTCCTTTAGGGCGGCTACGCCCTGCTGGACTTCGGGTGAACGGACGTCCTCGGCCTCGATCACCACCCTGGCCGGGTCGGGCCCGCCAGGGAAGGCCTCGTTCATCTGGTTGTAGGCCTTGATCACCGGCAGGTCCTGGGGCAGGGCTTCCGCCCCCGGCACCACGGTGTGGAGCTTGAATGCCGGCAAAGCCACGAGCACCAGGAGGCCACCGGCGACCACGGCGGAGATGCCCGGGCGCCGGAGGACCGTCCGGATGAACTTCGCCCCGAAGCCGCCTTCCTGACCGGCCAGGACGCTCTGCTCGCCGCCCACGCGCTGGATCTTGCGGCGACGCAGCCTGTCGATCAGCGGGATGCGACCCTTGTCGACCCGGTCGCCGAGCCAGGCCAGCACGGCCGGCAGCACAGTCAACGAACCGACCATCGCGACCGCGACGACCAGAATGGTGCCTGTCGCGAACGAGGCGAAGGTGGAATCGCCGGTCATGTACATGCCGGCCATCGCGATGATCACGGTGATTCCGGAAACGATCACCGCCCGGCCCGATGTCGCGGCCGCTGCTTCCAGCGCCGCCGACTCCGACCTTCCGGCCGCCCTTTCCTCACGCTCACGGCGCAGGTAGAAGAGTGAATAGTCGACTCCGACCGCGAGGCCGATCAGCAGGATCACCGAGTTGGCCGCATCTGACATCGGGGTGATGTGGCTGACCAGGGCGGTCAATCCGATCGCCGCGGCGACCGAGGTGAGCCCGAGCAGCAGCGGCACCCCGGCGGCGATGAATGCCCCGAAGGCGATGATGAGGATCAGCAGGGTGATAGGCAGGGACGTGATTTCCGCTTTCTTGAAGTCGTCCTCGAAGGCCTGTCCGATTTCTTCGTTCGCCGAGGCATCGCCGAACTGTGCGAAACCGACTCCTGGTGCTCTGGCCTGAGCCTCGTTGACCGCGTCCTGGGTCGCACCAAGCCGTTCGCTCAACTCGTCTTCGTTGCCGGCGAGCTGAAAGGAAAGCAGGGCCGACTTTCCATCGGCCGAAAGCTGGCCACGATTGCCCGGTGCGAACGGATTTTCGACATGAGAGACGTAAGGGGTCGCCTTCAGCTCGCGGCCGAGTTCGTTCGCAGCCTGACGGGTGCTCGGACTCGTGTTGGAATCACCGGCGGGAGCGGTGATCAGCACCTGCTCGGATGCGTTCTCGGGGAAGTTCTCGGATGTGACCACTCCGGCCTTGCCTGACTCGCCAACCCCGCTTTCGGCGTCGGTCAGGGTCCTCGTTCCCACCGAACCTCCGATGAAGACGGCGAGGACAACGAAGGCGAGCCAGCCCCAGATCGCAGTCTTGCGATGAGTGGCGCTCCACCTTCCGGCACGGGCAGCGATGTTTCGACTGGGTTTCATACAGGCAAGACTGCCGACGCGGGAGTTGCTCCGAAATGGGGATGTCCTGTGTCTTTGCCGAGAGCTGGCTGCCCCTTAGGGGTGCGGTAAACCGCACCCCGGGCGGGTGGATGCGGGTGCTGGCCACACCAACAAAAGCCTCCCCATGGGGCAGAATCCGGTTATGGGCAGCCCCTCCAACCTTCGCGCGAGACTGGCCTGGCTTGCTTTCGCCGGGTTCCTGGCCGGAGCCGGCGGGGCGACGATGATCGCCCTGTCCAACCAGTCGGTTGATCAGCCCGTTCTCGAGATTTCCCTCCGGGTCCTTACCGGCTGGACCTGGCTCGGGGTGGGCATCTTCGCCTGTTGGCGGCGACCCGACAATCCCTTCGGGTCGTGGATGATCTTCACAAGTTTCGCCTGGATGGCCCAGGTGCTGAATTACGCCAACTCTTCGCTGGTCTTCACTGTCGGCATAGTTATCTCCTACGTCTTCCCGTTCGCGCTGATCCAGACCCTGGTCCGGTTTCCGACCGGCCGGATCGAGTCCCGGACAGATCAGTGGGTCGTGCGGCTCATGCTTCTGGCCCTATCGCTGGTTCTGGTTGGCACGTTCTTCAGCACCCCTGACCAACTCGGATTCGAGGACGCGCCCCGCAACCTTCTGCTCCTGGTGGACTCCCCGACCACTTCGGCGGTGATCCTGATCATCGCGAACGCGATCGCGATAGTCCTGGTCCTCGCCCTGATTCACAGTTTCACCACCAAGTACTCGGCCGCCTCCCCGCCGATGCGGCGGCTGATCGGTCCCGTCCTCTGGACTTCCACCACTCTCCTCGCACTGCTGGGAATTGCGTCGGTCTTCTCGATTGCAGACCTCGACACGGCCGAAGACATCAGCGGACTGCTCGGGGCGATCACCGCGATGATTCTCCCTCTCGCCTTTCTGGTCGGGCTTGCGCGAAGCCGGCTGGTCCGGGGCCAGGCCCTGGGCCTCATGCTTGAGCGCGTCGCCAACGAAAGCGACCCGGTGAAGATGCAGGCAGCGGTGGCCGAGGCCCTCGGCGATCCGTCGGTCGAACTGGCCTTCTGGCTTCCGGATTCCCGCCACTTCGTCGACACTCGCGGATTGCCGATATCCGAACCGGAGGCCGGCTCGAAGCGGGCGGCGAGCGAAGTCAGCATGGACGGCCGCAAAGTCGCATTGATCATCCATGACGGCGCCCTGCTCGAAGAACCGGAAAAGATCGAGGCGGTCAGCCGCGGCGCCGCCCTCGCTTTCGAGAATGCCCGCCTAGAAGCCGAGGTGCGGGCCAACGTCGCCGAGCTCCGGGCTTCCCGGACCCGCATCGTCGAGGCCGGCGACGCCGCCCGCCGGGAGATCGAGCGGAATCTCCACGACGGCGCCCAGCAGAATCTCGTTTCGCTGGCGATGAAACTTCAGCGGGCCAGGTCACGGGTCGAGTCCGATCCGCGCGGCGCGATCGAGATCCTCGACGGTGCCAGCGCCGAACTCGAGCAGACCCTCGCCGAACTTCGTGAACTGGCCCGCGGGATCCACCCCGCGGTGCTATCCGACCGCGGACTCGATGCCGCCCTGCTGGCCCTCGCCCACCGGGCGCCGTTGCCGGTCGAGGTCGGCGAAATGCCGGAGGACCGCCTTCCCGAACCCGTCGAGGCGGCCGCCTATTACGTGGTTGCCGAGTCGCTGACCAATGTGGCCAGGTATGCGGATGCGAGCCGGGCCAAAGTGGATATTTCCCGGAGCAACGGGACGGTCCGGATCCGGATCGCCGATGACGGAGTCGGCGGAGCCGATCCGACGCAGGGTTCCGGACTGAAGGGCCTGGCCGACCGGATCGCCGCCCTCGACGGACATTTCATGCTGGCCAGTCCCGACGGTCTGGGCACGATCGTGGAGGCCGAGATTCCATGCGGGTAGTGGTTGCCGATGATTCAGTGCTGCTCCGTGAGGGCGTGGTCCGGGTGCTCGAAGACGATGGCTTCGAGGTGGTCGGTCAGGCCGGCGACGCCGAGGACCTGTTGCGCAAGGTCGGTGCCCACAAGCCCGATGTCGCCGTGATCGACATCCGCATGCCGCCGACCCTGACCGACGACGGACTGCAGGCGGCGAAGAAAATCCGGGTCGACTATCCGGGCACCGGCGTGCTGGTCCTTTCCCAGTATCTGGAGGAGAGCTACGCCCTCGACCTGGTCGCCGATTCAGCCGAAGGGGTCGGCTATCTGCTGAAGGACCGGGTCGCCGAGATCGACCGCTTCACCGAGTCGGTTCGCCGGGTCGCGGGAGGAGGTTCAGCCCTGGATCCCGAGGTTGTTTCCCATCTGCTCGGCAGACGCCGCCGGGAGGATCCGCTCGAGGTCCTGACCGCCCGCGAACGCGAGGTGCTCGGACTGATGGCCGAAGGCCGCTCGAACATCGCGATCGCCGAGAACCTGGTTGTGACCGAAAGGGCGGTCGAAAAGCACGTCACCAGCATCTTCAGCAAGCTCGACCTCGCACCGACTGGCCAGGACCACCGGCGTGTTCTGGCGGTCCTGACCTACGTCAAGGCGATCGGCGACTAGCCCCGGGCTTCGGGCGCCGGACGGGCAATGTCGTCCTCCTCGGCCCGAAACGTCGTCGGCCGACATTGCCCGTCCGGCGTGAAGTTCGGTGCCGTCGTCCTATTCGTCGCCGAGGATCTTTCGGCGGGATCGGCGGACCGTCGCCCGGTTGATCGCGAGGGCGATCAGGATCACGATTCCGATCGGAATGGCGATCGCCAGAGCAATAACCGTGACGCCCGCAGCCACACCGAGCATCTTGCCGGCGTCATCGACGGCGTCACCCAGCCCCCAGCTCGACGACCCCTCGTCGGACAAACTGTCACCACCGGTCTCGACCCTGAGATCGACCGGTGTGTAGTCGGCCCGGCGTTCGAGCTTCTTCAGCTGTGACTCGTAGTAGCTGAGGTTGGAGCGTTCGTAGGCGATCTTGCGCTCGAGTTCCTGCCGGGAAGCCTCATCCGGCGCGGTCTCGAGTTCACCGAGCAGACTCTCGATCTTCGCCTTCGAGTCGGTCACGTTGTCCTCGGCCCGGTTGGTCGGAGCGGTGATGTCGGTCAGTTCCTGACTGCGCGACTTGAGGTCTGCGATCTCCGAGTAGTCGGCGACCGCTGACTCGATCTGGCCGGAGGGGATCAGCAGGCTGAAACTCGCACCGGCGTTGCCGGCCTCCCCGTCGGTAACTTCGGAGTCCATGACGATCCCGTTGTGAGCGTCGGTGACCGAAACGATTTCGTTGGCGACATCCTGAACTCCGTCGGGATCGGTGCCGAGCACGATCGCGGCCTCCAGCGCCACGTCCCGCTGCCGCGACCCGCCCGGCACGACGGACTTGTCCGATGACGCCGAGTTCAGCCGCATCTGGGACTCGGTTGCCTGGTCTTTCATCACCGGCGCGACGGCATCGCTGGGCGCGGCTGCGCCAGCCGATGCTTCAGGCTCCGGGGATGAAGGTGAATCAGCTGACAAACCACCCGAAGTTGCGCTGTCAGAGCTCGACGGACCGGGAGCATAGGTGGCCGCCACTCCGGTCGAACCACCGCTGCTGTCGCTGTCGGACGGGCTAACTCCGAACTTTCCGGAGTCAACAGCACTCACCACGACGGTCGCAACCAGCAGAAGGCATGCGAAGCCGGCTATCGCGGGCAGCAGCACTCGACGCCCGCCGATACGACGACGGAAACGCTCGGCGAAATTGCCGATCCCACCGTTTCCCTGCTTGCCCAAAGCGGCTTCGTCTGCCCATTCGGGCGGGAAGTGATCCGCCACCGCCTGATCGAGACGTTCGGTGAAATCCGGTTCCGGAGTCGGCCGGCTCTCACGCAGGGCCTGGGCGAGGTCGTTGAGTTCCTGGTTCATTTCGAAGTCCGTTTCGTTGTCGCGGCTCATTTGGCCACCTCCTCGTTCGATCCGGAGCCATCCGTCTTGAGGGCGCTCCGCAGTCGGGTCATTGCCCGGCTGAGCCGGGTCCCCACGTTGGTGGACGAGTAACCGGTCGCTTCAGCTATTTCGTTGTTGTTCAGCCCGGCAAAGAACTTGAGCGCGACCATCTCCCGATCGGCCGGACTGAGGGTTCCGAGTGCTTCGAAAAGTTCGGCCCGCTGCTCCAGCGCAACCACCCGTTCCTCGACCGAAGCCGGGCTGCCGGCCACCGAGCCCGGGGCCTCCAGCCCTCCAGGCTCGGTCGCCGGCACTTCCCGCTTGCGTTTGCGCAACTCGTCCAGAGCCGCATTGCGGGCAATGCCGAAAAGCCATCCCCGGGCCGACCCACGTTTCGGATCGAACCGGTCCCATTTGCGAAAGGCCCGCTCGAAAGCAAGCGCCGTCACATCCTCAGCAGCCACCCGGTCACGAAGCAACCCGGCGACATACGCATAGAGGTCATCCCGGCTACCCCGATAGAGATCCTCGAAGAGGGGCCGGGGCCCGGTCTTCGGACCCGAGGACGAAACAGGTTCAGGGACTGCTTCCAGCATGCCGTTCATACCAACACTACGGCCGACTCACCGAAGTGTCACACGCAGCCGACATTGAGTAGCCGTGGGACCGGGTGGGCACCCCCGGGACACTCAGGAGTAGCGAAGCCGAAGGCGGAGCGCATCCCGCGTCCCGAGGATGCCTGCCCGGTCCCGCGGCGAGAGCGCTAACGAATCGGATTAACCCTCGTAAGGCTCGAAATCGACCTTGCGGGCTCCGCAGACCGGGCAGAACCAGTCGTCCGGAATGTCCTCGAAAGCGGTGCCGGCGGGAATTCCGCCGTCAGGATCACCTTCAGCGGGATCGTAGATCCAGCCGCATGATTCGCAGATCCACTGTTTGGTCGCGGTGGTGCTCATGGCGGCCAGATTACCCGAGGCGTGGCGATCGGCGACTGCCAGCGTCCACCCGATCGAACGGACTAGCGCTGCTGGCGGTACGGTTCCTTTTGTGAACTCGTTTCCGGAAGCCGGACCTGGGGAGGCGATCAATCTCGGCAAGCCGTCCGAGCCCCGCCCCGCCGCCACCATCCTGTTGCTGCGCGACCGCGAGGAAGGAGGACCGCTGGAAGTGCTGATGCTGAAGCGTTCGGCCGAGTCGCATTTCATGCCGAGCGTCTGGGTCTTTCCGGGCGGTTCGCTCGACCCTGAGGACGGCGAAGGTATCGACGGTCTCAGAACCTGCGCTGCCCGCGAACTCGAGGAAGAAGCCGGAATCAAGCTCGACCTCTCGAGCGAGTTGATCCCGCTGGCCCGCTGGGTCACCCCGGAAGTGGTCAAGACCCGTTTCGACACCTGGTTCTTTCTTGCCCGCGCACCCGAAGGGGTCGTGGTCAAACCTGACAACTTCGAGATGACCGAGGCACTCTGGATAAACCCGGCCGACGCTCTCGCCGCCGCCAGCGCGGATGACATGGCGATCGTCTTCCCAACCCTCAAGCAGCTCGAGGCCCTGGTTCCGTCCGCCACCACGGACGAAGCGATGAGCCGGGCAGCCGCCGATCCGAACGCTTCGAAGGTGGTACTGCCGAAAGTGATCGGCGACGAGCGGAACGCGAGGGTCGTACTTCCGCACGAGGACGACTACCCCGCCTGAGGTTCCTTTTCGTGACGGGCCCTGAACAGGTCCCGGGCGTGCTGGTTGTAGCGGACGCTGAGTTCAGCCAGATAGGTGAGGTTCTCGAACAACCAGATCCTCGCGATTCCGGCCCCGAGCTCATCCGAACCGGGTTCCCCGGCGTTGATCCGGGTGACCAGCGCCCGCGGGACTTCCGGGTCCACCGCGATCGGTGCCGGTGGCGGCTCGGCAAGGTCGATCGCCGCCCCGGCCTCCCTGTACCAGCCGGTCACTTCCCCGATCATCTCTTTCAACCGGGGACTTGATTCAAGGCCGGGCGCCTCGAACCAGGGCTCCTCCGGTATCTGACCCATCCCCACCGAGGCCCTTCTCAGCCTGAGGCCCGAGGAGGCGAGGGTGAGCAGGGCCTCGCGGTCTATTTCCTCCCCGGTGGTTTCGTCGAGGAACTGACGAAGCACGGCATCGAGCCGGTCGGAGGCGGCTACCGAGTCGTCCCATGCCTGGTCCCTGGTTCCGGCCTTCCCTTCCAGCACCCCACAGGCGCGGACCTTGACGAGGTTTGCGCCGGCCCGCATCGATTCGGCGAGCGAGCGACGGATCAGAACGGTGGCCCCGCGCGGCCAGATCAGGAGACCGACCACGAGACTGACCGCGCATCCGACCGCGACGTCCTGGATGCGGATGATCGCGACCTGCCATCCGATCGGCTCGATCAGGTTGTAGAGCACCATGACTAGAACGGCGAAACCGGCCTGACCGGCGGCGAAGGAGAGTGCCCGGGGAGCGTAGGCGGCAAAGAGAACCGACAGCGGCAGGGCGATCCAGAGCAGCACGGTGGAGCTGCCGATCACGTTGATCAGCAGTGATCCGATCAGGATCCCGACCAGCGTCCCGGCCAGCGCCCTTCCGATCGAGCCCCTGGTTCCCAGAGCATTGTTTCTGAGGATCGAGAGCGTTCCGAGCACCACCCAGAACGCGTTCTGGACCGAGAGGAGATCCGCCGCCAGTACCGCGAGGGCGATCCCGACCGCCGCCCGGACACTGTTCTGGAACCAGGAAGAGTTGAAGTCGGCGTGTTCGGTGATCAGCCGACCGGTCGCTTTCACCTGACGGCGGCTCCGGACCGAAACCCAGGTCCAGACCTTCCCCAGGACACCCGGCGCCCGTTCGCGCTCGGTCGCGATCTCAACCAGGCGGGCAACGTCGATCACCGCATAGGCGACCTTGCGCAGCCGGAACTCGTGTTCTAGCTGCCTCACCGCACTATCGGTGTCGGCCTTGCTGATTTCGACCAGCTCGCTGACCGACTGGTCGACCAGTTCCTGCAGCGCCCCGGCGACGGGATCGACAGGTAGCTGGACCTCGCTTCCACCGAGGGCTTTCGACGAGCAGTCGAGCAGGTCGGCGATCGCCAGGCGGAGCCGTTTGGCGCGTTTGCCGTCGGCGTCGATGCCGGCTCCCGGAATGGTGATCAGGGAATTCAGCCAGCCGAGCTCTTCGACCAGGGCGGCGATCGCGGCGCTCACCCCTGTGGCGCCGGTCGGGCGGTGCGGGGTTGCGAGGAAGCGCCGCCGGAGGGTCGAGACCCGCTCGAGTGCCTTCGCCCGCAGATCATCCGAGTTCGGATCCCGGACGAGATCGGCGAGTGCACCGCTCGCCCGTGCCGAATGCCGGCGAAGCTCCCCGACCCAGGGCAGCCTCCAGAGAACGTAGGTGGCCGGAATGCAGATCACCGCGGCGAGAAGCCAGCCGGTCAGCCGGTCGTCGATCTCGGACACCGGGGCCTCGATCATAAGCGGCAGGGCCAGCAGCAGGACGGCACCGTTTCGCGCGGCGGCGATGTACGGGTTGACGACCCCCAGGTAGAAGATGAGAAAGGAGATCACTCCGGCCGCAACGACTCCGGCCACCGTCACATAACTGGAAAGAAGGGTGCCGAGGGTGATCAGCACACAACCGGCGGCCACCAGGGAAAGCCAGGCAACAAGCCGCGGCGCCGGGCGACCAGCGAAGGTCACCATGGCCAGGATGATGAAGCTGCCGAAGGCGGCGAATGGCGTTGCCGCCTCGCTCAGGATTTCGGTCGCGAGCGCGAAAGAGAGCGGCATGAAGATCGCCGTTCTCAGGGCCACCTTGAAGGCGGCGGGGTCGATCCGCTCAGTCAGGCGGGAAAGGCGCAAGTCCGGCGTTCCAGGGTCCGGCTGGATAGATGTGAATCCCTTCCTCTTCCATTTCGGCATGGAGTCGCCGGAAGAGCTCGCCCGCGTTGGCCAGCGCCATCTTCAGTTCGCCTTCGGTTCGTTCTTTCAGGCGCCAGAGAAACCAGAGTTGACGGTCGTTGATCCCGAAATCGACCTCGCGATCGATCGTCGTGGCCCATTCGAGAAAGCCCGGCGAGAAGAGCTCACGCAAAGCGATCGGATCGTGATCCTCGGGAACCGTCGCGAGGAAGTTCTGGTTGAACTCGAGTGATTCGAACTCGACCTTGCGGCGGGAAACCTTCAGCTTCACGAATTCGCCGGCATTCGATTCGATCGATTCGACGTTGAAGACTGGAACCACTTTCGCCAGGTCCGGCATGTGGGCCTTGGCGAGGATCGCCGACGGAACCAGGCTCTTGCGCATGAAGCCTCCGACTTCGACTTCATCGGCGTCGCAGCTCGACCCCCAGAAGTCCGGTGCCAGCTGGCCGGTCAGGCGGTTGCTGCCACCGACGCAGAGCGCGACCGGGCCGTTGGCCGGGTTGATCCCTCCTACTTCCTCCCAGGTCACGTCGCCGGCGCCCTTGTAGGAGGAGACGATCTGCTGCCAGTTCTCGGATTCCTTGCCCATCGGCGATCACCCTACCTGCCACGGCGGGACCTCCCTGCCACCTCGCCGGCCTGCCCGCCCGTAGTCAGGATGGATTTCTGCGAGTAGGATGCTCGCGGAACTGATTTCAACGAAGGGGACTTGCCTATGAGTGGCGCACTTATCGCGCTGATTGTGGTCGTCGTTATCGCTCTGATCGCCGTGCTTTGGTACATCTCGACCAGGAACGGAATCATTGCTTCACGCAACAAGGTGGAGGAATCTTGGAGCGGCATTGACGTCCAGCTGAAGCGCCGACATGACCTGGTCCCGAATCTGGTCGAGACGGTCAAGGGATACGCGACTCACGAACAGAAGGTGTTCGAAGAAGTAACGAAGGCCCGTGCCGACGCGATGAAGGCCGAGGGTGTCGACAGCACCGCCCAGGCGGAAGCCGGCCTCAACCGGTCGCTGGCCGATCTTCGCGCCGTCGCCGAGCAGTACCCGGACCTGAAGGCAACCGAGAACTTCCAGCAGCTGAGCCGGAACCTCTCGGAGCTCGAAGACGAGATCCAGGCTTCCCGCCGGATCTACAACTCGAACGTCCAGTCGTTCAACACGAAGATCCAGCAGTTCCCCGCGTCGATCGTCGCCAACCAGGGCGGCTTCACCGCGAAGGAGTTCTTCGAGATCGAGGACGCCGCCGAGCGCTCGACCCCGAACGTCTCGTTCTAACCGCAGTTGGGCGGGTCCAAACCCGCCCTCCAATTGAACCCCGCCCCTCCCATCTGAAGCAACTATTCGTTGGGAGGGGCTAGCGGGGTTTGTTCATCAGGGGGCGTTTTTGTTTGGGCGGGCGGACCGAAGAGCGCTGCCCACCAGACCCGGGTCAGGCTCGATGCGACTTCGCTCGGATCACTCTCACCCTGGGCGAGGTGGACCTGGAAGCTGCGTTCGGTCATCAGCACCAGGCCTTCCGCCAGGGCCTGCGGGTCGAGTGAATCGTTCACGGCCCCCGTCTTCTGCAGCCTTTCGATCTCGTCCCGCGTTCCCTCGGTGACGGTT
>Ga0209023_10006979_pt1 | contig 11745 bp, 12 predicted proteins | sample LakOneMetagenome_FD_187468 | JGI IMG/M metagenome (GOLD analysis project Ga0209023, IMG submission 187468) | Freshwater and sediment microbial communities from Lake Erie, Canada (SPAdes) (version 2) | ecosystem: Environmental > Aquatic > Freshwater > Lentic | place: Lake Erie, Canada...
GGATGTCATGGGAAAGCGGCGGTAGAATTACTCACCGTCATGCCCGGGCCTGTCCCGGGTATCCACGTCTTGGCGGTGCGGCGCATGAAGAAAGTCCTGGATGGCCGGGACAAGCATGGCCATGATGAAGCTAGCGCTGCGAGTAAACAAAAAAGACCGATCCAAAGGACCGGTCTTTTCCATTCAGATCATAACTCGATCAGAGATTCTTGTTCGCCGCCGCGGCCGCTTTGTTCACGGCGTCCTTGGTGGCTTCCTTGGCGTCACCCACGGCCTTCTGGCCCTTGCCCTTCAATTCCTGGATCACGCCTTCGCCCTGCAGGCGATCGGAGCCGGTGGCTTCGCCGATGCCCTGCTTGGCCTTGCCGATCGCCTCGTTGGCGGTACCTTTGACCTTGTCTGTCGTTGCACCCATCGGAACTCTCCTTCATGTGTTTGAGCTTCACGGAGACAACTCGCAGGGGTGCTCGCAAGTTCCGCTATTTGACTGGTTTGCGATCACGGTTTTATGTACGTTTTGGAACTCAAGCGCGACCATTCGGAAAGCAAAAAGATGAGCGGTTCTCACGATCACACCCATCCCCATCACCCGCACGATCATTCACACGGTGATCCCGAGCGCTGGAAGCACGACGGCGTTCGCGTCATTCCCGGCAACCAGCTCGATCCCAACGTGCCGTCGACCGCGGGCATGGACCGCAAGGCCGCAATCAATTTTGCCCGCGTCGGCGCGCAGAAGCTGTGGGCCGGCACCGTCAGCATCAAGCCCGATGCCAAGACCGGGGCCCATCATCACGGCCACCTCGAGAGCATCATCTTCGTGATCAAGGGCAAGGCGCGGATGCGCTGGGGCGAGCAGTTGCAGTTCACCGCGGAAGCCGGCCCCGGCGATTTCATTTTCGTTCCGCCCTATGTGCCGCATCAGGAAATCAACGCCAGCCGTGACGAGGTGCTGGAATGCGTGCTGGTGCGCAGCGACGGCGAGGCGGTCGCGATCAATCTCGACATCGAGCCGGTGGAGAAGCCGGAGACGGTGCTGTGGGTCGATCCGGTGCACCGGGATCCCAACGAGAAGAAGTAGGTACTGTCATTCCGGGGCGATGCGAAGCATCGAACCCGGAAGATTCCGGGTCTGGTCCTTCGGGCCATCCCGGAATGACTGCAAAAAGAAAAATACTGGGAGGCCCCTATGAAGCTCGTTCGCTACGAAAGCGCCGGTCACGTCGCCACCATCACGATGGATCGCGCTTCCGCGCATAATGCGCTCAACCCCGCTTTGTGCGAGGAACTGTGCGAGGCGTGGAAGCGATTTCGCGACAGCGATGACCGAGTCGCGGTGCTGGCGGCCGCCGAAGAGGCTTATTTCTGCGTCGGCGCCGACGTTCGCGAGTTCCCCGCCGATATGTGGCGCGCGGTGCCGGGGCTCGGTGTCGAACTCGACAAGCCGGTCATTGCCGCGACCTCCGGCTGGGTGGTCGGCGGCGGCTTCGTGATCGTGCAGATGGCTGACATGTGCATCGCTTCGGAGACGACGCGCTTCAGCTATCCCGAGGTCAAGGTCGGCACCACAGCCGGCGGGGTCTCGTCGGTGCTGGCGCGGATGCCGCACAAGATCGCGATGGAGTTTCTTCTGGTCGGCGAGGAGATGTCGGCGCAGCGCGCCTACGAGATCGGCTTCGTCAACAAGGTCGTTCCCAAGGGCCAGCATGTCGCGCAGGCGCAGGAGATGGCTGGCAAGATCGCGGCGGCCGCACCGCTGGTGGTGCAGGCCTTGAAGCGGCTGGCGCGCGAAGCAATGCCGAAGGGACCGCTGGAAACGGTCGCCGGGGTGCGGCGGCTGCTCGACCCGGTGCGGACCAGCGAAGACCTCAAGGAAGGCGTCAAGGCGTTCAGCGAGAAGCGCAAGCCGCAATTCAAGGGGAAGTGAAGACTGCGGCCCGTTCGGGCCGTCGGTGCAGCGTACATCCGCTTTCAAACCACCCTGCGCGTGTTAGGATTCATTCAAAGAAACTTTCCCACGGGGAGCGAGCATGACCGATTCCGAAATTTCGCTGGCGCGGCGTACCGTTCTCACGGCATTCGGTCTCGGCGCTGCCGCTGCCGCCACGATGCCGGCACAGGCAGCGACGGCGGTTGCCACGGAAGGCGGCGAAATCTGGAGCAGTGAATACTGGACCAAGAAGGGCGACATCCCGCTGTGGATGTTCCGCAAGCGGATCGGCGCGCCGAAGGCGGGCGAGCCAGCGAAGCCGGTGGTGTTCTTTGTCCATGGCTCATCGGTGACCTCGCGGGTGTTCGATCTCAGCGTCCCCGGCAAGGGCGAATATTCCGTGATGAACGAATTCGCCCGCTACGGCTTCGACGTCTGGACCATGGACCACGAGAACTACGGCAAGTCCGGCCGTACCAAGGGCAACGCCGATATCGCTAGCGGCGCCGAGGATCTGAAGGTCGCGGTCGAGCTGATCGCCCGAGAGACCGGCCAGAAGAAAATCCATTTCGTCGGCGAGTCCTCGGGCGCACTTCGTGCCGGCGCCTTTGCGATGCAGCAACCTGACAGCGTCGATCGCCTGGTGTTCGCTGCCTTCACCTACAAGGGCGAGGGATCGCCGACATTGACCAAGCGCGCCGAGCAGGTCGAATATTTTCGGACCCACAACATGCGCAAGCGCGATCGCGCCATGATCGCTTCGATCGCGACCCGGGACAAGCCGGGCACGTCGGATCCGGCGGCGATCGAAGTGCTGGCCGATGTCGAGATGCAGTTCGGCGACCAGATCCCGACCGGCACTTATCTGGACATGACCGCCAACCTGCCGGTGGTGCATCCGGAGAAGGTGCTGGCGCCGGTGCTATTGGTGCGCGGCGAGTATGACGGCATCGCCACCGTTGCCGATCTCGAGGAGTTCTATAACAAGCTCCCGAACGGTGACCGCCAGTTCATTATTTTGCCCGGCACCGCCCATTCGGTGGCGCTGGCGATCAACCGGCAACTGTTCTGGCACGTGACGCGGGCGTTTCTCACCATGCCGACGCCGATCGCGACGTGAGATGACGCTGTCATTCCGGGGCGATGCGCAGCATCGAACTACGATGTGCAATTGCACATCGGAGAAGTTCGAGATTCCCCGATGCGCAATTGCGCACCTGAGGTTCACGCTTCGCGTGCCCCGGAATGACGGAACTATCTAATAACTGATCCTCAGCCCCACGCCGCCATGCAGCGTGTTGCCGACCGGTTGCGGACCGGCGGTGCCGTTGAGGAAGAGATCGGCGACCCAGCCCTTGGTGATGCGGAAGCCGAGCCGTCCGCCATATTCGAACCAGCCTTGATTGCCCATCGTCGGCACCACCGTGCCATTGCCGGTCACGGTGGCGACGATGCCGGAATGCGCGCCAAAGGATTGCACCCAGCCGCCATTGACGTTGGCCTCGACACTGCTGCCGAACAGATGGGTCCACTGTCCGCCGACCTTGACGAGGGTGGTACGGTCGGTGCCGCCGGCGATCGTGGCGTCGAATGGATTGAGCGGCGCGCCTGCCGGGTCGGTGTAGCCGGCGACCCGTTGCCATAATTGCCAGACTTCGACGGAAGCAGCGACTTCGTCGCGTTGCGACAGCCGGCTCATCCAGCCGGCGCGGCCGTAGACCGCGTAATTGCTGGCGGTGGTCTGGCTGTCGAGCGATACCGCCCCGAGGCTCGTGGTGTAGCTGCGGGTGTAACGCACCTTTTCGTAGGGCGTCAGGATGGTGCCGATATCGAAGAATGGTCGCGACGATCCCCAGTCGACGAAATCATAACGCAGCGCGAACGCGGTGATCGGCGCGCTGGTGACGCTATAGCCGCCCTCGCTGTATTGCGTGTAGGCGATGCCGGCCAGTAGGGACAGATTGTCGGTCAGGCTCTTGCGACCGTGAATGCCGGCCGAGAACGAGCCGGCCGAGCCGAACGCGCTGACGCAATCGCTGCAGTTGACCTGCTCGTTGATGCCGAGCAGCACGGTGCCGAGCACGCGGTTGGTGATCATCTGGTTGAAGCGTTGCTTGGCCAGGTCGTTGATCGAGTTGCCGCTGGAGTCCGCGCCTGTGGTTGTCGGAGTTGGGGTCGGGGTCGATGTCGAAGTGGATGTCGAGGACGACGTGGAAGTCGACGTCGAACTGGACGTGGACGTCGAGGTGCTGCACCCGGTCCCCGGGTTGGTTTCCGAGTAGTAAGAGTTTGGATTGTCCGGGTTGTATGTCCCTGTCGACGTGGAAGTCGACGACGAGGTCGATGTTCCGCAGGATGTGGATGCCGCGTGGGCGATGCCCGACTCGCCGCGTACGAAGAACAGCGACATCGCGACCAGCATGGTGCCGAAGACGAACCAGCCTCGTGAGATTTTTGTCATCGTCAGCGCCCGCACAGCATGCCGGTGGGATCGCTGCCGTCATCGACGGGAGGAATCACGGTGGGGGTCGCGTCCGCATATTGCGTGGTGCTGCATAGGCCCGCGGCTGCACCGCAGGTCTTGGCAAAGGTCCACGGAGAATTGTTCGTCTTCTTGATCGTGGTCTTGCCGCCGCTCGACGTGATGACGGCGGTGTCGCCGGGCTGCGTCAGTTGAACGCATTCGAAGGTGACAGTGCAGACCGTGGAAGCGCCGTCCTGCAGGTTGACGATGGTCTGGCCGCGCTGCGACAGAATATCCAGGGTGGTGCCGCGGACGCCGATGGTCGCCAGCGGCGTCGTGATCTTGTAGGCGGCCTTTTCCGAATGGCCGGTGACGAAGCGGAACGTGCCCGACGTCAGCTTCACCGCGACGTCGCGATAGTGATGCTCGTCGTCGAACACGGTGCGGTCGAGTTTCAGCGTGGCATTCGGACCGAGCGACAGGTTGGTGCTGTCGGCCATCACCAACCGCGTCGCACTGTCGGCGCCGGTGCGCACGACCTCGTCGCGCAGCAGTCCGTCGCCGACATTGATCTGGCTGGTGGAAGCCGCGGCAACGCGCAGAACTTCGTTCTTGACGACGGCGGCTTCACCGACACGTGTGGGAGCTTGCGCCGACGCTGGTTCGATACCCGCCACGAGGCAGATTCCCAGCCCAGCAAAAATGTAGTTACGCGCGATCATTTCCCACCGTACAATCGATGCGGTCATCGTACCGGATTGTGCGGGCCAACGATGTTGTAATTTTATCACAAGCTTGTCCCACTTTACCGGCCCGCCATTAGTGACCTCCAGGCGAAAAAAAGTTCAACGCGATCGGTCGCAAAGTGCTGCGCCACCCACAGAGTCGCGCGCGACTGAAAATTCGCGCGAAGCCGCCGTCGAATCGCTGTTTGTTCCGCAAAATCCGGTGTGGAAGATTGTGGCAATCTGTGCCGCAATCTTTGTCGTCGCCCATCTGGCGCTGATGATCGGATTAACCACCCCGGAAAAAATCAACTTCGACGAAGTACATTACGTGCCTGCAGCGAAGCAGTTGCTGGAGCCGGGTGTACCGAATCCGCTGCTCAACCCGATGCATCCGCCATTGGCAAAGGAGTTCATGGCGCTGTCGATTCGCGCCTTCGGAGACAACTCGCTCGGCTGGCGCTATCCGAGCGTGGTGTTCGGGGCGCTCGCGATCGTCGCGATGTATCTTTGCGGGCTGGCGCTGTTCGCCGCCCAGGGGCCGGCGCTGGCGACCGCGTTGCTGACATTCCTCAATCAGATGGTGTTCGTGCAGTCGCGGATCGCGATGCTGGATATTTACATGCTGGCGTTCGATCTGTTCGGCGTCGCGGCGTTCATCCATGGCTACAGGAAGCAGAAGCCGGAGATCGCCTTCGCGCTGGCCGGTCTCGCTTTCGGTCTGGCGACCGCCTGCAAATGGTCCGGACTATTTCCGCTCGGCGTATGTATCGCGATCGTTGCTGTCATCCGCCTGATGCAGGGCTGGCGCGCCTCGTTCGCCGACGCCAATGCCGATGACTGGTATCAGCCGGAACGTTGGCCCGAATTCCGTTATTATCACTTCGCGCTCTGCTTCGTGCTGGCCCCTTTGCTTGCCTATTTCGTCGCCTATATTCCGCTGACGGGATTGTCGATCACGGATTTCATCGAGGCGCAGCGCCGGATCTTTGTCGAGAACTCCGGCTCACATCCGCCGCATCCCTACATGAGCACGTGGCCGTCTTGGCCGCTGTTGATGCGGCCGATCTGGTTTCAGTTCGACAAGCTCGCCGACGACCGCTTTGAAGCGATCGTGTTTCTCGGCAATCCCTTGATCCTGTGGCCCGCGCTGGTAGCGCTCGGCATCTGCCTGCGGGACTGGATCGTGAAGCGCCGCGCCGATGCGTTCCTGATCCTGGCGTTTTATGTCGGACCCTGGATGGCGTGGGCGACGCTGCCACGCACCATCGGCTTCATCTACTACTATTTGCCGTCGGGGACGGTTGCGACGCTGGCGCTGGTCTATGCCTTCACGCAAGGCGAACGGGCGCCGCCGCGCTGGATGCTGTGGGCCTTCGTCGCGGCAGCAGCGGCCGGCTTCGCGGCCATGCTGCCGATCTCGGTGGCGTCGCTGGGCACGTCGATGGAAACCTATCGCCGCCTGATGATCTTCCAGAGCTGGATCTGAAGCGAATCCGGTCTCAGAAGAACCAGCGTATCCGGGCCCAGTTGATGTGGTGACGATGGAAATGCGGCAGATAGACCGGGAACGGCTCCCAATAACCGTAGCGCCGGTAGTGATGACGCGCATAGCGCCGATGACGTCGCGGCGCGGCTTCGGTTGAAGCCGTCGCTGACGCGGGTTCGGCAGTCTTTGGTTCAGCCGTCTTGGGCTCAGCAGTCTTGGGCTCAGCAGTTTTGGGCTCAAAAGACTTGGGCGCGGAAGTCTTGGGCGCGATCGACGGTCGCGGCACGCTGACAGGTGCCTCGGCTTTGCTCGCGGCCGGCGCTGCGGTGTCCGCGGGTTTGGCCGCATCTTCGGCGTGACTGGGAAGCGATGCGCCGATCGCCAGCAGTCCAGCCACTGCGATAATGCTAAGTTGTGATTTCATGACGCCGTCCCCCCAAACGAAATCCGCCTGCCGGAGCGGGCAGGCGGATCAAATTCCAGACGTCACTTCGACGCGGTCTTGGTGTCCATGTTGACGACCTGAACGCGGCGGTTGGCCGGGTCCATCGGCGCGTTCGGATCCTTCGGCTGGGTCTTGCCGTAGCCGACGGTCACGAGGTTGGCGCCGGCGAGGCCGTATTTGTCGGTCAGATACTTCTTGATCGTATCGGCGCGGCGTTCGGAAAGGTCCTGGTTATAGGCCTCGCCGCCCTGCGCGTCGGTATGACCGGCGACCACGAAGGTCGAGCCCTTCAGGCTGGCGTTGGAGAGCGCCTTGCCGAGTTCCTGCACCGCCTGCGTCGATTCCCTGCTGATATCGGCGGAGTTGTAGTCGAAGTGAATTTCGAGATCGATCTTCGGCTTGGTCGCGGCGATCTCGGCGATTTCCTGGCGCTCGCCGAGCGAGAGCGAACGGGTCTTCCGGTTGCGCAGCGTATCGACGAAGCCGGCTTCCCTGGTCTGGGCGGCGGTGTCGACCGGCGCCGCAGAAAGTCCGCGGGTCAGTGGCTTCGGCTGCAGGGCGCCGAGGATCTTGTCGGCCGAGACGGTGTCGCCGGCAAAGGCAAGGCCCGCCGTCATCGACAGGGCGGCGCCGATCGTTGCGATGGAAAGTCCATGAATGCGGGTCATTGTCGTGTTCCTCACTGTTACGCCAGCATGGCGTGCATAGCGTTTTGATGCCCGGAACATAGGACGGGTTCAAAGCTGTGAATGTGATTTAGATCACGCAGCGAGACGCGGGTTTTCCGGGCGTAAGGACAGCCCCGGCGTCGCGCCGGCTGTGTCTCGAGGCTTAACCCCTGTCATTCACTTGATTTCGCGGCGACGTCGCCATGTCCCGGCGACGGGTTCGAGCCCCCATTTCTCTGTGTGATCTAGATCACGGTGTCAGCACGGGCCGGGGATCACATTGCTTCGCATCGGATGAGGACCTCGGGCGACGTCCCGATGTCAGGCAAGGGGAGAATGAAGATGCGCTTCCTGATCGCAGCACTCTCGGCGGTAACACTTCTGGTCAGCGCCAACTCGGCTTTCGCCGACAAGCGTGTGGCTTTCGTGGTCGGCAACGGCGCTTACAAGAACGTGGCGGCGCTGCCCAATCCGGCGGTCGATGCCAGGTCGATGGCCAAGCTCTTGCGCAATGTCGGGTTCGAGGTGGTCGAGGGCTCCAACCTCAGCCGCGACAAGATGACGGAGAAGCTTCTGGACTTCGGCAAGAAGGCGGAAGGTGCCGACGTCGCGCTGTTCTTCTATGCCGGTCACGGCATCGCGGTGAACGGCACCAATTATCTGCTGCCCGTCGACGCCGACCTGAAATCCGAAATGGACGTCAAGCTCGGAGCCGCCATCAACATCGACCTCACGCTCGAACAGACCATGAGCGACGCCAAGGTCAAGCTGGTGTTCCTCGACGCCTGCCGCGACAATCCGTTCGCCGCAAAAATTCGTTCCGCCAAGGCCACCCGCAGCGTCAGCGTCGCCAGCGGTCTGGCTGAAATGAAATCAGGCGAGGGCACCCTGATCGCCTTTGCCACCGGCCCCGGACAGACCGCGCTCGACGGCGAGGCCGGCACCAACAGCCCGTTCACCCGCGCGCTGATGGCCAACATCGCCTCGCCAGGCGTCGAGATCCAGCAGGCGATGACGAAAGTGCGCGCCCAGGTCAACGAAGAGACCAGCAAGAACCAGCTCCCCTGGGGCCACACCAACCTGATCGGGCAGGTTTACCTGAACCCGGCCGCCGGCGGCAGCGCGGTTGAGGCCGTTAACACGCCGGCAGCCGTCGCCGGTCCGGCCTCCGAAGTCGAACTCGAATTCTGGCGTTCGATCAAGGACACCAACAAGCCGGAAGAACTCAACGCCTATCTCGCCAACTATCCGAACGGCACCTTCAAGCCGATCGCGCTGGCGCGGATTGCCGCGCTGCAGGACGGTCCCTCGACCACCACTCGCAACCTGACCACCGGTGTCGGCGTCGATCCCTCGACCTTCTCGGAGGAAGCCAGTCAGATCACCGAGGACCAGCTCGGGCTCGATCGCAGCCAGCGTCGCGACGTACAGCGTCGCCTGACCAGCCTCGGCTTCGACACCAAAGTCTCCGGCAAGTTCGACGACAACACCCGCGCCGTGATCACCCGCTGGCAGGCCGCCCGCGGTTATCCGAAGAGCGGCTATCTCAATGCGCTGCAACACAAGGCGCTGCAATCCGAAATCCTGGCGACCCGCGTGGCCTCCGTTGCCAGCGACGACTCCGATGAGCCGGTGCGTTCTTCCCATCGTCGCAGCGGTGGAGGCGGCGGCCGTCATTATCACCGCGGCGGCGGTGGCGGCCCCGGCGCCTTCTTCGGCGGCATGATGGGCGGAATGTTCCGTCGCTAAGAAACCAAGGGCGGCCCGCGGGCCGCCTCTTCTGTTTCTCGCCTCTTCTGTTTCTCAATGCCGTCGTGTCGATGCCGATCTCTGGACAACAATTCGGCCAGATGCGGGTCTAGCAAGACGGATCACAAGAAAATCCAATCAACAAGTCGTTCAAGACCAGCGAGACGGGCGGGCGGGTGTTTCAGTCAGTAAAGCGTCAGCGTGAGTATCAGGGTTATCGTCCCAGCACACCGGAGCCGGAAAGTTCCGGAAGTTCGATGCCGATCCTGATCGGGGCTGCGATGATCGCCGCCGCTATCCTGTTGTCGACGCTGATCAATGCGCTCGGCAGCCGCTATGCCGGCCTCGAGTCCCCCACCGAGGAAACCGCCTGGCTGATCGATCGCCTCACCGGCAGCGTCTATCGCTGCCACGCGTCGGAACGCGGCAAGGCTTCCTGCGATCCCATGACCGCGACCGGCAGTATTGCGGAACGGGCCAAGCATTGACGACGTCGGGCACGACGCGTGCCCATTTCATGACTCCTCACGCGCGCGAATCCGACTACATTGCGCCGCAATGCCCCGCAGGACCGACCCTTACCCCCTGAATAAAGCAGCCGCCCGCCGCATCTGGCTACGCGCCCAGCGGCTGGATACGCCGCTGCCGTTCGGCGATGGGCCACAGGCGGTAGCGGCCGCGGTCGAGCATCTCGGCTATGTGCAGATCGACACCATCAACGTGATCGAGCGCTGCCACCACCACATCCTTTACAGTCGTATCCCGGCTTATGCCCGCGCGGACCTGCGCGCCGCCCAGAGCGCCGACAAGAGCGTGTTCGAATACTGGACGCATGCGCTGTCCTACGTACCGACGAAAGATTTCCGTTTCTTCGTGCCGCTGATGAAGCTGCACAAACGTGAAGGCCACCGCTGGTTCGCGTCCGTCAAGCCCGCCGACACACGCAAGGTGATGCGGCTATTGCGGCGCGACGGTGCGCTCACTGTCCGCGACATCGAGGACGATGTGCTGACGGAGAAGGAGCACTTGTGGCACAGCCGCAAGCCATCGAAGCGGGCGCTGCAACTCGCCTTCTATACCGGCGACGTGACGGTCTCCGAACGCACCGGCATGCTCAAGACCTACGAACTGCCGGCGCGGCATTTCGGCTGGGACAAACCGCCGAAGCAGGCTTCGTCGGCGGAGATCACGGCCTATCTGCTCGATCGCGCGCTGCGCTCACAGGGGCTGGTCAGCCTGGATTCGATCTGCCATCTCGATGCGCCGAGCAAGGCCGCGGTCCGCCGCCTGATCGAAGCGCGGGAGCGGCGCAAGGAGTTGGTGCCGGTCGCCCTCGAAGGCGCCGGCAAGCAGGAGCACTGGGCGCGACCTGAAGTGCTGGAGCCGGATATGGCGTCGGCAGGCGAGGGCGGCGAAGGCGGCCTCGTGCATATCCTGTCGCCGTTCGATCCCTTGATCATCCAGCGCAAGCGTACCGAACTGTTCTTCGGCTACGACCACAAGTTCGAGGCTTATGTGCCGAAAGCAAAACGCGTATTCGGCTATTTCGCGCTTCCTGTGCTGGTCGGCGACGAGATCGTGGCGGCGCTCGATCTGAAGACCGATCGGCAAAACCGCAAATTGCTGATGCAGAAATGGAATTGGGTCGGCAAGGGCAAGGCGCGCGGCGGCGCCAAACTCTACAAGCGCCGCATCGAGCAAGAGCTCGATCGCTTCGAGCGGTTTCAACTGGGGGAGTAGAGGCTCCTCCTCCGCGCGTAGTTTTACGGACCGGCCAGCCCCTCACCACCGGAATGCCCGCGTTGCATCAGCGCGGGCATTCGCCGTTGCCATCGGTGACGGCACTCGATAATCCTCGACCCAGAAGAGACCTCGGGGGAAACCAATGAGCCAGCCTGCGAAGAGCGAGATCGAGACTTCGACCATCCGTACCATTTCGTGGCGGCTGATTCCGTTCCTGGTGCTGGCCTACTTTTTTTCCTACCTCGACCGCGTCAATCTCGGCTTCGCCGCGCTGACGATGAACGCCGAACTCAAGTTCACGCCGCTGATTTTCGCCTGGGGCGCCGGCATTTTCTTCATCGGCTATTTCATCTTCGAGGTGCCGAGCAATCTGGCGCTGGAAAAATTCGGCGCCAGCCGCTGGATCGCCCGCATCATGGTGACCTGGGGCATCATTTCGGCGGCGATGTGCCTGGTCAGCGGCGAAACGAGCTTCTACGTGCTGCGCTTCCTGCTCGGCGTCGCCGAGGCCGGTTTCTTCCCCGGCATCATC
>Ga0209023_10006981_pt1 | contig 11744 bp, 7 predicted proteins | sample LakOneMetagenome_FD_187468 | JGI IMG/M metagenome (GOLD analysis project Ga0209023, IMG submission 187468) | Freshwater and sediment microbial communities from Lake Erie, Canada (SPAdes) (version 2) | ecosystem: Environmental > Aquatic > Freshwater > Lentic | place: Lake Erie, Canada | collected...
AGGAGAGGGAATTTCGGGAGCTTTATGAGCGTGCTGTCTACGAGATCCAGAACGCGACATGACCTTGATTATCTCGGCCGCGCGTCTGCCCCGTAGCACTCACTAGCGTGCGCTTGGTAGCGCAGCGCTCCCAGCCTGCGGCGTCAATCAGGGCAGCCTGCACGGCGGCCTTATCGACCGCGGACGCGCCGGCGCCAAACATGCTTACAGAGCGCGCTGCCATCTCGATACGGCTAACATCCGCAATCGACCCTAAGCGGACATAGCTAAGTTCGCGCCATAACGCGGCCTCAGCAGGTCATTGTGTCCTGACCGAACGCCGCCTTAATTATTCGGAACATATCGCTGAATTCTGGAAACGCTCTCGCCATCTACAAGAATTCGGTAATAGTACGTTTTCCCAGGTTGGAGCACTTGATCCACCGAGGTGACAGAGTATCCGCCGATAAACTCATCTTTGGTAGTTGTAAGAAATGTCGGCAAAATACCGAAAACATAGTCTCCCGGATTCAATTGAAACTGTAACCGCTCCCCACTTTTAATCGATGCTGCCAACTTACCGTCAATGAACACTTGGTGATATCCGATTGATGCCCAGGTTCCTTCATCTTTTACGAATACAACCTTTGCTGCGATTTTGGCATCGCTATCGCTTTGAAAATAGACACGCTCTGGCGGTACTTGGGCGGCTTTTGTCATAGCAGTAGGTGTACTGCCACACGCTGTCAACACAGCTGAAACTAGGAGTGTCGCTACTGCGTTTTTAATAAGATTATTTCTACTGCTTCTCATGTTCGATATCCGCTAAATTGACGACACGATTGCCGCCCGTTGAGCTATGTTGCCATTTCCAAGAGGAAACGGCAATACGATTTTCTTACAAGACAGGAGACGTTGACGTTCCTAAATTTCGGCTGTTCAGAGATTTCATTTTCTAATTACATATGATCTTTAGGTGCAGGTGATTGAACGTCCGCTCGTGGCCGAAGGCAGTCTATCATCGCCTGTCCACTATCGAACCGTTGCCGACCCCGCGCAGCCAGAAGGACCGACCGATTTCGATGCGCGAGACCTAGGGAAGCGCTGATCAATTAAAGGTTTAGCCGGCCCAGCTTATCTTTGGGCGAAGCAGCGTTCTCACATTGTTAAGATGCGGTTTTTGGCACCGCTATAGCTTGTTTTTCACCGAATTGGCAGAGTTTCCTGGGCCTTTCGGCACTCAGGACGCACTTCGGGTTTCAGTGACCGTAAATCGCCGGCCAGCCAGCACCAGATTGGCGAAGCCAAACAGCGTAAACAGTTGAGCCGTGTTCTTGGCCAGGCCGCGATAGCGCGTCTTCCGATGACGGAACAGGTTCTTGATGACATGGAATGGATGCTCCACTTTCGCCCGCACGCTCGCCTTGAGATGCTCGAGTTTTTCGAGCATGCGGCCAAGCTTGTTTTTGGGCAGCGCCTTGCGCTTGGAGCGCTTCATCGCCACGTGCCAGGTCACCGATTTGCCGAGATTCTCCGCGCGCTTTTCAACGCCCTGGTAGCCGGCATCGCCAAGCGCGGCCGTCTCATCGCCGTGGAGCAGCGCGCCTGCTTGCGTCACGTCCGAGACATTGCCGGCAGTGCCGATCAGCGTGTGCACCAGACCGGAAGCGGCGTCCACGCCAATATGTGCTTTCATCCCGAAGTGCCAGTCATTGCCCTTCTTCGATTGATGCATTTCCGGGTCGCGCTCGCCGTCCTTGTTCTTCGTCGAAGGAGGCGCGGCAATCAAGGTGGCATCGACGATGGTCCCTTCTCGCATCATCAAACCCTTCTCGGCCAAGTGCCCATTGATGGTCTCGAAAATCTGGCGCGTAATGCCTTTTGCCTCGAGCAAATGACGAAACTTGAGCAGCGTCGTCGCGTCTGGCGCCGACTCGCGATTGAGGTCGATGCCGACGAAGCCACGGATCGCCTGGCTGTCGTAAATCGCATCTTCGATGCCTTCGTCGGACAGGCCAAAGCACTGCTGGGCCACGTACATGCGCAGCATGCAGGCAAGGCCGATCGGTGGGCGACCCGGGCCGCTGGTCTTGGGATAGTGCGGCTCGATCAGCTTGTGCAGTTTCCCCCACGGCGTCACGCTGTCGATCTCGGCGAGGAAGCGGTCGCGCCGGGTCAGCTTCTTCTTAGCGGCGTACTCGAGGTCGGAGAAACTTCTCTGCATGATCGTCTGGTCAGTGATGAGCGTGCCGCTATTGTGGCAGGTCGGGCGGTCCGGCGAAACGGTAGGCAGGGAATAAATCAGCGCTTCCCTAGCATGTATTGGCAGGTCGAACGTGCAATACGCTATGATGTATCCAATTGGAAATAATAACGGCATATCAACGTGCAGATTGGCGAGGAAGTTATCAAGGATATCGAGAACGACGTAGAAGCCTCGTCCGCTGACGCGTTCATCGCGCGCTGGCAGGGCGTGAAGGCAAGCGAGCTGGCCACTTCGCAGAGCTTCATTATCAATTTCTGCGAGTTGCTGGGGGTGCCCAGACCGCACGCCAATAAGGCCCAGGACTACATGTTTGAGCGCCCGGTCACGTTCACGTACGCCGACGGCAGCTACAGTGCTGGCCGCGTCGACTGCTACCGCCGAGGCTGCTTCGTCATCGAGTCGAAGAAGAACAAGGCCAGCGTTGGCAGCGAACGGTTCAGCCGAAGCTTGCTCGAAGCGCACAGCCAGGCCCAGAATTATGTCAGGGCCTTGCCTGCAGAAGAAGGCCGGCCGCCATTCCTGCTAGTGTTCGACATCGGCACCGTCATCGAGGTGTATGCGGAGTTCAGTCGTAGCGGGGGCACTTATATCCCCTTCCCTGACCCGCGTAGCCACCGCATCAGCCTTGCGGATCTGCGCAGTCCGGAAGTGCGCGAGCGCTTGCGCCTAATCTGGACTGATCCGGACAGGTTGGACCCGACCCGCGCGAGCGCCAAAGTAACTGCCGAAGTGTCGGCGCAACTGGCCCGGCTGGCCAAGTCACTAGAGGAGGCTGGCAATTCGGCTACCGGCGTGGCCGCGTATCTCACGCGCGCGCTTTTCAGCATGTTTGCCGAGGACGTCGGCCTGCTGCCGCCCAATGCTTTCCTCGGCCTGCTCAAGGCCCACCGTGATGATCCTGCGACGCTGCAGCACATGCTCGAAGGTCTGTGGAATGACATGGACAAGGGCGGCTTTTCAAACGGGCTGGCCCAAACAGTATTGAAGTTCAACGGCAAGCTCTTCAAGGGCGGGCAGGAGCACGATTACAGCCTGCTGCTGACGAGTTCCGAGATCGATCTGCTGATTGCCGCCGCCAAGGCCGACTGGCGCCAGGTGGAGCCGGCCATCTTCGGCACGTTGCTCGAGCGGGCCTTGAGTCCGACCGAACGGCATGCACTGGGCGCGCACTACACGCCGCGCGCCTACGTCGAACGCCTGGTGTTGCCCACGATCATGGAGCCGCTGCGCGAAGAATGGGCCAATGCCCGCGCTGTCGCGCTTCTGCTTGTCAACGAAGCAAACGAGCTCGACAGCAAAAAGCAGAGCCAAGCCAAGCTGCTCGAAGCACGCGACGCCATCCGCCAGTTCCATCACCGCTTGTGTACGCTGCGGGTGTTGGACCCCGCATGCGGCAGCGGCAATTTTTTGTATGTCACCTTGGAGCATTTGAAGCGCCTGGAAGGCGAAGTGTTCAACGAGCTCGATGCGCTGGGCGACAATCAGTCCAAGCTCTCCTTCGAGGGCGAGTCCGTGACACTTCAACAGTTGCGCGGGATCGAGCTCAATCCGCGTGCGGCCGCACTGGCCGAGCTGACGCTTTGGATTGGCTACCTGCAGTGGCAGATCCGTACTTTCGGCAGCGCGGGCGTTGCTGAGCCGGTCATCCACAATTACGGCAACATCGAAAACCGCGATGCGGTACTGGCGTGGGACGCGCGCATCGAGCAGCGCGGCAGCGATGGCCAGGTCTTAATGCGATGGAATGGCGTTACCCGCAAGGTCCATGGCGTCACCGGCGCGATGGTCCCGGATGAAACCGCTCAGAGTCCGCAGTGGCGTTATGAAGGCGCGCGTCCAGCTGCCTGGCCCGAGGCTGATTTTATTGTCGGCAATCCGCCGTTTATCGGCGCTGCGCCCATGCGCGCTACGCTTGGCGAAGCCTATGTCGCCTCACTTCGCCAAGCATGGCCGCAGGTTCCTGAAAGCGCTGACTTTGTGATGTTCTGGTGGGCTCATGGGGCCGACCTCGTCACAGCCGGCCGGGCCAAACGGATGGGCTTTATCACGACCAACAGCCTTCGCCAGACATTCAATCGGCGCGTGGTACAGACCGCACTCGACAAGGGAAACACGTTGCTGTTCGCCATTCCTGATCACCCCTGGGTCGATGGCGCGGACGGCGCAGCGGTGAGAATCGCCATGTCGGTCCTTCAGGCCGGCAGTGCTGATGGGCGCCTGTTGTCCGTGGCTAACGAAGTGCCAGGCCACGATGGCGAGGTGGTGGTCACGCTCGACGAACGGCGGGGCACGATCCACGCCGACCTCAGCACGGGAGCCAACCTGGGCGCCGCCAAACCGCTCAAGGCAAATGCTGAATTGAGCAACCGCGGCGTGCAACTGTTTGGCGGAGGTTTCATGGTCACCGGCGCACAAGCGGCAACGCTGCTGAAAGCGAGCGCCCCGACAACATCGGCGCTCAGTCGCGCTGCAATCATCCGCGATTATCGCAATGGCCGCGATCTGACCGATCGGCCGCGCGACGTCCAGGTAATCGATGCATTCGGCCTGACGGCCGACGAACTGCGCCTCTTGCACCCAGGTGTGTACCAGTGGCTGCTCGACCGCGTCAAACCGGAGCGTGACCAAAATAACCGTGAGAGCCGTCGCAAGAATTGGTGGCTGTTCGGCGAAACGAATCCTAAACTGCGTAAGCAGCTGGCCGGATTGTCCCGCTACATCGCGACGGTCGAAACCGCGAAGCACCGGATCTTCCAATTCCTTGACGCTTCCATTTTGCCGGACAATAAACTTGTCGCCATCGCCCTAGACGACGCCCTGTGGCTTGGCGTGCTGTCGAGCAAGCTCCACAGTGAATGGGCGCTTGCGACCGGCAGCACCTTGGAGGACCGTCCCGTCTACGTCAAGTCGAGCTGTTTCGAGGCATTTCCCTTCCCGGACATCGACACCGGCCTGACCCCGGCGCTTGCGGACCGGATTCGTTATTTCGCCGATCAAATCGACGCACACCGCAAAACCCAGCAGGAGCTTCACGCGAGCGTCACCCTCACTGGCATGTACAACGTGCTCGAGAAACTGCGCAGCGATGTGCCGCTGACGGCGAAGGAAAAGGAGCTCCACGAGGACGGCTTGGTCGGCATCCTGCGCTCCCTGCACGAGGAGCTCGACATGGCAGTTGTGGCGGCGTACGGTCTGACGCATCTAGCATTGAATACCGAGGCAATGCTGGCCCATCTTGCCGAACTCAATGCCCGCCGCAGCGCCGCGGAGGAATCGGGGCAGGTTCGCTGGCTGCGCCCCAAGTTTCAAACGCACGGTAAGGGAGATCAGGTGGCGCTGCCAGAACTGGAGAAAGCGCCTGCAGCAGTCAAGATTAAGTCCAAACAAATCGCTCCAAGGGCCGCCAACGCCTGGCCGGCGACCATGGCGGAGCAGGTCAAGGCCGTTGCCGACGTACTGTCGAGCTCGGGCGTGGTCATGGATCTCGATGACATTGCCGGTAACTTCAGCAGCCGTGGGCGCTGGAAAGAACGTTTACCCTCGATTTTGGACACATTAGCCGCGCTAGGACGTGTCCATGTCGTCAACTCTGGTAGCTGGGTGAACGTAGTTTAAACGTTCCCATGACGCCTGATCGCGGTACGCATATAGACTCGTATGAACTGATAGAGCCTCCAAGCAAGCGAGTATTTCTCGCTATGAGCGAGAAATCGCTTGACTTCAAGTTGGCCCAAGCATACTATTTCCGTGCGGTTCGGAGATTTATTCTCGCTAGTACTGGGAGCTTCGGCTCCGTGGAGGGTCGGACTACCTCTAATAGATCCTGCGTCGGAAAATCGTGCTGTACTTTGTCACGGTAGTCATCGCATGGATAGTGGGGGATCTGGCGAGAGGCCAGATCCCGTTGATGTTGCAGGGGGAAAAAACTCGGTTTTACTCCGATTAGGTAGTCACGTTATTGGCGAGAGACGTAGAGCATTCCGCTCTACGCATAACGTGAAGGATTAACATGCCTAATAAGAAAACCGCAAAACCGCGTTCGTCTTTTTTTAAAACTACTAAACGCCTGGTGTTATTGCAGTCTTGCCTTAAGATAGTAAAGTTAGCAGTCTTAATGCTTGAGGCGCTTACTAAGTTATCTGACTCAATCAGCAAGCTTTGGAATAGTTTTTGAGGAAGACTACCCCGCAATTATTAATAGTTATATTGGATTTTAAATGCTTAACGAGGCTCTTAGATTAATACGTGTCTATCACGATATGAGCCAAACGGAACTGCGTGCCAGTTTGGGAATATCTAGCTCACACCTTTCCGAAATTGAGTCTGGAAAGAAACAACCTTCATTAGATTTATTGCAAAAGTATTCTGATTTTTTCGAAATACCCCTGTCATCTTTATTGTTTTTTTCTGAAAACTTAGAAAACCCAAAAATTTCAGAAAAAATAAGGCTAGTCTTGGCAAAAAAAATAGTTTCTTTATTGCAATGGGTAGATCAAAAAAATGGCAAAGACCAAGCCCGTATTAGTTCCAGTTCAACCGACTAACAATCGTTATGAGCTGGATCAATGTGCACTATATAAAGTTAGATCCAAAAAAAGATTGGCGCAGTTATTATTTACAGAAATAAGTTCATTAACAGCGCTAAGCCAACAAAGTAATAATTATAAAAATTTTATAATTCCAGGTGAAGCATGCATTTTTACCGGAAAAGCAACTAAGTCACGCAAAGTACAGGAACCGAAGAGAAAATTACGGGAAGTGCATCAACGAATTTTAAGTCTTCTCTCAAGGATTCACACCTCAGAGTACGCTCATGCGGCAATACAAGGAAAATCGTATCGCTCCAACGCTCTCGCACACGTTAGCGCAGATTGTATCGCTACATATGATCTAAGAAAGTTTTATCCATCAACAAGCATTTCTTTGGTTTATCGATTCTGGGTTCATCAAATGAAGTGTTCACCAGATGTAGCGGAACTGCTTACTAAGCTAACATGCTATGAATCTGGCCTTCCAACTGGCAGCCCCCTTAGTCCTCTTCTTTCTTTACTCTCGAATAAATTAATGCTGGACGAGATGTATAAGCTAGCTTTGGTAAAAGAATTAGTGTTCACTTGCTATATTGACGACCTAACTTTCTCTGGGAAAAAAATTCCCCTTGGACTGACGGCTATTGTGACACGCGCGGCACTAAGATTTGGCCACTCTTTATCGATAGAAAAAACAAGAATATTTCGAAAAGCTGATGTGGAAAAACACGTAACTGGTACCGTGATTAGAAATGGTCAAATTCAAGCTCCACATAACCGTTTCAAGAAGGCTAGGAAAATAGTTGAGCATATGGCTCACTTAGATTCATTTCCCATAGAAAAAATTAAATTAGCAGAGAAATTAGCTGGAGTATTAAGCGAAGCAGCTTTTCTTGACAAACGCCATTCAATGCAAGCCATCACCTCGCGTATCAAATTCCAGCAGCTTAAAGATACTTGAGCTTGACTTTAGCCGAATCAATAGGTTTTTCGATAGAATATTTTAGATCGGCTATGACTATGTGCCTACTTCATAGACATGCGTCAAAGGTCTAATGAGTCGAACATAGTCAGTCGGGAGACGATCTCGCCGGTTTTACGAGGCGTAAGTAAGCGGTGCCGCTTTTGCCTTTACCGTCCTTGCCCTGGCCCGCTGTGGGCATCGTTGCACCGCTTTTTCGCTCTGGCACTGGAACAAAGGACGTCGGCTCAATCGTCTTGTAGTGGCAGCTGGTGCAGAAAAGAGCATGGGAAGGAAGGCCTTCGTGAATGACTGACTTGCGAAGGAAAGAGTGGCCTCCCCGAGCGCACCAGGCCATGCGGGAAAAGCAGGTCAGGCATAGATCCAGCCAATCATGCAGGCCGCTTAGGTGGCTCGCATCACCATGACACTCCATGCAAACAGGAAAGCGTAGCGGGATGAGGGGCGTTTGTTTCGGAGGCGGAACAATCCTGAAGTCCTGCAGGTCGTAGTCCTCAAATCCGCAGTTCTTGCACGAAAGAAGCTGCGCAAAGTAGCCGTCATAAACGGTAGGAGTGGACTTGAAGGCGTGACCGCGGCGAGCACACCAGGCCATTCGACCGAGGCATTTTTCACACACATCGTTGTGCATGTAAGTGCCAGTTGAATCCGTCGCTTCTTCTTCGCATTTCGAGCATGGCAACCAACGCTTCATCTCACCCCCAAATCCTGTTCAGGAAGCCTCGGTTCGAAGTCCGAATGAATCCGCAGGCCTCGCACTTGTCGCAGGTGCCTGACTCGCCTGGATGCACCGGAAGGACGGGCTTGAAGCTATGACCGCCTTGTGAGCAAGCAGCCATAAGGCCGAGGCATCTTTCGCAAACATCGTGGAAATCGAACGCCCCCGTCGAGCGGGTAGCGTCGCTTAGGCACTCACGACATAGCTTGAGCGTCATGGTCAAAATACGTCGTGAGGTGGCTGCGGCAAGTAGCTCTTTCCATCGTAAATGGCCTCAAGATGCTTGTACCAGGACTGCGGCGCCGGGACGCCATATAACGGCTCGAGGTCGTCATACAAGCAGCGGGAGCAACAGAGCCACCTGTAGGCATTGACCCTTGAATACATGATGCGGGAATTCCGGAAAACATGGCCTTGCTCGGCACACTCCGACATCTTGGCCAGGCAATTCTCGCAGGTATTTTCATGCTCAGTCACGCCAATGCAGTGGGTTGCAATGGCGCCGTTGCAGTAGTCACAAACTGGGAAGTCTGGGCTTGGAAAGCTCTGCGGCCGACTGATCGTCAGCATGAGTTCTGTGCCATCGGGGAGATTCGTTTGGCCGGTCACGATCGGGCGCAGTGGAGTCTAGACGACAGTCTTTATGGACGGAGTCAACGCCGAGCAAAGTCCGGACCAAGTAGCGGCTGCCAAGAAGAAGGCGGTACGTGCAAAGCTGCACATTGTTTCTGTTTCAGATCGTTATTATTGTAGTTCCTGGCGATGTCGGAAGCTTTACGTTGCAAAGGCAACAGGCAAAGATGGCACGGAATTTCCGCTAAGCCACCATCCGGTTTATTCTCTCGCTGTGCGGAGTGTTGTGCTTACCAATTTGAATTGAAGGGCTGGCACTTCAATTGTGGTAGCCCGCTTTGGGTTGGAACCAGCCTCGTAATCGTCCGAGATTTCGTCGGCTCCGCAGCATGCTTTGCTGACTCGACCGTATTCTATCGGCGGGAAGCCAACGCTGTGTTCGACATATATTGGTCGCGCATGCATGATTGATGAGGTCTAAACCTCGCTTTGCCTGGACCACTCCCGCCGGGCCAGTTCGGCCCGCAGTCTCAGCCTTTCTGTGGCGTGCGCGTGCTTTTTGTCTTTAAATTCTAACTCCATTAACTTTGTCCTATAAGCGGTTTCATCGATTAGTTTTCGTCCATACGCATAGCTCACGAAAGCGACTGCAATGACCAATGTATAGGCGCAAATGAAAATCAGTAGCCAGTGCATAAACTGCATTGCTAGATAACCGACAAACCATGCTCCCGCGATGATGACAAGCAGCTGCATGCACAGATATAGCGTCTCCACCAACGCAGATCGTCTGGTGGGGTTTGAGCTACCTTGTTTTTTCTTTTCGAAATAAGCGAGGAGTAAAGGGCTCAAAGCAGTAATCACGCCGGCAAATCCCGCTAGAAAAGAGACAACATCGTCCGAAGCCCCCGCTATATGCGGTTTTTTTTGATCTGGCACCTGAGGCTGCGCGCCCTCGAACGACGTCGGCCTAGTAGGCCAAGGCGAGAAGAGTGGTATAACCGCTACCGAGGACTCTTGGCTTGCGTCTTTTCCGGGAGGACCAGGCTCCCCCTGCTCGCCGGTTCCACCCTGCATACCCTTATCGCCTTTTTCACCACGGTCGCCGCGCGGCCCCCGTCCTCCTGGCGCACCTTGTTTACCTAACTCTGCGTAATTTCCCTCCCCATCACTGCTGCCTTTAGCACCGATAACAACCAATTGGCCAACAGTCTTCGCTTCGAGTGATGCATTCGGTAGCCCAGTTGATACGCGTCTACAAAGACCAGCCGCTGGTGCGTAAGCGATCCCCTCGTAGTTCATAACTGCGTTATTTGCGCTGTACGTATCGATAGTAGGCCGTTCACGGCTAACACAGCCCGAAATTGTAAAAAAAAGCACACTCAGGCATAGAACGAAATACGGTTTCATCAGATACCTATAGTCGGCGATAGTTAGTGTTATCGGCGGCAAAGTCCGCTTTGTTCCTGAATGATGCCTCCACCATGACGTATAACCAAGAGAAATAAGACGGCACGACCAGTCACTGTTGTACGTTCTCCTCATGCTGCTGTCCTGCCCACCTCGCACTGCCGCCAAGTGAGCGTCCGACCTCGTCCTCAGGGTAGAGCCGTTTAATGGAAAAGTGGTCATCTATACGATTCGAGTACAGGCCAAGGTACGGCAGATCATCCTGCCTAAACTTAACGTCCAGCTTTCCAGTCGAGTTAACTTGTACGTGGTCTACGGCAGGTAGCGGGGCGGTGCATTACGCCATTTGTAGGGATAGGCTCCTCTCCCCGAAACTCTGATCGGCGTGCACAGGCCAGCGGCGTAAAGTGGCTCATGTCTCGTTTTTCAAGCAACACTCTTGGATGATAATTGTTATTATCGTCGAAGGGACTTTGCTACAGGCGTCGATCTGGGTGGCTGCCCAGTTATCAGGCAACCCCCAGAGAGCCGCACGAGCGCTGGTTCTTACAAAGTTATGAGTAAGGTTATCCACTAAAAATGTGGGTAGCCATGCCTCGCACTGCGCAGTACTCGGGCGCTCTGAGGTGTAGCGATATTGCCTTGTGGCAGCCGAGAACAACCGATAGTCAGATTCTAAAATCGTCTAACGACTTCCCACCAGCTAATCCCTCAGCAATCCACTTCGGTTGTCGACCGCGACCGGTCCACGTCTGCGCATTGTCAGCTGGGTTTCGGTACTGCGCTTGCACCTTTTTGCCGCTGCCTTTGGATTTTGCGCCACCATTCGCAAGCAGCTCTTCTACTGAGACACCCAAACCCTGAGCAATAGCAAGAATCTGTTCGCGCGCTTTAGTGACTTCCTGTTGTTGGCGGGCTTTAATTTCTCTTTCAATCTCTGCCTGCAGTCCTTTGAGCTCGCTGAGGTTGTAGTCCGACAGATCTACCTTGGCCATATATTCATCCTTCTTCGTTAGGTTACTTATGAGTTAATGCCAAAAGCGATTCTACTATGCGCATGCCAATCAAACGCGTTCACGACCATTTCGGACGAGGGGAAACGCTGCGGCTGTGCGCTAGCGAAATTGGGCTTTTCTAGATACAAGCGGTCGCTTGGCCATTACGACCAGCCCTATCACTTTTCCGAGGACCGCAGCCTTTATGCCGTGCTATGCTGGAAAAAGAGTCTGCACACGACTCCCTCTGAATCCGTCTTTAATCAATCCTATTCAGAGGTTTACATGGCCC
>Ga0209023_10006982_pt1 | contig 11741 bp, 11 predicted proteins | sample LakOneMetagenome_FD_187468 | JGI IMG/M metagenome (GOLD analysis project Ga0209023, IMG submission 187468) | Freshwater and sediment microbial communities from Lake Erie, Canada (SPAdes) (version 2) | ecosystem: Environmental > Aquatic > Freshwater > Lentic | place: Lake Erie, Canada...
AGAGCAGTGAGCATGCAGAAATCTCACGCTGTTGTGCTGCTCAACCCTTGTACAAGCTCAGTGCGAACGGGGCAGATGCGCACGATGCGCTCCCCCCTCCGTTCGGGCTGAGCCTGTCGAAGCCAGGGCACAGCGCAGGCATCCAGAGCGGCCAAAGCGCACCACAAAGGGTTCACACATCGAACGTCACACCTTGCGCCAGCGGCAGTGCGGTTGAGTAGTTGATGGTATTGGTCGCGCGGCGCATGTAGGCCTTCCAGCTGTCCGACCCGGCCTCGCGCCCGCCACCGGTTTCCTTCTCGCCGCCGAACGCGCCACCGATCTCGGCACCGCTGGGCCCGATGTTCACGTTGGCAATGCCGCAGTCCGAGCCGGCGGCCGACATGAACTGCTCGGCCTCGCGCACATTGAGCGTAAAGATCGACGACGACAGGCCCGCGCCCACCGCGTTGTTCATCGCAATCGCCTCGTCCAGCGTGCTGTACCGCACCACGTACAGGATGGGCGCAAAGGTCTCGTGCAGGGCCGGGCCTTCGTGCGCCTTCAATTCCACCAGCGCGGGGCGCACGTAGTGCGCGTCGGCACCGCCGATGCCTTCCACACGACCACCGCCGTGCACCGTGGCGCCCAGTGCGCGGCTTTGCTCCAGGGCCTTTTGCATGCCGTCGAACGCCTGGCTGTCGATCAGCGGTCCCACCAGGGTGCCGGCCGCGCGGGGGTCGCCCACCTGCACGTTGGCGTACACCTTGGCCAGCTGGGGCACCAGTTGGTCATAGATGCTCTCGTGCACGAACAGCCGGCGCAGCGTGGTGCAGCGCTGGCCCGCCGTGCCCATGGCAGCGAACGCAATGCCGCGCAGGGCCAGGTCCAGGTCAGCCGTGGGTGCCACGATGGCCGCGTTGTTGCCGCCCAGCTCCAGAATGCCGCGTGCAAAGCGCGCTGCCAGGCGCGGCCCGACCGCGCGGCCCATGGCGGTGGAGCCCGTGGCCGACAGCAGCGGCACGCGGGCATCGTCCACCAGCTCTTCGCCGATGTCGCGCTGGCCGATGAGCAGCTCCAGCAGGCCATCGGGGGCGCCGCCACCGGCTGCGTTGAAGCGGGCCACCGCGCGCTGAGCGATGGCGTGCGTGGCCAGGGCCGTGAGGGGGGTCTTTTCAGACGGCTTCCACACCACCGAATCGCCACACACCAGCGCCAGCGCCGCATTCCAGGACCAGACGGCCACCGGGAAGTTGAAGGCCGAGATCACGCCGCACACGCCCAGCGGGTGCCAGGTTTCCATCATGCGGTGGCCGGGGCGCTCAGTGGCAATTGTCAGGCCATACAGCTGGCGCGACAGGCCCACCGCAAAGTCGCAGATGTCGATCATCTCCTGCACTTCACCCAGGCCTTCGGACGGGATCTTGCCCGCCTCGATGGTCACGAGCAGGCCGAGGTCCGCCTTGGCGGCGCGCAGCTCTTCACCCAGCAGGCGCACCAGCTCGCCGCGCCGGGGCGCTGGCACATCGCGCCACAGCTGGAACGCAGCGTGCGCGCGGCCGATGGCGGCCGTAGCGTGGGCCGGCGAGGCCTCTGGCACCGCACCGATCGGCTCGCCCGTGATGGGCGAGCGCACCGGCAGGCTGCCGCCGCTGTAGGCCGTGCGCGGCACACCCAGGCGCTGCAGCAGTTGATCGACTTCGGTCACAAGGGAGGTGGGAGCGGAGGTAACGGCGGAAGTGGCAGGGAGGGCGGACATGGCAGCTCGCAAAAGAGGACGGCAAACAGGACTGGAGGTGCAGGCGCAGGGCAAACCCAGCCTGGCGAATGCGCCAATATCCGCCAATACCGCCGCGCTGGATAGCAAAAAAACGGAACTACTTGATCACCAATCAGAATGAAGTGGCTCAAAATACGAGGACTGCTGCCGCACGCCCGATCAGCGCCAAGGGCCTGAAACGCCTGCGAGCCGCCAACGCTCATCATTCCCCCCACGCATGACCATGCTGCGCCGCTCCTTTCTGCCCTCCACCGCCGATCTGCTGGCCTTCGAAGCCGCGGCGCGCCACCAGAGCGTGTCGCGGGCGGCCGAAGAACTGCACCTGACCCAAAGCGCCGTGTCGCGCCAGATCCGGCAGCTGGAAGAGCAACTGGGCACCGCCCTCTTCCACCGTGTGCGCCAGCGCGTGGTGCTGACCGACGCGGGCCGCGTCTACGCCGCCGACGTGCAGGCCGTGCTGCAGCAACTGTCGGCCAGCACCCAGAAGGCCATGGCGTTTGCCAGCACCGACGGCCTGCTCAACTTGGCGGTGCTGCCCACGCTGGCCACCCGCTGGCTCATCCCCCGGCTCGCGGGCTTCATGGCGCTGCACCCCGAGGCCATGGTCAACTTCTCGGCCCGCACCGAGCCTTTCGACTTTGCAGGCACGCCGTTCGATGCCGCCATCCACTTCGGCACCCCGCACTGGGCCGGTGCCGTGTGCGAATACCTGATGCACGAAGAGACCGTGCCCGTGTGCAGCCCCGCCTATCGCGACCGCCACGGCATTCGCACCCCGCAGGATCTAACGCGGGTGGTGCTGCTGCAGCAAAGCACCCGCCCCACCCAGTGGGCTGAATGGTTCGACCTGGTGGGCTCCCCCACCGCGCTGGCCCTGCGCGGCCCCCAGTCCGAACATTTCGCCATGATCGCCCAGGCCGCGGTCTCCCACCTGGGCGCAGCGCTGCTGCCGCGCTTTCTCATCGCGCAGGAGCTGGCCGCTGGCAGCCTGGTGGAGCTGTCAGACCAGGTGCTGACGAGCACCGATGCGTATTACCTGGTGTACCCGGAAGCGCGGGCGCAGACGCCGTTGGTGAAGGCGTTCAGGGACTGGGTGGTGGGGGAATGCGCGGGGCAGACCGCACAGCGTGGCCTATGATGAAAATGCCGCCATCGCTTTCTGGCAGGCCGGTAGCAGCTATCAAAATAGAAGCACCCCACACCCACTTGCTGGCAACTGCACGGCCAAGGCGCCACCGAACCGGAGTCCTCATGAGCAGCAAGAAGCCCGCACCACCGAGCGCCAAGCCGCAGCGCGTGTCTCACGACATCTCCAACGCCGGCCTTGAAGTTATTCACCACAACACCAAGGCAGCAGCCGCGCTGCCCCGGCTGGAGACTTCCGCATGAGCGCCGCGCTGGAAGGCAGCGGGGCGGGCCCGCAATGCAGTGCAACACTCGAAGGCCCTGCGGCCGATGCCGCCCTGCAGCGCGCACTGGCCGACTGGCGCGACTTGCTCGGGGCCGATGGCGTGCTGACAACGCAACGCGCGGCCGCACTGTACGGTGGTGGGAGCGCGCGGTACATCCCGGCTGCCTTGCGGCCAGAGCATTCGCACAGCGTGCAGGAGATCGTCCGCATCGCGGCGCGCCACCGCATCGCCCTGCACCCGGTCAGCACCGGGCGGAACTGGGGCTACGGTGGCGCCAGCCCGCCGTCGGACGACTGCGTCGTGCTCGACCTGTCTCTGCTCAACCGCATCATCGGCGTGGACACAGAACTCGGCACAGCCACCATCGAGCCCGGCGTCACACAGGGGCAACTGCGGGCGCACCTGGACCATTTGGATTCGGACCTCATGATCCCCACCACCGGGGCCGGCCCGAGCGTGGGCCTGGTGGGCAATGCGCTGGAGCGGGGCTACGGAATCACCCCGCACGCAGACCACTTTGGCGCGGTGATGGGGCTGCAAGCGGTGTTGGCCGACGGCAGCCTGTACCGCCCGCGCCTTGCGGCCCTCGCGGGCGAACGCGTCGCCCATGGCTACAAGTGGGGCGTCGGCCCCTACCTGGACGGAATTTTTTCGCAATCGAACTTCGGCGTGGTGACGCAGATGACGATTGCACTGGCACAGCGCCCACCCCATGTCGAAGCTTTCTACGTGTTTCTCGACCGGGAAGAGCAGCTGTGGCCCGCACTGCTGGCCCTGCGCGGCCTGCTGCGTTCGACCGGCGGGATCATGGGCGGCGTGAACATCCTCAACGGCTACCGCCTTGCCTCGATGACCTGCCCCTACCCCGAGGCCGCCGCTGCGCGCGACGAACCCCTGCAGGCACACGAACTGGCCGCGCTGCTGAAGGCCCACCGCCTGGGCGCCTACCTGATCATCGGCAGCGTCTATGGCGAGGCGCCCGTGGCCCGCGCGTCCATCAAGACCATCATGCGCAGTTTCTCTGGCTGCAGCGGGCGGCGGGTGAGCCTGACGCGCCGCAAGGCCGAAACCCTGCAACGCCTGGCCCGGCGCTTTCCACGCGTCGCTGCACACCTGGGCTTCGGTGAAGACCAGGCGGCCCGCATGTTGAGTGCGCTCAATCTGATGGACGGCATCCCCGACGACGTGGCGCTGCGCCTGCCCTACTGGAAGTCGCGCGCGCCGCTGCCCGACGACCTCACGCGCGACCTGCTGAGCGGTGACCGCGGCCTGATCTGGTACTCGCCGTTGGTGCCGATGACGCCGGACGCCGTTGCCGCGTTCCAGGCCATGGTGACGCGGGTGTGCCTGCAGCACGGCTTCGAGCCGCTGATCACGCTGACCAGCCTGTCCGACCGCTGCTTCGACAGCTCGGTGCCGCTGCTCTTCGACGCCCGCTCGCCGGCCGAAAAGGAACGTGCCCAACGCTGCTTTCGCACACTGTTCGACGAAGGGCGCCAACTGGGCATCGTGCCGTACCGCATGGGCTCGCAGGCGTTCCACATGCTCGACGATGCCGAAGACGACCACGGGCTGGCCCTGGGCCGCGTCCTGAAGCAGGCGCTGGACCCCCACCACATCATTTCGCCAGGCCGCTACAACCTGTGATGCGGCGCGAGCGCCCGTGAGGCTTGAACACGAAAGCTGCACGCACACACTGCATGCACACGGCACGAGTGCGGCGTTCGCACAGCGGCGTATTGCATTGCACTGCGGCACCTGGCGCGCAGATCACGCCACCGCGATGTCCGTCTTGCGCTCGATGACCCGCGACACCAGCCCGTACTCCACAGCCTCCTGGGCCGACAGCCAGCGGTCGCGCTCGATGTCCTCCAGCACCACGGCCAGCGGCTTGCCTGTTTCGCGTGCGATGGTGCGCGCTATGCGTTCCCGCGCCTTCACGATTTCTTGCGCCTGGATGGCGATGTCGCTGGCGGGCCCGCCGGCTCCGCCGCTGGGCTGGTGGATCAGAAAACGGGTGTTGGGCAGGCAGTAGCGGCGCTCGCGGGGCACGGCCAGGTACAGGTGCGTGGCGGCGCTGCCCACCCAGCCAGTGCCGATCATGTTCACCGGCGCACCGATGAACCGCACGATGTCGTGGATGGCATCGCCCGACTCCAGATGGCCGCCTGGCGAGCTCACCAGCACATCGATGGGGTCGGCGCTCTCGGCGTCCAGCGCGATCAGGCGGCGCGTGACATCGGCAGCGATCACATCGGTGACGGTGCCAAAGATCAGCAGGGTGCGCGCCTTGAAGGCTTTTTCTTCCAGGTAAGAGGTGCGCGGCTCGGTGGCGCTCGATGGAGCAGAAGTGTCGGGTGTGTTCACAGGGGGGTTCCGGTAGTTGAACTGCCTTGACGAACGGGGCGCAGGTTTCGTGACATCCGCACCCGCGCCCCCAGAGGCCTGTGGCAAGATTTGCAGATGCACGACGAACACCGGATGGCCTTGATCGAAGCGGACCGCGCCCGCCTGGTGCGCGCGGCCACCCGGCTGCTGGGTCCGGCAGAGGCCGAAGATGCCGTGCAGGACGCCTACATCCGCGCGCTGGAGGCCGACACGCGCGAGCTCAACACCGCCCAGGCGTGGCTGCTGACCGTGGTGCGCCACCTGGCCATCGACCGCCTGCGCAGGCGCCGTTGGATGCAGCAGTGGCTGGCTGAGACAGCCACGCCACCAGCGCACGCCGCTGCGCCGTCGGCCGAGAGCGATGCTGCGCTGGCCGAAGAAGTGACCAACGCCTTGCGCCAACTGGCCGACTGCCTGAGCCCCACAGACGGCGCTGCCGTGCTGCTGTACGAAGTGTTCGAGGCCAGCCATGCGGAGATCGCCAACGCGAGCGGCCGCACCGAAGCCGCCAGCCGGCAGCAGATCCGCCGGGCACTGCTCAAGCTGCGGCAGGCAGCAGGCCGTGGCGAGCACACCCCACCGCAGGGCGACAGCGATGGCCACGACCCTGCCGTCCTGCGCGTGTACCTGCAGTCCCTGCGATGGCGCGACCCGCAAACGCTGTGGGCCATGCTGCGCCAGCCCCCCATCAGCGCGTCTTCGCTCTTGGATGCCGGCATGGATCGGGCCATCACCCACTCAGCCACCACAAGGATGCCAACGACTTGCTGCGGTGTCGTGCAGGTGGGCGGTCAGCTGGGCCTGGTGCTCACGCTCGACGGTGTGGCCCTGTGCGTGCTACCGCTGGGTGTGCGCGCCGCCGAGAGCGATCTGCACGCCGCACTGCAGTAGAACCAGACGCAGGAAGGCCGCTGCGCCGTCCTGCAATGCAGGCCTGGTGCAGCGGCCATCTTCAGGATGCCGTCAGCGAACGGGCACAGCGGTTGCGCGCGGCCCGGCACTGCGGCGCTTCCACAGCGCGATCAGTACATGGGCACCGATGGCCAGCGCCAGCAGCACCACGGCACCCAGGCCCCAGATGGCCCACGCCAGAACCGACACCGCACCGGACAGCGCGGGCACCGCATCCAAGGTGGCCTGCACCATCGGGCCCACAGAGGCGATCATGGCTTCGAACTCACCGGCAAGCTGGGGCGGTATCCACCCACGCATCCATTCGGGCAGCAAGACCGCATGCATGGCCGACGTTCCGGCGGACAGCGCGCCCGCGCTGGAGACCGCCCACACCGTCACGGCATGCAAGCCCCAGCAGGCCAGGGACCACAGGGCCAGCAGCGTGAACGACAGAAACCAGCTGATCGCGTAAAACATCGAGTGCATCCTTTCGAAATGGCAAACGCCAAGTATGGGGACGACAGGCGAAGGCACATACCAGCTCCAGCCGCAGTGGATATTCGGTTTTACCGAACCTCAAGCTGCAGGGTGAAGTAACTTCAATCTCTGCTGCTTCCTCCGCTCTCGCCGCCCTTACCGTTTCTGAATGGTCGCCTCAGGCCGCGGTCCGGTTGCGCCCCGCGGCCTTGGCGCGGTACAGCCCGCCGTCTGCCGCTTCGATCAGCTGGCGCTCGCAGCCCTCCGCATGGGGGCCGGCCATCGCCGCAGCGCCCACGCTCACGGTGACGCAGCCCACCGCGCTGCCGCTGTGCGCCACAGCCAGGGACTCGACCTGCTTGCGCACCACTTCGGCCACCACCAGCGCTCCGTCGAGGTCGGTGTTGGGCAGGATGATGGCCAGCTCTTCGCCGCCATAGCGGGCCACCAGGTCCCCAGGCCGCTGGGCATGCTGCACCAGGCACCGGGCCACCACCTGCAGGCAGGCGTCGCCCTCCACATGGCCGTAGGTGTCGTTGAAGCCCTTGAAGTGGTCCACGTCGATGAGCAGCAGCGACAGCGGCGTGCCTTCGCGGCTGGCGCGGCGGCATTCGGTGTTCAAGGTCTCATCGAAACAGCGCCGGTTGGCCAGGCCCGTGAGCTGGTCCTGCGCGGCCAGGGTCTCGAGCTTCTGGTTCACCAGCAACAGGTCTTCACGCGCAGCGACCAGCGATGCCTCGGCACGGGTGCGGCGGCGGATGTCGATCAGCAAATGCCAGCCGATCACCGTGATGCCAACCAGCAACGCACCTACCACGCCCGCTGTCAGCAGCGCCTGGCGCCACCAGCCCTGCAGCGCCTCGTCCTTGCCCACGGCCACCGTGGTGGTCAACGGATACCGGTCGCTCTTGCGGTAGGCGTACAGCCGGTGCGTGCCGTCGATGCCGGACTTGAACGATGCGGTGCCAGCGGTTGCACCCGAGTAGAAGCGCTGGAAGTTGGCAGACTTGGAGAAGTCGCGGCCCATGTCCTGCTCACGGTAGGGGTAGCGCACCAGCATCTGGCCGCCGGTGGTGGTCAGGCCGATGGCGCCTTGCGTGCCGACATTGACCTTGCCGAACTGCTCCAGAAAGCTTTTGATGCCAAGGCTGACCACCACCACGCCGGCAAAGCGCTTGTCAGCGTCGTCGAACCGCCGGCTGACGGTGATGACCCAGTCGCCCGTCGAGCGGCTCTGGATGGCCGGGCCGATGAACGGGTCGAGCGACGGGTTGCTGCGGTGGTACGCAAAGAAAGCCCTGTCCGCACCACTGACCTGCGCCGGCACCGGGCCGGTGGAAGACATCAGCCAACGGCCGTCCGCGTCGTAGATGACCAGGCCGTTGAGCTGGTTGAGCAGGTGCTCTTGCCGGTCGATCAGCCGGTGCAGTCGATGCATGTTGTCGGCGCCCGCGCCTTCTTGTTCCAGCCGCTCGGTAATGCCCACGAGCAGCATGGCACTCTGGGTGATGATGCCCTCGGTGTAGGTGTTGAGCGTCTGTGCCAGGTTCAGGTTCTGGGTGTTGGTTTCGGCCAGCGAATGCTCTCGCGCAGACCATATCTGCCACGCGGTGGTGGCCGACACCGACACGTAGACGCTGATCAACAGCAGCGCAGCCAGGCGAACATCACGCTTCATTTTTTCAGTTTTTCCTCACGCATACCGAACCTGGGTGCGCGCTTCTGCCGGACTTGCAGGGCATCACTCCAGGTCACTTTCGCTGCGTGACTTGTTTCTCTTCATCCGCCAGCCATACTAACGACTGAGTGTGGCGTCCATGCCGGGATGAACGGGGGTATCACCCGCCAGCAAGAAACGAAGCAGGGCCAGGCGGGGTAAGCGCTGTGCAGGCATGACGCAGGTCAAGGGAATGCGCGGCGCAGAGCTTTGCAGCGGCGGGCTATGCGCCGTGCCACGAAGCGGATGGCCTGGCACTACGGACCTGCAAGGGCGTCGTAGTGCGTGGCTGGCCCCTGGAGCGCGCAGGACTCCACCCGTGTTCAGGCCGCCATGTTCTGCTGGGCATAGGCGTACACGGCATCGCCCAGAAACTCCACCATGCGCGGGTGGTACGCGTTGTGAAACGCTTTCATGTCGGCGTTGTCCGCATAGAACAGTGCGGTGCCTACATAGGCATCGCGCGACGGAGCGTAAAAGCGCGACGCGATGGCGCAGTGCCTGGCCATCAACGCCTGGACGGTGGGGGATGCAGGCTCGTTCGCATCGATCAGCGGCGCCAGTTCTTGATAGAAGGCATCGAAATCGGCATGCGCCTGGGGCTTGTCGACATGCGCCCAGTGGTTGGTGGCGGCAAGGGACTGTGCCTGCTCGGCGCGCTGTGCAGCGCGGCATTGGTCAAGATAGTCGGCAGTGGCTTGTTGAAGACCCATGGTGCTTGTGGTGTGTTCTTTGTTCTTGAAAGGAGCGCGGACTATAGCGGCGCACCTGCATGACACGCAACTGGGTGGGCACGCTCAGTCCGGATGCCCTGCCGCCACGGCCCGGTCCGCACCGGGCGTGAAGCGCTGCTCGGGCGGCGAGCCCGCCAGGCTTTGCGCGGGCCGCCGCAGCGTGGCATCGAACGGGTTGATCTTCGGCCCGATAGCAGCGGCTTCGCGCTTGAGCAGCTCTACCACCGTGGGCATGCGGTCGGCGTTCAACCGGTCGGCAATGGTGCCCACGCTCAGCGCGGCCACAGCACGGCCTTCGCGGTCGCAGATGGGCACCGCCACGCCGGCCATGCCTTCGAGCAAGCCGGTGTTGCGGCCTGCATAGCCCTGCTGGCGCACGCGCTCGATCTCGGTGCGCAAATACACCTCGTCGTACACGCCGTACTCCCGCACGCGGGACAGGTTGAAGCGGATGACCTCTTCGCGCTCGGCCTCGGGCAAGAAGGCCAGGATGGCCAGCGCGCCCTGCCCCACGCCCAGCGCCACGCGGCCGCCGATGTCGCCGGTGAACGAGCGGATCGGAAACGGCCCCTCGCTGCGGTCCAGGCAAATGGCATCGAAGCCGCTGCGGGCCAGCAAGAAGATGCTGTCGCCCAGGCTGCCGCACAGCCGCAGCAATGCGGGGCGGCACAGGCTGCGCAGGTCGCCCGGGTTGCCCGCGCGCGCCGCCAGCGCAAAGAAATCCATGCTCAGGCGGTAAAGCTTGCTGCGCTCGTCCTGCTCGACCATGCCTTCTGCCACCAGCGATTGCAGCAAACGATGCGTCGTGCCCTGCGTGAGACCGATGGCACGCGCCAATTGGGTGACCCGGCCGCCCTCGGCCTGCACGGCCACCAGGGCGCGGATGAGTGCAAAGACCCGGGGGACACCGCCCGTGCCTGCAGTTGCTGCTTCCATGCATCGTTCCTGCGGAATAGATGGCCTGCATTTTACGCAGCACATTTCAATGAACGGAATAATTTAAAGAAAAATTCTGATTAGTGGAATACCCGGTGCGATCTGGTTCGGTTGTTGCAATAGAGTGAATTGAAAACGCCAAGCCTATCCATCCTGACGGCCCCACGCACCAGCCCGGTGCGCCGGGGACACAAAGCCACTTCAGCGATGGCGGGTCGGCACAAAGACATCCCCCACAGCGGCCCACAGGCCGCGCGGGTGGCAGAAACCGGAACGTGCGAAAGGCCCACCATGTCCTTCCTGAAGCTCACCGATGTGACCAAGTTCTACGGCAGCACCTGCGCAGTGCAGTCCATGAACCTCACGGTGGAAAAAGGCGAATTCGTCTCCCTGCTGGGCCCATCGGGCTGCGGCAAGACCACCACCTTGCAGATGGTGGCGGGCTTCGAAGCGGTGACCAGCGGCCGCATCGAGCTGGCCGGGCGCGATATCACCCATGCCAAGGCCAACACGCGCGGGCTGGGCATCGTGTTCCAGAGCTATGCGCTCTTTCCGCACATGACGGTGGCCGACAACGTGAGCTTTGGCCTGGAGATGCGCAAGGTGCCCAAGGCCGAGCGCAAGGACCGCGTGGCCCAGGCCCTGGGTCTTGTGCACCTGGAGCCGCACGCCACGCGCTACCCGCGCGAACTGTCGGGCGGCCAGCGCCAGCGCGTGGCCCTGGCGCGCGCACTGGTCATCGAGCCACCCGTGCTGCTGCTGGACGAGCCCTTGTCCAACCTCGACGCCAAGCTGCGCGAGGAGATGCAGTTCGAGCTGCGCCAGATCCAGCGCAAGGTGGGCACCACCACGGTGATGGTCACGCACGACCAGAGCGAGGCCATGTCCATCAGCGACCGCGTGGTGGTGATGGAGGCCGGCCGCGCCACGCAGATCGACCACCCGCACCGCGTGTACGAGCACCCGCGCACGCGCTTCATCTCCACCTTCGTCGGCAAGGCCAACCTGGTGCCCGGCAAGGTCACATCGGCCAACAACACGCACACCCACGTGGGCGCCGGGCCCATCGAGGTGCGGGTGGACGGCGCGCTGTTTCGCCCCGGCGCCGCCGTGCTATTGAGCGTGCGCCCCGAAAAACTGCAACTGGTGCCCCCAGTGCAGGGCCGCATCGACGGCGAGGTGCAAGAGCGCTTCTTTCTGGGCAGCCAGTGGCTGTACCGCGTGGGCACGCCCCTGGGCGACCTGATGGTGCTGGCACCCAACGATGGCCGCACGGCGCTCGACGAAGGCGACCGCACGGGCCTGGACTGGCCCGACCACTGCATGCGCCTGCTGCCTGCCGATGACACCGCCCTGGCGGGCGCCGAAGCCGGGGCCACGGCATGACAGCCGCCGCATCGACCACGGCAGCAACACCCACAGCA
>Ga0209023_10006984_pt1 | contig 11740 bp, 15 predicted proteins | sample LakOneMetagenome_FD_187468 | JGI IMG/M metagenome (GOLD analysis project Ga0209023, IMG submission 187468) | Freshwater and sediment microbial communities from Lake Erie, Canada (SPAdes) (version 2) | ecosystem: Environmental > Aquatic > Freshwater > Lentic | place: Lake Erie, Canada...
CGACCATCAGTCGCATCTCGAACTTGGTCTTGGTGTTCATGTCGCGTTGTAGATCTGCGTCGCGAACGAGTGGGCCATCCCCGCCAGCGCGGCCGCGCCGATCCCGCCGAGCACCCACTTGCGTCCCGCCGACGCGGCGCCGTAGTTGTTGCCGAAGTGGCCGACACCGACGGCGATCCCGCCGCCGAGGATCCCGCCCACCGCAGCGGCCAGGGCACCCCACTTCAGCCAGCCGAGCATCGAAGTCACGAGCGCGGCGCCGGGCATCGAGCCGTCTGGAGCCGGGTCCGGCACCTGAGCCATCGCGTTCGTGGCGGTGATGGCCAGCGTCACCGCGATGGCGGTCACCGCGGTGACCACCTTTGCTGTTCGGTTCTTCACGTTGCCTCCAGGGCTCTGCAAGGCACGCCGGTTGCGCGCTCTCCCTAGACACACCCACCCCGAAACAGGCGCCGGTCCCCCGATTCCCGAAATTGGGTGACCGCCCCCGAGTTGGGGGTGGGGACGTGAGGTATGAGCATCAAGGCTTTGGCCATCGGCGGCGCAGCCCTCGGAGGCCTCCTCACCCTCGCCACGCTCCCCGCAGTCATCGCTCCGACGGCTGGCTATATCGGCACGAACTGCGGAGCGACGATCGGCGGGCCCGTCGAGGTCATCCAGGCGACCATCCGGCAGCTCGAGTCCGGAGGCGACTACACCGCCCGGGCCCCGGGCTCGTCAGCGTCAGGCGCCTATCAGTTCATCGACTCGAGCTGGGCCGGTTACGGCGGCTACCCCCGCGCCTACCTGGCCCCACCGGCTGTCCAAGACGCCAAGGCCGCCGAGTACATCGCCTCGGTCCTGGCCGCCAACGGCGACGACGTCACGACCGTGCCCGTCGCCTGGTACATCGGGCATGTCCCGACGGCCGGCTCACCCGAATGGGACATCGTGCCGTCGCCCGGCGCAGGCAACCGGCTCACGCCTCGTGAGTACCAGACGAAGTGGATGGACGTCTACCGAGCCAAGCTCGCCGAGCACGGCGGCGGAGCTCCCGACACAGCGGACGCCACTGCACCCGCGGCGAGCCCCTGCACCGGTGGCTTCGGCGAGCCGCTTCCCGGCGGCTGGTCGCTTCCCGGACCGCGCGATGTACTCGACGCAACATCGAACGAGATCGACGACCCCCACCACGACTACGCCGCATGGGACTGGCCCATCCCCACCGGGACACCCATCTACGCGATGCGAGGCGGCACCGTCACCTCGATCACGACCTACCCGCACAACTGCTACGGGTTGGCCAACTGCGAGGCCTGTGGGCTCGGCGTCATCATCACTGACGAGCAGGGCGTCCAATGGACGTACTGCCACGGCTCCGCCCACCGCGTGAACCAAGGCGACACCGTCGCCGCAGGCCAACAGATCCTCGACTCCGGCAACAGCGGCAACAGCAGCGGTCCCCACCTCCACCTCGGCATCCGCACGAACGGCGTCGCCCGATGCCCCCAGCCGCTCGTCGCGTCCCTCTACGAACACGGCGTCGGACTCGACCCCATGACCCTGCCGACGACCGGGTGCAGCTACTGATGAACACCGACCTGGTCGTGCAGCCGATCGAGGAGATCCGTGCCGCCGTCGAGACACTCGCCGCCGGGCTCAGCCGGGGTGAGGTCTTCAGCCCCGAGCAGTGGGACGGCTCGGTGGCGACGTTGGCCCGCTGCCATGACCAGGTGGGCGGCGACACCCGGCGCCAGCTCTACGACGTCTTCGGTGCCTCTGCTGAGCCTGAAGGCGGGGATCGCGTTGCGGCTCATCTCGAAGTGCTGTCTCAGCGGCTGCAGGGCTCGGGTGAGTCGCAAGGATGAAGGCTCTCGCTGCCCCGGCGCTCGGGGACCTTCCCTACTAGCGTCGAGGCGATGCCTGGGTGTCCCGAGTGCGGATTCGCCTTTGTTGCGGTCAAGGCGAGTTCAGCCGTAGCGCTTGATGCGTGGCAGTACGACGAGAGCCACTCCGAGTCCGCCTCCGAGACCATCGCTGATGTCTGTGCGCAGATCGCTGAGATAGTCCGGTCCTCGGCCGAGGGCCTTCGTGTTCGGCCGGCGCCTGGCCGATGGTCACCTCTCGAGTACGCCTGCCATGTGCGCGATGTGCTCCTGGTGCAGCGAGAGCGGGTGCTCAAGGCGCTGCGGGGACACGGCGACGAGTTTCTGCCGATGGGTCGCGACGAGCGCGTGCTGCACGACGGCTACAACGAACAGAAGCCGCGGGACTTGGCGGTTCAAGTTGAGCAGGCAGCGCTGCTCTTCGTCAGCCTCCTACGCAGGCTTGGACCATCGGAGTGGGACCTCAAGATCGCCTACATGTTCCCCGACCCGTCGACCAGGACGCTCCGGTGGATCGCAGTCCACACTGCGCACGAGGTCGTTCATCATCTCCACGACATCGAATACGCCACGGGTTCTTGAGCCCACCCCACCCGCCGGCCGTCGCCGGGTTCCCGGAATGTCTCATTTACTCGGCGTTCCAGTCACCTCGGGACTGCTCGTCGTGTATCAGTCGGGTAGTCGCGCTGAATGGGAGGCGGGTTGCATCAAAGAAGGAGGTCGAGGCGATGGCCGTTTGGTGCAACGGTCGCCGAGCTGCAGCTCTGATCAGAGCATCGAACCAAGATCTGATCCCACGGTGGGGTAGGCGGCGGTCGTCGACTTCAGCTGGCGGGTCGTGAGGCCGAGCTTGATGGCGAGGCTGAAGAGGTTGATCAGCTCGCCGTACTCGGGGCCGAGCAGGTGGGCGCCCACGATCGTGTCCGTGGCGGTGTCGACGAGAATCTTCGTGGCGGCGGTCGTCTCACCGATCCGGTAGTTGGAGTACCAGCCACTGGTGTCGCTGTAGCGGACATCCACGTCGAATCCGGTTGCTGTTGCTTCGTCTTCGAGGAGGCCGACGCGGACCAGTTCGGGGATGGTGAACACCGCGGTTGGGACACCGGCGTAGTCGGGCACTGTGGTCGTGCCCTTGAGCATGTTCGATGCGGCGACTTTGCCTTCGAACACCGCTACCGGGGTCAGCGGCGCGCCTGGGCTGTCGGCAGAGTCGCCGGCGGCGTAGACGGCCGGGTTGGTGGTGCTCTGGAGGTGGCCGGCGACCGTCACGCCGGCGGTGTCGTGGGCGACGTTGGCGGCGTCGAGGGCGAGGTTGGATAGCTGGGGGATGCGTCCGGCGCCGTGGACGACGAGATCGGTGTCGATCTCGGTGGGGTTGCCGGCGGTGTTGAGGATGACTCGGTAGCCGGATCCGGTCGGCTCGATGGCGGTGATGGTCGTCTGCGGGCGCACCTCGATGCCGGTGTTGGCGCCTCGTTCCACCAAGAGGTCGACCAGGTCGGGGTCGAAGCCCTTGAGCGGGCGGAGGCCACGGTCGATGATCATCGGTCGTGCCCCGGCTCGGGCGGAGATGTGGGCGAACTCGAAGGACACGAACCCGCCGCCGACGAAGAGCACATGTTGGGGGAGGTCGTCGAGTTCGAGGAAGGCGGTGCTGTCGATGAGGTGCTCGTGGCCGGGGAATTCAAGGGGTCGGGGTCGAGCGCCGGTGGCGATCAGGAAGTGTGTCGACTCGTACGTCACGTCGTCGACGGCGAGTCGGTGCTCGTCCTCGAAGCGGGCGGTGCCATGCAGGGTCTGGACACCGTTGCGGCCGAGCCCGGCTTCCATGTTCTGCGGGACCGGGTCGGTGAAGCCACGCTTGTGCTTCATCAGGTCGGCCCAGTTGATGTGCATGCCGTCGGCGTCGATGCCCTTGCCGGCCATGAGGCGGGCGCTGTCGATGATCTCGGCGCCACGGCGCAGGATCTTCTTGGGGTCACAGCCGCGCAGGGCACACGTGCCTCCGTAGGGGAGCTCGTCGACGATGGCGACCTTCCAGCCTTGCGAAGCGCACTTGTTCGCCGCTGCGGCGCCGGCCATGCCGGCGCCGATGACGATCAGGTCGTAGGTGTCGGTCATCGCTGCGTTCCTTCGGGCTGCGCTGATCGGTCATTGCTGTCGCCGCTGGGGTCATGGCGGTGCCGGCGGCGGTCCAGCACCCAGGCGATCAACACGACGACGCCGAGGCCGGCGGCGGAGACCGCCGTGAGCTGTCCGATCGCGGCCAGAGCGACACCGCCGACCAGCCCGGCGATCAGCGCCGTCGCCCCGCAGCACACGATCGCGCCGACCAGCGCAGCCGGCGCGAGATTCCGGTCACGCATCGAGGACCGCCTCGAGCTGCTCGGTCGTGGGCGATCCGGCCGGGCCGTCGGGGGTCTGGTACACGCGGCAAGCCAGCCCGAACGGCTCGTCTCCCGAGGCGAAGGGGTCCTGGCCGTCGACCAGGATCGTCGGCGAACCCCGGAACCGGGCCGTCTCGGCCTCCTCGGGCGTCGCCACCAGGCGGCGCGCCACCGACAGACCTCGGCGGGTTGCGATGCCGTCGAGGCGTTCGGCGGCGATCTTCCAGTTCGGGCAGTCATCGAAGTACAGCAACTCGAGCTTCATGATGGTCCTTCTCGCGTGGAGGGTTGCGTCCTGTGAGCTACCGTAAACCTTCCACTGCAATGGAAGGTCAAGGAGGGCTCGAAGATGCGCATTGGCGAGCTCGCTGACCAGAGCGGCGTCACGGCCAAGACCATCCGCTTCTGGGAATCGACCGGACTCCTCGCCGATCCGGCCCGAACGCCGTCGGGCTACCGCGACTACGAGCCCGACCTCGTCGACCGGTTGCGCTTCATCCGCCACGCCCAGACCGCCGGACTCACGCTCGCCGATATCCGACAAGTCCTCGCGATCTCCGACGACGGCCAACCCCCGTGCGGACACGTCACCGACCTCATCCACCACCACCTCGCCGACGTCGACGAACGGATCCGCGAACTCACCGAAACCCGCTCCATCCTCGAACACTTGGCCACGCGCGCCGCCGACCAGAACCCAGCCGACTGCAACGGTTACTGCGCCATCCTCCAACCCCCGGACCTCAGCGACTCCCCAGCCCATCCCTGAAGATTCGAACAGGGACGCTCCGAGACCTCGCGTCGACCGAGACTGTCCTCATGTCAACCGCCGTACTCCCCGGCAGCCGTGGCGAGCGATGGCCGGGCGCCGGTGAGCGACTCGAACAGCTCGGCGGTGTCGGGAGAGGGAGTCGATTCGAGGTCATCGAGGTAGTCCGTCAGCTCGCGGTAGGCGGTCCGAACTGCCGTGGCGTTGCCGGCAGCGTTCTCGATCCGCATCCGTGCTCGATAGAGAACCTCATTGCCCGGAAGTCCCCGCAGGCCCTGCATGACTGCGTACCGGGCGGTGTCGATGTCGCCCGCGAGCAGCGACAGGTCGACGAGCCAGGTGGCGGTGTCCTCGATCAGTCGCTCGGCGTCGTGGGCGTACTGGTTGACCCGCGCCCACTCGTATCCGTCGGCGGCGAACGGCGGCCCGTGTACGAGGGCGAGGCCGGCCCTGAGCAGACCCGCGGCCTCTGACGAGGACACATCCCGTGCCCGGTCGTAGAGCTCGCGGAGCAACGCGACGTCGGTCATGACGCCGTCAGCGAGCCGGTAGGTGTTCTGCCTGCGGTCGGCGGTGCCAAGGATCGGTTCGCCGTCCCAATCGCCGAGCTGCTTGCGGGTTCGTCCGACCATGTTCCAGATGGTGCGGGGAACGACCGCCTCGCCACCCCAGACGGCCTCCTGAAGGTCCTCTTGGCGAACCGGGCGACCGAGGCAGGACATCACGGCGACCACGATCATCTCCCGGCGTCCCATGCCTGGTCCATCGACGATCGTCGGTTCGCCGAGGAGGCGCACCAGGAGCCGCGGCTGCGTCGGTTCCCAGTCATCGTCTACGGGCATCTCTTCGGCCAGTGCCGGGGGTTCCCGCAGATCGATCTCCTCGGCCGGCATGTCTAGGTCCGCCGCTGGCAGGTGGACGGCGGGGAGGATCTCGCCCTGGTGCACCTCTGCCGGCACCTGGTCAGGTTCTGGTGTGGTCGGATCGGGCGAGGCCGCGACGCCGGGCTCGGCTGGCGGGGTGGCGACGTCGTCAAGGAGCTGGGCGAGTGCGGAGTCGGTCTCCGCGTCGATGCCGGCTGCGTGGAAGGAGATGCCGAGTGGTTCGAGGCGCGCCGAGCCGTCCGCCTCGATGTGGAGGTGCGCCTCGCTGCCAGGCAGCTCGCCGTTGGCGATGACTGCCACCCCTCGCCTTGGGCAGGCGATGGAGGCGAGGTCGGAGTCGGCAGCGGGCACGCTGGTGAGCATCACGGCGACTTCGACGGGCAGCACCGGGCTGTCGAAGAGCCGGTAGGCGAAGGTCGAGGTGCAGCCGATCTCGTCGAGCCTGCGCTCAAGGTCGGACGCAACGGCAGCGATTCTCTGTCGGGCTGAGGGCTCCTCGTCGATGCGCACTCGCGGGAGGTGGCCGAGGGCGGCAAGGTTGATGGCACCCGGCGACAGTGACACCGAGGCATCGGCGAGCTCGTCGCCGGCGCCAAGCTCGAGCACGATCGACCGGAGGAACCCGTCAATTGCGTGAGGGTCGCCCGTGACGCCCAGCGAACCGAGTCCCTCGATGTCGAGCATGAGCTGGCGGCCGTTGCGCTGGCCGACGGTGACGAGGCCGGCGATGAGCGCTGGTCGGTCGGCCGATGGTACGGGCGCGTCGGGGTCGTAGAGCAACCGCCAAGCCCAGGCGCCGGGGACGGCCTCCCATGGAGCGGGGGCATTGGGGAACGGACGGTCCCACAGCAGCTCGAGGCCGGAGTCGGCGCTGAACTCGACAGCGACGGGGTTGGCTTCGATGCGGCGTCCGGCCAGCTGTTCGCCGAGCAAGGCCAACTCCTGACCGGCCCAACGCACGAGCGGAACATCGGCAGCAGCAACGAGCGAGCGTTCGAGGGGCACGACGGGGCGGTGGGATCGTCGCACTGACCGGTCGTGACGGCGCTGTGACCGGCGCAGCAGCAGCAGAAGGCTTGATGCCAGTACCGTCACACCGCTGATGCCTGGCACGAGGACGGCGAGTGGCGGAAGCTCGGCGAGGTCGTCGTGGTCGGCCAACGGTTCGGCCGGTGTCGCGTTCGTCGGGCTCGCCGCCTCGGCGGGTGCATCTTCGATTCGTCGACCGGCATCCTCCCGCGGGGCCGAGGTCGTCGGTGCGTGCGACTCGGCAGGCTCCGCACGGGTCTCAGAAGCCGGCAGCTCTGCGTCCGGCACCGGCGCGGCCGGTTCGGGTATCGGGCTCGCGATCGGCTCGGGTGCCGGTGCGTCGAACGCGGGGAGGTTCGCGTCGGTCGGGAGCTTGAGCTGCCACCCGACGCAGATGATGTCGGGGTCGGCGATGAACGAGCGGTTGAGGTCGTGGATCTCGGTCCAGCGGAAGCCGGAGCCGAGGCGGGCTTCAGCGATTGCCCAGAGGCTGTCCCCTCGTTGCACCACATAGACGGGCTCCGCAGCGGGTGCCGGGGCAGGTGTGTCGCTGAGGTCGGCGACCAGCGAACCGCTCGGAAGTGCCCCAGGCTCCGGGCTTGGCGAGGCTGGCGGCGTGAGGAATGTGGAGGCGTCGACCACATGGACGACAGGTGCTGGAGCGGCCGGGGCGGCGAGCGAGACCGTTGGTCGAGCGAGGCTGGCGAGCAGGACGGCCGATCCGACCATCTTGGTGGCGACTGTGCCGAACGGGCCGATGCGATGGATGCGTTGTCCTACGCCGCGTGCCGTGTCGATGACGTCGAGGGCTACGTACGCCATGAGGGTCGCCCAGCAGAGCCAGGCGAGGCAGACGAAGGTGTTGAGGATCACAACCGGGTCGATGAGCTGGAGCGGGGTCGAAACGACCTCGCCCCAGTCGGGCATCTCGGTAGGGAGCGGCCACCCGAAGAATCGCGAGAGTGCGACGGGCGCGCCGATCACGACCGCTGTGGTCCAGATCAGGTGGCCGACGGCGGTGACGATCTGCTGTCCGGCTGGTCGCGTGTTGGTGGGCATGGTGGTTCCTCTACGGGCCGGCGAAGCCGTGTTGGGGTCGTGCGGTTGCGGTGCCGGTGATGGTGCGCTCTCCGAGGCCGAAGGTCTGAAGGAAGGTCATCGGCTGCTGGCGCGTGATGGTCACCGTGACCGAATCGGTGTCGGCGGCAGCCGTGCCGGACCACCCGTTGGTGGCGAGGAACTGCTCGGCCCGTGCCGTTGCCGCCGCGGGATCGAGTTGCGGTCCTGTGCCTGCGAGCACCGATCCGGCATCGATGGCCTGTGCGCCGGCGCGGGCCGCTTCCTCCGCGTCGTTGATGGTGTCGCGCTTGCCGGAGATGAGCGTGCCGCCGTCGAAGACGAGCCCGGCGACGGTGAAGATGATGATGGTGCCGAACACCATCCACAGGGTCGCTGCACCGTCGTCACCCCGTAGGCGTGTGCTCTTCCGGCCTTGGGTCATGGCAGGCCTCGGTATTGGTCCACGACCGAGACGCTGCGCGACTGGACGGTGCGGGTCCCGGAGAGGCCGAGCAGTCCGAGGTCCGACAGCGGGATGTCACACCGCACGGTGACCGCGACGTGGCCACCGGGCTGGAAGGCGCTGGTGTCGACGTCGACGCTCGTCGATGCGCACCGGAACCCTCCGGCAGCGAGCGACGTCGTTGCCGAGTCCTGTGCGGCCCACCACGCTGCTGAGGGATCGCGCTCGAGGCTCGCCGACCGGGCAGCGTCTCGCGCTGCCTCGTCCACCTGCTCGCGGGCAGTCGCCGTTCGGCCGACGAGCGCCACCAGGCACAGCAGCATGATGGCGATGGGAGTGACGATCACGACCTCGGTCGTGACCGATCCGTCGTCTCCCCGTAGGCGGGTCACGGCTTGAACTCCTCGATCGGCGACGTCGAGGTGGCGGAGACGGTCATGGCCAGCCCGGGGATCACGGGTGGGGCCTGGCCGGTCACCGAGACGGTGACGGAGCTGCCCGATCGGGTGACGACGATGGCGGGGCTCGTCACTGAGTTGGATCCCAGGTCTCCGAGTATCTGTTGCGCCCGGTCGTGCCCGTCGGAGTCGGTCGCCCCGGAGGCGCGCGCGGCACGCGCGCCTTCCTGGGCCGCGGCGTTGACGAGGTGGCGGGCGTGGAACCACAGCCCGACGTGGACCGAGGCGAGGACGAGCAGCAAGAGCAGCGGCATGACGATGACCAGCTCGGTGGAGGCGCTCCCGGAGTCGCCGCGGCATCGTCGGGGCGCGAGCGTGCTCGGCGGGGCGAGCCCGCTGTCGGGGCCGGGAGCGCTTGGAGTCACCGTTGGGCTCTCAGCTCGTGGGGATCGAGTTGGCCTTGTCGGTGACCTTGGCGACGATGATCGCAACGACAGCCAAGGCGAGGGCGGCGAGGCCGGCGATGATGATGACGGTCTCGGTGGTCACGGCTCCGACGTCGCCACGACCCCGTGGGTAGTCGGGGATCTCGTCAGCAGGCACCGTGAGGCGGTCGGCGAGGACTCGCATCATGGTGAGCAGGTACTGGATCTCGGTGATGTCTCCCATGGGAGCTCCTTGGTGTGAGTGGGACAGCGGAGGAGACCTTTTCAGAGGCCTCCGAGAACGGTGATGACGGCCGGGAACCCGATGAGGAGCACGAACCCGAACAGCAACATCGCCGTGGGGATGGCCATGCGCTCTGTCGCCGCCTGCGCCTCTGACTCGGCTTCAGCGAGCTCGACGGCGCGGAGCGTGTCGGCCTTCACGGCAATCGACTGACGCACCTTTGCGCCCTCGTTGCCGGCGAGCGCGACGCTGGCGGCGAGTTCGACCAGTGCGGGGACGCGGAGGTCCTCACCGAGGCGGGCGAAGGTCGACCAGACCGTGGCTCCGTCGATCTGAGCGACGTCCACGGCGCGGCGCAGCAGTCCAAACGCCCATGAGTCCCCCACGCGGGCAGCCTCGACCAACGCAGCCTCGGTGCCCATGCCGCCGGCGAGGCTGATGGCGACGAGGTCGAGGTACGAACCGAACGCAAGAGCGAACTCGCGGCGCCGCTCATCGGCTGCCTTGCGGAGACTGAGGTCGGGTGCGACGAACCCGACGACCACGCTGACGAGAGCGGCGACAGCGAGGAGCCCAGCAGGGACGGTGACCCCGGCCAGGAGGAACAGCGCAGCGATCGCGACGATGAATACGATGGGGAGCAGCGCGCAGGTCACCTTGGAGCCGAGGTGGGCGTCGATGCTCGTGCCCGCCATGCGGGCGTCGGCCTTGAGGTCGTCGAAGCCGACGCCGAACCCGCTGAGCGCAGCCGCAGTCCGCTTCCCGAGCAGGCGCTTCCAGTGCGGATCGTTGCCGTCGTCGACGATCTCGGGACGTCGCTCGAGGCGGGCGAGTGCAGTGGCGAGTGGTGGAGGTGGCGGGAAGGCGAGGCGCCATGCGGCGAAGCCGAACAGTCCTACTGCGGCGCCGAGTACGACGGTTGTCCAGATCCCGGTCACGACGCCACCGCCCGTTTCGGTGTCGGTGGTGTCTGCACGTGGGTGGGAGCTGCTCCTGCGGCGAGGAACCGTCCGGTCGAGGTGGGGCGACCGGCACGGGCGAGCCACCAGTACGCGCCGGCGAAGAACGCAGCGACGCCGATGAGCACGATCTGGCCGACGAACGTGCGGTAGGCCTCGACGTAGGTGGGGTTGAAGATCACGATGCCCACGCTGAACAGAACCGTGACCGAGGTGACGAGCTTGACCGAGCTCCGGGTGCGGGCCCGCCCGGTCTCGATCCGCAGCCGCATCTTCACGGTGTCACGGGTTGTGGCGGCGAGCCGGCCGAGGAGGTCCCCGAGCTGCCGGGGCGATCCTTCGGCGGCCAGGATCAGCGCGGCGACCACCAGATCGCCGGCGGGGTCGTCGAGCCGTTGCGCGAAGCGGCGCAGCGACGTCCGCACGTTCGTCCCGGCCTCGAGCGACGCCGCGAGCCACGCCACATCTCGACGGATCGGCGGCGGAGCATGCACCGCAGTCGTGATGATGGCCTGCTCGAGTCCAGCCGCGGCAGCCATGACATCGCGAAGCTGTTCGGTCCACGTGGCGATCGCATCGAGTCGCGCTTGCTCGGCGTCGCGTCGCGCCTTGCCGCCCAACAGCGACGGTGCCAAGAACCCTGCTGCGCCGGCGATGAGGACACCGACCGGCCATCCGGTGAGCACGCCGATCGCGATGGCGCCGACCGATGCGCACCCGACCCGGAGGCCGAGATGGTCGAACCGTTCGGTGAGCCCGGCCGAAGGTGCGTGCTCCGTTGGCTGCTCGAGTTCCTCGACTGCTGTTCCGATCAGGGCGCGCACGAACAGGAAGAGTCCGAGGCCGAAGAGCGCGCCGATGGCGGCGGCGTAGACGGTCATCGCGCCGCCTGCAGGGTCGGCGGCCACGAGTAGCCGACGGCGGCAAGGCGCTCCAGGGTCTGCTGGCGCAGCGGAACTCCGGTAGGTGCCGCGTGCGACCCGGGCTCGGCCCGGAAGATCTCGTTGGACGAGACGTGGTGATCCTCGGCGGCGACGACCTCGCGGATCGACGCGACCCACCGTCGGAGTCCGGTAGCCGTCTGCGCCTGTGCGAGGAACACGACGAGGTCGACGGCGTTCGCCAGCAGCAGGTTGGAGGCGATGCGGTCGAGGCGTTCCGGGGCCTGAACGCAGTACGCGGCGATGCGGTCGAACACGCCCTCGCTGGAGGAGGCGTGGATGGTGCACATCGATCCGTCGTTGCCCTGCGACATGGC
>Ga0209023_10006985_pt1 | contig 11739 bp, 11 predicted proteins | sample LakOneMetagenome_FD_187468 | JGI IMG/M metagenome (GOLD analysis project Ga0209023, IMG submission 187468) | Freshwater and sediment microbial communities from Lake Erie, Canada (SPAdes) (version 2) | ecosystem: Environmental > Aquatic > Freshwater > Lentic | place: Lake Erie, Canada...
TGTTTCTTGTTGGAAAATGCAACAGGTGCGTCATTTTCCGACCCGAACTATCCCCGCCGGAAGCATCGAAGTTCTTTACACGACAAGCGCTCCGCCAGTTTCGGCCGGACCTGCATAGGCACGGAAAGCGGCGAAGAGTTCGCGCCCCGTACCATATTGGTTGTGGCTGAGGTCGGGATTGACCGGGGCGCGGCTCATCAGGTCGGGGACCAGAGCTTCGAGTGTGCCCTTGTCGGCGTCAAGTCTGACCAGATCGCCGTCGCGCAGGTAGGCCAGCGGGCCGCCGCAAGCGGCTTCGGGGCTGACGTGGATAGCGGCGGGCACCTTGCCAGACGCACCGGACATGCGGCCATCGGTGACGAGTGCAACCTTGAGCCCGCGATCTTGCAGTACGGCGAGGGTCGGGGTTAGCGAGTGGAGTTCGGGCATACCGTTGGCGCGCGGCCCCTGAAAACGGACAACGACGATAGTGTCCGACGTGAATTCGCCGCGTTGGAAGGCGTTCTTGACGGATGCCTGATCGTGAAAGATCCGCACAGGTGCCTCGATCAAGTGGCGTTCGGGCGCAACTGCCGAGACCTTGATCACTGCGCGGCCAAGGTTGCCGGTCAGTTGTTGCAGGCCGCCTTGCGGCTGAAACGGATCAGAGGCCGGGCGCAAGATCCGGTCGTTGAGCGAGGTGCCAGTGCCTGCCTCCCAGACGAGCGCACCATCGCGAAGTTTCGGTTCATCAGTGTAGCGCTTCAAGCCGTCACCGGCGACCGTCGAGACATCTTCATGCAGGAGGCCCGCTTGCAGCAACTCGCCAATCATGTAGCCAAGACCGCCTGCGGCGTGGAAATGGTTCACGTCGGCAAGGCCGTTCGGATACACCTTCGCCATCAGTGGTACGACGTTCGACAGATCGGCAAAATCCTGCAGGTCGAGCGCTATTCCGGCCGCGCGGGCCATTGCGGGCAGGTGGAGGACGAGGTTCGTCGAACCTCCCGTCGCCATGAGGCCGACGATGCCGTTGACGAAGGCGCGTTCGTCGAGAATCTGACCGACAGGGCGGAAGTCGTTGCCAAGCGCAGTGATTGCAGCAGCGCGTTCAATCCCTGCGATGGTCAATGCTTCGCGCAGGGGGGTGTTGGGCGACACGAAGCTTGCGCCGGGAAGGTGCAGGCCCATGAATTCCATCAGCATCTGGTTGGTGTTTGCGGTGCCATAGAAAGTGCAGGTGCCGGGTCCGTGGTAACTGGCCATTTCGGCTGCCATGAGAGCGTCCCGGCCGACTTCGCCGGACGCATATTGCTGGCGGACCTTGGACTTCTCGTCGTTGGGCAGGCCAGAGGTCATCGGCCCGGAGGGGATGAAGATGGCGGGCAGGTGGCCAAAGGTAGCAGCGGCCATGACCAGACCGGGGACGATCTTGTCGCAAATGCCAAGATAGATCGCGGCGTCGAAAGTGTTGTGGCTGAGCGAAACACCGGCAGCCAATGCGATCACATCGCGGGAGAACAGCGACATCTCCATTCCGGGCTGGCCTTGGGTGACCCCGTCACACATGGCTGGCACACCGCCTGCGACCTGAGCCGTCGCCCCGACGCGGCGCGCGGTGGCGCGGATCAGTTCGGGATAATGCTCATAGGGCTGGTGGGCCGAAAGCATGTCGTTATAGGCGGTGACGATCCCAAGGTTGGGCGCGCGGCCTGTGGCGAGTTCGGCCTTGTCCTGCCCCATGGCTGCATAGGCATGTGCCTGATTTCCGCACGACAGGTGAGCGCGAGCCGGGCCTTTTTCGGTCGCCTCGGCCATACGGGCAAGATAGGTCGAGCGGCTTCCGCGCGACCTTTCCCTTATGCGATCAGTTACAGCGGCGATGGTCTTGTTCAGCGACATGAAACCCCCAGGTCTCGGTAGAACTCAATGCGAGTAAAAGTGTGCCGCGATGGTGCGGTTCCGATTTCGTGGTCTGATAGCATAGTGTGTTAGCGCTAACAATCCTTTGATGTGGATTTTTCTCGCATCTTCCTTCTTCCGCCGAGTTTGCTGCATGTGGGGTGTCCCGACAAGGGCCTTGGCCATGATCGGGCCTTTCCTGCGCAAGGCTAAGCGACTAGAGGATGGGAAACCCGAGATGCGAGCAATCATGACCGAAACAACGTTGCCCACTGTCCGCCTGCGGCCAAAAGCCGAGGCGCGCGCCATTCGTCACGGATTTCCGTGGGTGTATGCCGATGAACTCGTGACCGACCGTCGTACAATGACTTTGGCGGCGGGCAGTATCGTGATGCTCGAAGATGCCGAGCGCCGTGTATTGGGCGTGGCAACGATCAATCCGAAGTCCAAAATTATCGTTCGGTTGCTTGATCGCAACGAAGGGGCAGAAATCGGCAAGGAATGGCTGGCGGCAAAGCTGCGGCGCGCATTGGACCTCCGCGAGCGGCTCTATGATGAGCCGTTCTATCGGTTGGTTCATGCCGAGGCCGACGGTTTGCCGGGCGTCGTGATCGACCGCTATGGAGACGTGGCTGTCGTGCAGCCGAATGCTGCCTGGGCGGACATGCTTGTCGATGAACTTTGCGCGGCCTTGGTAGAGGTGACGGGCGTTGGAACGGTCATCAAGAATGGCACAGGCCGGGCACGCGCGCTTGAGGGATTGTCGGACGAGACGGTCACCCTGACCGGGTCGGTCAAAGGGCCGATCCCTGTCCGGATGAATGGCGCAACTTATATAGCGGACGTTATGGGTGGTCAGAAGACTGGCCTATTTTACGACCAGCGGGAAAACCATCGTTTCGCGCAGCGTCTGGCGAAGGATGCGCGGGTTCTGGATGTATTCTCACATGTGGGCGGGTTCGCGTTGGCGGCACTGGCCGGTGGTGCCGAACATGCGACGGCGGTCGATGCTTCGGCGACGGCGCTTGGGTTCGCGATAGAGGGAGCGGCTGCTTCCGGGTTTGCCGATAGGTTTGAGACGCTCAAGGGCGATGCGTTTTCGGTGATGGAGTCGCTGGCGGAACAGGGGAAGACCTTTGATCTGGTGGTGTGCGATCCACCTGCCTTTGCTCCGGCAAAACCTGCGCTGGAGGCTGGATTGCGTGCCTATGAGCGTGTGGCAAAGCTTGCATCGGCCTTGGTGGCGCTGGGTGGGTATCTGGTGCTGTGTTCGTGCTCGCATGCAGCCGACTTGACGCAGTTCCGCAATTCTTCGGCCCGAGGTATCGGGCGCGCGGGCAGGCGGGGCCAGTTGCTGCATACCGGGCAGGCTGGTCCGGACCATCCTATGCTGCCGCAACTTGCCGAGAGCGGTTATCTGAAGGCCGTGTTCTTCCGGTTGGATTGATGAAGGCGCTTCTGGACGCAAACGTTCTGTATCCGACTGTCCTGAGAGAGATATTGATCGGGGCTGCGCGTGAGGGACTTTTCCTTCCTGTCTGGTCGGACCGCATACTTGAAGAATGGGCACGGGCGACCGTGAAGATTGGGCCGGGGGCGGAGGTTATTGCTCGCGGCGAGATCGCTTTGCTGAGAAACGCCTTTCCAAGGGCAAGCGTGTCGCCGCCTGACGGACTGCTCGCCCGGCTGTGGTTGCCTGATCCTGATGATATTCATGTCCTAGCTGCTGCCATCTTCGCGGGTGTTGACCTGATTGTGACTTCCAATGCGCAGGACTTCCCGAGAAACATTCTTGGCGAAGAACATCTGGATCGGCGCGACCCGGATCAATTCCTGTTGATGCTGTTGGAGCAGAACCGGGCGGCCGTTCTGGCTGTCGTGGAACGGGTAAGGGCCGAGGCTGAGCGGCTTTCCGGCATCGACCAGCCGCGACGGGCGCTGTTGAAGCGCGCGGGGCTTCCGAGGCTCGCAAAAGCGCTTGAGCAGAAAGGCGCCTCTAATTCCGACTAATTTTATCAGACTACTCTTTACCTGATTAAAATACTGGGTTAATGACGCTCCAAGGGCCAAACAGCCACTATCTTTTCAGGAGACGACAATGACCTTTTGCGCAAATCAACGCTTCGGCGCGGCACTTGCGGTACTGTGTATGGCCTTGCCATTCGGCGCGGCAAATGCCCAAGACGCAGCTCCGATGGTGATCGAGATGAAAGATGGAACGGTTTCGCCGCAGTCTGTCGAGATCGCAGCCGATCAGGCGGTGAAGCTGGTGGTCCGGAACAGCGGGACCAGTGCGGCGGAATTTGAAAGCAAGCGCCTGAAGCAGGAGCAAGTGGTCGCACCGGGCACTGAAATCACGATCGACCTTCCGGCGCTTCCGGCTGGCGAGTATGAATTTGTTGATGAATTCCACGAAGACCAAGCGAGCGCACAAGGCGTGATCGTCGTCAAATAAGGGCAGGGGTCATGGCTGGACAGATCATATTCGTTATCTGGCGTGAAAGCATCGAAGCGCTTCTTGTCATTGGCATTCTGTCCAGTTGGCTCAGCCGCAACGACCCCGGCGGAGATGCCGGGGGCCGCGCGCGGGCCTTCTTGTGGGGTGGCGTCGCCGCCGGGTTCGGCGCGGCTCTGATATTCGCGCTGGCCGTGCTTGGTTTTGCCGAACTCATGCCGGCAAGCGCGCGTGACGATCTGATGACCGCGATGATCTTTCTTGCGGCCGGCCTGATCGTGCAGATGGTGATATGGATGCGGCGGCATGGCCGGACGCTGAAACGCGAATTGGAAAGTGGGCTATCCAAGGCTGCACAATCGTCGAATTGGTGGACCGTGTTTGCCTTGGCGGCGATTGCGGTTGCCAGAGAAGGCAGCGAGACCGTCGTATTCCTGTATGGGATGTTGGCTGGCGCAACCGGGACAGGTGTAATTTCGGTCATCTTGTCGATTGCCGTCGGCATTCTGGCGGCGCTTGCGAGCTACGCGTTGTTGCAACTGGGCAGCCGCGTTTTGCCCTGGGGCCGGTTCTTCCGCATTTCTGAAATCATGCTTCTGATGCTTGGATGTGCCTTGTTCACCACTGGCATCGAGAATTTGGCGGGGGCTGGCATCGTGCCGTTCGGCGCACCTTTGTGGGATACAAGCGCTGTCTTGTCGGATGGCGGTCGTATTGGTGGCATCGTCTCAGCGTTGACCGGCTATCGTGCCGAGCCTGACTGGGTGACGCTTCTTGGGTGGGTCGGATATTGGGCGAGCGTTTTCGGCCTGCTGGGCTGGCAATCCCGCCAAGCGCGTTTGCCGCAGAATGCCTGAAGAGACTACATCGGGCGGATCTTCAGCCGGGTGATGCGGTTTTCCTTGCGGCCGATCACCTCGAAGCGGAAGCCGTGGAAGTTGAAAGTCTGTCCCTCGGCAGGGATGGCTTGGGCCTCGTGGATCACGAGGCCCGCAATCGTATTGGCCTCCGCATCAGGAAGATCCCAATCGGCGGCGCGATTGAGATCGCGGATCGTCATGGCTCCATCGACGATATAGTCGCCGGTTTCGGTGGGCTTGAGTTGCAGATCGCTCTTCGGGTCGAACTCGTCGGCGATCTCGCCAACAATCTCTTCCAGAATGTCTTCAAGAGTGATCAGGCCGCGCAGGTCGCCGTATTCGTCGACAACCAGCGCGAAATGAGTGCTCCGCTTGAGAAACTCGCGCATCTGTTCATTCAGAGGCGTGGTGTCGGGCACGAAATAAGGCTTCTTGGCAACGCTCATGATGTCGAGTTCCTGGAGCGAAGCGAGCGTGCCACCCTCACCCCGGATGAGTCTTTCGACGGCGCGCAGCAGGTCTTTTGCATGGACAACGCCGAGAATGTTCTCGCGCTCCTCACGGAAGATCGGCAGGCGGGAATGATGGGATGCCAGGACCGTTGTCAAAATCTCGCCGGGTGGCGCGTCGATGTTGATCATCTCGATCTTCGAACGGTGGAGCATGATTTCATCGACGGTGCGGTCAGACAGGTCTAGTGCCCCCAAAAGCCGGTCGCGGTCTTCCTTGTGGACGGTGCCTTCCGAATGGGCGAGAGCGAGCGCCCCGGCAATTTCCTCGTGGACCGAGAACATGTGGCTGTTCGGATCGGCGCGAACCCCAAACAGACGAAGTATGCCGCGCACGATTGCCTGCACCAACGCCAAGACCGGAGACAGTACGCGAATGAGGTGACGCACGACCGTAGCCACCCGCGCAGCAACGGTCTCCGGGTAGGTGATGGCATAGGTTTTGGGCAATACCTCGGAGAAGATCAGCACCAGCACGGTCATGACCGTTGTTGCAATGAAGACGCCCTTGTCGCCGAACAGTCGCGTCAGCAAGGCGGTCGCCAATGAGGCGGAGAGGATGTTGGCGATGTTGTTGCCAAGGAGCAGCGCGCCGATCAGTCGCTCATTGTCCTCGGTGACTTTCAGTGCGGTTCTGGCGCCACGACTTCCCTTGTCGGCCTGGGCGCGCAGTTTAGAACGTGATGCGCCGGTCAGGGCTGTCTCGGACCCGGAAAAGAAAGCCGACAGGAGCAGGAGACAAAAGATCCCGCCTGACGTGAGCCAGAAGGACGTGTCGAAGGTCGCCGCCATAGATATGAGCCTACGTGATTACAACGCCCTGTATGAACGGACGCGGGCTGGCCAGCAAGCGACTAGCTGTCGGCTGGCTTTCTGCGGGCTTGCCCGGCGGCAGGAAGGGGAGCGTTTGCCAGCGGATGATGTTCGAACACCAGTTCCTTGAGTTTTTCATCAAGGACGTGCGTGTAGATTTCGGTCGTGGCGATGTCGGCGTGACCAAGAAGTGTCTGGATGACCCGGAGGTCGGCGCCCCCTGCGAGAAGATGCGTTGCAAAGGCGTGGCGGAGGCGGTGAGGCGTCACATCTGCCGGCGAAACACCGGCCTTGACGGCTATATCCTTGAGGAGACGATGCATGGCCTGCCGGGACAGGTGGCCCTCGACCCCTCGCGCGGGGAACAAGAAACGCGACGGCGGCTGACGTTCGGACAGGCGCAGCATCTCTTCATTGCGGTCGCGCAGGACCAGCCAGTTTGTCAGCGCCTTGCGGGCGGGAGACGAAAGTGGAACCAAACGCTCCTTGTCGCCCTTGCCGGACACGAGGATCATGGCGGGATCGCCCCGCGCCGCCTGGACGGGCAGGCTGACAAGTTCGCTTACCCGCATTCCCGTGGCATAGAGCAACTCCATGAGGCACAAGTTGCGCACACATTCGGTTTCGGACTTGCCCAGTTTCTCGGCAGCAGCCAGAAGAGCGTTTACCTGCGCCTCACTCAGAGTTTTTGGCAGGGTTCGTTCCTTGCCCGGCCCCTTCAGGCGGAGCGAAGGGTTGTCCGGACGCCAGCCCTCTTCGAAGGCAAAGCGAAATAGCTGGCGCACTGCAGACAACCGCCGTGCGCGTGTGGCCCGCGACAGGCCGTTTGCTGCGCAACTGACGAGGTAGGCCTCGATGTCGTCTTGGCTGGCGCTTTCAAACGTGCGTCGACGATGCAGGACAAAGGCGGCGAAGTCCTTGAGATCGCGGCCATAGCCAAGAAGCGTATTGCGGGCTGCATCCAGTTCGGCGGCTTGGGCTTCGAGGAACACTGATATCCAGCGGTCAGTCTCGGCAGGCGCAGACATTAGCCGCGTCTTTCCAGCAACAGGAGTTCGAGCGATGCACGGCGCGCGGTTGCTTCCATACCGGCAGTGCGAAGGAGGACGAGGCCATCGGTCACATCGCGTAAGTCGCCGCTTGCGCCGAGCGTAACTTTATCGATTGCCTTCAGAACCGCAGCTCCGAGTTGGTCGCTTGAAAGAAGTTGGGCGAAGGCTTCCCCAGGTTTGACACCGGGCCTGAAGGCGTCAGCAATTGCCACACCCATCTGGTCCGGTGGAGTGCCTGAACCGGACTCACCTTTCGCCACGCCGATCAGGAAAGCCTCGGTGCTGTCTTGCGGCTGGCGCGCAATTGCGACTTTTTCGTAGGAGTCCGACAGGAGACCGATGCGGAAGGCAAGCGCACCTGCCTCTGTTTCCAGCCCAAGGGCTGCGAGCCGGGCACCGAAAAGATTCGAGAATGGAACCTCCAGTTCGTTCTCTTCGATCTGCGGCCAGAGCGAGAGAAGCGCGGCCCCGGCCTTTCCTTTGTCGCCCGCGGCCAGGGCGGATTCAATGGCCTGAACGCCTTTCACGCGCTCCCAGACGCCGCCGGAGGCTGCCGCTTTCTGCTCGGTATAAAGGCCCAGTAGGCGGTTGGATGGGATTGCTCCGGTGCGTGCCAGTCGTTCACCGGCCTCGATCCGAGCTTTCCAACCGGTGTTGGAGCGCAGATCAGCTTGTGCGAACGCTACCGGAAGAGTGCCGGTGGGAATGGGCTCGCCTATGGCTTCCATCATCCGCAGCACAAGCGGCGATGGGCGTTCGGGCATAGGCAGGGCTGGTTGACCTTCGTAGAGATCCGGATCGAGGAAGCGGCCCAGAAGTTCGGCGGTTTGCGGGTCGATGGTACCAAGGGTCTGACCGGTTCGCAGCGACAAGGCAGCGGCCTCCCAGTCGCCACCACGGGCGAGGCAGAAGATGCGCGCCGGAAAGGTCGGGGCGATCTGCGGTGACTTGCGCATGACCTCGCAGGCGCGATCCTCCTGACCAATCAGCAGCGAGATGTCGAACCAGCGCCGAAAGGCTTCGGCTTGCGGTGCGCTGAGAAGTTCGAGAAGCGACATGGCCGGGTCGAGTGCCCCGAGATCGAGAAGTTTATCGACCCGCGCCAGAAAAAGCGCTCCCTGAGGGTCGGAGTCCGCCGGGGGATCGAGTTCGGCGATCAACATCATGTGGAGCAGGGACTGGATCGCGGGCAGCGTATCGGGACGTTCCGCACGCAAGAGTCGGGCCAGATCGGCCGAAGGTGTCTTTCCCCAGAGATTGCGGGGAAGCCCCGCCCGAGAGGCAGGCACGAGCCCGAGAGAATCGAGATTGGTTGAACCGATCGGGGCGACGGTAATGGTGCCTGACTTGACGCCGCTGGTGATGGGCGGTTCCGAGACGAGCGGGCCGACTTGTGTTTGGCCGCGAGGGAGCGACGCGGGTGTGGAAACGGACTGCGAAAGCCAATCAATGGCCGAGAGCGGAGCTTCGGCAGAGGCAACTGTCCCAAATGCGCAAAAGCCCAGGAAAAGCAGTCCCGGCTTATTGACCCACGTCCAATTCAACAGGTTGGCTCACTTCAATCCGTTCGGGCGAAAGATCGCCCAAATAGGCATAGGCCACAAGTCCAAGAAAAGCGAACAGAACGAACGTCACCAGAGCCTTGAAGATGCGAAACATTGAGTCTGCCAGTCTGTTGTTATCTTTTTGATCCCCGCTCATCACTGCTGCTGCTTTCGAGCAGCTTTGACAGTCACTGCGGGCGCCTGCGCGAAAGATTATATATGGCTTTTCGGCGGACTTCACGCCATTCAGGGCAGAAAGTTTGTCGGGCGGCGGAACGTCGCGCGGAAAGTTGGCGAACAGGCTGAAATTCTTGCAGCCTAGGCAATCCGGTGGGGGAAATGGACGGTACGGGTCGGGCAGAACTGAAGCGGACGGTTGTGCTGGTCGGCATGATGGGAGCTGGCAAGACAGCGGTGGGAACCGCCGTTGCGCGCGCGCTTGGAGTGCCGTTTCTTGATTCGGACGAGGAAATTACCCGTGCGGCGCAGATGACGGCGGCGGAAATCTTTGCGCGCGATGGCGAGGCGTTCTTTCGTGCGCGGGAGACCGAGGTCTTGCAACGATTGCTTTCATCACCTCCGTGCATTCTTTCCACCGGCGGCGGTGCGTTCCTTGCGCCGCAAAACCGGGCAGCCATATCGGCCAAAGGTGTTTCCGTGTGGCTGAAAGCCGATCTGGAGTTGCTGTGGCAAAGGGTGCGTCACAAGACGACACGGCCGTTGTTGCGAACTGCCGATCCGAAGGAGACGCTGCGGACTTTGCTGGAGGCACGGTCGCCAATCTATGAGTTGGCAGACGTGAAAGTTCTGTCACAGGCACATTATTCAATCGAGGACATGGCTGCGCGAGTGATCGAAGCGCTGACCGAGCATGGCGACGTGGTGGTAAAGAATGACTGAGACCGTCGAAACCGTTCATGTTGATTTGGGCGCGCGTGCCTATGACGTTCGGATTGGTCGTGGTCTGCTGGGCCGTGCCGGAAGCGAGATTGCGCCGCTGTTGAAACGCAAGCGGGTTGCCGTGGTAACGGATGAAACCGTTGGCCGTTTGCATCTTGAAGCGCTTCGGGACGGGCTGGGCGATGTCGCGATGACCGCTTTGGCGTTGCCACCCGGTGAGGGTACGAAATGCTGGTCCGAGTTTTCCAGGACGGTAGAGTGGCTTTTGGCCGAGAAGGTCGAGCGGCGCGACATCGTTATCGCTCTTGGTGGTGGGGTGATCGGCGATCTGGTCGGGTTTGCGGCAGCGGTGCTGCGACGCGGTGTGCGTTTCGTGCAGATCCCGACTTCGCTTTTGGCACAGGTCGACAGTTCGGTCGGTGGCAAAACCGGGATCAATTCTGGCCACGGGAAAAATCTGATCGGCGCGTTTCATCAGCCTTCTCTGGTGCTGGCAGATATTGACGTGCTGTCCACCTTGCCGAAGCGTGACTTTCTTGCGGGTTATGGCGAGGTGGTGAAATACGGGCTGCTTGGCGATGCCGGATTTTTCGACTGGCTGGAGACGAATGGATCGTCTCTGGCGGCGGGCGATCTGGCAGCGCGCCAGAAAGCTGTTCAGCATTCGGTGATGATGAAAGCGCGGATCGTTGAGCGGGACGAAACGGAAGAGGGCGAGCGGGCCTTGCTCAACCTCGGTCACACTTTTTGCCATGCGCTGGAAGCGGCCACGGGATATTCATCACGGCTGCTTCATGGCGAGGGCGTTGCCATTGGCTGTGCTTTGGCTTTCGAGGTCAGTCAGCGGCTTGGGCTGTGCAGTCAGGAGGCTCCGAGCCGTGTGCGCGCGCACCTGAGGGAAATGGGCATGAAATGCGACCTTTCCGACATCGCCGGAGATCTGCCCGATGCGGACGGCCTGATCGGCCTTATGGCACAAGACAAGAAGGTCGTGGATGGCCGCTTGCGCTTCATACTGGCGCGTTCCATCGGCGATGCGTTTGTGGCTGACGGTGTTGACATAGCTGTGGTTCGCGCAGTGCTTGAAGAAAGTCTCGCACGGCGGCACTAGCGGGTTGCTATCTGTAGCTGGAGCAAGTGGTTCCGACAGCAAAAAGCCCTCCCGACTGGGAAGGCTTTTGTCTACTTCGCGAATGCGAGTCTCAGAACGGGATTTCGTCGTCCATATCGCTGCGACCGCCGCCTGCCGGGGCGGGGGAGCGATCCGAGTAGCCGCCGCCGAACCCACCACCCGCACCGCCACCGCCGCCATAGCCACCGGCCTGATCGTCGTATCCACCGGATGCGCCGCCACCTGAGCCTTCGCGGCCGTCAAGCATGACGAGAGTGGAGCCGAAGTTGCGCAAGACAACTTCTGTCGTGTAGCGGTCGGCGCCGGATTGATCTTGCCACTTGCGGGTTTCAAGAGCGCCTTCAAGATAGACCTTGGAACCCTTGCGGAGATATTGCTCGGCAACTTTTACAAGGCCTTCGGAAAAGATCGCGACGGAATGCCATTCGGTCTTTTCCCGGCGCTCACCGGTGGCGCGATCCCGCCAGTTTTCGGACGTGGCGATACGCAGATTGCAGACCTTGCCGCCGTTCGGGAATGACCGGACTTCCGGGTCGCGTCCCAAGTTCCCCACCAAAATGACCTTGTTGACCGATCCCGCCATGATGAGATCG
>Ga0209023_10006986_pt1 | contig 11739 bp, 5 predicted proteins | sample LakOneMetagenome_FD_187468 | JGI IMG/M metagenome (GOLD analysis project Ga0209023, IMG submission 187468) | Freshwater and sediment microbial communities from Lake Erie, Canada (SPAdes) (version 2) | ecosystem: Environmental > Aquatic > Freshwater > Lentic | place: Lake Erie, Canada | collected...
CCCGCCACGACAGCCTGCGCACCACGTTCAGCGAGATCGACGGGCTGCCCCACCAGATCATCAACCCGGTCGCACCGATTCAGGTGACCGAGTTGCGCTGCCCGGTGACCGATCCGGAGGCGGTCGCCGAGTGGACCCGCGACCGTCTCGATGAACAGCGCGGTGGCCGATTCGACCTCGAGCAGGACTGGCCGATCCGGGCGGCCCTGCTGCGCCTACCCGACGACGAGCGGGTGCTGTCGCTGGTGGTGCACCATATCGCCGCCGACCACTGGTCGGTCGAGGTGCTCTTCACCGACCTGCTGATCGCGTACCGTTCGCGCGCCATGGGCGACGAACCGATTTGGGCGCCAACGGAGTTGCAGTACGCCGACTTCGCGCACTGGCAGGGCGAGCTGCTGCGCGACGAGTCCGGGTTGATGGAGTCGCAGCGCCGCTACTGGATCGAACAACTGGCCGACTTGGCCGATGACACCGGACCCCGGCCGGACTTCCCGCGCCCGGCCACCGCCAACGGCTGCGGTGACGCAGTCGCGTTCACCGTCACCCCGCAGGTGCGGGCCGGGTTGGCAGCGCTGGCCCGGGAGACCGGATCCACCGAGTTCATGGTGATGCAGGCCGCGGTCGCGGTGCTGATGCACCTAGCGGGCAGCGGTGACGACATCCCGCTGGGCGTGCCGATCGCCGGACGCACCGACAATGCGCTGGACAACCTGGTCGGATTCTTCGTCAACATCGTGGTGCTGCGAAACCGCTTGTCGGGCAACCCGACCCTGCGTGATGTGGTGCTGCGGGCGCGCGAGGCCGCGCTGGGCGCCTACGCCCACGCCGACCTGCCGTTCGACCGGCTGGTGGAGGCACTCAACCCGGTCCGGACGCTGTCACGCAACCCGCTGTTCCAGGTAGTGGTGCACGTGCGCGACGCCGCCGACGTGACCCACGTCATCAGCAACGGCGACGCAGATGGTGACGGCGACTTGGTGTTCCGCACCGTGATGCCGACCTTCGACATCGCCCACGCCGACCTGTCGGTGAACCTGTTCGCCAACGTCGGCAACGAAGACGGTGCGGGCTACGACGGCCACCTGATCTACCGCACCGACCTGTATCAGCGCGGCACCGTGGAACGGCTCGCCGACTGGCTGGTCCGGGTGCTGGAGGCGATGGCCGCCGAGCCGGAGCGCACGCTGCGCGAGATCAGCCTGGTCGACCACGACCAACGCGACCGCATCCTGCACGAGTGGAGCCGAGGGGCGCAGGTTCCCGACACAGAGGGAGAAGTGCCGCGCACCATCGCCGAGGTACTGGCCCCCAGCCGCAGCTTCGACGGGGTCGCGATCCGTTGCGCCGGGGCCGAGCTGACCTACCCGCAGCTGCACAGCCGCTCGGACCGGCTCGCCGAACTGCTGATCGAGCGGGGTGTGCGGCCCGGCACATTGGTGGGCCTGTCGGTGCGCCGCGACCTGGATCTGGCGGTGGCGCTGGTCGGCATCATGAAGGCCGGTGCCGGTTACTTCCCGCTGGACCCGAGCTATCCGCGTCAGCGCCTGGAGTTCATGGTCGAGGACGTCTTCTTGAACGACGCAGCACCAGGGGTGATCGTCGTCAGCACCGCCACCCGCGAGCTGATGCCGACACCTGACGGGGTGACGCTGCTGTGCCTTGACGACGCGGACGTTCAGACCGAGCTCGGCAAAGAGGCTGCGGCCGCCGCACTTCCGGTTCCGCACCCGGACCACCCGATGTTTTTGGTGTTCACCTCCGGCTCCACCGGAATACCCAAGGGCGTACTGGGCACCCATCGTTCGATGAGCGCCCGGCTGAACTGGCAACTCGCCCACTACCCGGTGACCGGCGACGACATCCGGCTGGCGCAGTCCTCGATGACGTTCCTGGAGGGCGGCATGGAGATGCTGGCCGGCCTGGCCGCCGGGGCGACGATGATCCTGGCCGACGACAACGCCTTCCGTGATCCCGAGGCGCTGGCCCGACTGATCGTTGTCGAGCAGGTGGCTCAAGTGACTGCGGTCGCCAGCCTGATCTCGGTGCTGGTCGACTCGGCGCCCGAGGCTGTGCGGGGCCTGCAGCGGCTGGTGTGCAGCGGCGAGCCGGTCTCCGCGGATCTGCTGGCCCGGCTGTCTGCGGTGCTCGGCCCGAAGACCCAGCTGCTGAACAACTTCGGCGCCACCGAAACCTCCGGCGCGGTGGTGCGCGGTGAGCTGGTCCCACCCACACCGAAACTGGGGCGGCCCACACCCGGTTCGCAGGCCTACCTGCTCGACGGCGCGCTGCAACCGGTGCCACCCGGAGTGGTCGGCGAGGTCTACTACGCGGGACCGCAGATCGTGCAGGGCTATTGGAAGCGGCCCGAGCTCACCGCAACGCGGTTCGTCGCCAACCCCTTCTCGACCGTTTCGGGTGACCGGCTGTACCGCAGCGGGGACCGTGCCCGGTGGAGCGCCGACGGGGTGCTGGAGTTTGTCGGCCGGACCGACCACCAGGTCAAGGTGCGCGGATTCCGGGTAGAACTGGCCGAGGTGGAGGGCACCCTGCGGGCCGCACCGGGCGTCGCAATGGCTGCTGCCCGCACCTGGGAACTGCGCGGCGGCACCACGTTGGCCGGCTATCTGGTCCCGGTCGAACCGGTCGATGACGCGGCGGAGTTCATCGCGGCGGTGCGGGCATCGATTGTTGCGACGCTGCCCGGCTACATGGTGCCGGCGTCGCTGACGGTGCTGGAGGCCATGCCGCTCACCGACTCCGGGAAGCTGAATCGGCCCGCGTTGCCGCAGCCGGCGGTGGCCACCCGCGGCGAGGCCGACCCGCCCGTCACCGCCACCGAGAAGACCCTGGTCGGCATCTGCACCGAACTGCTGGGCGTCGACGCGATCGGGCGCAGCGACGGGTTCTTCGAACTCGGCGGCGACAGCATCCTGTCGGTGCAGCTCGCTGCCCGGGCCCGCGCAGCCGGTCTGGAGGTGGACCCGCGGATGATCTTCGAGCACCCCACGTTCGCCGAGCTGGCCGCCGCGGTCGACGCCGCCGAGAGCAGCCCCGAGGCCGTCGACACCGCGTTCGCTCCGATGAGTGTCTCCGGACTGAGCGGGGACGCACTGGCCGATCTGACTGCGGCATGGGGCGATTCACCGTGACCGAGACAGTGTCTGGACGCAGCACTGCGCCCGCTGCGGCGATCGAGGACGTGCTGGCGCTGTCCCCGCTGCAACAGGGACTGTTCTCGCTGGCCAAACTCGTCGCCGAGGATCTCGGCGCTTCGGACGCGGTTGACGTCTACACCGTGCAGTTCGTCATCGACATCGTCGGCGCCGTCGACGCCGGATTGCTGCGCCGCAGCGCCGAGGCCATGCTGGCCCGGCACGCCAACCTGCGGGCGTCGTTCTGGGATGTCGACCTGCCGCACCCGGTGCAGATCGTGCCGGCGCACGCCGACCTTCCGTGGCGGGAGGTCGATGCGGCGCCAGACGAATTCGAAGCGATCGCGCACTCCGAACGCACCACCAACTTCGACCTGGCCCGCGGACCGCTGCTGCGTTTCGTGCTGGTCCGCTCGGCCCCCGACCGGTTCCGGCTGATCATCACCGTGCACCACCTGCTGCTCGACGGCTGGTCGATGGCGGTGTTCTTCGACGAGATGGTGGCCGTCTACCGCGCCGGTGGCGTCGACCCGCTGCCCGCGCCGCGGCCCTACCGCGACTACATCGGCTGGCTGGCCACTCAGGACACCGAAGAAGCTGTCGCCGCCTGGCGCGAGTACCTGGCGCCGCTGAACACTCCGACCATCCTGGCCGACGGTGGACACGCCGAACTGGGCGGCGCCACCCCGCACACCCACGAGGTGGCGCTGGATCGCGACGACACCACTGAGCTGACCGAGTGGGCCCGCCGGCACGGCCTGACCCTGAACACCGTCCTGCAGTTCGCCTGGGCGGTGCTGCTGAGCCGGCTCACCGACCGCCGCGAGGTGGCTTTCGGAGCCGTGGTGTCCGGCCGGCCCCAACAACTCGTCGGCGTCGAGTCCATGGTCGGACTGTTCATCAACACCGTTCCGGTGATCGCGTCCACCCCGCCCGGTGCCGAGGTGGTCGCGACCTGCCAAGCGCTGCAACGTGACACCGCCACCATGCGTGACCTGGGATACGTGAGCCTGGCGACGGTGCAGCGCGCTGCCGGCAACACACTGTTCGACACCCTGCTGGTTTTCGAGAACGTGCCGGTCGGTTCGGCGACCGCCGGGGTGACCACGCCGGACGGGGTGCGGTTCATCCCGGTCACGGTGGAAAGCCTGACCCATTACCCGCTTACCGTGGTCAGTTTCCCGCCCCGCGACGGCCGGCTCACCGTGTTGCTGGAGGTCCTGCCGGATGCGCTGGGGGAGCTGTCGGTAACCGATCTCGGACAACGACTGCTGCAGGTGCTGCGTCAACTGGTCGACCCGGCGCGGTCGCGGATCGGCGACCTGGATGTGCTGCTGCCGGCCGAGCGGGCGCGCCGCGCCAAACCGGTGGCCGCTGCCGCCGCGGTGTCGGTCCCCGAACTGTTCGCCGCGGCGGCCGCCGCCCACCCGGACAGCCCGGCGCTCACCGATGAGGATCGCACGCTGACCTACGGCGAGCTGGCCGCCGAGGTGGACCGGCTGGCCCGGGCCCTGGCCGGCTGCGGCGCCAGCACCGAAGACCGGGTCGCGATCGCTCTGCCCCGTTCGCTGGATTCGGTGATCGTGATCCTGGCGGTGCTGCAGGCCGGGGCGGCCTATGTCCCGATCGACATCAGCCTGCCCGAGGCGCGCATCGAATCGATTCTGCGCCAAGCAGATCCGATACTGATTATTACCCCCGAACTGCTGACCGAACTGCGGTCAACCGATACCGGGCAGCGCCCGACACCGCGGTTCGTTCCCTCCGACTCGGCCGCCTACGTCATCTTCACGTCCGGGTCCACCGGGGAGCCGAAGGGCGTCATCGGCACTCACCGGGCGCTGGCGTCGTATTTCGCCGACCATCAGCAGCGCATGTACGCACCGGCGGTGGCCCGACTGGGCCGGAAACTGCGGGTGGCGCACGCCTGGTCGCTGAGCTTCGACGCCAGCTGGCAGCCGTTGGTCGGCCTGCTCGGCGGGCAGTGCGTGCACCTGTTCTCCGCTGATGAGATGCGTGACGCCGAGGCGATCATCGACGGCATCCGCCGGCACCGCCTGGACATGATCGACACCTCCCCGTCGATGTTCACTCAACTGTTCGACGCCGGCCTACTCGATTCCGCTGCCGCCCATCGACTTACGGTGTTGGCTCTCGGCGGGGAGGCTATCGCGCCGCACACCTGGCAGCGGCTTCGCGACGTGTCAGCGGCGTCGTCGGTGGCCATCCACAACTGCTACGGGCCCACCGAGACCACGGTGGAGGCCGTCGTCGCCGACGTCGCGGAGACCGATGTGCCGGTGATCGGCGAAGCGGTGCGGGGTATGACGGCGCATGTGCTGGACACCGGGCTTGTAGAGGTGCCCGACGGGGTGGCCGGTGAGCTGTACCTTGCTGGCGAACAGGTGACCCGCGGCTATCAGGGCCGGGCCGGTGCGACCGCATCCCGCTACGTCGCCGACCCGTTTCGCGCCGGTGCCCGGATGTACCGTACGGGAGACCTGGTTCGGCGCCGCACCGACGGCCGGTTGATCTATCTGGGCCGCGCCGACGACCAGGTCAAGGTGCGCGGGTACCGGGTCGAGATCGCCGAGGTCGAGGCCGCGCTGGCCGCGGCGACCGGGGTGGCCGCCGCCGCGGTGCTGCCGGTGCAGGGTCCCACCGGAACTCAACTGGCCGGATTCGTCGCCGGAGCCGACGTGGACGCCGCCCGGGTACGCACCGAGATCAGCGTCCGGTTGCCGTCCTACCTGATGCCGGCCCGGATCACCGTGGTGGAGTCAATGCCGTTGACCCCCAACGGGAAGCTGGACGCCGAGAAGTTGTTGACGCTGGCCGGGCCCATCGGCGGCGGGGAGCTGGCGGTCACCGAGACCGAACGGACGCTGGTGGAGCTGTTGTCCGAGATCTTCGGCGGAACCACTCCCGGTGTCGAGACCGATCTGCGGGACCTGGGGCTAGACAGCATCGTCGCACTCTCGGTGGTGCGGGCGGCGCGACGGCGCGGACTGCCGCTGCGTCCTCGAACAGTGCTGACCTGCAGTACTATTCGGGACTTGGCCACGGCCCTGGACGCCGAGATCGCGCAGGCCGCGCAAGCCGTTGAGGACGCACAGTCCGACGCCGACGACGGACCGTTCCCGCTGCTGCCGGCCGGCCGCTGGCTCTACCAGCACGGCGACCCGCGCCGACTCGGCCAGGTCGAGGCGGTTCGGCTACCCGCCGACACCGACCCGGAACGACTGCGGACGGCACTGGCCGCGATCGTGGCCGCGCACCCGATCCTGCACACCCGACTCGACCCGGACGCGCTGACGCTGCACCCGATCGAACCCACCGACGTTCTCACCGAGATCGCCGTCGACGCCGATGATCTGGCGACCGCCACCGACCACGGCACCCAGCTGTTGGAGAGTCTCGATCCGCAGGCCGGCGCCCTGCTGCGCGCGATGTGGCTGCGCCCGCCCGCCGGCGGCGGAGTGCTGCTGATCGGTGGCCACGTGCTGGCGCTGGACCCGGTGTCGTGGCAGGTGCTGCTCGGTGAGTTGGATGCGGCGCTGGACGGGGCGACCCCACTGCCGGAACGCACCGGCTATCGGCGTTGGGCGAGGGCACTGACCGCCCGCGCGGAAGCCCTGGACTCCGTGGATTTCTGGGCCGGCCAACTGGCCGGCGACGATCCGGACCTGGGGGCGCGGCGGGTCCGTCCGGACAGCGACCGGGCGGGCGACCTCACGGTGTCCATGGCCGTCGCCGCCCCCGAACTGACCGCCGCGCTGTCGGCGTCGGCCGTGCCGTTGCACGATCTGCTGGTAGTCGCGACCGCACGCATGGTCACGGCCTGGCGTGCCCGGCGCGGTCAGGCCGGCCCGCCACCGCTGCTGGCGCTGGAGACCCACGGGCGGGCCGAGGACGTCGTCACCGGTGTCGATACCTCCGATATCACCGGGCTGCTGACCGCGATCTACCCGATGCGGGTGGACCAGGCCGACCCAGCGGGGGTTGCGCGCGCACTCAAGCAGATCCCCGGTGCCGGGATCGATTACGGCCTGCTGGCCTACCTGCGGGCCGACACCGCCGACCGGCTGGCCGGGTACCCCGGTCCGCAGTTACTGCTGAACTACCTGGGCCGTGTCGACCGGGCCGGCGGCGGGACCGCGCTGGCACCCGATCTGATCGCCGGACTGCCGTCGGTACCCGAACCCGGCCAGGCGGTGCGCCACGAATTGAGCATCTTCGCCGCGGTGGCCGATCTGGGGGAGGGGCCGGCGCTGCTGACCCAGTGGCGCGCGCTGCCCGACATCCTCGGCGATGCCGATGTCACGGAATTGCAAGGGCTTTTCGCCGATAGCCTGGGCGAGTTGGTGGAGGAGCTGCGATGAGCACACTGGCCGTGGTGGGCGCAGGCGCCAAGGCGGTCGCGGTGGCGGCCAAGGCCGCGGTGCTGCGGGAGATGGGCGTCGAGGCGCCCGATGTCGTCGCCGTCGAACGCACCGAGGTGGCCGCCAACTGGCGGGCGACCGGCGGCTGGACCGACGGCGCGCACCGGCTGGGCACCGGCCCGGAGAAGGACGTCGGCTTCCCCTACCGATCGACGCTGGTGGCCGGCCGCAACGCCGAGATCGACGAGCGGATGACCCGCTACAGCTGGCAGTCCTACCTGATCGCCACCGGTCAGTTCGCCGAATGGGTGGACCGGGGCCGCCCGGCGCCCACCCACCTGCGGTGGAGTCAGTACCTGCGCTGGGTCGCCGACGCGGTCCGGCTGACGGTGATCCCCGGTGAGGTGGACCGATTGGCGGTCGACGGCGCGGGCTGGTCGCTGACCACCCGAGAGACCCAGGTGGCTGCCGACGCGGTGATGATCACCGGGCCGGGACAGGCCGAGAAGTCGATCCTGCCGGGCAATCCGCTGGTGCTGTCCATCGCCCAGTTCTGGCACCGTGCCACCGCCGACCGGATCAGCGCCGAGCGTGTCGCCGTCATCGGTGGCGGGGAGACCGCCGCCTCGATGCTCAACGAGCTTTTCCGGCATCGGGTTTCGACGATCACGGTGATCTCGCCGCAGGTGACGCTGTTCACCCGGGGCGAGGGCTTCTTCGAGAACACCCTGTTCTCCGACCCCACCCACTGGACGGCGTTGACGCTGGCCGAGCGCCGTGATGCACTGGCCCGCACCGACCGCGGGGTGTTCTCGGCGCGGGTCCAGGACGCCCTGCTGGCCGACGACCGGATCCGGCACCTGCGGGGCCGGGTCGCGCATGCGGTGGCCCGCGACGGCCGAATCCGGTTGACGCTGAGCACCAATCGCGGTGGCGAGAACTTCGAGACCGTGCACGGCTTCGATCTCGTCATCGACGGCTCAGGAGCCGACCCGCTGTGGTTCGTCTCGCTGTTCGGCCAGGACACCCTGGATCTGCTCGAGCTGGGCCTGGGCGGGCCGCTGTCGGGTGACCGGCTGGCCGAGGCCATCGGTCACGACCTGGCCGTCGCGGGTGTGGCCCCGAAGCTGTTCCTGCCCAACCTGGCCGGGCTCACCCAGGGTCCAGGCTTTCCCAACCTGAGCTGCCTGGGGCTGTTGTCCGACCGGGTCCTGGGCACCCGCCTTTGCACTGCATCACCGATACCGAGGAGAACCGATGAGCACCAATCCCTTTGACGACGAGAGCGGCAGCTTCTTCGTTCTGGTCAATGACGAGGAGCAGTACAGCCTGTGGCCGACCTTCGCTGATGTTCCAGCAGGGTGGCGCGCGGTCTACGGAGGTGAACAGGGCGCCGCGCGGGTAGCCTGTTTGGAGTATGTCGAACAGCACTGGAACGACCTGCGGCCCAAGAGTCTTCGTGAAGCCATGGCCGCAGATCACGGGTAGTCTCGGCTGATTCACAGGGGATCCGATGGTAGCCGTACTAGATTCGGCCGGCATGACTCTGAAACTGATCACTGCCGGGATGGCGGTCGCAGCCGGTATCGGCGCCACTGTCGGGGGAACGTTGGTGGTTGCGGGGCCGGCCTTCGCCACACCGCCGAGCGTGCCCGCTCCGCTGGAGCCGGCACCGCCCGGGCCGGCCGGGGCTCCGCTGCCCACCACCGGTGAGGTGTCGGGCCTGCTCACCAGGCTCAGCGACGCCGGTATCGGCTACAAGGAGAAGGGTGACCTGGTCGAGAACGGCATCACCCAGGAAGAGGGCCACGGCCTCGACCACGAGCTGCGCAAGGCCTACCGCGACGGCGAGCTGCCCTATGACTTCAACGTGCTCAACGTCGTGTCGACCGGCGATGGCCAGGCACTGGCCAACGTGACCATCACCGGCCCCAAGATGCCGGCGCCGCAGACCGTCCCGCTCAAGCTGGTCGACCAGGGCAGCTGGGTGCTGTCGCACGACTCGGCAACGCAGCTGATGCAGGTGCTTTCCCAGCGTTGACGCCCTACCGGCTCAGCCGGGTGAACATGGGCTTCTGCGCTTTGTAGAGCCTGGGGAATTCGGCGAACAACCGGTCGTAGACGACACGGTTGGCGGCATCGGGTTCGAAGACGCCGTCGAGCGGGATCAGCTCCCGCAACGAGGCACGGTCCAACTCGCCCATCCCGATGCCGGCGAACAGCGCCGCCCCGCGCAACTGGGCGTTGAGCGGGTCGGCGACTCGTTCGCAGGTGCGGCCGGTCACGTCGGCGATTATCTGACACCACAGGTCCGAGCGTGCTCCGCCGCCGACGAGCCGGATCGCTCCGGCGTTGTCGCAGAACCGGTTCACGCTCGCCAGCAGCCAGCGGCTGTTGTAGGCCACGCCCTCGAGCACGGCCCGCACCAGATCGGCGCGGTCGGTGTCCAGCGACAGGTTGTGGAATCCGCCGCGCGCGTTGCGGTCGTCGATGGGGGAGTGTTCGCCCTTGAGCCAGGGGGTGAAGATCACCCCGTTGGAACCGGCCGGAGCGCCGGCGGCCAGGGCGGTCAGGGCGTCATAGTCGAGATCGTCGAAGATGTTGTCACGCAACCACTGCAAAGCGCGGCCCGCGGTGTCCTGATTGTTGACCAGCAGGTAGGTCGACGGGTCGAGGCCGGGCACCGTGGCCAGTTGGTGGAACACATCGGTCTTCTTGGCCCGCGCCACACAGCCGATCCATGACGTCGTACTGATGGTCAGGTGCAGCTCGCCCGGCCGAACCGCGCCCGACCCCACCGCTGCGCTGTGCAGGTCCGGGGTGCCGGTAACCACCTGCGCCGCAGGCGAAATACCCAGCTCGGCGGCGACCTGCCGCGTCACCGTCGCGATGATCGAACCGGTCGGAACCAGCGGCGGCAGCTTCGACCGGTCGACACCGGACCGGCCCACCAGTACGTCGTCGTAGTCGAGCGCACCCAGGTTACGGTTGTCGGTCAGCCAGGCGCCCATCATCGACGCGCGCGACGCGGCGGCCCGTCCGGTGAAGCACATGCTCAGGTAGTCGACCGGCTCCATGAGCCAGCTGGCAGCGTCGAACACCGCCCGATCACCGTGCCGCAGGTGCAGCATGTGCCCGACCGGGTCGTCGCCGTTGGCGCTGGGAATCCCGCCGTTGCGGCGGATCCAGCTCAGCAGAGCCCGCGCCCGATAGCCCTGCAACCGGCCGCCGAATGCCTTGCGGCTGTAAGGCGCTCCGCGGGTGTCCATCCACATCACACACGGGCCGACCGGGCGACCGTCGGCGCCGACGGGAACCGTGCTGGCCCACTGTCCGGTGATCGACACCCCGGCGACTTGATCGCCCTGCACACCGCTTTCGACAAGCCCGCGCCGGGTGGCGTCGCGGATGATCTCCCACCACAGTCCGGCGTCCTGCGTCGCCGACCCGCCCGGACCGTACTGCGTGGGCACGTCCACGAGATCCGACCACAGCACCGTGCCATCCAGCGAAACGAATCCGACCTTCGGACCGCCGGTGCCGAGGTCGACGGCCAGAACGACCCGATCGGTCATACCGGCGGCAGCGACTGCTGGATGTCGAGCATCCGCTCCATGAACAGTTCGATGAACTGTGCTGCCTCGTCGGTCATTCCGCCCGGGATGCCCCCGTAGATCGCGGCGCTGATCGGCGCCTCGCCGTCCGCCGTCTTCTTCCTGGCGTATTGGACCGCGTCGTCGAGGTCGGCGGCGAACGCCTCGGCCACGCCGGGCTGGGTCTGCGGCCGGGTGACCGCCATGTGGATGGCGTTGGGGTATTGCTGGCCGTTGAAGCGCCAGCCCTTGGGCTTCATCGCGTCGGCGACGTGATAGATGTCGAACTCGTCGGAGCGGAAGCTGAAGCAGAACGTCGGTGCGCCCAGGATCTTCAGCTCGGGGTGGCTGCGCACGGCGTCCTGCATGGTGAACGCGGTCTCCAGGATGGCCTTGGCGTAGCCGTGGTAGCCCTCACGTCCCAGCTGCACCATCGACGCCCACGCGGCGGCGATCAGCCCACCCGATCGGGAACCCTCGATACCCGGCGAATGATATTTGCCCCCAGACCATTCCGGCAGGTAGAAGTACTGCGCATTGCGGTAGGCCTTGTCGCGGAACAGCAGCGTGGAGGCGCCCTTCAACGCGTAGCCGTACTTGTGGTTGTCC
>Ga0209023_10006987_pt1 | contig 11737 bp, 11 predicted proteins | sample LakOneMetagenome_FD_187468 | JGI IMG/M metagenome (GOLD analysis project Ga0209023, IMG submission 187468) | Freshwater and sediment microbial communities from Lake Erie, Canada (SPAdes) (version 2) | ecosystem: Environmental > Aquatic > Freshwater > Lentic | place: Lake Erie, Canada...
GACCAGATCAACCTGCTCGGTCACATGGTCCACCGGTACCAGCACGGCGCCATCGTGTTCGACGAGTGGGGCTTCCCCACCTCGCCGTCGCGCGGTCTGGTGCTGCTGTTCTCCGGCCCGTCCGGCACCGGCAAGACGCTGGCCGCCGAAGTCATGTCCGGTGCCCTCGGGCTGGACCTGTACCGCTTGGACCTGTCGTCGGTGGTCAGCAAGTTCATCGGTGAGACGGAGAAGAACCTCGACGAGGTGTTCACTGCTGCCGGCGCCGGCAACCTCGTGCTGTTCTTCGACGAGGCCGACTCCCTGTTCGGCAAGCGGTCGGAGGTCAAGGACGCCCACGACCGGTACGCGAACCTCGAGGTGTCGTACCTGCTGCAGCGGCTGGAGCGCTACGACGGCGTCGTGATCCTGGCCACGAACTTCGAGAAGAACATCGACGACGCGTTCATCCGCCGCATCCACGCCCGCATCGACTTCTCGGTCCCCTCGGCCGTGCAGCGCCGCGAGATCTGGGTGCAGCACCTGCCTGCCAACGCACCGCTGGCCGACGACGTGGACCTCGACGGGTTGGCCGCGCGATTCGAGTTGAGCGGCGGGTCGATCCGCAACGCCGCGGTGAACGCCGCGTTCAGTGCCGTCGAGGCGGGCGCTCCGATCGGCATGATCCACCTGCTGTCCGGCGTCGAGCGCGAGTTGCGCAAGCAGGGCCGGCTGATCAAACGCGACGACTTCCCCGAACTGTTCAACGCCCGCTGACGCATCGCACCCGACTACCCGCCGGGTGCGGTCGTGGTCGTGGTGGTCGACGTGGTGGTCGTGGTCGGTGTCGTGGTGGTGGTCGTCGACGTCGTGGTCGATGGCACGGTCGTGGTCGTGGTCGTCGGCACGGTCGTGGTCGTGGTGGTGCTCGTGGTGGATGTGGTCGTGGTGCTCGTGGTGGACGTGGTGGTGGTCGTCGTCGGCACCGGGTCCGGTGGGGCCGGCGTCCAGCCACTGGCGAACACTGCGAGTCGGTAGCGCTCCGGGTGCGGGTAGGCGTCGGGCCCCATCCGGCGGGCGTTCTGCGAGACGGCGATGATCAGGGAGCCGTTGCCCGAGCGCCACGGCAACAGGTGGGCGTGGTACGTGTTCATCTTCGGGTCGTTGTTGCGCGGCGACAGCCGGCGGTACTCGGTGGTGGTCCATGGGCCCCACGGGTGGTTGGCGACCTCGACCACCAGGTCCTCGCCCCAGTAGCCGTCGACCTTCGTGGCCGACACCCACTGGCCGTCCATGAACCGCGGCTGCATCGGGTTCTCGGCCCAGTAGCGCTGCACGAACGGCCGGGCGTCGGCAGGGTTGGGGGACCATCCGTCGGCGGTGCGGTACTCGGGTGCGGCGGTCAGCTGGCCGGACGGCACCCGGGCGAGGTACATCGCCGTGCCCGAGTGCTGGCGGCCGAAGAACCCGCCTTCGCGCACGAGGTTCTGTTCGAAGCTGTTGCCGAACAGGTAGGAGAACTGGCCGTCGTCGGCCACCGCGTAGCCGTACAACGGGGCGACCCCGCTGTTGGGTGCGAGCGCGAAGCTCAACCGTTGCAACGTCTTCGCGTTGTACGTGGCCACGTACATGCCGGCCGGGTGCCAGCCGAGGCCGTCGCCCGGGCCGGGCTCGTAGGGGTCCTTCACCATCTGCGCCCAGAACATCGTCAGCCGGTTGCCGACGGTCTGTGCGCCCATCGGCCAGAACCACACGGTCGCCCGGTTCTCACCCGTGCCCTGCTCGAACGAGGCGGGCGCGGCGGCAGTGCCGCGGTGCAGCATCGTGAAGCACGCACCGTCCTGCACGAGCACGAGGTTGTGGACGAAGAAGCTCTGGTCCAGCCGTGTGGCGCCGCCGGTCTGGTCGATGAACGCGTCCTGGAAGAACCACGCGTACCGGCCGCCACCGAGCGAGACGACGTGCTGGTAGTCGGCACCCATGAGCGGGCCGACGCGGGCAGCGAAGAATGCGTCGAGGGCTGCCGCCCCGGTGTTGGCCGCGCAGCCGACATCGGTGCTGGTGTACCCGGCGGACGTGGACTTGATCGACCAGGCCCACGGTGGCGCCGGTGCCGACGGAGGTGGCGCGGGAGGTGCGACCGGGATCGGGCGGCTGACGTCCTGCGGTGGCGCCGTCGGCGGCTGCACCGCAACCGTGGTCGTGGTCGTGCCGGTCGGCGGTGCGATCGTGGTGCTGGTCGTCGGCGCCATCGTGGAGGTGGTCGTGGTGGCGGTGGTGCGGACCACGTGGTGCACGGTCGTGGTGGTGGGCAGCTCGTCGACGCTGACGGCCGAGACCCCGGGGCCGGTGGCGCGGTCGGGGCCGGCGCTGGCGCTCAGCAGCACCAGCGCCGCGGCCGCTGCTGCCAGGTGGCGGCGGCGCGTGCCCGGGTCGCGCTCCATTCGGTGATCCTAAGCGACCGTTCGGTTCCGTTGACCGCGGCCGGTTGCTGTGCCGTCAGATGACGCAGACATCGAAGTCGCCGACGGATCGCAGCAGGTCGGCCGCCGCTTGCAATGCGGCCGGCGTCGGCTCCACCAGTTCCGGCACGAGCGGGCGCGCCCCGTGGCGCCGGAAGCCGATCACTTTCACCCGCATGTGCGGGTTGATCGCCGCCAGCCACTCGGCCGTCTCGCGCAGCAGGGCCGGGTCGTCGTTGACGCCGGCGAGCAGCAACAGCCGCACCTCGTACAGCTTCCCGAGCGCGTGGAGTTGGCGGATGCTCGCCAGCACTTCGTCGTTCGGTTGGCCGGCCATCTGCTGATGGATCACCGGGTCCAGGCACTTGAGGTCGATCATCGCCCCGTCCATCACCGGGGCGAGCTCGGCCCAGGTGTGCTCGCTGCACGCGCCGTTGGAGTCGACGAAGCACGTGAGCCGCTGCAGCACTGCGTCGGCCTTGATCGCTGCGAACAGTTCGTGCACGAAGCCGGCTTGCTGCGTGGCCTCGCCGCCGGAGACGGTGACGCCGGAGAGGAAGGGTGCCGCGCGGCGGATGGCAGCGATGACCTCCTCGACGGACTGGCGCGTCGGCGCGTGGTCACCCTCGAAGGCGTGACCGGGGATCGTCTGCGGGTTGTGGCAGGCCACGCAGTCGAAGTTGCAGCCCTGCAGGAAGACCACGAAACGGTTGCCCGGCCCGTCGACGTTGCTGAACGTGATCGTGTCGGCGACCAACCCACGAGCAGCCATCGGTTACCCGCGAGGCGTCATCTCGTGGCAGCCCACGCGCTTCACTGCCCGCTGGGTCAGGTGGTAGGCGTTCTCGCTGCCGGCGGCCAGGTAGTCGCTGCTGTGGCGGGCGCCCTCGCCGGCGGCGATCGCCACCAGGTCGCTCTTGCGCACGAGGTAGCCGGTGATGCGCACGAACTCGTTGCCGTCGAGGTTGAACGTGAAGTCGCGCATGCCGGTCGCCATCGCACCGCGGATCACGTCGACCACGGCCTGCGGGTTGCGCACGGCGGTCTCGTCGACGTGGAAGATGTCGCTGATGCCGGCCGCGAAGAAGCGGTGGTGCGGTGCGCACGTCGAGATGTGCTCGAACATGCCGGGCTCGTCACCGACGGGGATGCGGGTGCCGGCCGTGACGTGATCGTCGAGGTCGATGCCGCCCTGGCTGTGCAGGTAGGCGTACCCGCCGCCGCCCTCGCAGTACGGGATCGGCCGTCGTGCGACCAGGGCCGCAACGCGTTGCACCACCAGTTGCGCGAGCGCGTCGGCCGCTGCGTCGTGGCCGTAGCGGGCCTCGCCGTCGCGGTCGCGGCCCTCGTACTCCATCAGCAGGTTGACGCACTCGGCGAGGCCGAAGATGCCGAACATCGCCGAGAAGCGGTCGATGTCGATCAGGCCCTCCGTCGCCAGCCAGTGGGTGTCGAAGAACCGCTGCTGTTCGACGAGCGAGCGAATGCGGGCCTCGGCCAGTTCGGCGGTCAACTCGACGTAGTGGGGAAGGGTGGTCGTCAGGAAGTCGTCGGCGGAACCGGTGTGGCGCAGGGCGACTTCCTTCAGGTTCAGGCGGACGAGCGTGTGGGCGCCGCCACCGATCTTCAGCGAGTTGTAGCAACTGACTGCCGCGTACCGCTCGCCGTGATCGCCGACCATCATCGGGTGGTTGACGAAGTGCGGCTTGCCGGTCTCGAACACGGTGCGGACTGCGTCTTCGATCAGGTCGTCGGGCGTGAGCACCGGATCCACCTTGAGGGTGATGTTCGGCACGGCCTGGCGCAGGCTGCGCTCCACGCGGAAGATCGAGCGCGTGATGCGGCTGTCGCACGGGCCGAGGTCGAGGTGCACGAACGCGTCGGGCAGCATGCGGTCGATGCCGATCCAGAACCGGCGCAGCTTCGCATCCAGCTGAGCGTCGGTGATCGTGTCGTCCACGAACGGTGCCAGCACCTTGTCGAGATCGCCGAGGTACACGGGGTACGTGGTCACGCTCGGCACGTGGGCGTACATGATCTGCAGGAAGGCCAGGGCATCGTCGAGGTCGGTGGGCGGCGGCAGTTCGAGGTGGGCCAAGCCCTGGCGGACGGCCTTCTCGTAGTCGGGGAGGATGTACCGAGCGGTGTACGGCGCGTTGCCCTCGAACAGGTCGCAGATGACGCGCTTGTGCAGCGCTTCTGCACAGTCGGCCGAGACCTCGGGGTAAGGGAGCGCCTCGGTGGCCAGGCCGGCGAGACGACGGACCTTCTGGTCGTACCCGAGGCTGCCGTCGCGCACGATCGCGGCCGCGCGGGACTCGAATTCGTTCATCTCCATGGCTTCACCGTACGAACCTCGACGACCGACCTGGCAGGGCCAAAGGTCGGTAGGTTGCGCTCGACGGCTTCCCCCAGGTCATGAGTGTTGATCATGAGCGTGTCGAGGTGGAGGAGGTCGTCGCATGCACGAGGTGCGGCAGTTGGTGGCGGATGCCGGCGGGGCGAACCCGCGGCTGGCGTTGACGGCGGTGAAGGCGCTGGAGGACGAACTGGACTGGCTGCTGGTCCGTGCCGTACGCCTGGCCCGCGCCGAGGGGTACGACTGGGCGCGGATCGGCCGGCTGTTGGGCGTGTCGCGGCAGGCGGCACGCAAACGGTTCACTTCGTTGGCGCCGTTGATGGGGCCCTTGCCGCCGCACACACGCGCAAGGACGTCTTGGGAACGACAGATGAGTGATCTGGCGGAGCAGGCCGCGGACGTACGTCGTCGCGCGGAGTTCGAGTCCGGCGATCCGGTCTTCTGGTGAGGCGGCATGCGAGCGCTGAGGGCGTTGTCGCGTTCGCGCTGATGACAACTTTGGTTGCGCGTTCGAAGGGTGCGCGCAACCGAAGTTGTCGTCGCTCCGAACACATACAGCGGTGCACCCCTCCCGCCGCGCCCGGTGGCCTCGGTCAGCGCTCGGTCAGTGCTCTGTCAGTGCTCGGTCAGTGCTCGGCGATGACGGGGTCGCCGGGGTTGAGCTGCTCCAGCTGGAGGTGCGCCGTCTCGGGGTAGTGGCGGTAGGCGATGTAGGCGGCGATCAGCTGCCCCACACCCATTGCCGCCATCAGCGTGCCGAAGCTGGCCCCGTGTCCGTGGAAGTAGCCGACCACGAGGATGCCGACGCTGCCGCTCAGCAACGCCACGGCGGTCACGATGCCGTTGGCCGAACCGCGATTGCCGGTCGGGAACAGCTCCGTGCGGTACACGGCGAAGGCCGGATACGCCATGGCGGCGGTGAAGCCGCCGAGCAGCGACATCGCCCACATCGCCCCGCCGGAGACGAAGAACGCCACCACGATGCAGACCGTCGAGATCGGCGTGCAGATCGCGATCAGCCGGCGACGGCCGCCCCGGTCGGCGAGGGTGCCACCCACGATGAGCCCGATCGACGCCGGGGTGCCCGTGGCCAACGTGAACAGCGAGATGCCACCCCCGCTGTAGTGGCGCACGTCGTCGAGGTAGCGGTTCTGGAAGAACGACGTCGGCGCGACGAACAGGTTGGCGGCGAGCGCGACGAGTGCGATCGTCAGCAGCCGGCGACGGTGCATCGGCGGCGCCATCGGGTGGACCGTTTCGAACCGCCGCGTCTCCGACAGGTGCCGGCTGAGGCTGACCGCGATCGGCAGCCAGATCAACGACAGCAGGTACACCAGCCGCCAGCCTTGATCCCCGAAGTCGGTCAACCGCAGTGCGCCGACGGCAACGCCTGCCCCGAGGCCCGCCGACATTGCCAGCACGCTCACCGCGTAGGCGCGGCTGTTGCGGGGCATGTCCTCCGCGGCGGCGACGCCGGCCAGCAGGGCGAGCGCAATGCCGAGCGGCCGCCCGACCGTCTGCGAGGCGACCAACAGGCCGAACGTGGGTGCTGCGGCGCCGAGCGCGCAGAAGATCGGGGTCAGCCACGCCAGCAGGATGATCGTGCGCCGCCGGCCAAGACGATCGGCGAGGATCGCGAAGGGCAACGCGATCACGACCCCGACGCGCACGACCGCACCGCCGACACCCTGGCCGAAGTTGCCCACGTGAAAGGCCTTCGCAGCGAAGTTCGCCGTCTGTGTGAAGAGCGTGTTGGCGAACGTTGCGCTGCACGAGGCGACGGCGAGCAACGCCAAGGTGCGGACCTGGCGTTCGTCCAGCCGGTCCGGGGGCGCCCACCACGGGCTGCGCGCATCCGGGGGACGGCGGTGGCGCAGCGCTCGTCGCATCGGAAGTGCGAACAGCCAGCCGAACCACGGGATGACCAGCCGGTACGTGATGGTCTCCGTCACGCCGCCGTCCGGTTGTGGCGTGACCTCCCGGCGGTACTCGCGCAGCGGGCCCGTCTCCTGGCTGAACGAGCCGTCGCCCTCGCGGCGCTCCTCCAGCATGTCGGCACGCGGCGTCAGCGCGGAGGCCGCCTGCGGCGACCCGGCCGGCCACTCCTGGGTGAGGGTGATCGGGCGTCGCGACACCGCACGGAGGCTACCGGCGGGTCGACGGCTCGCCCGCGCCCCAGGCGCTGACCGCGCCCCGTGGCGGACGGGGCATACTTGACGCCGCCATGAACGACGAGCGCATCCTCATCCGCCGCTCGGGGCCCCTCCACGGCGAGGTGGTGATCCCCGGTGCCAAGAACTCGGTGCTGAAGCTGATGGCCGCGACCCTGCTCGCGGATGGCGACTTCACGCTGACGAACGTGCCCGACATCGTCGACGTCGGCATCATGGGCGAGTTGCTGGCGGCGATCGGTGTGACCAGCGAGTGGGTCGGCCAGGGCACGCTGCGCATGGTCAACTGCGGGAACATCACCCCCGTCGCCCCGTACGAGCTGGTCGAACGCATCCGCGCCAGCATCAACGTGCTCGGCCCGCTGCTGGGCCGCTTCGGTCATGTCTCGCTCTCGCTGCCCGGCGGCGACGACTTCGGTAGCCGCCCGATCGACATGCACCTCAAGGGCCTGGAGGCCATGGGCGCCACGTTCGAGCTCACCCATGGTGTGGTCGAGGCTCGCGCCGAGCGCCTGCACGGCGCCGAGATCACGCTCGAGTTCCCGAGTGTGGGCGCCACCGAGAACATCCTCACCGCAGCGGTGCACGCCAAGGGCACCACCGTCATCGACAACGCGGCACGCGAGCCGGAGATCAGCGACCTGTGCCAGTTCCTTGTGGGCATGGGCGCGCACATCGAGGGCATCGGTTCCTCCACGCTCACCGTCCACGGGGTGGAGCCCGGGGAGTTGCGGGCCACCGATCACCAGGTCGTCCCCGACCGCATCCAGGCCGCCACCTATCTGGCGGCGGTGGCCGTGAGCGGCGGCGAGGTCGTGCTGCGCGGCGCCCGCGCCGACCACATGGACATGCTGCTGCGCCGCTTCCGCGACATGGGCCTGCAGATCACCGATGTCGGCGACGGTCTGGCCATCTGGGCCAACGGCCGCATGCGCAGCATCGACGTCGCCACCTTGCCGTACCCCGGCATCGCCACGGACTACAAGCCGCTGATCGTCACCATGCTGGCCGTCGCCGACGGGGTCGGCATCGTCACCGAGAACCTCTATCCCGGTCGTTTCCGGTACGTCGAGGAGCTGCAACGGCTGGGCGCCGACATCCGCGCCGACGGTCACCATGCGGTCGTCCGCGGCGTGGCCCAGCTCAGCGGTGCGCCGGTGCGAGCGCCCGACATCCGGGCTGGTGCGGCGCTGGTGGTGGCAGGCCTCGCCGCCGACGGGCAGACGTCGGTCGCGGGCGTGCACCACGTGGACCGTGGTTACGACGACCTGGTGGGCCGCCTGGCCGCGCTGGGTGCCGACATCGAACGCGTCGGCTGACCCGCCCGCACGGTCACTCCGGTGGCTGGTCGCCTGGTGTGGGTGCTGCGGTCGGGGCCGGCGGTGCCGCCGCGTCGACCCGCTTCTTGGCCAGCTTGAGGAGGCCGGCGATCACGAGGATCGGGCCGAGCACGAGCAGGATCTCGTCCCAGCCGCCCTGATGGGCGAGCATGCCCAGCAGCTGGGCCCGGCCGATCACTGGACCTCGATCACGAGCAGGACATCGTTCGTCACGTGGCTCTCCACCTCGTACGTGCCTGCCTGATCGGCGGTGAAGTTGATGGTGGCCGTGACGCCGGCCTTGACCTTCTGGTCGATGTCGATGACGTGCACGTGAAAGTCGTCGGCGGCGTCGGGGTTGGTGATGTTCAGCGTGACGTCGGACCCCAGCGTCACCAGTTCCACCCGGTCCGGCGCGCTGTCGACCCCGACGACCACGTCGATCTGCACCGGCCCTTCGACCGCGGTGCCCGAGCTGGCGTCCTCCGACGGCGCTGCCGTGGTCGACGCCCCGGGCAGGGTGGTGGGCAGCGGGAGCAGTGTGGAGGCCGTGCCGACGGAGAGCGTGGTGCCCTGCGCCGGGGTGTTGCTCGCCGAATCGCTGGAGCAGGCGGCGAACAGGAGGAGCGCTGCGGGAATGATCGCGGCGGCACGAACTGTTCTCATGAGTCGCAATCCTACGGTTTGTCCTGGTTCAATGGCCCCCCGGCCCGTTCGCGAAAGTTCCTGATGCGCACCCAAGTGGAAGAGACGATCGAAGTGATCCGGCCCGCACTGCAGGCCGACGGTGGCGACATCGTGTTGCGCGACGTCGACGAAGCGACCGGCATCGTCACTGTCACCTTGATCGGCGCCTGCGGTACCTGTCCGGCCAGTGGCCAGACGCTGAAGGCCGGCATCGAGCGCATCATGCGCGACCGAATCGACGGCGTCACGGAAGTGGTCAACGTCGACCCCGACGCGCTATGAGCCGTCGTTCGGTCCCCGTGGCCGAGCTGTTCAGTGCAGCGTGTGGTGGCGATCGTGGCTCGTTGGCGCGCCTGCTGTCGCTGGTCGAGCGTGGTGGCAATGAAGGCCGCGAGGTCGGCCGGTTGGCCTACCCGCGTTCGGGTGGCGGGTACACGGTGGGTCTCACGGGCGCGCCCGGGGCCGGAAAGAGCACGCTCACGTCGGCCACCATCGGTCACCTGCGGTCGATGGGTGAAGAGGTCGCCGTGCTGGCGATCGACCCGTCGTCGCCGTTCACCGGTGGGGCCATCCTTGGCGACCGGGTGCGCATGCAGGACCACGCCACCGACCCGGGTGTGTTCATCCGCTCGATGGCCACACGCGGTCACCTCGGCGGTCTGTCGCTGGCCACCCCCGAAGCCGTTCGCCTGCTCGACGCGATCGGGCGCCACTGGATCCTGGTGGAGACCGTCGGTGTCGGCCAGGTGGAGGTCGAGATCGCCGGCAAGGCCGACACGACCGTGGTCGTCGTCAACCCGGGCTGGGGCGATTCGGTGCAGGCCAACAAGGCCGGCCTGATGGAGATCGCCGACATCTTCGTGATCAACAAGGCCGACCGCAAGGGCGTGGAAGAGACCCGTCGCGACCTGGAGGGCATGCTCGAGCTCAGCGACCTGGCCCACGAGTCGTGGCGTCCACCGATCATCCCGGTGATCGCGACGGAGAAGCAGGGCGTGGATCGTCTGTGGTCGACCATCGTCGAGCACCGGGCGTTCATCGAGGCCAATGGAGAGCTGACCCGCCGGCGCGAGTTCCGCCTGCGCGAGGAGCTGCGCGAGATCGTGGCCCGGCGGCTGGAACAGCGTGCGCGCGAGCTGACCACCGGTGATCGCTGGGACGAACTGCAGACCGGCGTGCTGCACCGCACGATCGACCCGTGGGCGGCTGCTGACGAGATGCTGAAGGTCGTCGGCGCCTGAGCTCCCGAGACCCCGCAGTATGGTGCGGGCATGGGTGAACTGGTCCTGGTCGAGCGGCGCGACGATGGTGTCGCGGTCGTCACGCTGAACAATCCGAAGGTCAACGCGCTGTCGCAGGCGCTGCTGTCGGACCTGTACGAGGCGGCGGTGGGGCTGACCCAGGACCCGCCCGGGGCGGTCGTCATCACCGGCGGCGAGCGGCTGTTCGCGGCCGGGGCCGACATCAGCGAGTTCGGCGGCCCGAACGAGGGCGCGGCCATCACGGCCGGGTTCCATCGGGCGCTCGACGCGGTCGCGGCCATCCCGCGTGTCGTGATCGCAGCGGTGAGCGGCTACGCCCTCGGCGGCGGGTGCGAGCTGGCGTTGGCGTGCGACTACCGCATCGCCGGCGAGCGGGCCGTGTTCGGCCAACCAGAGGTGCTGCTGGGCATCATCCCCGGCGGTGGTGGCACGCAGCGGTTGCCGCGCGTCGTAGGACGCAGCCGCGCCAAGGAACTGATGGCCACCGGCCGTCAGGTGAAGGCGGAGGAAGCCCTGCGTATCGGCCTCGCCGATGAAGTCGTGTCGTCCGAGGGTGTGCTGCCGCGTGCCCTCGAACTGGCGGCCGAACTGGCCAAGGGTGCCGTGCAGGCGCAAGCGATGATCAAGCGCGCCGTCGACGACGGCATGGACACCGACCTCGCGGCCGGGTTGGCGCTGGAGCAGCAACTGTTCGCCGACGTGTTCCACACCGACGACAGCCAGATCGGCGTGCAGAGCTTCCTCGCCAACGGCCCCGGCAAAGCCGAGTTCACCGGCCGCTGACCCAACGGCCGGTGGCCGACGTCAGCTGGCCCAGGCGATGAGGCCGAGTTCGACCGGGCTGGACAGCTGGGCGTGCGACGGGAGGGCACGCACGGTGAGACCGTACGGGCCGGCCTCGCCGACGGCGTAGGACGCCTCGAAGACACCGTCGCCGACGAACGACAGGTTGACGATCGCCGGTGAGCCGACGAACTCGCCTTCGCTGTCGACCGGGCCGTGCAGCACCTGCACGGCGATGTCGGAGACGTCGAGACCGTCGATCTCCACGTGCGCGCGCACCTGGCGCTGGTCGCCCTCGTTGGCCGGGCTGGTGTCGCACTCGACGTCGACGACCTTGACCGCCGGCCAGGCCGAGCGGACGTGCTGCTTCCAGGTGGCGAGCTGCTTGGCCGGTGCGCCGCCATCGGCGCTGGCCAGGCGCGAACCCGCAGCGGCAGGCTCGTACAGCTCGGTCGTGTAGTCGCGCACCATACGAGCGGCGGTGACGAACGGCCCGAGCGACTGCCAGTTGTGCTCCATCTTCTGGATCCAGCCGTGGGGCAGGTTGTCGGTGCCGCGGTCGTAGAACAGCGGCACGATCTCGCGCTCGAGCAGGCCGAACAGGCTGGTGCCCTCACGCTGGTCGCGGCGGCCGAGGTCCGGGTCGTCGTCGGCCGAGTTGATCGCCCAGCCGTTCTCGCCGTCGAAGCATTCGTCCCACCAGCCGTCGAGGATG